>Ga0209181_10012373_pt1 | contig 10796 bp, 5 predicted proteins | sample MAT05_FD_187208 | JGI IMG/M metagenome (GOLD analysis project Ga0209181, IMG submission 187208) | Freshwater microbial communities from Lake Fryxell liftoff mats and glacier meltwater in Antarctica - MAT-05 (SPAdes) (version 2) | ecosystem: Environmental > Aquatic > Freshwater > Ice > Liftoff...
TGGCTACGATCCGCCGCCCCTCCGGGGCTAAAACAACCGACTGCGTAACTCGTGTGGATTTCAAAATCCCTCTCTCCCTCCGCCTTTGTTTCCCTCTCTGTGCCCTCTGTGACTCTGTGGTGAATCCCGGTTTCTCTCCTCGAACGGAAGGCGTGACGTGGAGCCGGTGCGGGTCGGCCTAATCGGGTGTGGCAAGGTGGGGTCGATCCACGCGGCGGCGCTGCGGGCGCTGCCCGAGGCCGATTTCGTCGCGGCGTGCGACGCCAGCCCCGACCGGGCCGCCGCGTTCGCCTCGCGGTACGGCGCGCGGCCGTTCGCCGACGTGGGCACGCTGCTCCGCGACGGCGGGGTCGAGGCCGTCGTGATCGGCACCCCGCACCCGCTCCACGCGGAACCGGCGGTACGGGCGGCCGCGGCCGGGGTTCACGTCCTGGTCGAGAAGCCGATGGCCGCGACCCTCGCCGACTGCGACGCGATGCTCGCCGCGGCGCGGAAGGCCGGCGTTCTGCTCGGGGTCGTCAGCCAGCGGCGCTGGTACGAGCCGGTCGTCCGGATGAAGGCCGCCATCGACGCCGGGAAGATCGGCCGCCCGGCCCTCGGCGTGTTCCAGATGTACAGCTGGCGCGACCCGGCGTACTACACCTCCGACCCGTGGCGCGGGAGGTGGGACACCGAGGGCGGAGGGGTGCTGGTCAACCAGTCGCCGCACCAGCTCGACATCTTGTTGTGGCTGATGGGGCCGGCGGCCGAGGTGGGTGGGTACTGGGCGAACCTGAACCACCCGGCGGTCGAGGTGGACGACACCGCGGTCGCCACGATCCGCTTCCGCAACGGCGGGCTGGGGGCGGTCGTCACGAGCGTGTCGCAGCGGCCGGGAATTTTCACGAAGGTCCACGTCCACGGCACGAACGGGGCGTCGGTGGGGGTCGAGACCGACCGCGGGGCGACGTTCATTGCCGGCGTGTCGGCGATCGCCGAACCGCCCCTCACCGACCTCTGGACGGTGCCGGGCGAGGAACGGCTACTGGCCGAATTCCAGGCCGCCGACCGTGCCGCGTTTACGGAACGGGACGCGACGGTACATTACCACGCGCTGCAAATCCGCGACTTCCTGCGGGCGATCCGCGAGAACCGCCCGCCGCTCGTGACCGGCGACGACGGCCGGGCGGTGGTCGAACTCTTCACCGCCATCTACCAGTCGAACCGCGAACGGCGGTCGATCGCATTGCCGCTTTGAAAGGTTGCGGGAAACCCGCCATTGTCGCGCGTTTGTGCCCGGCCGAAGTAGACATTCTTACCAGTTCAAGGCGCTCACTTCCGATAGGAGTGCGTCTTGAGCGCCTTGAGCGCCTTGCGACGTTCCCAACACATTTCGAGGCGATCCGGAGTCGCCCCAGCGCCAGAGTGATCGCCTTGCCCCTCGCAGCGCCCACCGACGTGACGGTTTTCAGACACGCTTAAAGTTGACTCGTTTCGCCGAGCAGCCGCGGGGCGGGGGGACGAACGAATATTCTTTACGCCCGTGTTTCTTGCGATACATTATCCGGCGCTCGTGCAAACCACCGAGGCACGCGGTTTGCCTTTCTCACGGCCTGATTCGTGAAGTCGAAGTGAACGGCGGGGTGGCGCTAGATGGCTGATGCGTGGCGACTTGGGATCGGGGCGGAGGTCCGCGACGGCGGCGTGCGCTTCCGCGTCTGGGCACCCGAGCGCCGGAAGGTCGAGGTCGTCGTCGAATCGGGCCGGTCGAATGGCACCCACGCCCTCGCCGCAGCGACCGACGGATACTGGTCCGGCTCGGTGAATGGGGCGGCGGCCGGGGACCGCTACCGCTACCGGCTCGACGGCAGCGGCCCGTTCCCGGACCCGGCCTCGCGGTTCCAGCCCGACGGCCCGCACGGGCCGTCCGAAGTCATCGACCCGCGCCGCTTCGCCTGGACCGACGGAGGGTGGAAGGGGCTACGCCTCGCCGGGCAGGTGATCTACGAGCTGCACGTCGGGGCGTTCACGCCGGAAGGGACGTGGGCCGCCGCTACGGGGCAGCTGAAGGAACTCGCCGACGTGGGCGTCACGGTCGTCGAAGTGATGCCGGTCGCCGACTTCCCCGGACGGTTCGGGTGGGGGTACGACTGCGTCAACTTCTTCGCCCCGACCCGCCTGTACGGGCCGCCCGACGCCTTCCGCCGGTTCGTGGACGCGGCCCACGCCCTCGGCCTCGGGGTCGTCCTCGACGTGGTGTACAACCACGTCGGGGCGGACGGGAACTACCTGGCCGAGTTCGCCCCGGCGTACTTCAGCGACACGCACAAAAACGACTGGGGCAGCGCTCTCAATTTCGACGCGGCCGGCAGCGGCCCGGTGCGGTCGTTCTTCGTCGAGAACGCCCGGTACTGGATCGACGAGTTCCACCTCGACGGCCTCCGCCTCGACGCCACGCAGTCGATCACCGACGACTCGCCGGCGCACGTCCTGGCCGAGATCTCGGCCGCGGTGCGGGAGGCGGCCCGGGGCCGCGCCACGCTGGTCGTCAACGAGAACGAGCCGCAGGAGGCGAAGTTGGTCCGCCCGGCCGACCGCGGCGGGTACGGGCTGGACGGCTTGTGGAACGAGGACTTCCACCACACGGCGATGGTCGCCATGACCGGCCGGAACGAGGCCTACTACACCGACCACGCCGGCGACCCGCAGGAGTTCCTGTCGGCCGCCAAGTACGGGTTCCTGTTCCAGGGGCAGCGCTACTCGTGGCAGGAGAAGCGGCGCGGCACGCCGGCGTTCGACCTGCCGCCGTGGGTGTTCGTCAACTACGTCCAGAACCACGACCAGATCGCCAACTCGGGCCACGGGCTGCGCTGCCAACGGCAGACCAGCCCCGGCCGGTACAAGGCGGCGACGGCCTGCCTGCTCCTGTTCCCGGGCACGCCCATGCTGTTCATGGGGCAGGAGTTCGCCGCGACCACGCCGTTCTTCTACTTCGCCGACGCGACCCCGGAACTCGGCGAAAAGATTCGTGCCGGGCGGGTCGAGTTCATGGCACAGTTCCGGACGATGGACCGCCCCGACCTGGCCGCCTGGCTGCCCGACCCGTGCGCCGCGGCCACGTTCGAGCGGTGCCGCCTCGACTTCGGCGAGCGGGCGACGCACGCCGGGCTGTACCAGTTGCACAAAGACTTGATCCGCCTCCGCCGCACCGACCCGGCCTTCGGCCCGCGCGACGGGCGGTGGGTGGACGGGGCCGTCCTCGGCCCGCGGGCGTTCGTCCTGCGCTACGGCACGGCCGGCCCGTCCGACCGCCTGCTCCTCGTCAACTTCGGCTCCGACTTGTACCTGGACCAAGCCCCCGAGCCGCTGCTCGCCTCGCCCGAGGGGTACGGGTGGGGGGTGCGGTGGTCGTCCGAGGACCGGGCCTACGGCGGGAGCGGGACGCCCCCGCCCGAGGCCCGCGACGGGTGGCGGGTGATGGGCGAGGCGGCGGTCGTCCTCGCCCCGGAGTTGTTGCCGCCGCACGACGCGGACGCCGCCCACAAGGCGGCCGAAGAACGAGCGGCCGAGCGCCGCCGCCGCGAGCGAACCCGGATGTGGGAGTGACGGCCATGCACGACGAAGTGTTGACGCCGGCGTGGCAGCCGGGGAAGCGGCCGGAACTGGCCGGGCTACTCGAGCGCGAGTGGCTGGTCACGAACGGCCTCGGCGGGTACGCCTCGGGGACGATCTCCGGGGCGGCCACCCGCCGCTACCACGGCATGCTCATCGCCGCCCACCCCGCCCCGCTCGGCCGGGTGATGATGGTGAACCACCTGTCCGAATCCCTGCGCCTGCCCGACTACCGGACCGTGCCGTTCGGCGGCGAGGAAAAGGAGAGCGGCGAGTTGCACATCCACGGGGCCGAGCACCTCGTCGATTTCCGCCTCGAAGCCGGGCTGCCGGTGTGGCGGTACGAGGTCGAGGGGTTCCTGCTCCAGAAGCGCGTCTTCCTCGCCTACCGGCACAACACGGCGTTCGTCCAATACCGGCTGGAGAAGGGGTCGGGGCCGGCCCGGTTGAAGTTGCGGCCGTGCGTCCACTTCCGCGGGCACGACGACCACGTCAGCGAGACGGTGTGCGCGACGTGCAAGCTGTCGGTCGTCGAGGGCCGCTTCGAGCTGACCGGCGGGGCGCAGTGGCCGGCCCTGCGGATGATGGTCCACGGTGGGGGCAAAGCCGGGTTCACGGTCCGCGGCGAGAAGACGGACGACATCATCTACCGGGTCGAAGAGAGCCGCGGGTATCATTACGAAGGGGCGCTCTGGTCGCCCGGGCAGTTCCGACTCGACCTCGAACCCGGCCGCGACGCGACCCTCGTGTTGTCCACCGAGCCGTGGGAGACCGTGACCGCGATCGACCCGGACACGGCCCTGGTACACGAGCGCGAGCGGCGGCTGCGGTTGGTCGAGCAGGCGGCCCCGGCGGCCCGGACCGGGTTCGCGGCCGAACTCGTCCTCGCCGCCGACCAGTTCGTCTTCACCCCGGCCGCCCGCGTCGCCGACGCCGCCCGCGCCCGCGCCCACGGCGATGAGGCCCGGTCGGTCATCGCCGGCTACCACTGGTTCACCGACTGGGGTCGGGACACGATGATCAGCCTGGAGGGGCTGACCCTCTGCACCGGCCGGCCGGCCGACGCCGGGTACATCCTCCGGACGTTCGCCCAGCACATCAAGGACGGGCTGATCCCGAACTTGTTCCCGGAGAAGGGGCAGGAGGGGCTGTACCACACCGCCGACGCGACCCTGTGGTACTTCCACGCCCTGAAGCGCTACCTCGACTACACCGACGACCGCGCCACGCTCCGGCTGCTGCTCCCGAAGTTGAAGGAGGTGATCGCCCACCACGTCGCCGGGACGCACTACGGGATCGGTGTGGACCCGGCCGACGGGCTGCTCCGGCAGGGGGCCGAGGGCTACCAGCTCACCTGGATGGACGCGAAGGTGGACGACTGGGTCGTCACCCCGCGGCGCGGCAAGGCGGTCGAGATTTGCGCGCTGTGGTACAACGCCCTGCGGTTGACGGAGTCGTGGGTGAAGGCCGAGGAGGGTGAAGCCGCCGCCCGCGAGTACGGGGACCGCGCGGAGACGGCCCGGGCGTCGTTCAACCGCCGCTTCTGGTACCAGGCCGGCGGCTTCCTGTACGACGTGCTCGACGGCCCGGACGGGAAGGCCGACCCGGCGCTGCGGCCGAACCAGGTGTTCGCCATCGCCCTCGACCACCCCGTACTCGACCCCGCCCGCTGGCCGCGGGTATTGCAGGTGGTGAAGGACAAGCTACTCACCCCGGTCGGCCTGCGGTCGCTCGCACCGGGCGAGCCGGACTACAAGCCGCAGTACTTCGGCAACCTGCGGGCGCGGGACGCGGCGTACCACCAGGGGACGGTGTGGGCGTGGCTGATCGGCCCGTTCGTGGACGCCTGGGTGCGCACCCACCCGGCCGACCGCCCCGGGGCGGCGGCCCTGCTCGACGGCTTTCGCCATCACATGAGCGAGGCGTGCGTCGGTTCGGTCAGCGAGGTGTTCGACGCCGAGGCCCCGTACACCCCGCGCGGTTGCATCGCCCAGGCGTGGAGCGTCGCCGAGGTGTTGCGCTGCCTCATCAAAACGGCGGTGTGAACGGCCACCCGAAGGTCTGCCGGCCGGATCGGCCGGACGGCTCACACCCGGCGTAATCCAGGGTGTTGAACTTCAGTGAAGGAGCAGTCTGATGGACGCGGGCGATGCATATTTTTCATTCCCGGGTTTGCGTCACTCACACTCGGTTGCTCGGCCGGTCAGAACGTCAGCACGACCTCGACGAAGCCGTCGAGGAGGATCGGCACCTTCGCGTCCTTCTTGTTGTACAGTTGCCGGAACCCGCCCCCGGGGATCAGGCCGGCGATCCCGCCGAGGATGATCGCGTTGTTGTTCAGCCGCGGCCGCCACTCGAACCCGGTACTCAGGTCGAGGCCCACGTCGCGGTCGATCTTGTCCTGGAACGTGAACGTTTCGAGCGTCGCCGTCTTGTCGAAGAAGATGTAGTTGGCGTTGTTTACGAGCCGGAAACGCGGGGTCACGTCCATGTCCACCCCGGCGTTGAGCAGCCACAGCCCGGGGTTCACGAAGTTGCTCTGCCCCTGGATGCGGCTCGACCGCAGGTTGGCGTACAGACTCTGATCGTTCACCAGCCCGACCCCGAAGAGGGGGATGCGCTGGCGGCGGAAGTAGCTGAACTCGCCGCCGAAGTTCGTCTGGTCGAGGATGCCGTCGAACCCCGTCGCCTTGCCGTTGTTCGCGTTCCCGTCGCCCGACTGGTAGAAGCCGGACGCCCGGAACCGTGCCCAGTCGCGGTCGTAGGACAGTTCCAAGGCCGCCATCTGGGCCGACACCGACTGGGCACTGCCGGCGATCGGGTTGCGGCTGTCGCGGCCGAGCGCCCAGTACAGGGCGTGCGACACGTTGTAGCGGTCGATGTGTCCGTCGCCGGCCACCCCGAGGTACACGACCTCGACGCGGTGCGGCTGGAACACCCCGACCGGGTCGGGGCGGACCAGGAAGCCGTTCTTGTCGAACTGCACGTCCGGGCCGTCGTTGTTGTAATGCACGCTCGCTTCGGCCGTGTACCCCGGAAAGATGAAGTCCTGCCGGTAGACGTTTGCGATGGCGACGTTCTGGTCCCGGTCGCGGAACGTGTTCAGCCCGCTGTTCGTGTCCTTTTCCTGCTGGCGGAAGTACGCGAGGTTGAACTGCGTCCGGTTCCCGTCGAGGTTGCCGAACACGCGCACGCCGCGGTTCGTGTCGCTGAAGATGAAACCGCGGAAGTCGCTGACGAACGGCTGCGACCCGGCCCGGACCGAGACGAAGTCGTACTCCGGGCTGAGGTCTGCGATCTTGTACTCGGCGAACCACTCCTGCAGGGTGGTGAACGTCCGCTCGCGGATCAGCCCCTTGCGCACGTCCGGGCTGACGACCGCGAGTTCTTGCACGCTCAAAATGTTCAGATTCGTCGCCGGCGTCACCTTCACCCGCCAGTCGGCCGGCTTGAACGCGGCGTCACCGTGGAACAGGTCGAACGACAGGGTGTACAACTCGTTGTGGACGTACTGCCCGGACCGGCCGAAGAAGTCGGTCGTGAACGGGCGGGCGGTACTCTCGAACGGCGTCGTCGCGGTCGGGATGTTCCGCCCTTCGTGCAGGTGAACCGCAGTGCCCGTGACGTTCAGGAAGGTGTGCTGCCCGACGATCGGGTAGTCGCCCTTAAGTACGTGCTGGTTGAACGGGTCGTACCAGCGGCCCGGGCGGTACGGGTAGTCGAAAACCTTTGGGTGCCCGAGGCCGTAGCGGTCCCACTCCGGGAACCCGATCCGCCAGCGGTCCTCGACCGTCTCGAACTCGCTATTCCACCCCGACCGCGGCAGCACCCCGGACGGCCCGGCGAACCCGATGGTCGGCGCGTAGACCGACTTCGCCAGCCCGTCGGCCTGGTCGCCGACCTGCGGACCGAGCGGGACGGCCGATTGCGGGTCGAGGATGCGGTCGAGAGGGTCGCGGGTCGTGTCCCGCGGCGGGGCGGCCGGACCTTCCAACGGGCTGACGCCCGGCGGGGCGACCGGGCGGGCGAGCGGTTGTTCCGCACGGGCGGCGACGGGCGGCAGCAGCAACGCCCAGAGGCAGGCGACGTGGCGGACGTGGCGGATCCGTGCCATCACACCCCCTCGGGTTTTCGACTTTGAGGAAGCACCACACACAATCGGGACGGTCTGGAGCGCATTCGGGGAATCACCTTATGAATCGACCGGACGCGATCCGGAAATGAGGAGAAGATCGATTCTGCCGGCTGGGGCGTGTGGGGAATCTGGATTCCCTACTTCCTCGCGTCGCGCCGCCGGTACGCCTTCACATGAGTCGAGAATTACTCCACGATTGCCGGTCAACCTTGCCGATAGTAACGGACGTGCGGGGTAATCTCCGCCCGCCCCGCCGCCGGCCAGGGAGGACCGCCGATGTCCGCGTCCGATGCCGCCACCGCCTCCGACCGGGCCCGTGCCGCCGTATTGAAGTGCGAGCGGCTCGAACCCCGTGACGTGCCCGCCGTCGCCGCCCTCGCGGGGGCGACACTCGCCGTCGCGGGAACGCCCGGCGACGACCGGATCACGATCTATCGGGACGGGACCGACATCGTCGTCCTCGACGGCACGGCGCAAATCGCCCGGGTCGCCTCGGCGGGCGTGACTTCGATCCTCGTGGGCGGGGGGGACGGGAACGACGCCATCCGGGTCGCCCGTGAGGTGACCCAGCCGACCAACATCGACGGCGGGAACGGGAACAACAAGATCGTCGCCGGCGGCGGCGACGCGGTGCTGTCCGCCGGGACCGGGAACGACACGCTCTTCGGCGGGGCCGGGACCAACGCCTTCAACGCCGACGGCGGGCGGAACGCGCTGCTGAAGGTGAAGCCGACCGACGCGGTGTTCCCGAACGCCGGCGACAGCCGGTTGACCGAGGCGAATGCGGACGGGACCGGGGCGGGGCAGGCGACGCTCACCGCCGGCGAGGTCGATACCCTCCTCCGCCGGGCGGCGGCCGCGTCGGCGAGTTCGGACGCCATCATCGTCGTCACCGACCGCAACGGCCGCATCCTCGGGGTGCGGGTCGAGAGCGGGGTGGCGGCCGAGATCACGGGCGTCCCGGCGAACCTCGTGTTCGCCATCGACGGGGCGCTGGCGAAGGCCCGGACCGGGGCGTTCTTCGGCAACAACGCCGCCCCGCTCACCTCGCGGACCGTCCAGTTCATCAGCCAGTCCACGATCACCGAGCGCGAGGTCGAGTCGAACCCGAGCATCACCGACCCGAATTCGACGCTCCGCGGGCCGGGGTTCGTCGCCCCGGTGAACACCGCCGGCCACTTCCCGCCGGGTATCGCGCTGACCCCGCAGGTGGACCTGTTCCAGATCGAACACACCAACCGCGACAGCACCGTCCACCCGGGGGCCGACCGCATCAAGGGGACGGCCGACGACGTGACACTCGCCCGGCGGTTCAACGCGGACCCGGCGTTCGTCCCGGCCGGCCAGGAACTCGACCCGCCGGACTCCTACGGGTTCGCCAGCGGGCTGCTGCCGAACGCCCAGAACCGCGGCATCGCCACCCTCCCCGGCGGCGTCCCGATCTTCAAAAACGGCCAGGTGGTCGGCGGCATCGGCGTCTTCTTCCCCGGCCGGACGGGGTTCGCGACCGAGGAAAACTCGTCCCTCAGCTTTACCTTCGACCCGACCAAGCCGGACCGTACGCTCGAGGCCGAGTGGATCGCGTTCGCGGCGGTCGGCGGGACGGTCGTGAGCGTGACCCGGGGCGTGGACCCGGTGGCCGTCGGGACGATCGGCGGGGTCGCCCTGCCGGCCGGATTCGGCCTCCCGACCGGGCGGATCGACCTGGTCGGCATCCAGCTCGACGTGTTCGGCCAGGGCGGGTTCAACGAGGGCGGCAAGCGGCTCCTCGCGGTCGGCGACCTGGTCGGCCGCGGCAGCCCCGACGACGGCACGAACCGCTCCGTGACCGCCGGGGCCGACGACATCCCCAACACCGGCGACGACGCGACGCTGCTGAACGGGCGGGCAGTGCCGGACGGGTGGCTGGTCGTCCCGCACGACGGCGACGGGATCACGAAGGCGGACGTGGAGCGGATCATCGCCGACGGCATCGCCCAGTCGAACCTGACCCGGGCCGCGATCCGCCTGCCGCTCGGGGCGCGGGCCAAGTTCGTGTTCGCCGTCGCCGACCGGCAGGGGAACATCGTCGGCTTGTTCCGCCAGCCGGACGCGACCGTCTTCTCGATCGACGTGGCGGTCGCCAAGGCCCGGAACGTGGCCTACTACGCCGACGCCAACCAACTCCAGCCGATCGACCAGATTCCCGGCGTGCCGGCCGGGACCGCGTTCACCAACCGGACGTTCCGGTACGTCGGGCTGCCCCGGTTCCCGGAGGGGATCGACGGCACCCCGCCGGGGCCGTTCTCGCAGCTCAACGACGACCCGAACAACACCAGCCGTGCGACGGGGCTGCTCGTCGGCACCCCTCTCCCGGCGTCGGCGTACCAGAGCGTCGTCGGGTTCGACGCCTTCAACCCGGGCACGAACTTCCGCCAGACCCGCAACGTGCTGAACCAGAACGGCATCGTCTTCTTCCCAGGCAGCGCCCCGCTCTACAAGGCGCAGACGCCCGGTGGGTTGGCCGTGCTGGCGGGCGGGTTCGGGGTAAGCGGCGACGGGGTGGACCAGGACGACGTGGCGACCGACGCCGGGCAGACCGGGTTCGGAGTGCCCGAGCACCTCCTCCGGGCCGACGAGACGTTCGTCCGCGGGGTGCGGTTGCCGTACCAGAAGTTCAACCGCAACCCGGAAGGGTGATACGGCCGATAAGACGGGTGGCCCCCGCGCCCCCGCCACGGAGTTCGCCCATGCGGCCCGCCTTCTGGACGGCCCCCGCCGTCGCCTGCCTCGCCGCCACGCTCGCCCCGGCCCAGGACGGCGCGCGGTTCGTCGAGCGGGCACCGACGCCCAGGAAACCGCCCGTCCACACGATGGAGCGGGCCGGGAATCCCCAGGCGATCTCCCGCTGGGCCGTCCCGGGCGTGTCCCGGTACGAGGCCGGCGCATACGTCGGCGGCGGAAGCCTCCGCGGGAATCGGGTATTGACGAAGGGGCCGTACTCGGTCACCGGCCCGACCGACACCGGCACGTACGGGTGGGACTTCGCCGGCTTCGGGGTCCGACCGGGCCGGGTGTTCCTCGCCGCCTC
>Ga0209181_10012375_pt1 | contig 10795 bp, 6 predicted proteins | sample MAT05_FD_187208 | JGI IMG/M metagenome (GOLD analysis project Ga0209181, IMG submission 187208) | Freshwater microbial communities from Lake Fryxell liftoff mats and glacier meltwater in Antarctica - MAT-05 (SPAdes) (version 2) | ecosystem: Environmental > Aquatic > Freshwater > Ice > Liftoff...
TCATTTCCGTAGGCCACTTGGATGTGATTGGATTTATGACGGGCCATCATTTGATCCCGGGTGATGCCTTTGAGAGTGACGTGCATGATTGGCCACTGGGAGGTGGTGAGCCTCCAACGATCTTCGGTTTCTTCTTGCGGGAGTTGAACAACCTCTCCAAGGCCGGTGTCATATTTGAGGCGACCATCTTCGACGAAGACCCGGCTCCAAACAATCCATCCCGGGCGGCTGATGCCTTTGACCGTTCCGCCGCCGAGGCGGAAATACATGGCGGGCTGTCGCTCGCTGCTGGTGCCACGGAATCCGTCGATGAAGTGGGCAGGCGGGGCAGCTCCCGAGATGAGGAAGACCCACACGTAATCATCCAAGGTGCCGTCTTTGGCTCCTTCGGAAGGGCCCGCGTATTGCCTTCCCCACCGGATGTCGTGCAAGGTGTTTTCAGGCGGCAGGCCAAGCGATTTCCAAATGCGATTAGTGACAAGCCCGTCCAGGCCCGCGCATTCATCGACTTCATTGAAGTGGGGGAGGGCTTCTCCATCATAAAGCGCAACGCCAGTGGTTTCGTGGTGCACCGGGGGACGCTCCACATTGTTTAAGAGTCCCTCAACCAGATCGGAGGCAGGAGCCAGGTCTTTGAGCCCTTGCTGATACTGGATGCCAATTGTCGAACATCCAAACTCCGCTGAAATCCGCACCGCTGCGATATACATTTTGAGTTGCTGAATGACTTGGTTCTCGGTGAGGTCATTTTCCTCACTGGGGCCAAAATGAAACGTCATTCCCCGCTCCAACAACCACCCATACGTGGCCTGAGCTTCGTCATCACTCACGGTAAGCATCTTGGCATAGAGGGCAGACTGACTCAGCCGTTCCTTATAAACACCTGTGGGGTGAAGCAATTCATCAGGCACAATCGCATTGTACATACCCATACATCCTTCATCAAAGACGCCCATAATCGCTTTGTCGCGGAGAAGGTCTTTGGCAAATTTGGCCCCCACTTTTTTTGCTGCGGCGGGAACTTTTGCTTTCTTGAAGGGGACGACATGGGAGGTGTTATGCTTAATACTTCCTTTACGAAGCCAGGAGCGCAGTCCTTTGACGAACAGCTCATCCGAAAAATCTTCGCTCCACAAGGTGCTGTAGGAAACTCCCGCCTTCGTCAGAGAACCATTCAAATTTAACATCCCCACCAGCCCTGGCCATGTGCCGCTCCAGTTGGCAACGGTCAGAATCGGACCTTCGTGCGTGATCAGACCATGCAAGATGTGATGACTGTATTGCCAAACAGCTTCTGCCACCACCAAAGGGGCCTTCCGGGGGATCTTTTTGAAAACCTCCATTCCGTATTTTTGGCTGTCGATAAAACCATGACCCTTCTCCGGATCGAACTCATGGGCGCGGATCACCTGATGGCCTTCTGCCTCCAGAGCAATCACAAGTTGCGCTTCCATCGCTGTTTGCGCCTCTTGGCATTTTTGGTTCGCGGAAGGACGAAGATCACCATTGGCGATCAAATAAATGGAAGATTTTTTCATAGGTGGAAGGCTTCTCTATACCAGTGCCTCCCCGTTCTTGGCAATCCGGCTTTGTTGAAATCGCAAGGATCGGGCATGATCAAAAGTAGCGGGAGCTTCCAGCTCCCTTCAGAAGCCGTGCGAGCAGGTTGCTCCCGCTACCTCTTCCCTCCGCCGGGGCGGGACGGCCACACTCCTCTGCCTGGACCTCACCCGCTTTAAATCCCACCCGCGAGGAACTGCCCAATGCCGTTTTCGGATGCTCCTCAACTCTGGAAAAGATTTGATTCCCGTGTCTCAACGTTCCACAAACTCAACCTGCTGCCACTCGTGACGGCGGTGGTAGGCGGCAACTGTCAGGGGAGCGGTTGAGGAGAGAATGGGATCTTTTTTATCTGAGGAGTAGTCGTAGCGCCCGAAGTGAAGATCCCAAACCTGACCCGCCAGCGAAGCTTTGGATGGTTTGCGTGCCCAAACCGATGCTGCAGGAACTTCGCCGTAAACCTCCCAACCTGTTCGGGTCTTGCGTGTTCGGACCGTGGCCTCATCGTCGATCACCATCACCGATTTAAGACCATTTAGCCCACCCAGGTTTTGGATCGTTTCGGCGCTCGGAAAAAGCAACTGAAGGATCTGCCCATTGGGGGCCGTGTGATATTCGATGTAGGAGGGGCGGCCGTGGACACCTGTGAATATTTCCAACACATCTCCCAGCATCCAAAGATGTTGGTTTCGTTTGCTGGCTTGGGTTGTCACGTCGCGGTCACTCAATTCCGCAAAATACAGAAACCGATCTCCCTGCCACCCGATCCGTACGTTGCCCTTGCGGAATCCTCGTTCGCGCTTCTCGTTCCAAGCCTGGCCAAAATGCAAAGCCGGGGCATCTCGAAACGCATAGCGAATGGCTTTCCAATCCGAGGTGTCCATCTCGGGAATCCGGGGACAGGGAACCGGTTTTGTCGAAGCAGGGCTGGTAGTAATCATAAGGAAGGCGAAAAGAAGAGCAAAGGCGGGTTGAAAATACGTCATACTTGTTTTTCTATCATGTCTGCCAATCTTTAATGCATTTCCAGCACAAACTTGCCAATCCCGGAGCGCAGGCAGTGAAAAAAGCGTTACTGCGATCTCAAAAATGTCCCTCTTTCGCATAAATATTAGGAAAACTACTAGTAGTCGAATTTAAATTCATCCATGATCCTTGTTATGAGTCATACCTCTCCAAAAAAAGCATCACCCGGCCACCGACTTGAAACTGACAGCATGGGAGCCGTTGAGGTTCCCGATCACCGCTATTGGGGCGCTCAAACAGCGCGTTCCCTGATCCATTTTCATATCGGGAATGACATCATACCTCGTGAATTGATCAAGGCGCTTGGGATCTTGAAAAAATCCTGTGCCCTCGCGAATCGCGACCTTGGGAAGCTGGTCTCCGAAAAATGCGATTTGATCGTGTTGGCTGCCGATGAAGTCATTCATGGCAAACTGGATGAACATTTCCCGCTACGGATTTGGCAGACGGGGAGTGGCACTCAGAGCAACATGAATGCCAATGAGGTCATTTCCAATCGCGCCATTGAAATCGCAGGTGGCGAGCAGGGCAGCAAGACACCCATTCATCCGAATGATGATGTCAACATGTCCCAATCCTCGAACGACACCTTTCCGACTGCCATGTCCATTGCCGCCTATTCCGTTGTCGTGGAGAACTTACTCCCGGCTATCCGGGAACTGCGGAATACCCTCAATGACAAAGCCGAAGCATTTTCATCCATCGTAAAAATCGGCCGCACCCATCTTCAAGACGCGACCCCGTTGACCCTTGGCCAAGAGTTCTCCGGCTATGTCACCTTATTGGACAATGCCTGCCGGGATATTGAAAAATCCTTGGGAGGCTTAGCGGAGTTGGCTGTTGGCGGAACGGCCGTCGGCACCGGTCTCAATGCCCCGGCCGCCTTCGGAGAAAAAGCCGCTGCCCATATTGCCTCGATCTCCGGACATCCTTTTGTCTCAGCTCCCAATAAGTTCGCAGCCCTATCCGGTCACAACGAATTTGTTTTTTCCAGTGGAGCCATCAAATCTCTGGCCTGTGCGTTGATGAAAATTGGAAATGACATCCGATGGCTTGCCTCCGGCCCGCGTTGTGGGTTGGGGGAGCTCACGATTCCCGAAAATGAGCCCGGCTCCTCGATCATGCCCGGCAAAGTCAACCCCACCCAATCCGAAGCGATCACTATGATCGCCGTTCAGGTGATGGGAAATGACACTGCTATCGGCATCGCCGCCTCCCAAGGCAACTTCGAACTCAATGTGTTCAAACCTGTCATCATCCACAATTTTCTTCACTCGGTTCGCCTCCTCGCCGACGGAGCCCGCTCCTTTAATGAACATTGTGCCATTGGCATTGAACCCAACCTTGAGCGGATTGAGGGTTATGTAAAAAACTCACTCATGCTTGTAACGGCCTTGAATCCGCACATTGGATATGACAAAGCTGCCCAGATTGCGAAGAAAGCCCACAAGGACGGGTCCAGTCTCAAAGAGGCCGCCGTCAGTCTTGACCATGTGACCTCCGACCAGTTCGACCAATGGGTCATTGCAGAAAAAATGACCCGTCCAAGCTAAGCCTCTATTTATGAAAACCTGTTCCCTCTTCCTTGCTGTTATTGCGTTTCCCACAGGCTTGCTGCAAGCCGATATCACCTTGCCATCGATCATCTCGGATCACATGGTTCTTGCCAAAGTGGAAAAAGTTCCCATTTGGGGCAAGGCCGACCCTGAGGAAAACGTGTCCGTGAGCCTCCAGGGGCAGACCGTTTCGACAAAGGCCGATGACGCCGGACGGTGGAGCGTCAGCCTCAATCTGAAAGATTCAACACCCGGCCCTTTTGAAATGAGGGTTGAGGGAGAAAACCAGCTCACCATCTCCGACGTGCTTGTTGGTGAGGTGTGGCTCGCCTCGGGTCAGTCGAACATGGGGTGGATATTGAAAAATACCAACAACGCTGATGCCGAGATAGCGGCCTCTGGGAATTCGTTGATTCGGGTGTTCACCGTCAAATCGACAGCTGCCGCCACACCACAGGATGATGTGGAAGGCAAATGGGTGATGGCCTCTCCGGACACCAGTGGCTGGTTCAGCGCTGTGGGTTACTTCTTTGCCCGTATGCTGCAAAAGGAACTGCAAGTTCCGGTCGGCTTGATCAATTCTTCTTGGGGAGGAACACCCTCGGAGGCATGGACCAGCGCCGAAGCGATGGACAGCGTTCCTGACCTGAAGGCTGCCCGTGAGCGACAGGTGGCGGTTTTTCAGGCCTATCCCGACAAGCATAAGGCTTATGTTGATGGCATGGGAGCATGGATTAAGACGCATTCGCGGGAAGACAAACCGGTGGCTGACGCTGCGGCATTTGCAGGCGGGGATGTTAACACCGATGACTGGGTGTCCGTAACCCTTCCCGGAGAAGTCAAAGCTCCCGGGCTTACCGAAGGGGGTGCGGTTTGGCTACGGAAGGACGTGGAGATCACCACCAAAGAAACTGTGGGTTTGACCCTTCCCATTAACGGATATGACAGTGTCTATTGGAACGGGAAGCTGCTCGCACAGACCACTTACCAGGATTTTCCAGGCACTGGTTTTGTGCGGCGTTCCGGTCCTTACAGTATCCCTAAGGACTCCGTTAATGTTGGCAAGAACGTGCTGGCGATCCGTTTGTATCAACCGGTTGGGCCCACAAAAATTCCTGCGGATCCCCAAGCGGGATACACCTCTCTTAAGGGCGAATGGCTTGCAAAAACCGAGTATGAATTCCCGCCTCTTGATGCAGCAACTTTGGCGGCGGCGCCCGAACCGCCAGTCAATGCCCCGACGCCACAATCGATTGCAGGATTTCTTTTCCAAGGAATGATCAATCCTCTTATTCCCTTCGCGATCAATGGGGCGATTTGGTATCAGGGGGAATCCAATGCTGGCCGAGCCTACCAATATCAGACCGCATTCCCACTCCTCATTAAGGACTGGCGGGCACAGTGGAAACAAGGCGACTTTCCCTTCTATTTCTGTCAGTTAGCGAACTACCTTCCCAAAAAACCAGTCCCTGCAGAAAGCGCTTGGGCGGAATTGCGCGAAGCACAGTCAAAAACCCTGAGCCTTCCTAACACTGGTCAGGCCGTGATCATCGACCTTGGCGAATCGAAAGACATTCACCCCCGCAACAAAAAGGATGTCGGCGAACGACTCGCACGCATTGCTCTTGCCAAGGATTACGGGAAATCTGTTCCCTATTCAGGCCCGGTGTTTGAAGCCCTCACGATTAACGAAAATCAGGCGATCCTCACTTTTCAACATGCGGAGGGAGGATTGGTTGCCCGGCCGCTGGGAGAAACCTATGATGTCAAAACCTTCACGGGTGAAACCGCGCCTCTCGTTCGAAACAGCCCCACCAGCCAACTGGAAGGATTTGCGATCTGCGGGGAAGACAAAGTCTGGGTCTGGGCTTATGCAAAAATCGACGGTGAGAAGGTTATTGTCACTTCGGAGAAGGTTCCAAACCCCGTGGCAGTTCGCTATGCATGGGCCGATAACCCCACTTGTAACCTGGCCAATGCCGACGGGCTGCCAGCCTCCCCGTTCCGCACAGACGATTTCCCGCTCACGACGCTGGATAAAAAATTCTGAGGTCCCTGCGCTTGTGAACCCGAGAAAAACCGGGGGGTGAATCGAAGGCGGAAGGTCAACTCAGTGAGGATGAGTGGCCGGAAGAATACCGATGAGGTGCTTGTCGGACACCTGCGCCCTTCTAGCTCTTGCCAAAGGCAACCTTGGCAGTGAGGCAAAGAAAGCCCTGCGAACAGCGGCGGAGGTTATTATTTCCCCGGTTATCCCATGGGAATTGGCCATCAAGGTCAAGACGGGTAAACTCACATTGGCCGAGCCGCCACTCATTCCCTCGCAGCCCGCCATACTCTTACCATGTCTAGGACTGGCCTGGATGCCGGCGGGATGCCCATGCCCCCTGACCTTGAATCGCCGATTGCACATTTCGGAGATCCCCGCATCATGCAACAGGTTATTTTTTTCTTTACAGAAGCAGAAATTTTGGCAAATGACAAAGAATGCAAACCCTTTGGAAGCTCATCTGTGTGGGAGGAATCGTGCTTGCGAGCGTTCTGCCGGCAAGCGCGCAGACGCTTTTTTTCCGTGAGAACTTCCAAGACATCACAGGGATTGGCGATGGTCCCCCTCCCAACGCGTTCAATGATGGGCCTTTGCAAGATGCGTATGGTCCCTCCATCAACGGGCGGACTCCCCATGACCTCAACCCGGTCTTGGGAAGGACATGGTCAGCCAGCCATAATACGGCGAAGACCTACGCGGAAGCCGCCGATCAGCTTTTTGACCGCACTCCCTATGTGCTGAGAACGACAAGCGGAGGCGGCGGGGCGCGGCCGTCAGGTTGGGGCTCTCTTGATAGCCACATGGATTATCTCTTGAGTAGTGAGGGAGGGTTTTCCCGTCCGGGTGGTATGACGGTGAGCGCCGTCCTCTTCCCAAATTCGTCACCGCAAGCCCCGGGAGAGACGTTCACCACGAGAGGTTGGATTGGGGCAGGCAATACGGCCTCTGCGTCGGGAGGGACGATTACTGAAACACGATTTGGAATTGGGATTGGCTTTTATGGCTCTGTCAAGCCCTCCAGCACGCAAGCATCGTGGACAGGTTTCACCGGGGTTCTCGCGCAAGACCGTGCGGATAATTTGGGACCAGGCATCAATCTTCGGATTCTTGTCGATGGGGATGTCAAATTCACGCTCACATCGACGTCCTCTGCCCTTGATGGAAGCAACTGGCTCACGCTGGCCTACACGGTGGATTTTGGCACGGGAGCCCTCACGAATCTGACATGGGGAGGCACCACATTTAACGTCCCATGGGATGCGACCACACCGAACAACCAGTTCACTTTGGCGCGCACTCAGTCTTTTGGAATTTACACCGCGATTGCTACACCGGAGGGCACATTTGGAAATTTCCCGAAATTTGACAACATCACACTCACCACCGCCATTCCCGAACCCAGCGGGATAAATCTTGTCATGATTGCCATGGCGGCCCTCCTTATCAGGCACCTCAGAACCTCACGGGCCGGACGCTCCAAGGTCCTTGTATCGAAAGTCTAAATGGCGACTGAAGTGCTCTCCTGAGCAGTCGCCTTGGAAAATTCTTCCGGAAATTTTGCGAGGAAGCTCTGGGTTGGCCATGCACAGGCTTCCCCAAAGGCGCAAATCGTACGTCCCGCAATATTGTCAGCAACCGTTTGGAGGGTTTTGGGATCATTTTCCACGCCTCTGCCATCGAGGATGCGGGTTGTGATTTTGGACATCCACAGACTTCCCTCACGGCAGGGCGTGCATTGGCCGCAGCTCTCATGCGCATAAAACTGATTGAGATTATTGAGAGCCCAGACCATGTCCCGGCTGTCATCCATCACCATCACCCCGCCACTTCCAATCATGGTGCCTGCGGACGCAAGTGAAGAGGCATCCATCACGATATCGAGCAGATCGGTTTCCTTATCCACCATCTCACCATCAGATCCTTTGACCTTGGTTTTGAATTTCTCGCCGGCTCGAAGCACCTTGGCGGAACTACCACCGGGAATCACCGCTTTCAGTGTGCGGCCGGGTTTTAATCCTCCGCAGATCTCGAAGATTAGCTCTCCAAGCGTCACAGCTCCCGCAGGCAACTCGAAAAATCCGGGACGCATCACGTCGCCACTCACACACAGCGTGCGCGTGCCGCCGTCACCGGGTGTGCCCATTTTCGCGTATTCTTCCGGGCCGAGTCGGAGGATATGCTTCACATGACAGATCGTCTCTACGTTGTTCACAATGGTGGGCTTCATGTAAAGGCCCAGCACGGCGGGGAAATACGGGGGTTTGATGCGAGGGTAGGGGCGTTTGCCCTCCAAGGACTCCAGCAGACTGGTTTCCTCCCCGCAGATATAGGCGCCTGCTCCCTGATGGACGTAAATGTCGCAATCAAAACCGGAGCCAAGAATATCTTTGCCAACAAAGTTTTTGGTCTTGGCTTCTTTGATTGCATTCCACACGATTTTTGCTGCGTGCGGGAATTCGCAACGAATGTAGACATAGCAGAGGTGGCAGTTCGTGGCGTAAGCGGAGGCAACCAATCCTTCAATGAGCTGATGGGGATCTTGGTGAAGAATGTAGCGATCTTTGAAGGTGCCGGGCTCGGACTCATCCCCATTGACCACAATGTAGTGCGGTTTCCCGTCATCGTATTTGATAAAGCTCCATTTCACTCCACAGGGAAAACCCGCTCCGCCGCGTCCCCGAAGATTGGCGGCTTTCACCGCATCAATAATTTCCGAGGGTTTCATGCCCAGCGCCTTTTTCAAGGATTCGTATCCCCCATGGGCCAGGTAAGTCTCCAGGCTCGGGTCATATCCGGGCTTGCTGATATTTTCAAAAATAATGCGTCGTTCGCGCGGGTGAGGAGCGGGAATAGAAGGCGATTTGGCGGTCATGATTTATAGTGATCCACGATGGAGGGGATTGCGGAGGGTGTGATGCGCTCGTGGAGGTCATCATTGATGAGGGCCACGGGCGCACTGCCACAACTGGCGAGACACTCCACAAACTCCACGCTGAAATTTCCGTCAGAGGTTGTGGGAGGTGCGGTGCCGAACCCGTGGTGCTCGCAATGGGGGTCCAGACCCACGGCCAGACAGAATTTCTCTTTGACATCATACCCGCCAGCCAAGGCGCACGCCAGTGTGCGGCAAACACGGATCACGGTTTTCCCTGCGGCCTGTTGCCGGAACCAGGGATAGAACGTGACAAGTTCTAAAATATTGACCGGGGTGAGTTCCAATTTCGCAGCGATCCACTCGATCCCGGAATCATCCACATAACCAAACTGATTCTGCCAAAGATGCAAGAGAGGCAAAGACGCGCTGCGTTTGGAAACGGGATAGTGCTCAATCAATTCCTCGACCTCCGCAACAAACCCGGAAGTCAAATGGTCGGCCTGCTTCACATTTATTGCGGCATGTTCTTGGGTCTCAATGGCTGTCATCTCCTTGTTTGTCATGTTTTCTTACGAGTGCATCAAGCAAAACGATTCTTGAAATTGAATTGAGGCAAAGAAAGACGGGCGAAAAACACCGGGGAGGATTGCTGATACATCTGAACAGCCGATGGGGCAGGCTTATCAGGCAAGGCCTGATACCCTTGAGTTGGAACGTCTTTGAATCGCGATAGCCTTGGAGTAGGCCTCGAGCAGGCGATGACGGAAGTGTTCCCACGTGAATCCTTCGAGAAAGCGTTTGTGGGCTGCCAGGCCCATTTGACGGACGAGGCCGGGGTTGGCGTGCAGGGTGGTCAGGGCGCGGGCAATGGCTTCCACATCATTGGGCGGAACGATGATCCCATTCTCGCCATCCTTCACCATGTCCCCGGATTCGCGGGTTGCGATCTGGGGAAGGCCGCACGCGGCGGCTTCGTAGGTGGCCTTGGCAGCGCCCTCGCACTCTGAGGGAAAGATATGGATCGAACTTCGGCGCAGTTCGTCGGCGACCTGCTCCACATGGCCTGCCGCTCGGACCGTTGGCGGTGCCTCACGGAGCAGGGGTTCGATGTCTTTGCCGACGCCCCCGCAGAGGACCAATTCTGCGTTGGGCAAATTAAGGTGTTTCCAAGCCTCCAGAATCAAGTGGACCCCTTTTCGGCGAATCAGGGAGCCGACAAAAATCACGCGGAAGGTTTTTGGTGGGGATTCTGACGGATAAAACTCAAGGGGGTCGGCCCCCCGGCCCAAAAGAAAAAGCTTTTCATCAGGAATCCCGGCGATCTGGAAGGTCTCTCTGGCTTTTTCCGACAGAACAAGGATCAAGTCGGCCAGCTCATATTCCTCCATGACCTGTTGTCGGGTGACGAGGAGCTTGTTCAGTGTGCTTTGGGGAAAAGGGGCTTCATCGCGTTGAATCTCACTCCACGTTTTTGATTTTTTGATGCGGCCCTTATTCCGATGCCATGTGGGAATCTCGATCATCGAAGGGATGCCCCGGCCTTTGGCCACGCGCAGAGATCGCAGACAGTCACCGGACCAGGAGTGAAAAAAATCATACTGACCCCGGCGGAGCATCCCGGCGGAGGTGAGATCAATGGCGTGTTTTTTTGCGCCCTGATAATACTCACGCCGGAGCAGCGAAAGAATCTTCACCGGATGATATTGAAGGGTGCGAAAGTGTGGTTTG
>Ga0209181_10012376_pt1 | contig 10795 bp, 8 predicted proteins | sample MAT05_FD_187208 | JGI IMG/M metagenome (GOLD analysis project Ga0209181, IMG submission 187208) | Freshwater microbial communities from Lake Fryxell liftoff mats and glacier meltwater in Antarctica - MAT-05 (SPAdes) (version 2) | ecosystem: Environmental > Aquatic > Freshwater > Ice > Liftoff...
TGAATTGGGGGAGGCCGGGTAATTTCATCGCGCTCACGGTTGGACTAGAAAGCAGTAACAGAGCGAAACAAAGCCAAGTTATCATATCCACTGAATTCTCCCCTGTCTGTAATAATAAAACCGGCTGGAGATAGTGGAGTCCAATGGGTAAAGCATTTCACCTCCTGTATCAAGCATTTTATGAAATATTGGACTCCATTTTTCTGGCTCGTAAGTAAAAAATGGAGTCCAACAGACTCAGGGCTGAGTTAAGCAGAACAAATCAAGTGCTACAAGTCTAGACAATTTATTTGGCCGCTATCTGTTTGTATTTTACCCTCGACAAAGGGATGCACCACTGTTAAATTTCGCTCCCTGATTGCATTGGACTGGAGAATTTTATTTTTATGGAAAAACCAACACAGCATCACCGCCTACTTATTCTTGGCTCAGGCCCTGCAGGATATACTGCCGCAGTCTATGCTGCGCGTGCCAATCTTAAGCCGATGTTGATAACCGGCATGGCGCAAGGGGGCCAACTGATGACTACCACCGATGTAGACAACTGGCCCGCCGATGTGATGGGTGTGCAAGGCCCCGAACTGATGACACGCTTCCAGCAACATGCAGAACGCTTTGATACACAAATTATTTTTGACCATATTCATACCGTCAAGCTGCAACAAAAACCATTCGCTTTGATTGGCGATGCGGGTAGTTACACTTGCGATGCACTTATTATCGCTACTGGTGCTTCGGCACAGTATCTTGGTTTGCCTTCTGAAGAAAAATTCATGGGCAAGGGTGTGTCTGCTTGCGCCACCTGCGATGGTTTCTTTTATCGCGGGCAGGATGTGGCAGTAATAGGGGGGGGCAACACTGCAGTGGAAGAAGCGCTGTATCTTTCTAACATTGCACGCCATGTCACGCTCGTGCATAGACGTGATAGCTTCCGCGCTGAACGCATCACAGTGGATCACTTAATGAAGCAGGTGGAGCAAGGCAAGATTACGCTGCAACTGCATCAAGTATTAGACGAAGTGTTAGGCGACGAAAGCGGCGTGACTGGTATGCGTCTCAAACATATGCAAACCAGTAACACGCAAAACATCTTGCTGGCCGGTGTATTCATCGCTATCGGCCATAAACCTAATACTGACATTTTCACGGGGCAGTTAGAAATGGAAAATGGCTACATAGTCACACGCGGGGGGCTGCATGGGAATGCTACAGCCACTAGCATTTCCGGCGTATTTGCGGCTGGTGATGTACAGGATTATATTTACCGTCAAGCGGTAACTAGCGCTGCTACTGGATGCATGGCAGCGTTGGATGCGGATAAATATTTAAGCGCACTGAGTCATTGAAGGAGCAATGAAAAAAAAGAAAGATCAGCCTGCATCTATTAATGCCGAGTTATTTCAACAGGCACTGGATGGTGTTATTCCGTTGCCGCCATCCAACCGCATCGCCTTAGCTCAACCATTACGTCGCGTAACGCCACGTGGCACTGTAATTTCTACCCACTTAATTGAGGACACATTGTCCGACAATGATGCTGGGGGTGATGTTCCGACCGAGTTTCTGCGTTCTGGTATGTCGCGCATGACCCTGCGTAAGTTGCGGCGTGGGCGATGGCCGATGCAGGATACTCTGGATTTACACGGTTTCCATAGTGATGCGGCACGCAAGCTATTGCTTGAATTCTTGCGCGATGCGGTGCAGCATAGTTTGCGCTTTGTGTGTGTGATACACGGCAAAGGATGGCAAGCAGGTGGTAAGGAAGGTGTACTGAAAAGCCGTGTGCGCCATTGGTTGTCCCAATATTCCGAAGTGTTGGCATTTTGCGAGGCGCCGCTAAATGCGGGTGGTAGCGGCGCGGTTTGGGTATTGCTTAAGGCAGGTGGCCAAAGCAGCGACATTGTTGGGTAATGAGAGTCGGCAGAATACTGGTTTAAACAAAACAAATCAGATATGGCGGGGGGATTTTTAACATACTTATGTACTATTCGTTGATGGTCGCCATAATGCAAAGAGTTTCATTCAGATTACTGTCTCTGTGTTTCATTCTGCTCGGACTCTCAATAAATATTTCCTGGGCTGATAACCTGCAACTTGATAAGCTGCGCCTTCCGCCTGGTTTTAAAATTGAATTGCTGACTGACGCCGTACCGAATGCGCGTCAGATGGTTCTGGGTCGATACGCGGACGGTCGGGGTGTACTTTATGTAGGTAGTATGGCTGCCGGAAACGTCTACGCAGTTGAGCTGAAGCAAGATCGAGCTGCTGCAGTACACATTATTGCATCGGGTCTTACGAAACCCGTAGGCGTGGCTTATCGAGAGGGCCAGTTATATGTGTCTGCCGTATCCAGAATTATTCGTTTGGATGGGATTGATGATCGATTAACCAATCCGCCCAAACCCATTGTGGTCACTGATCGCCTTCCCATCGAAGCTCATCACGGCTGGAAATTCATCGCCTTTGGTCCCGATGGCTGGCTGTACGTGCCAGTTGGCGCACCTTGCAATATCTGTAATCCAGACGAACGCTTTGCCAATATCCAGCGGATGAAACCTGATGGTAGCGCGATGGAAGTTGTGGCACGTGGCGTACGGAACTCAGTCGGTTTTGACTGGAGTCCGATCGATAGTTCGCTATGGTTCACCGATAATGGGCGGGACATGCTAGGAGATGATCTACCAAGCGACGAACTCAATCACGTCTTAAAGCCCGGTCAACATTTTGGTTATCCATACTGTCATCAAGGTGATACGCCAGACCCGGAATTTGGGGCTCAGCGAAAATGTGAAGAGTTTGTGACGCCGGTAGTTAAGCTTGGAGCACACGTCGCATCACTTGGAATGAGGTTTTATACTGGAAAGCAATTTCCGAATGCATATCGGAATAACGTGTTTATTGCTGAACACGGTTCATGGAACAGAAGCCAAAAAGTTGGCTACCAGATTGTCAGGGTGATGTTTGATAGCCAGGGTGGAGTCGCTCGTCATGAACCCTTCATTAGTGGCTGGTTGCAAAAAGATGCCAGCGGCAAAGAATCGGTTTGGGGTCGCCCTGCCGATGTACTGGTCATGCCTGACGGTTCGCTACTCATTAGTGACGACCTTGCAGGGGCAATTTACCGTGTGAAGTATATGCTTTGAATTATGCATTGTTGTGCGCTGCAAAAGCCCGAATACGCTGTTGTGATTGATTTTTGAATCCGCAAAATTGAACGCGATCTGATCAAGGGATTTTACGACATGCTGTTTCAAGGGACTCAACCGCAAGAGGGCAACATGAGTGTTGGTTGAGCTGATGTGCTTGTAGTCAATCGATTATTGGGGCATCTGGTATAAATGGCATCAGAAATTTGTGATGTGATATATAGATTTATTTAGGTTGCTCTGCATTTCTAAGAGTTTGTACGTTTTTCGAAAGAGGTATCTGTTATTTATTGTCTTGACTGAGGGTGCCACTTTACATAGACTGCGTCGGCTTTGAGAGCCTTGTTGCTATCAGTAATACTGTTTATCTTATATTTTGCTTTAAATTATCAAACAGGAAAAAGATTATGCCCGCTATCGATGTTAATGAAAAAACCTATGAAACCGACAAGGAAGGTTATCTCGTCAATTTTGACGACTGGAATATGGACATCGCGAAATTTATTGCACAAGCCGAAGAATTGGAAATGACCGATAGTCACTGGGAAATTATCAAATTCTTGCGCGCGTACTATAAACAACATCAAAGTACACCCAATATTCGTGAATTAACCCAAGCAGTCAGCGAGGAATTAAGCGAAGAAAAAGGTAAGAGCCCATACCTGTATGATCTGTTCCCTTCAGGTCCAGCGGAGCAAGGGTGTAAGATCGCAGGATTACCCAAGCTTTTTGTAGATCCCAATGCACATACAGTCATTTAAACTGATGGTTCAACGTAAAAAATCTGACAGTACCTATCTTATACTCTAAGCGTTAGCTAAATTAGTTTAGAAGATTATCTGATCCTTGATTTAGCTGCCCCGTTGTTTATTCCGTAGCAGTCTCAGTTTGCGCGGCTGCTACGCTTGGTTAGCAGGCTTACTAATCAAGCGTGTCCTTCCAGAATCTTATATAAACCTGAAGTCCATATACCCCACCAGCTGGTGGCGCATATTTCGCGCAGGGAGGATTTGATCAAGTGTGCATTGATATGTGCACAGATTGGCTAGTGCGGCTTGATTAGAAACTATGTGTTGCTCTTAATATCTCTGGCACGAGGTATCAGATAAGATGCTAGCGTTAATCGATGGCGATAACATGATGGGCATGGGCCAGCGTCCGTAATCATTGCGGCAGAGCATAGCTTGGATGTTGGGGTATTTGCGTCAGACTGATTCCAACGCAAATACCTTCCTCGCTATTCTATACAATCATTAGCGTGCTGCATTGGCCAACGCAGCTAGCGTGTCGCCTCCTAAATCGGCACTATAGTAACCCAGGTTTGCGCCAGTCTCATCTATGCTCACCTTTGGCATCAGTCCGGCGGCTAGTAGCGATTCATTCTTGGCAACACGGTGTACGTCGTGAGGATCAACGATGCCGACTTTGCTATATACGTTAGAAACTACGCTGTTATCGTCCTTTTTCGTGCTGTCATCCAACGTGTATATGTTGCGCTGGTTAAGGAGTGATACAGCATGGGAATCATATTCATTAAGTAAAAAAACCAGAATATTTCTGCCTAATACTTCTTTTTTGTTAGTTGATTTCACATCCAGGATTGCGCTTTGGATTACGCGGTGAAAGGCAAGTGTAGGCTGCGTATTAATTTCCACGCTGTCAGGTGCGACAGGTGTATTTTTACCAATAAAGTCAATTAGTAAGATGCGTAACTCTTCAATATTTACCCCGCGGGACTGCATTACTTCTACCGCCGAAGTATTATCCAACATGGCCAGTAGCAAATGCTCTACCGAGAGGATTTTATGCCGCTTTGCGCGCGCTTCGATGATGGTTTGACGTAGGTTGGTTTCAAGTTCTTTTCCAAGCAAATCTGCCCGATAAAGTTTCCACATTGTTGTTTCCTCCAGTTGGTTTATAGCGAATGTTATTGCTGTTCGGCATATGTCGAAACCTGTACTACATTTGATTTCAATGGGTGGTCATCGTTTAGTATATTACGAAAAATATGTGGCGGGCAAATGAAATATCTAACGCTAGCATTAACATAGCCATTTCAGAAAACCCCCACTCTAAGCTTCGACTTTTTAATTCACATTTGGCCCACTGCATCTGGTGCATGGGCGTAGCGTTCATTTCTGCCCAAAGCCAATTTCGACACAATTTCTCAACTTTGCTGCAGGATAAGGCCAAGTGGTCTGGCGCTTTCGGTCAGCATGCCTCATGTTTAGTCAGTTTGAGCCAGTTTTTACAGCCTAGGGGGGTAATTTAGAGTCTGATCCAGCCTTAGCCTAAATGTGTCTTCTTTAGGAGTTTTCTTTCAAGTAAATTATGAGTAGTAAGACGCGAGCACTCTTCTACCGCATTATTAATTGGAATGTCAATGTCATAGCTCATTGAACCAGTTTCTCAAGCTGAATAATTTCTGCGGACCGCTCTAACTTATATTGTCCGCCATCTTGGCGGATAGCTAACAAATGAGCATTTATATTTGCTGGCGTCAGCACGACACCAAAAGTAGCTTCTCCCCCTCCTGATAAGCGTGCCAATATTTGATGTCCCAATTCTTTCTTAAAATGCCCGGCTTCCCAATATGAATGCACGATAGTCTGTTTATCGCCAACAGGTGGGACAGCCTCGCGTGCGAAAAGGTGATAACCACTGAAATCCCAAAGGGTTGCCTGATCTTGGCTATGAGTAGCGACTCGTAATGTCAGTTCCCTTTTCCAGTCTTCAAACATATTCCAACAATTAGTGATACGGAAAATCTCCAGTAAATGAGCATGATATGGATAGATAACCACCTTAACTTGGATCCCATGGGCATGAGCCACATCCAGAATGGCGGTCACGTCCTCGAAAGCAGGAGAGGTATGGGTGCCACGGGAAAACAAATTTTTTGAACGCTTTTGATAGACGCGCATATTCTCTATATCCCGCTGCCGAAATAAATTAAAATACCCCTCATTGCGCGCAACCCGCGAGTAATCATGCATGGGATTAAATCCAGCTGCAGTTAAATGTGCTACCTCTGTCTTGCCGTGCATTCGCACGGTGTCTATGCTATGTAACACAGCATTCAGGGAAGCCAGAGTGATGGCACCATCAAGCATCATCTGTAACCAGCGTTTATTATTGATCTGCCCATCTGGCGTAATTAAAAGTCGATGAATAATTTCTGGTTCCCACTTACTTACTTTGGGAGATACCAGAAAATCCATGAAATCCACCCCCAGCACGATTGTTTTGGGGGGGTGGGCTGCCAAGACATGTTCGAAGAGACGACGGGCAACACGGGTACCTGTGCCCGGCAGTGCTAAGTTGTATACTGGTTGAGCTGATTCGGGCCAAGCCGCATCTTCGGGGTCGAAGCCTACTTCCGCCCGTGAGTTACCTAAAATGAGTGTGCGCGGTGAATGTTTCAATACCAGATAAGGCTTCACCAATTCGCCTTGTGCCGCACCATTAGGCTTCCAGTCACCTTCGCTATAGGGTCGATAAAGTCCGTAGGGATCGACCCAGTAATTTAGTGTCACAGCCCCTATCAACAAAATTAGTAAGGCAAGAAACCAAATGCGTAAGTAAGTTGCCATGATCAGAACTGGTAATAAAGGAATTGCGTAGCCTGGGACAGCGAAAGTACACCAGCTACTGCAAGTGTTGCCATCGCCAGCCCCCAAGCAATGGTTGTTCTCCATTCCAATCGTGCTGTGACTGCTACTGGATCGAAGTCGAGCCCAGGACAATGGCGGCGCATTAGCTCCTGGGTATTCGGCAGAAACAAAGCGATAGATAACAGGCAGATAACCCACACCCAAGTAAGTATGAAACGGCTGCCGCCTCCGAGAGAAAATTGTATGTTCAGATTTGCCAGTATGCCAGCTGCACCACCCAACTTCGACTGAAATACTGAAGGCAAGCTGATGCCATGCAATCCGATCATGCCGGAAAGCATGCTCAACGCACCTTCAAGCGTGGTTGCACGAAAGAACACCCATGCCACTACAACGGCAATAAAAGTGAAGGCCCATGCCGTCAGTTTGCCCCAAACTCCTGTATCTCCGAGACCTGGAAAATACCTTTTGCATAGGGAACGCCAACCATGGTTAATCGCCAGATACAAACCGTGCAGTCCGCCCCATAACACAAAATTCCAGGATGCTCCGTGCCACAAACCTCCCAGAAGCATGGTAACCATCAGATTAATCTGCCGCCGCATGGGTCCCTTACGATTACCTCCTAAGGGAATATATAGATAATCCCGCAAAAAACGCGACAGTGTCATATGCCAACGGCGCCAAAAATCAATAATATTGGTTGCCTTGTAGGGCGAATTGAAATTCAGCGGTAGCACGATGCCAAACATCCTTGAAAGCCCAATGGCCATGTCTGAATATCCGGAAAAATCGAAATACAATTGTGCGGTATAAGCCAATGCACCACCCCATGAGGCCAATAAATCCAGCTTTTCTCCCATATCGGCAGCATGAAAGGCGACATTGGCATAGGGTGATACGCCATCGGCCAATACAGATTTCTTGAACAAGCCTATCGTGAAGATGGTCAGGCCGATGGTCATATTGTCCCAGGAAAAACGATATGTCTCAGGGCGAGCAAATTGGGGCATCATTTCTTTATGATGCAGCACTGGGCCGGCGATCAGATGTGGGAAATAAGTGACAAACAAGAGGTAGTGGATGAAGTTGTTTTCCTGCGCTTTGCCTGACCAAGCATCTACCAAGAAAGCAATTTGTGTAAAGGTGAAAAATGAAATACCCAATGGCAAGAGTATGTCCTGCAGAGTCCAGCCTGTATCTAAAATACGGTTGGTAGTATCAAGAAAGAAATTGGCGTACTTGTAGTAGCCCAATAGCAGCAGGTCAGCAACAATGCCGGTCGTTAGAATAAAATTCTTACGTCGATTCCGATCCGTATCGTGTTCCCGAGCGAGAGCGTAACCTATCCCATAATTGAAGAAGATTGAAATCAGTAGTAATCCTACATAGGCTGGGTTCCAATATCCATAAAAAAACAGGGAAGCGGCACCCAACCAAGCAGCAGCAAGCGGTCGGCTATAGGCACCTAAACGGAAAAAAACAATAGCTGTCACAGGCAAAAACAGCAGCAGGAATGAATAGGAATTGAATAGCATCGTTAATATCGGGAATGCTATTTATGTTTCATGCTTTTTTGACAACTTGGCTCTCTCGCATTAACCAAAAATACATATTTCGCACGAGTAAACATGCCGATTCATAAGCTAACTGAGTGAATATGAAGTGTACCAACGAACGCATACCAAAAACCCATCTACCGGGAGTTGTATCTTTTTAGCACCGAGCATTTTGTTTCGCACCGGCAATTTTAAAGTCAACCAGCATAATCGATTCTAATTCGTCGCTCTTAATGCGGCAGAACCGTCTTGTAGAACTGGCCGCCTTAGCTGTGAAAAGCGGAAAATTCCATCTAAGCAGGTAGCCGGGTTGCAAATTTTGCTCACATCCCCTAGTTTTCATGATGCTGCAACCATTGCTCCAGCATCATCAGCACCCAAATCATAACGCCGTAATAAGCTGCATGCCCTGAGCGGTGTTGTTCTATCAACGCATCAAGGTATTCTGGTCTGATATAACCGCGCCCTCGCAATGATTTCAAACTGTCGTAGGTTAGCTTTTGCAGTGGGAGGTAAGTTTGCATCCAGACGCCAAAAGGCAAACCAAATCCTTGCTTGCTTTTGGTAAGAGTCTCTTGAGGCAAAAAGTCTTTGAGCGCTTCCTTGAAAAAGTATCTAAGCTTCAACCCTTTTACTTTAAGAGAAGGGGGAAGTTGCGCTGCAAACGTGACAATATCCTCATCCAAAAGAGGGTAATGAACTGCTACACCCGCCAACTCACACATTCGGTTAACCTTGCGCAAATCGTTGTCAGCTAAGGTAAATTTTAAATCCAGATTAAGAAGGCGATTGGTAGAGGAAGTGGAATCGGTACGGCCATATTCTGCTCGCAGCAGTGCGTTCGGTTCTTGGTGATTCACTTGAGCCAGAAAGTCAGCAGTGAATATCTCGCTCGGCGAAGCGCGATGTAAAAAATTATAAGTTTCCAGCCTATCTGGTAATGGAATTCGAGCTTGCGCGATGTAGCTTTTTAACTTTCTCAATAATGGGATATGTTCTATGCCTGGAATGCCAGACATAACAGGCTCCAACATGCTATGCCGAAGTATTGCAGGTACAAGAGAATAAGCTTCGAATATTTTTTGTTTGGCATAGCGTGCGTTTCCGCCAAAAATTTCGTCCCCGCCGTCCCCCGCCAGCATCAGCCGAATGCCTTGTTCTTTGGCTAATTTAGCACAACAATACGTAGGGACTGCCGATGCATTTCCAAAGGGCTCGTCGTAGGCTTTGGCAATCAGCGGGATCGTATCGACGACATCTTGTGCCGTAACATAGTATTCGTGAGCATGAGTGCCAAAATGCTTACTCGTAATCCGTGCAAACTCCATTTCATCGTAGCCTTCGGCTGCAAATCCAATAGAAAAAGTATCCGCTGGTTTAGTAAATGACTGGGCGAGTACCCCTGCGATAGTCGAACTGTCAGTACCACCACTTAGAAAGGCGCCTACATGTTCATCAGTCACCGATCTTCTCAGAGCAGTTTGCAGCAATGCTTTGAGACTTTCCTTGCGTTGTATAAAGTGGCTTTGCCCCGAATCAGCATATTTCAGGTGCCAATAAAAGTTCGTTTCAACTTTCCCATTTTGGAATTGCGCATACTGCCCGGGCAGCAGCTTGCATACATTTTTATAAATACTTCCAGGAGCAGGAACTGAATGAAAAAAGAGATAATTAAAGATTGATTGAGGATCAATTACTCGCTCCATATTAGGATGAGCGACCACTCCATTCGTGCTGGTCGCGAAAATAAAATGGTTGCATGGTGTGGCATAGCAAATGGAGTAAATACCCAATCGATCAATGGCGACAAGAGCCGTACCTTCCTGAGCATTAATAATGGCAACGCAAAAAGCTCCATGCATATCCTCAAGAAATGTTTTTCCTGATCGGAAGTAGGCTTTAGCCACTGCAGCCGCTGAAGTTTGCTCTTGCGCAAGCTCATTTAATTCATCGTTTCCCCAATAGGCATTGCCGATAATAACTACCTTAAGCGAGCCTTCTTCATGGCAACTTGCCTGGTCAATTTTTGACCAAGCTGCAATTCCCTCACAATAACCATATAGCGCCTGCACCAAGTCGCTTTTTTTGTCAGTCATAGCATCTACCATGGCATCGGTTATTTCCTTAGCAAGCATAGAATCCTTCTTGCCACCGAACCAACCACACATTCCCTTCATGCAATCTCCTTGTTAGTCCTCAACGGGAAACTTTAATTAAACCTTTGGCACTGCCAGAAGATATTCAACTTGATAAGTCTGCTTATTAAATTGATTTCATTACATTTCATTGATGAGGATGGAATTTTAGATTTATCGTTGTAATAACCATGCATTCCGCATTAATCTAATGATGTTGTTACTTATACTGAAGTTTAGACACTCGCGGTTTTTTGCGTGATGCCGCCAACACCCAAACCGCACGAGAAATGTTTTTAAAAAATGCAAAAAATACTTGACATGAAATCAGATTTGCGAGG
>Ga0209181_10012377_pt1 | contig 10793 bp, 12 predicted proteins | sample MAT05_FD_187208 | JGI IMG/M metagenome (GOLD analysis project Ga0209181, IMG submission 187208) | Freshwater microbial communities from Lake Fryxell liftoff mats and glacier meltwater in Antarctica - MAT-05 (SPAdes) (version 2) | ecosystem: Environmental > Aquatic > Freshwater > Ice > Liftoff...
TTAAGTTGGCTTCTAAATGTAAAGGTCCTTCAGTCGTAGCCGTAATAAATGGCAAATTAATTTCGGTTACACCGACCGTCGAAAGCTCAATCTTGGCTTTTTCAGACGCCTCGGTTAGACGTTGAAGAGATTGACGTTCTTTGCGGAGATCAACACCATCAGTTTTTAAAAATTCTTCAGCGAGATAATTCACGATTTGGCGATCAAAATCATCACCGCCTAACTGTGTATCACCTGTGGTTGCTTTTACTTCAAATAAGCCATCACTCACCTCTAAAACTGATACATCAAACGTGCCGCCGCCAAGGTCAAATACTAATATTTTCTTATTACTTTTCTTGTCTAACCCATAAGCCAATGAAGCAGCGGTCGGTTCATTTAAAATCCGCTTCACTTCAATCCCCGCGATTCTACCTGCGTCCTTAGTAGCTTGTCGTTGCGAATCATTAAAATAAGCAGGAACGGTAATTACTGCACCAGTCACTGGCTCACCTAAATAACGACTCGCCTCATCGACCAGTTTGCGAATCACCATTGCCGAAATTTCTTCAGGCGCAAAATCTTTCTCGAGTCTGGGGCTTCTTAACTTGATGTTACCTAGATCGTCACGCCTCACTGTATATGGAACGCGCTTAGTTTCGGCGGTGAGTTCACTATGCTTGCGACCGATAAAACGCTTGACAGAATAAAAAGTATTGTCTGGGTTTAACACTGCCTGACGGCGCGCCATTTGTCCAACTAGCCGTTCACCATCTTTAGTAAAGCTCACAACTGATGGGGTGGTTCGACTACCTTCTGAGTTTGCAATCACTACTGGCTTGCCACCTTCCATAACGGCTACCACAGAGTTTGTCGTACCCAAGTCAATACCTACAATTTTGCCCATGCTTGACGTGTATCCCTGTTCGCTTCCCAAAACTGCTAATTAAATAGTTATCGACTTTTAATTTTACCTTGACCTATAAACAAAAGGCTCTAACCCCCTGTGTCTTGAATTATAACAACATAAAAGCCATAAAGAAGACAGGACACAAAGCGCATCCTTTTCTTTATGGCTTTTAATGCTCTAGCCGAGAACTTCATTTTTCCAAGCAGCGATCATATCAGTTAGCTCTTTGCGAGTACTGGCAAGTAATAGGTAGCGATAAATAAACCATGCTGAATAACCAAAACCAACTAGTTCAAAAACGCTAGATAGGAATGGCAGATTATTTAAAAAATTTAAGAGTGCAGAAATGGCTATCAATAAAGGGATTGTCGCGATCGCCGCAATTGCGATCGTGAGATTAGACTTCTTTCCTTCACCAAAATATTCTTCCCATTTTTGGGTAACTTGTCCCCATAGCTGATTAGTTACTTCTAAGGTGTCAGCTTTAGGGGTAGAGTCAGCTATTGATTGGGCTGGTTCAGCCGCCGCAGATATCATTGGCTTTGTCTCTTCAGGAGCAGCGGTAAGAAGGGGAATGTCTTTCTCAGTATCTACAGTTTCGACTAAGCTTTCTGTAGTTGCTTCAACAGTAGTTTCTTCAGTAGTAGTTTCTTCAGTTTCCATGATTTGCTTGATTTTAAGGTTGAATCAGTATTATTGTGAAATTTTAGCAATATTCGCATCGCTTAGTTATTTAAAATCTATTAAGAGTCGTCAGCACAAAGCATTTTCTGCTCTTAATGCTAAGCCCATAAAAAAAAGAGAGACGCAAAGTGTCTCTCTCTTTTTTATGGGCTTTAAGGCAATTACACTTTTTCTAAAGATTGCTCAAACTGATTGCGATTTTCAAATATGTCAAATAAATCTTTCATTAAAGTTGCTTCTAGTAAGAAGTTGATGTATTCGCTAATTGAACAAAGCGCAAATTTACAACCGATCGCATTAGCACTTCGCAATGCAAAAACTAAAACACCCAAACCTGAACTATCCATCTGCTTGAGATGTTTGAGGTCTATAAGTAATACATCTGGCTGACGATCTAAAATACTGTTAGCTTGCTGACGAAAATAGGTGGTGCTAGTTGAATCTAGATGACCTACTGGTTGAATAACCTCAATACGCATTTCTCTTCTCTCCATTTCCTCAATTGTGAGGTAATACAAATATTAAAAGTGATTTATAAAAATGCCTGAATTAGTCTCTAGATAATGGTTTTGGAGAAATGCTAAGTTGAACCTTTGCTTTTTTTATTTAGAGAATTAACGTATCTAAATAAAACTTTTTTGCTGAACAACTATACAATTTCTTGTTTCTTTGCATATCCTACTTGTTAATCTCAGAATTTTCTTAAGCAAAAGTTATGCAAAAGTTATTAATAAAGTTATTAATTTAATTAATATATTTATCAAAAAGTTATTTTCGGGAAATAGAGGTGCGATCGCTTAGATACCAGCGCCAAGGAATTTCTGCTCCCTGTGTAATACCGATCCTAGTGGTTTGAAAAATTGGCTCTGCAAAATCAGGCGATCGCGCTTCTAGCCATAGATCAAAATCTGGATGCAAAGTTACACCGTCAAGTTGACGATCAATTTTTAAAAGGCGACAAAGTTTTCCTGGCCCTGCTGCTACTCGATGTGGTTTGTCTTTGGGATTACTCCAAGCTGGAATGCGATCGCATTCGATTGCCCGAATCAATACTGCACTACAAAAATCTTCGCGATCGGTCACAATATTAAGGCAGTGATAAATCCCGTATATTAAATAGACATAAGCTGTATTAGGTGCACCAAAAATAGCTGTATTGCGTAAAGTTTTGCGGCGATAGCCATGACATGAGGGATCAGTCGCGTCATACGCTTCTGTCTCAACAATAATTCCCCGGTATTCAATCCCGTCAATTTTTCTGGCTAAAGTGCACCCTAGTAGATCAGGCGCAACCTCACAAGCTGGACGTGCAAAAAAAGATTTTTCTAGCAGCATAAACAACTCCACACAAAAAGGGCGCGAAGCGCCCTTTTTGTTATATGGGACAATTTACCCAACTGCTGACCCCATCAAGCCAAAATTCTTTTTTCCAGATTGGCGCATCAGTTTTCAATGTGTTGATCGCATACCGGCAAGCTTCAAATGCTTCGGCTCGATGTGGTGAACCAACCGCAACTAAAACACTTATTTCCCCAATTTTCAGTTTGCCAAGTCGATGATGAATTACAACTTCAGTAATATCTGGGAATTTTGCTAGGCAGCGATCGCCAATATCTTGAAATATGCTTAAACTCATCGACTCATAGGCTTGATAATCCAAATAATCAACAGCCCTTCCCCCTGTTTGGTTGCGAACCATTCCACTCATCAGCACAACTGCACCATTATGAGCATTGTCAGCGATTGCGTAAACAGCCGCCACATCTAAAACATCATGAGTTAGTCGAAAATTATTAGTCATATCTTTATATAACTCGCCATATTTAAGTCGCTGAGCTTTAAGCGGTTTACTTAAGTTAATCTTCGTGTTCTTCAAACTGATCGACCAACTGTTTGTTAGGTGGTCCAAATGCCACGTATATTGCATAAGCCGTTAAGCACACTACACATACAGCGACAGTGATCGCGATCGAAGTTGCATTTTCCATGAATAGAACCAATGATTTGAGTTATTGTTACGATTATACTATTTAGTAACAATCGTTTTTAATACGCAAAATTTATGTCACAACGCACTTGGCTAGGCGATATTCTCAGACCTCTGAATTCAGAATACGGTAAAGTTTCTCGTGGCTGGGGAACTACTCCAATCATGGGTATTTTCATGGCATTATTTCTTGTGTTTTTGGTGATTATCCTTCAGTTGTACAACTCCTCCTTGATTCTTGAGGGTGTCAACCTTAACTGGGGTGGCTAGTTCATCGCTATCCTGACCTTTACTTTAAGGGCACGCTTTGCGTGCCTTTAAAGTAAAGGTCAGATTTTGCTAGTTGTGCCCCTTAAAGCGAGTTTCAACTAGCAAAGATAAAATTTATATACTGTTCACAAACAAGGTTGTCTCCAATGAATATTTTTGGTATCGGCTTGCCTGAAATGATTTTGATCATGCTCGTTGCGTTGTTAATTTTTGGTCCTAAGAAGTTGCCAGAAATCGGACGCAGTATGGGTAAAGCTATTAAAGGTTTTCAAGATGCCTCTCGCGAATTTGAATCAGAGTTCAAACGTGAGGCTGATCGCCTAGAGCAAACTTCTGTTGCTACTCAACCTCCTGTCGAAGTTACTCCTCCTGTTGTTGTCCCATCAGAAGTCAAGGAAGTTGTAACCGCCTCGGATGTCTGAGACTCAATCTATTTCTCTAATTGTGGGACTAGGTAATCCTGGCTCTGAATATGATCGCACTCGTCACAACATAGGTTTTATGGCGATTGACCGCCTAGCAACTTCTTGGAGTGTATCTTTAGGTAAAGAAAAACGATTTTATGGCATCTTTGGTGAAGGTAGATTGTCAAGCCGATTAGTTAATAGCGGCAAGATCCGTCTGCTTAAGCCTACTAATTACATGAATCTGTCAGGTCAATCTGTCCGTGCCTGTGCCGATTGGTTTAAATGCGATCCCGAAAATATCTTGGTTGTTTATGACGATATGGACTTGCCGCTTGGTAAATTGCGATTACGTCCATCTGGCTCCGCAGGAGGTCATAACGGTATGAAGTCAATTATTTCCCATCTCGGCACCCAAAACTTTCCTCGTCTTCGCCTTGGAATTGGGCGTGGCAGTAGTCAAAACAGCGAGGCGATCGCGACCAAAGCCAATCAAAATGTCACTAGCCATGTTTTAGGTGGTTTTACAGCTACCGAAAATAAAGTTCTGCCCCAAATTTTTGACCTAACCGAATCAGCCGTAACAAACATTTTTGCAGATGGCTTAGAAAAAGCGATGAGTTTATGTAACAGTCGTAGCGTTGATTTTTAAAAAGACTAAGATGTGGTCTTATATGTGGCGATTCATCCTAACTTTTTACGGCTAATTACGGGTTATGATAAAACGAACTTTTAAGCATTTTAAACATATATTTGTAAAGATTGCTGGCATACTCCCTTCCCAGTGAAAGATTAGACGGTGCGGCGCTCCGCGCCGCACCGCTAATTCTTGGGTTTTAATGTCTATTTTTCTACTGGGAAGGGAGTATGCAAGTGAGATTTCAATGTAGTGTGAGGAGATCATAATTTATGAAAGCCATGATTTTGGCCGCGGGAAAAGGGACTAGAATCCGCCCGATTACGAATATCATGCCTAAGCCCATGATTCCGATCATGCAAAAGCCTGTTATGGAGTTCTTAGTTGAGCTGCTTAGACAGCATGGCTTTGACAGAATTATGGTTAATGTTAGTCATTTGTCTGAGGAGATCGAAAACTATTTTCGAGACGGTCAAAAATTTGGCGTCCAAATGGCATATTCCTTTGAAGGAACGATTATTGATGGAAAGTTACAAGGTAGTGCTCTTGGCTCGGCAGGTGGGCTAAAGAAGATCCAAGATTTCTCCCCATTTTTCGATGATACTTTTGTTGTGCTTTGCGGTGATGCTTTGATCGATCTTGATCTAACCTATGCAGTTAAGTGGCATCGCGAAAAGAAATCTCTGGCAACGATTATTACGAAAACTGTCTCAAGAGAGCAGGTGTCTAGCTACGGGGTTGTGGTTACTGACTCTGAGGGCAGAATTAAACAGTTCCAAGAAAAGCCAAATGTTGAAACTGCGCTTAGTAATACGATCAACACAGGTATTTATATTTTTGAGCCAGAAATTCTGGATTATGTACCATCAAATGTTGAGTTTGATTTGGGCAGTGACTTGTTCCCCAAATTAGTAGCTGATAATTTACCATTCCATGCGATTTCGATGGACTTTCAATGGGTAGATATTGGAAAAGTTCCTGACTATTGGCAAGCAATCCAAGATGTTTTGTCAAACAAGATTAAAAATGTGAATATTCCTGGTCATGAAGTCCGACCAGGGATTTATACAGGACTAAATGTTTCTGTAAATTGGGATAAAGTGGATATTCGTGGTCCCGTTTATATTGGTGGTATGACCCAAATTGAGGACGGCGCAACAATTATTGGACCTACAATGATTGGACCTAATTGTCATGTTTGCAGTGGTGCTGTCGTTGAACGAAGTGTAATTTTTGAGTATTCGCGCCTTTCCGATGTGCGGTTAGTCGATAAGTTGGTGTTTGGACGTTATTGCGTTGACAAAACTGGCGCAACTATCGATCTTCAAGCAGCAGCATTAGACTGGCTAATTACGGATGCGAGGCATCAGCAGAAGTCTCAATCTCCTTTAGCAATTTCTAAAGTACTAGCTTAAGACCTAAAAAGAAAAGGGGCGCTTTGCGCCCCTTTTCTTTTATCTACCGCGAACTCGCATAAACTGATCGACACCTCTAGCGATCGCATCTGCCATCTGCTTTTGATAATTAGGATTGCTAAGATTTCTCGCCTCAGTCGGGCTAGTCACAAATCCAGTCTCAACTAAAATTGCAGGCATCGAAGTTCTGGCTATTACATAAAAACCTGCTGCTTTGACCCCACGATTATTGGCACTTGTCGCCGATATGATTTGTGACTGGACGTAGCTAGCTAATTCTCTCCCAACTGTCGAATTGCGGGCATGAAAGGTCTCTACCCCATTAACACTACTATTGCGAGAATCCAAAGAGTTGGCATGAATGCTCACAAATATATCGGCGTTGACTCTCTGTGCAAGAGCTACACGAGGCTCTAAATCAAGTTCCACATCATTAGTACGGGTGTAATAAACTGTGTAACCCAGACCTTGCAGGGCTTGTCCTAGTTTAAGACTTATTGGCAAAACGACATCTTTTTCTTGAATCCCATTGGCAACAGCACCAGGATCTCTACCGCCATGACCAGCATCGACGAATATTACTCCTCGGCGACGATCGCCTACATTTGACGGTGGATTGTTAACTGGAAAAGCAGGATTTTGGCTAGGTAAAGGGTTCTGTGCAGTGCTATTTAACGAAAGTTGTAACTTGATTTGTTGATTACTTAGTCTTTGAGTTTCGCGTACCTGCCACCCTGCGATCGTTTTGACACCAATTTCGACCGAATTGCCAATCTGTGACAACCTAATTCTCTCAATCGGACTATTTGCAGCAAGACTAGGGCGTTGCAAATTTGCAGAAATCTTAGCATTGGTAATTACCAAGTTATAGGTTCCAGAATTGCGATCTAGGTTAATTTTATAGTTTACTAATTGGTTTGCTTCGATTAGCAATTCTCCTGTACTGCTAAAACTCACTCTTTCGATCACTGTCGGTAAAGCTATGGGGTTGATGATGGGATTGCTCGGTCTAGGAATAGTCAAATTAGGCTCAATAGGTATTGCTTGAGCAACTTGGTTAGTGGGAGCTAGCACTAGAGTTTTAGTCACGGCTATGTACTGACTTTGCCAAGCAAGTTTGCTAGTTGGATCGTTACTATCTAGATCGAAAACTAATCTAGTAATTGCAGGATTGTTCTGAAACTGGGCAACCCTGATCTGCTTTACCCCCAATCGATTCATAGGCAGACTAAGTTGATGCAAATCATTTACTAATGTAGTATTTTGCAGATCCATAATCAGGCGATCAGGATTTTGTTCTCGCTGTATACGAATCTGTGGATTGGCATTCACAATTAACATCAAGCCGTTGGCAGTGGGTCGGATACTATTTAGTCGTATAGCACTAGATGAATTAGCTGTATTTAATAAGTTAGATTGATTTACCGACTGTGCTTGCAACGGAGCAACTATAGGTATTCCATAGCTAGTAGCCACGCTTACACAAATTCCAAGTGCTAGTTGTCGATATCGCAAAATAATTCTCCCAAGGGCATAAAGATCCGAAAGTTGAGCGATTAAACAGCTAGATTTTGGATTTCATTTGATTTTGGATAATCTCTGTAACCTTTATCATCGATAAGATCTCAAGAATTGATCGACTCCTCTAGCGATCGCTTCAGCAAGACGCTCTTGATAAGCACTAGTAACTAATTTTGACGCTTCGGACGGATTTGTAATAAATCCAGTCTCTACCAAAATTGCAGGCATTGAAGTTTTGGTAATCACATAAAATCTAGCTGGCCTCACACCACGGTCATTTGCACCAGTACTTGCAATAATTTGCTCATGTACAGCTTGGGCAAGACTTTTACCTAGAGACGCACCTGGAGAATGATAAGTTTCAACCCCATTTACCGTAGAAGCATTTGCATCCAGAGAATTAACATGAACACTAATAAATGCATTAGCTCCAGCATTCTCTGCAATCTGAACTCGCGGCTCTAAATCGAGATCGATATCTTCAGTACGGGTATACATCACAGAATATCCCATCTGCTGTAACATTCTGCCTAGCTGTTTGCTTATTGCCAGCACAATATCTTTTTCATAAACTCCATTTCTGGTTGCCCCCACATCAGGTCCGCCATGCCCTGGATCAATTACTACAAGTCCTCGCCCTTGATTAGATAAGTTACTAGTAATATTTCTGTGAGTTTTCTGAGGTTGCGATCGCGGATGCGGATTAGGAGGAGCAATAATTTGTCCAATACTCTCTAACTGTAAAGCGATCTCTAGTGGATTAGTCCGAACTGTCTCCCGAATTTGCCAACCCGCAATCGTTTTGATACTTATAACTACCGCATCACCGACCTGATTTAATCGAATCTGCTCAATCGGACTATTTGCTCCTAAGATGGGGCGACGCAATTGCGATGAAATCTGCGTTGAAGCAATTGTGAAACTATAAGTATTACTGGCTATATTTAAACTGCTACGATAAGCGATCTCTCTATTTGCCTGAATTACAAGTTGACCATAACCATTAAACGTTAAACCAATAATTGTTGTAGGCAAACTGCTGGTAATAACAGGTAACGGTATTTGTTCTTGTCGATTAGTATTTTGTAACAGTGGATCCAGAGGAATTTGTGCCGCAGTTACTTCTAAATCCATATACGCGTTCGTATATGTACCAGCCACTAAGCATAACGCCAGCCACCGCGATCGCTTGCAATATTTTTTCAAAAAATTACTCCCATCAAATCGATTAAAGAGTTCCAATCAAAACTTTAAGACAGCAATTCTACAGGAGATAGGCAAACTTTTTCCACCAAAGGTAATTTTCCTAACCAACGTCGAGATACTTGAGCAAAACGATCTGGCTCACCGCTCACAAAAAATCGAGTTCTAGCCTGTCCGCTTCGATTTTCTGGGCATCTCAGCCCCATCAAATCTAACTCCTGACCTGCTGCCTTCACTACATATGATGCAGGATTCACCAAAGCTACACTAGATGGCAAAATTTGACGTAAAATCCCTGATAAATGTGGATAATGCGTACATCCTAAAACTAAAGTATCAATATTTGCCTCAATAAGCGGCTGTAAATACTGCTTCGCTATTTCCAATGTATATGGGTCATGAATGCGATCAGACTCAATTAAAGGAACAAACTCTGGACAATCTGCCTGAAAAACCTGAGCCTGAGGATCGCTCTCACAAATCGCACGCACATAAGCTTCACTATTAACAGTTGCAGTCGTGGCAATCACTCCAATTCGCTTACCTTTGCCTACCGCCGCTCTCGCCCCTGGCAAAATCAAACCCAAAATCGGTAAATCAAAATCCTTTCGTACCACATCTAGCGCCAATGCGGAACTGGTATTACAAGCCATGATTGCCATCTTGACTTGCTCAGATTGCATCCAGTGCAAAATCTCATATACATATTCAATAATTTCCGCAGGCGATCGCTTGCCATAAGGTAAACGTGCCGTATCACCAAAATAAATTACCGATTCATTAGGTAATTGGCGATGAACTTCTTGTAAAACCGTCAGCCCTCCAACCCCACTATCGAACACACCGATAGGGAACCGAACCTCCTGCTGTAAAACCATTCACATCCTCACACTTCACATAAATCACAGTAAAGCATACTTTTCTGAACGTGAGTATCAGCGTAACTAATTAACCTAAAACACAAGCGCAATAGACACTTATACTTTTTCTAGGTAGTCTGCCATTTACTTTGCAATCACTTTGTAATCACTTTGCAATCAGCTATCTATTCTTAAAACATCCAACATTAAATCAATCCCTTCAAGGAGTATTTCATGGATTTATCTCGCATCCCCCCCCAACCCAAAGCTGGCATTTTAAATGTCCTCATCGAAATCCCTGCCGGCAGCAAAAATAAGTACGAATTTGACAAAGACCTTAATGCTTTTGCCTTAGATCGCGTTCTTTATTCTTCAGTTCAATACCCTTACGACTACGGCTTTATCCCCAACACCCTCGCCGACGATGGCGACCCATTAGACGGCATGGTAATCATGGATCAACCCACATTTCCTGGTTGCATCATTCCCGCCCGCCCTATCGGTATGCTGATCATGATTGACGGTGGCGATCGCGACGAAAAGATTCTTTGCGTCCCCGCTAAAGACCCACGCTATAACGATGTTAAAGCCCTAACTGACATTGCCCCTCATCGTCTCGAAGAAATTGCTGAATTTTTTCGCTCTTACAAGAACCTAGAAAAAAAAGTCACTGAAATCAGAGGCTGGGAAGGTATAGAAGAAGTACAAGCTCTAGTAACCAAATCAATTGAGGCGGCATTACCTAAATCCTAAAGCTTTTTTAGGGCTTAAACCCTTTACAGGAACTAGTATGCAAGCATGAGCAGCCCACCCCTAAAAACTTCTTTAAAAGAAAGGGTTGACAAAGCAAAGTGAACAAGCTAACTTAGTAAAGCGCTGAAGGGAGAGCGGAGCGAAAGCGAAGCAAGCCCGACCTGAAAGGG
>Ga0209181_10012379_pt1 | contig 10793 bp, 8 predicted proteins | sample MAT05_FD_187208 | JGI IMG/M metagenome (GOLD analysis project Ga0209181, IMG submission 187208) | Freshwater microbial communities from Lake Fryxell liftoff mats and glacier meltwater in Antarctica - MAT-05 (SPAdes) (version 2) | ecosystem: Environmental > Aquatic > Freshwater > Ice > Liftoff...
GGCGATGGAGTATGGGACAGAGACGGTTCTAGCGCTGTATCAGGGATTGGACGAGCAGTTGCAGGTAGAGACGTTGGCGCGAGTGTCGGAGGAGGTGCGATCGTTGGTTCGACAAGGTTTGGGAACAGAATCTCTTCCCCTTTTTTAGTAGAAGAATTATCGGTTTAAGTCAGCCCGAGTCTGATGATTGACCGACAGAGAGCTTAGAAATTCCCTGCCATTGCGATTTCCTAATCTTAGGGATGAGTGAAGCTGTAGTTTGTGGTGTGTAGGTGTTGTGCTTGCGCTGTAGTTGAAGGCGCGATCGCCTAAAAACTACCCAACGGCACAGTCAACCACATTGACCAGGGGAACAGGAATCAAGTGGTCTAGGCAGATATAGCAGTGGTATCTCTCAGATCCATTTCAGCGAGGGCATTTTATCGATGTCTCCCCCAGAACAGCCGCAACGCACTCAACAACCTCAACCCAGAAGTTTTTCTCTGGGCGAATAGAAAATTACGTTGGAAATGTTGACGATGAGCCAACCTCAACCCAATGAAAAAGGAAGGTAGTTCCTCTTCTACCTTCCCATTATCACAAGGAGCAATTAGACAAGCTGAGATTAGAGACTATGGCTCCTCCCTCTCGATCGGTTCAATCATCAACGTCAAACCACGCCGCGCCACTACCCTGACCCAATCTCCCGGATGGAGATCAAGAGGCTGTTCCGATCGCGCAGTCCAAAGCGACGCTTGATGCCAAATCCGCCAGATCTTACCTGCCTTGATGATCTCATCAATTCTTCCCTCAGAACGATTAGACCAAACCTCATAACCATGACCCATCAACCAAACCCAAACCCAATGAATATATCCAAACATCACAGTATCCTCCTGAAAATACAAGTTGAAATACACCATCGCTTACAAAATCGCTGACAGACCGCTCTGCTGAATCAGAGAAACGTTTGTTGCACCATAAAGAGTCGAAACAGAGTTTTCCTCAAGCCATCGGCTCAAAACTGATCGCGGCGACCAGTCCAGACGATTGCAGAATAAAACCGCATAACCTCCTGCTTTCTGTGGATCATCAAACGAGATCACTACTCTCACCCGCCCTAACCCTACTACTTGCAAGCAACAGGAATAATACCAGTGCAACTGCTGGAAAATGTTCAAACACTGACACGTAGATTGAAGTGTTAAGGCAACGAAATCTTGAATCATTAAGCGAGTTCGTTTGAGACGCTTTTCGTCACACTGAACACCAAGTAAACTGAATCCATAGATCTCCATTTCCCAATCATGCTGCAACAAGCTCACCCAATCCTGTTGATTCTCTGCAAGCGAGTCAATCAAAGACGGAGATAACCACCGACCCTGAACGGAGACTAACGTTGGCGACTGTCCTAAAATCTCAACGGTTGAATCACTTTTATCTCTGGAAGAACGACTAACTCGTTCCTTGTCAAGATGACCCCGATAATCACTCTCACACGATCTTAACCACAGTGATCCATTCATTGAAGCCTCTCTTTATGGCGCTGCCAGATAGGTTGGCTCACGTCTAACAAGTCGTTTGACGATTCGCTCTACTTGAATAGTTGTGGTACTGAAAAGACAGGTGTTACAAATTTCAGATCAAGCGCGATCGCCACCCACCCATTCACCGTTTTTGTAAAGCTCTGTAAATTTTGTCGATTCCCAGTAACATTTCCAAGGCAGTGTCCACAACTTCATAAGACGGTTGAAGGAAGAATTTTCCTCACATCTTTCTTCCTTCAACTCACTCAGTTCATCAGTTACCCAGACCACGAGGAGATTTTATGGAATGCCCACAAGAATCCCTAGAGGAAATCTTCAAGCTCATCTTTCTGATACATGCTGACATCTTGCTCCAGTACACCCAACTATGGTTAAAAAGCGAATTAGATGAGGCAGAAATTGAGAAATTGGATGCCCTGTATACAAAAGCAGAGACGGAACCCTTGCTACACTTCATTATCACCATATATGACCGTATTCTCGGTGAACGAGTCGGGTTGATCAATACAGAATCCATTGAGATCTACAAAGACCAACAAGCATGGCTCAGAGAGCATTTAGAACAAGTGTTACTTGAGCAAGACGATCTCATTGCTGCTCAAACATTTCTACAGGAGGTTGGTTTCTACAAAGGTCCACTGGACGGAGTATGGGGGACACGCGCTCGAACCGCTGCAACCCAATACCGTATGGAAGTGCAGCACTTACTACAGCAGAAGGGACTCTACTGTGGCGATATTGATGGAGAAATGGGCAACCAATCTGTCATCGCTGTACAAGAGTTTCAAAAGTCCCACAACCTCAAACATGATGGGGTTCCCAGGCAACTAACCTTTTCCGCGCTTCGCCGATCAGACTAATCCTGAATACTCAAAACACTCAATCGGAAAAATGCTTCTCTTAATTGCAAAACCCGTGAACGGCTAGATCCTGGCTCCGATGCCGCTGTCCAACATTTGTTTCAAGAATTTCAACAGAAATCCTTGTTAGACGGTTTGCTTGTGTTTTTTTCAATTGACTCACGATGTTCCCCCCCTTACAGCTCAGTTTTATGACGATCGACAAACAGATTCAGCCCCCTTCGATGAGAAATCTAATATGTCAACAAAAAACTCATGTCTGCAACACGTCTATCTTCCCGAGTATTCAGGTCTGGAGACTCTGACAGTCTTCTTGCAAGATTCCTTAACTCTCTATCGGCTTGACAAAGCCTACAAGCCTGAAGACATCCTGAAAAAAATCATTCTGTATGGTGAATCCCAAGCCAGCCCAGGCTCAATTGATGAAATCCAGATCGCGTTTCTGAAAACATCGGGTCTGGAAATTATCGAGGAACTCGATCGGAAGCGAACAGCTAATCGACAGAAATTTGACAGCGCCATCAAGGATCTATTTGCTGATGGAGAACGCGCAAACCGTTCCTTCTATGCAAACATTGCTCGCCTGTTGCGTCAGTTTCGCCTAAGCGGAACCTATGAAGTGCGAGAAATTATTGCCACCGCTTATGCTTTGGGGGTGAAGCGCATAGAATCCGGCAACCTAATCGACATCCCCTTGGCATGGCTCCGTACCACCTGTCTTAACGTTATCCGCGACCTTCGCAAAAAACAGGATAAGTCAGACAATCCCAAGATTGATGGAGACTTATGGGATTATGGCGATGTTGTCTTCTCCCATCTGATGCAGCAAGAAGATATCCAAGCCATTCAACAAGCGATGGCAACCTTGAGCCAAGAAGAACGCGAGATTCTGTGTGCCCGGTTTGTCAATCAGTGGTCGTGGGAGAAAGTTAGCCAGTTCCTCTCAGCCTCTAGTGACAGTCCTTTGCTCACTGGAACAGTTCGGCAGCGTGGTTCTAGGGCAACTGCAAAATTGCGGCAAGCCTTTGAGTTAGTCAGAGACTCCGTGAAACTAGGCGATACTATTGACTATGATACAAAGGAGTCTCGTGACCGTGACGATCAGGCTGAGAGTGCTAATTAAGCAAGTTCAAAACCAAAAAGAACGAGAGAACATCCGATGATGTTCTCTCGTTCTTTTTTATAAGCCTAACTACCTCCGCAGCTTGTTCTGATCCTCGTTATTCCTCAACTCACGTAACATTTCATCCAACCATTCATTTGCCTGTTTCTGCCGATCCGCAGCTTCCTTTGCCAACTGCAATGAACATACCCCAGAAGCTAGCCCCGCAGCCGTTGTCACTGCCCCTTCCGAAGCCTTTCCCATCATTAGCAACCCAGAACCCCCCAACCCCAGAAGCGTACTTGCCGTCGTCATGAACGTGGCAATCCAGAAACTCCAATGTGCTCGATCAGCACTTTGCCGTGCCTGCCGAACTCCCTCCAGCACCACACTCTCAAGCAACACCGATCGCTGCTCTGACGGTAAATCAATCGACGACTTACGCCAACCACTTATCTCTTTCGTCATCGTCCATCTCCCTTTGTTTCAAGAACTCACGATCTGCAAGTTAGAGTTAATTCCCATCCCTCAACTCCTTGCTATATCTCTATGTGGCAATACGCCTATATTTGATACAAACTTCAGCGGTAGAACAACCTGACTGAACGCGATCGCTCTCATAACGTCCCTAGAACAGTAGCGATCTGTGGGGAGATTGAGGAACTCGGATAAGAGTGGGGGATTGAGGAACTGTTCCGTTCAAGATCTCTGTTGGTACTTCACCCACCACTCCAATGCGTCCTTACCTGTTTAGGACGACCCGACCGCTTACATTCTGAACGATCGCCTCAAACAAAGGTTCTCCAAAACTCATCAATCGAAGCGAAGGTTTTTCATTGAAAACATCCGGATAAAAGGTGACCCAGTAGCTCCGCCCTTCGGAAGTCAGCGTCCAAGTGCGATCGCCCTTATCTTCAAACCCAACCCCAGCATTTTTCAGATAAACAGATTGAGTCAACAGTTGCTCGATTGCCTGCGGAGTCCAAGAAGTTCGGGGGAGTGGCTTTCTAATTTCAGCGAGATCAGCTTCAACATCCATCGTCACCATATCGTCTAGAGCGGGACGCAGGGGCGGCGTGTCGAGTATCTGATCAAACTCAGCTAGCAGGACATCCTCTTCTTCTGGATCGGCACTCATGACTGCTTGCTCAATGAAGGTGGGGACTTGCGCTAGGATGGGCTGGAGATTGCCAACTACAGTAGTAAATGCCTGGATGCGATCGCGCAATTTCCGATAAACTTTCGCCTCGACCGTGCCGTCATAGTAAAAGTTGTGAATTGTGACGGTAGAGTGGGCTTGCCCAATACGATCGATCCGTCCAATCCGCTGTTCTACTCGCATCGGGTTCCAGGGCATATCGTAGTTGATTAATACGCCGCAGGTTTGCAGGTTTAGACCTTCACTGGCAGATTCGGTGCAGAGCAGGATCTTAATTTCGCCGTCTCGAAAACGCTTTTTAATCTCCTCTTTAGGAATGGTTCGCCAAGTTCCAGATTGATAAAGTTCGCCGCCCCGACCCGAATAACAGGCGACTTGAGCACCATACATCTGGCACAATTCGCTTCGCAGATAGTCCATAGTGTCGGTGTATTGAGTGAAGACGATCGCACTTTCTCGATTCATCAACTCTTGTCTCAGCACGTTCAGAAGGTGAGAGAGTTTCGTATCCTCTCCAGTGTTCTCAAACTGATGCAGTAGGTCTTGCAGATATTGGATTTCTCTAGGGTCAACAGACTGCATCTGTTCTTCTAATCCTTCGATTACCGCATCATCCGCATCATCTAGATCACCGAAGTCATCGTTGGTTAAGCTAATGCCGTCTAAGCGCCTTTGGAGGGATTGTTTGATGGCGTAGAAAGAACTTGTCAGGCGTTTGCGGTAGAGAGTCATGAGGAAGCCGAGCGCTTTGCGCTTTTCTTTTTCGGCGAGTTGGTAGAAGTGGCGAACGTAGTCACTGACGGCTCTGTAGAGGGGCGCTTCGCGGTGGGGTTCGAGGGCGATCGCGTTGTCGCAAACTTGACGAGTGGGGATGTCGCGGTCGAGGAGTCCGATGCGGTAATACTGCCGTAGGGTGTCGCGGGTGTGGCGAAACATCAGATCTTTGAGCGGTGTATTGATGGTGAGATATTGCCGCGAGGTGTCGATAAATGCGTTGTCTTCCAGGTAGGTACGATGGTTAATGATCGGCTGGGTTCTAGTCCAGGTATCTTGCACTCGGTGGGCGAGAAAGCGGTTGTTTTTTTCTAAGTATTTTTTGAGTTGAGGACAGGGTAGACCGCCATGGGCGAAGTAGTCGGCAGACATGTAGTGCCAAAAGTCGAGGGTTTGGCGGTTGGGTTGGCTGGAGAGACTGGCGAAGTAGTCACAGAATTGATCGCCGTTAGCCCATTGTCCGTCGAGTCCTAAAACGCTGAGGAGATCGAAGACTTCGATCGGGTCGATTTGCATGGGGGTGGCGGAGAGCAGGATGAGGGCGCTGGTTTTAGCGCGGAGTTGTTTCATTAACTCCAAGAGTCGATTGGGAGTGTCTTCACGGTTCTGAGGACTTTTCCGACGAGCGTGATGCGCTTCGTCCAAAATGACAAGATCCCATTGTTCTGCTTCTAGTAATTCTTGCATTCGTTCTTTGCGGCGAACGAGATGGCTGGATGCCAGAATTAAGTTTTGGGTGTTCCAGGGATTGACGGATGGCGTGCAGGTTTGTTTATAGGGATCGGTGAATGTGCCTTTGGTATAGCTCCAAAAGTGGAGGTTGAATTTTTCGCGGAGTTCGTCTTGCCATTGGGGTTGGACGCTGGCGGGTGCGAGGACAAGGACGCGCTTGACTTTTTGGGAAACCAATAGGTAGCGCAGGATTAGTCCAGTTTCGATGGTTTTACCGAGTCCGACTTCATCGGCGATGAGGAAGCTGCGGGGAAATTGGTTGGCGACTCGGCGGAGGATTTTGATTTGGTGGGGCCAGGGTGTAATGGGAATAGAGCGGAGGCAGAAGTCGAGGCAAGCAGGATCTTGGTGGATGTTGGCGAGTTGGGTGAGAGCTTGTCGCTCTTGATCGGGTGGCTCTGGAGAAGGATCTGGAGTGTTGGCTGGGGGTGGGTCGATCGCAGGCGGTTGGGGGATAGGTCTGGTGTCGGATTCTATTTGGCGAGTCCAGTCGGGTGGGGCGGGTGGAGCGTAGCGCAGGAGTTTTTGCTGGACGGCATCGGGGACTTCAAAAACACGGACGTTGGGCAGTTGGTTATGCCAGAGTTGCTCGAACCGCAGGATTTCTTCTTGAACTCGTTCGAGGTCGCGTCCGCCTTCCCAGGAGAGGAAAACGTGGAAGGATTCAATGTTGGCTTGCCAGCCGCCCATGGATTCGTTGTTGGAGCCGTTGAAGACGATCTGATCGCCGTCTGAGTCGGTGAAGATGCCGACTTTTTCGTGGAAGATGCGTCCCTGGTCGAGGAGGCGATCGCTCTCTTCGGGGTTGCCGTTGGCTTTGAGGGGAATGGCGATACGAATATCGAGATAGCCTGTTTGGATCAGCCAACTGAGGATCTCGAAATGACGGAGTTGGGCAAAGTTTTCGGGGGGCTTGAGTTCTGCATCGAGGCGGATGGCGATCGCGTCTCGGAGTTCATAACCGAGTTGAATGGCTTTGAGATCTTCGGGGCTAAATTGGCAGCCCATGATCAGGCGGATGCGTCCATTTTGGTTGAGCATTGCGCCTAGTCCACGGGCGACTTTGCTGAGGATGGCGCTGTTGAAGAAACCTGCCTTGCGATCGTATTGGGTGGAACATTCGAGGGCGGGAATGTAGAACTCGGCGACGGGGTTGTTGGCATCGCTGGAGTAGCTGATGCGCCAGGGGTGGTTGCGGAGCGATCGCGGCATGGTTAAAGCTCTAGGCGGGTTTTAGGGATGTTTTTTTGAAGCAGGTTTTGCTCACAGAGCTGAAAGATATAGCGGAGTCGTCCGAGTAAGAGATTCATATCGCCGACCGAATAAAGGGGCGTTTCGTGAACAATTCCTGTGATGAGCAGCTTATAGAATTGCCAGCCTTCGCCATTAGTAACAATGCCTAAAATGTCGGTATCGTGTTTGACTTGGTGGTTTTGCCACTGGCAGGCTTGCATTTCAACGAGGCACTGGGCTAGTCCTTGTTCAAAGTTATCTTTCTTGGCTTCAATGATGCAGAGCATTGGAATATCTAGGTATCGTTTGCGTTCTGCGATTAGGTAGTCCACATATCCGGCAGTTGTGTCACTATCGAGTTGAGCACCTTTCCAAATTTTGAGATGTTCGGTGATTAACATTGCTTCTTCGCAGATAGCATCGATCAAGAGTTTTTTAGATTCTTCGTAGCTTTGTAGATCAAAAATTTGCTCTAGACGGTGCAGGCGTTCTTTGAAGAAAGCGCTCGGTTCCATTGGAGTAGCCGCTAACTCCCAAGGGATGAGATCGGTAAGGTTGAGTTGCTTAAAAGCTTCTGCATAGGTGAAGCTGGAGAAGTTTTTCTTTTTGGATTTTGGAATTTTAGAGGGTGTCATGATTTGTGAGGGTTGTGGGGGCGGGAGCGATCGCAGGCAGGATTACTCTGCAACGGTTTTTCAGCGACGAAGTTGTTTACATTGCAGGAGTGGCGCTCTCGATCAATTTCAGCAAAAATCTCTGGCAGATCCGGTTGATCTTTCCAAGTTCCAAAGAGTCGATTGAGCTTGTCCAGTTTTTCTGTATCTGAGAGTGGTGGTTTTACTCCATCAGGAAGCGATTCAGCAATGTTCAGTTCAACCGACATTTCTGTGCCATCTGGAATAGCATCTGCTTGTTCTAGTAGCTCGATCGTTTGTCCCCGTTTAATCCCTTTAACTTTCATAAGATAATCTCCTCCTCATTTGCATCAAAATTCAGGGTTTGCTGTCCGCCCTCTAACTCTAGTTCCGGCTGATGGTAGACGACTTTGGCTTTAATCTCGTCCATGGCTAGCCATAGGTCGGCAAGGGCTTTTTCTTCGGGGATGCGTTTTTTCTCGTCACCAATTCGCGGAATGACTCGGAGTGCGACTTCGATCGCCCGCATGAACATATCGTTACTAACGAGTCCGGTGTTTTTCATGAATCGGCGGACGGCATCGATGCTTTGTTCTTCGAGGTAGAGGGTGATAATGGCGTGGAGTCCGTCTACTAAATAGCGGGCGGAAAATTCGCTGTCGGTGAGGGAGAACGCCCGTTTTTTGAAGCGTTGTTGGGGGCTGAGGAGTTTGCAGATGCCGCTGGTGGAGTCAAGCAGTTTGTAGGTTTTGGCAAGTTCGCCGACGTTGAATCCTCCGACTGCGAGGGCGAGTTGGCGGGCTTCATCGAAGGGGAATTCGCGGGCGCGGAAGGCATCCCAGGCGAGGATGTACCAGGTGGTGAGGGGGTCGAATCCGGCGGTGTCGGTTTGGACGAGTTTGCGGAAGCGGTAGTTGGCGATCGCTTTCCTGGCTTCGGCGAAGGCTTGTTCGGGGCGAACTTCTGTGCCGTCGGAGGCGAGGATGGGGTAGTTGCGGCTAAAGACGTTGAGGGCGGGACCGAAGGCGCTGAGGTAGAGGTCGATGCCGTTGATTTCGTTGGCTTCAAAGTCGGGGGCGCGGGCTTCGACGAGGTTGGCGACTTCGGGGCGGAGGTCGTCCCACCAGGCTTGTCCGGCATTGGGATCGCGTTTGCGGCAGACGAGAAGGACGGTGCTGGAGACGGAGTTTTTCTGGGCTTGGTGGAGGTTTTGGGGGTTTTCGGTACTGACTGACCAGGATGCGGTGATTTCAAAGCCAGAGTCGATGAGGGATTTGGCGAGGACATCCCAGGCTCCAGAGTCTTGATGATTGAATTGAACAACCATTACACCATCATCACGAAGGACTCGATGATATTCAGCAAAAGCTAATGCCATTTTTGCTTCATAATCCTGGTTCGCAAGTTCTTTGGGCGATGCTCCCATATTGCGAAACCGGGAAGGGTTAGCGACAGCTTCACGATCTCGATCACAGATTTCGTTGATAAATAGTTCTGGAAAAACATCTCCTAACGTGCGCTTCATCCACACATAGAAAAAATCTGCAAGGTCAGCGTAGGGAATAGTTCCATAGTAGGGAGGATCTGTGACGATAGCATTGAGAGAACAATCAGAAAGATGAGTGAGTGAGTCGGCTGAAGCCAAATCAATTTGTGGAAAAGTCAGACAATTTTCTTCAAACTTGGGAATTGATGATGATTGTGACAAGGAACCAAATAACGCGCACAAATTTCCATAATCTGATGAGAATGCATCAGCGCTAGAGTCCCATAATCCTCTAGCACCATTAATTTCCGGGTAGTTCCAACTCAAGTTAAGGGAGTGCTGCGTGGAGGCTCTTTCAACAGATGATCTAGCTGTGTGCCAAATTGACAATCGACAGTTTCGATCGATACATCGATCCAGAACTAAAGCCAAGTAGGTTGAGATTGCGTTGTATTTCTCTAGTTCACACTTAAGGCGTAACTTACCTTTAACCTCATTAATAATTTCAACATAAGTTACCAAGGTCAGAAGTTGCCTAGTATTGAATAACCCTGACCAAGATTGAAAATAATTTAGGATCTGACCATGATCGTTGATAATTAATTCATTAGGGATATAAAATCTTTTCTCAGAATCTTCATGATACTTATCTACTAATTCCGCAGCTTTCTGAAGACCATTTTTGTCTTGATCTGAGCTAGTTCTAAACTCTAATTTGCCTTCTCCTTTTCGGTAGGCAATTGCATAGATTTGAGAATTAACCAATCCGCCTTTTATATTCTTTTTGATAACGTCATCATCAATTACAGTGCCACAGCAAGGGCATTTACCAACTCCTCTGCCGATCGTTGCAAAATCATCAGGATTATATTCACCATCCTGTGTCTCAATCGTTATCTCTTTTCCCTTCTTCCCCTTCACCAACTCAAAATCCACCCGCTTCTCAGCCAGATTCGGAATCGGTTTCACCGCATACCAATCACTTGTAACTTTCCTTGCTAGTCCTTTACCACCATAGTTACTTGTTTTACTAAGCCACCAATTCGGACTCAACGGCACAACCGATTCACAATGCGGACACTTTACCGTATGTGCCCAAAGATAATTCTGAACTTTCTCCCCCGGCAATGATGGAAAAAACTCCGCCAACCGCTTCTCAGCCTCATCCCCCACCCACTTCACCCATTTATCAATATCCTGTTGCAAGTCCGGCCCAAACTTCAGCGGATACTCGATCGCCGCCTTCATCGTCACTACTGCCACCGGATTCAAATCCGAAGCCAACA
>Ga0209181_10012382_pt1 | contig 10791 bp, 9 predicted proteins | sample MAT05_FD_187208 | JGI IMG/M metagenome (GOLD analysis project Ga0209181, IMG submission 187208) | Freshwater microbial communities from Lake Fryxell liftoff mats and glacier meltwater in Antarctica - MAT-05 (SPAdes) (version 2) | ecosystem: Environmental > Aquatic > Freshwater > Ice > Liftoff...
GCGGCTTCGGCGGGCTGCGCTACCAGCTGCTCGCGGTGGTGCTCACCTATGTCGCCTCCACGATGGGCTACGCGCCTGCCTTGTGGAGCGCGCTCAGCGCGACGCCGCAGAGCGCCGAGCCCGACGACTCCGACCTCGACGCCCGCCTCGACGCGACGTCGAGCGATGGCGTAGCCGTGACGCCGAACGGTGATCGGCGCGCGCTCGACCCGAGCGTCACCCAGGAAGATGGCGTCTCGGTGGAGGCGTCGACTGCGCCGGCCGCGACCGAGCCGCCGTCGCTGCTCGGCTTCTTGCTCGCGCTGGTGATCTTCGCCGGCCTGATGCTCGCCTCGCCGTTCCTGCTCATCACCGACGCGCCGATCGGGTTTCTGATCGTCTGCTTCGGGCTGTGGGAGGCGTGGAAGCAAGCTCGGTCAGTCGATGTCGCGATCGCGGGCCCGTTCGTGCTCGCGGCCGTGCCGCCGATCGACGCGAGCACGAGTGACGGAGACTTCAGCGCGAGCCCTGCGCCCGCGGAGGTCGAGAACGACGTCTCACCACCAACGAGCACCTGAGGTCGGGTGGCGTCCGCATCTGCGTCGTTCGCGAGCTGCGCACGCTGTGGCAGCGAGCTCGCTCCGGGTCGGCTCGCTTGTCCCGGCTGTGGCGCGCTCGTGCACCGTGCGCGGCTCGAGGAGCTCGCCGGCCAGGCCGATGCGGCGCGCGCGGCGGGCGAACTCTCGACGGCGCTTGGCCACTGGCGTGAGGCGCTCACGTTGTTGCCCGACGGCGCAGCACAGCGACAGGCCCTCGAGAGACGGCTCGCCGCGGTGCGCGCGGAGATTGACGGACACGCGCCGGTGGCGGCTGCGACGCCAGGCGCGAAGGCGCCGCGTCGGAAGCTCACGGGTATCGCCGCGGGCGCGAGCGCGCTCGGTCTCGCGCTGCTCAAAGCGAAGTCGCTGCTCGGTCTGCTCTTCGCAAATGGCAAGCTTCTGCTCCTCGGTCTCACCAAGCTCCCAACGCTGCTGTCGATGTTCGCCTATGCGTCCTTCACGACGGGGCGCGGCGTGCCGCTCGCGCTCGGCATCGTCGCGAGCATCTACGTGCACGAGATGGGGCACGTTGCGTCGCTTCGCCGTTATGGGATTCCAGCGTCGCCGCCGATGTTCGTGCCCGGCTTCGGTGCGTTCGTGCGCCTCGGCATCGGACCGATCGACCCCCACGAAGAAGCGCGTGTCGGGCTCGCGGGGCCGCTCTGGGGGCTCGTCGCGGCGCTCGTCGCGGCGGGCGTCGGGCTCGCGTTCGGCTCGCCAGTAGCCTACGCCGTCGCATCGATTGGTGGGCTCATCAACCTCTTCAATCTGGTGCCGGTCTGGCAGCTCGATGGCGCGCGCGGCATGCGGCCGCTGACCCGCAACGAGCGTCTCGGGCTCGCGGGGCTCGGCATCGCGCTCGGCGCTCTCACGCATCAGTGGATGCCGGCGGTCGTCGGCGGCGCCCTCGCCGTACGCGCGTTGATGGCTCGCGAGCCAGCGCCCGGCGACCGCCGCGTCGCGCTGCTCTTCGCCTTCCTGATGATCGCGCATTCGCTCGTGGCGATGCTGCCGACGAGCTGAGTGCTCTATACAACCTGCGTTCCGCTGCAATGACCCGTATGCCGCGCGTGCCAATCACGAGTTTAGGCGATCCACGCGGCGCGCGGGTGCATCAGGATTTCAGGATTTTACCGTCAGCTACGTCGCGGCGCGCGTTGGGGAACTCCGCGACAAGAACACAAGAACCTCCGATCGAGCGCTCACGCGCGGCGCGATAGGCGTCGTCGTACCGTAAAACTCGTCAGCAGAATGAGGAAGAACGCGCCGACGCCGATGGGTCCTCCGGACGCGCCGGCCACCACGGCACAGCCGCTGTCTGGCGGCGCGGGCACGTTTGCGTCGATCGGGGCGCCGCCGTCCATGCAACCTCCGCCATCGAAGCACAGCGGATCGAACGGCGGCGGCGGTCCGGCGTCGACAGGGCAGTAGCCGCCAGCCGGTCCGCCGTCCGGATACAGGCCGAAGTCGATGCAGCCGCGCGACTCGGGCGGCGGTGGTGGCGGGCAGTCGATCGTGACCGTGAATGGATCCGTGTATGCGCGCGCGGGCTCACCCCACGGGCCACCCGCGAGGCGGAACGTGTGCGCACCGGGCGTGAGACCGTCGGGCGGCGAGCCAGGGCATGCGACGGGGTTGTTCGGCGGCAGGAACGCTTCGACTGCGAGCGAGTACTGCTCCGCCTGGACGACGCCGTCGATCTCGAGCGACGCCCAGTACGCGGATTGCCACGGCCGCGCCTCGTCGCTCGGGAAGTAGTAAGCGATCTGGTACCAAGTGGTTCCATCGAAGTGCACGTCGGAGTGCCCGGGCCCGACGATCCTCCCGAGGTTTGTCGGCTCTGGCGCGGTCGGTGTGATCTCGAGAAAGGTGTGGTCCCACCGCTCCACATCGCTGATGTCCGCGCAGGGCTGGACGGAGACGCGAATGCTCGCGCCGGCCGCGAGCGGGTCGGTGATCTGAACGCGCACCTGCGTCGCGTCGATGGGGACGATGCTGAACATGAGCGCAAGCGGACCGCCGACGTCCTCGCGCCGCTCGACGCGGAGCTCGGCAGAGGTCGGTGCACCGCTGGCGCGCATCACGAGGACGACTCCGCCGAAGTTCGCCGGCACGTCGCCGTTCGGCGAAACCTGCATGGTATCGGCGGGGCAATACCCCAGGTCGGGTGGTGGCGGACCCGCGTCTCTGGTCGCGCGCGCGGTGGGAGTCGTCGACAGCAACACCACGCCGGCGGCTGTCGCGCAGACCAGGAGGGATCGGATCAACGGTGTGCCAAAGCGTGCCGGGTGGTGGTGCATCACGGGCGTGGATGCAATCAGCGGGCCGATCAGATCGACCACGTTCATGCGCACGGCCAATGCACTCAGGGTCGGGTCACGACCTGGTAGAGCACCACGCACAACAGGATCAGCACCACCCAGAGTACCGGCGCGCGTCGTATCGCGTTGGCCCGCTTCATCGCCGCTGGCGGGACGTGTACCTTGGCGCGCAGCAGTTCGCGGACCTGCGCGACCTCGCTCTCGTTCTCGAACGCGCGCTTCGGCACGATGATGTATCGCTGTCCCGGCTGCGCGACGTAGAACGCAGTCGGCGACTCGAGCCAGGCTTCGTGGAGCTCCCAATCGAACTCGTTTGATGAGCGCTCCGTGCGCACGCGAAATCCGGTGTCGGTCAGCTCGAAGCGGACCTGCCGTTGCCATTCTGCCATGGCCGCCCAGGAGCGCTTGGCAATGCGCCTCTTCGCGCGACTGACTCCCACTGTCAAGAACGCCAACGTCAGCGCGATCGCGAACAGGCCGCTGTGCGCGGAGAGGCCGCGGAGCGAGAACCCGTCGCGCACGAGCAAGCCGACCAAGAGCGCTGCCGCGGCCGCCGCCGCCGCGCCAAAGCCCGCGACGAGCCTCCAGCTAGGCGGGGAGGGCAGGTGGCGGAACGCTTCGATGACATCCGGCTCCTCGATGCGGGTGACGCCGGCGACGCGAACTTGCTCTTCGGGATTGATCACGCGCGCACCATAGAGCGGTGCTCGCGTGGGCCGCAAGGGGAACGCGCGCGCTGACGTTCAGCGGCGGCACGACCTCGCCACGAGTATCCACCTCGCAGCTGGACACCTTGGCAGCCCACTGCCACGCACGACTGACGCTCTGACAACAGCGCTTCTCGCCGCCGTGCGAATTCACCTGGTTTCGCGGACATTCATCGGCGGCACCGGCATTGCAGAGGCGGGCGCATGTCCAACGAGACGGCCGCTCCACCATCGCTCACTCGTGCGCTGCTCCACCGCTGGCTGGTGGAGTACAACCCCGTCTATCTATGTAGCGCGGCGCTGGTCCTGTTCGGACTGACGCTGATCGCGCGTGCGCTCGCGCAAAATGACTCGGTCTGGTCGATGCTCGCGGTGCCGATGCTCGCGGAGCTGTACGCGTTTGCGCTGATCGGCGCCGCGGCGTTCCTCGTGCGCATCGGGCACCGCAGGCCGGCGGCGATGCTTGGGCTCCTGGCGGTGCTCTATCAGGGTGACCTGACGATGAACGTCGAGCTGGCGGTATATCTGGAGGTCGTCGGCAAGCTGGCGGCGGCAACGTGGGTGTTGCTGTTTGCGCTCAAGCTGCGCGCGCTTGGGTGGGCGTTGCAGCTGCGGCTGTCGCGCTCGGCGCTGCTCGTGCCGATGGGCGCGGCGCTCGGGCTCGCGGTGTTGCCGCATCTGCTGAGTCATGCGGCCCCTGCGGCGCGCTCCGCAGCGGTCGCACTCTGGCTCTTTGGCGTCGGCTCGGCGGCGGTGTGGACGAAGCGCGAAGTGACGAGCGCAGTCCCGTGGGATGTGCGTGGTCGACGCTGCGTGCGCGCCGCATGGGCGATGGGGGCGGCGCTGGCGCTCAGTCATTCTGGGTATTGGGCGGTGTCGTGGAACTTCGACGTGATGCCGATTGCGCTCGCGGTGCCATTCCTCGCTACACGATGGATGCGGCGCGAGCGTGAGGTGTGGGGCGTCGTCGGCACGACGTTGGTGATCGTCGCTGTCGTCGCGCCGTGGTGCTTCTTCATCGCTGCGCTGATGGCTTGCGTCACGCTCGCGCTGCACGCGACGCGCGACCAGCTTATGCGCAATGCGGTGTCCACGATCGCGCGCGCGGAGCCCCCGTATCGGAGCGACCACGCGCTGCACGCGGAGGCGCCTTCGTTCGCGTGGGAGGTCGATCCGCGAGCGACGGCGCGGCTCCTGATCGGTGCGGTCGTGTCGGCCTATCTCGCCGTGTGGACGGTGCGCTGGCAGGGCGGTGCGCCGCCGCTCCACTGGCTGTGGCTCGATGCGGCGCTCGTGCTCGCGTGCGTGGGTGTCGCTCTCCATCGGCGCCGGCGTTTGCTCCTCGCGCCACTCACGCCGATTCTCCTGCATACCGCCGCTCAGCGTGGCTGGATCTCCGAGCCGCAGGGCAGCCTCGAGTGGGGTATCGCGGCGACGAGCGGGGGATTCGTGTCGCTGCTCGGCGCCGTGTGGGGCACCTGGCGTCTCGGCCGTACGCTGCGCCGTGAGGACGCCATCGCGCAGGCGAATGGCAGGGATGTGGCGGCGGAAAGCAGCGAATCGGCTGCCGCGAGCTGAAGGCCGGCACTGCGCGTCCGTCCGGCGCTCTATCCTCGCCGGCATGGCGCAGATCACGCGGGAGGCGGCCGCGGCGCTTGCTGAGGTCGCCGCGCGGGCCATCATGGCGCCATGACGAAGCGGCCATGACGAAGCTGTCCGACAAGGCGCGCGCGCGGCTCAAGAGCGCTGCGGGCTGGGCGGCGGTGATCGCGATCGTGCTGGTGGTGCGCGCTTGGCAGACGCGCGACACGGCGAGCGGCGTCGCGCCGAACATTCGCGCACAAACGCTCAGCGGTGACGCGATCGATCTGGCGTCGTTTCGCGGCGGGCCCGTCGCGGTGCACTTCTGGGCGACATGGTGCGGCGTCTGCTCGGCGGAGCAGGGCAACGTCGAGTCGCTCGCGCGCGGTGGCCGGGTGATCACCATCGCGAGCGCCTCGGGCACGCGGGGCGAGGTCGCGCGCTATGTACGTACGCACGAGATCGGCGCGCCGGTGATCAACGATCCGGCGCGCGCGCTCGCCGCGGCGTACGGCGTCACTGCGTATCCGACGACGTTCTATCTCGACGGCGAAGGCAACATTCGGCACGTCGAGGTCGGCTATACGACGACGCTCGGGATGCGCGCGCGACTGGCCCTCGCGGGCATCGGACTCTGAGCGACACATTCGCCAATGGCACGCATCCAGCGACCTCGCTGCCGTATTGCATTCGCTGCCGGCTCGTTCGATGCTCTTCGGCCTATGCCCAAGCTCTCCCGCACGTTCAGCTTTCTCTTCGTCTGCTCGGCAATGTGCCTGCTCGTCGCGGCCTGCGGGCCACGCGGTCGGAGCCGCGGCCCTGGCGGGCGCGATCTTGGCGCCGACTTCGACGCGGCAGGCTTCGATGCGGGGCCGGGCTTCGATGCGGGGCCGGGCTTCGACGCGGGGCCGGGGTTCGACGCTGGGCCGGGCTTCGACGCTGGGCCGGGCTTCGACGCTGGGCCGGGCTTCGACGCCGGCTTCGACGCCGGCTTCGACGCGGGTCGCGATCTCGGCGTCGACTTCGGCGTGGACCTCGGTCGCGACCTCGGCCGCGACCTCGGTGGACCCACGGTGCCGGGGACATTCCTGTTCACGGGCAGCGCTGCGACGTACTTCGTGCCGGCGGGCGTGACGACTCTGCGCATCGTCGCGGAGGGCGGCACCGGTGGTGACGCGATGAGCGGCTACACCGGCGGCTACGGCGCGCGCGTCGAGGCGACGGTAGCGGTCTCGCCGGGCGACGCGCTCGACGTGCTCGTCGGGCAGCAGCCGGGAATCGTGACGTTTGGCAGTGATGGCTGCGGCGCGAGCGGCGGCGGCGGGACCTTCGTCGTCAACGGCAGCGGTACAGCGCTGGTGGTCGCTGGCGGTGGCGGCGGCGCGAGCGCCTACAGCTCGTCCGCGGGCAACGGCGCGGACGCGAGCACGACGACTTCGGGCGCCAGCTCGGGTGCCAACGCCGGCGGGGTCGGCGGAGGCGGTGGTGCGGGTCAGAGCTCAGAGGGCGGAGGCGGCGGCGGCTTGACGAGCAGCGGCTTCAGCGGCGAGGGCCTCGGCGGCAGCGCCTATACGAGCGGCGGCGCGGGTGGCGCTCGCGCATCGAGCGAGAGCTGCGGCACGGCGAACGGCGGCGGCTTCGGTGGCGGTGGTGGAGGCGGCAACGACTACGGCGGCGGCGGTGGCGGCTATTCGGGAGGTGCCGCGCAGCTGGCCTTCTCCGCGCCGGACCGCGCAGGCGGCGGCGGCTCGTACAGCATCAGCGCGACGGCGACGATCACCGTCCGCACGACGCGCGGCAGCGGTAGCGTGATCATCACGCCGCTCTGAGCTTGGTCGTCGCGCCTCGCGGCCGTCTCCACCAAGCGCGGCGAGCGGCGATGCGCGCGATGTGCGCTTTGTGCGCGATGTGCGTGGGATGTATGCGGCACATCGCTTGCGCTTGGGCGTGAACCGCCATGCGCAACCGAGGTCTCGCGTTCCCAGTCGTTCTCTCGCTCACGGGTCTCGTCGTCGGCTGCTCGGCCGGCAGTGATGACCACGAACTCCGCGATCGCGCGCCGTACATCGCGTTCGACGACGGTGGCGGCATCGACCTCGATGTGACCGAAGAGCACGACGACTACGTGCCGCCGGAGGAGCCTACGGTCACCACCGACGGGGACACTGGGCCTCAGGAGGTGCCGCTCGACTCCGCCTACGCGTTGGTGCGCGCGATGACGGTGTCCGAGGCCGTGAGCGCGTCGTGCTCGACGACGATCGTCGCCGGGCTCAGCGACCAGCTCGTCAGCGAGCTCGAGTGTCTGCGCCCCGGCACGATGGGAACGCTCACGGGTGCGTCCAACATTCGCCGTGGCGCGGCCGCGTCGCCGAGCCTGCAGGCACCAGCCGCTGCTGCGCTGGTGCGGGCGTCGCGCCGTCGCAGCACGCCGCTGTCGATGAACTCCGGGCTGCGCACGCTGGCGCAGCAGTACCTGCTCTATCGCTGGGCGGGCGCGCGCTGTGGAGTGCGCGTCGCGGCGGCGCCTGGTCGCAGCAATCACAACGGCGGCTTGGCGGTCGACATCGAGGACAACGCCGGCTGGCGGCGCTCGCTCGAGGCGGAAGGCTTCCGCTGGCTCGGCCGCGGCGATCCCGTGCACTTCGACTACGTCGGCGCGGGCGCGATCGACATCCGCTCGCTCTCCGTGCAGGCGTTTCAGCGCCTGTGGAACCGCAATCACCCAGAGGACCGGATCGCCGTCGATGGCGCGTACGGTCCGGCGACGGAATCGCGTCTGCGCCGGTCGCCTGCGACCGGCTTCGCGAGCGGCGCGAGCTGTGGTGCACCTGCGCCCGCTCGTGCGCCGATGCCTGCGCCAGCACCCACGCCTGCGCCGACTCCCGCGCCTGCGCCGGGCGGCGCGAGCTGCACGCACAGCTTCGGCGGCACCTACGCGAGCGGCGCGTGCTCGGCGAGCTATCAGTGCTGCGACGGCGCATGGCGCTCGCGCGGCGGCTGCGGCGGCTGCCTCTGTGTGGAGTCGAGCGGCGGCACCGGCTGCGGCACCTGAGCGCGTTCGCGTCCCTTGCGGCGCAGCGTGTGCGGCCCCATCGTCCGGCGGCGTGCGCGTCGAGCTCCATGGCAATCTCGCGAAGATCGATCCCGAGGCCTGGGACGCGCTGACTGGCGACGATGATCCGTTCGTCGAGCACGCGTTTCTGCGCACGCTCGAGACCAGCGGCTCGGTCGGCCGCGGCACGGGCTGGGAGCCGCTGCACGTGACCGCGTGGGAGGGCACGGAGCTCGTCGCGGCGCTGCCGCTCTACGTGAAGAGTCACTCGTATGGCGAGTACATCTTCGACTTCGCGTGGGCGGGCGCAGCGCAGCGCGCGCGCATTCCGTATTACCCGAAGCTCGTCTCGATGACGCCGTTCACGCCGGCGACGGGACGGCGCTTGTTGCGCGCAGCGAATCGCGATCCGCAGCCGCTCGTCGACGCGCTGCTCGCGGGCGTGCAGGCCGCGGCCGAAGAGGCGAACGCGTCGGGCGCTCATCTGCTGTTCATGCCGGAGGAAGACTGCGCGCTGCTCGCGTCGCACGAGACGCTGATGCAGCGCCTCACCTATCAGTTTCATTGGCATGCGGCGGGCGATCGCACGTTCGAGGAATATCTCGCGCGGTTCCGCGCCGAGGTGCGCAAGCAGGTGCGCAAAGAGCGACGCAAGGTCGCCGAGAGCGGCCTCGAGGTGCGCACGGTGCTTGGGCCAGAGCTCTCTGCGGACGAGTGGATCGCGCTCGACGAATTCTATCGCGACACCTGCGCGCGCAAGGGCTCGGAGGCGTACCTCGCAGAACCGTTCTTCGACGAGCTGCGCAAGAGTCGCGCGGCAGAGCGCGTGGTCGCGGTGCTCGCGTACGAAGCGGGCAAGCTCGTCGCGGGGACGATCAACTTCGAGAAGGGAAAGCACCTCTATGGTCGCTATTGGGGCTGCCTCGAGCAGCACGACGCGCTGCACTTCGAGCTCTGTTATTACCAGCTGATCGATCGCGCGATCGCCAAAGGGCACACGCGCTTCGAGGCTGGCGCGCAGGGCACGCACAAGATCAAGCGCGGCTTGGTTCCGTCGCCGATCTACAGCATGCACTGGCTCCGCGCCGAGTCGCTCGCGGCCGCGATTCGCGACTTCCTGCCACGCGAGGCGATGGCGGTGCGCCGCGAGATGGCGATCCTCGGCGAGCAGGCGCCGTTCCATCGCGGCGCGGCCGAGACGCCGCCCGAGACGCCGCCCGAGACGCCGCCCGAGACGTAGCGCGCGTTCGCGCCGTGGTGTTCAGCTGGCGCGAATGCGCGCGGGGCGTGCGCCCAACTGCGTGGCGTCTTCGATCTCCGCGAGCGTCGCCGGACCGACGGCGTGAAAGCCTGAGCTGCGCGTGGTGCGGCCGATCTCCTGCACCGCTGAAGCGATGCGCTCGTAGGGCAGGTGATCGCGCACGAGGTCGGCGCAGTCTCGATGCGCGCGCGTCGATGCCGGGCCGTGCGCGCGAGCGACGTGGTGAGCGACATCGGCGACGTACGCGCGCGACGCCCAATAGGCAGCGTCCGCGGCGCCGTCGCAGCCGAACCCGAGCGCGGCGACTGCGCGCAGTGCATGTGCGCTTGCAGGGTCGGCCGCTTCGATCAGCTCCGCGCGATGTGCGGCGTCGGTCGCGGCGGCCCAGCACTCGGCGGCGCGCGTCGTCCCGGCGAGCCAGCCGTGTGCGGCGGCGAGAGCGCGCGTGCCGATGAGATCGTCGACGAGCAGCGGCGCGATGAGAGTCGCCGTCTCGGCGGCGGCGCGCATCACCCGAGTGCGCTCGAGGCTGAGCTGCGCTGCGATCTGCAGCAGCCACTCACCGCGCGGACAGGTCGCCCACGCCACCATCACGGAGCGCGGCTCTTCCGCTGCCCATTCCGCGATCCCACCTGCGAGTCCGAGCCGATCGATGAAGGAGCGCATTGGGGTCGCCACAGAAGACCTCCGCTCAGGTGCTGCTCCCCGTATACGAGCAACGCGCGTGCCCGTGACACGCTGACGGAATCGCTCGGTTTTGCGGCCTAGCGCACCAATTTCACGGGGGCGGTTGGCCCCGCGCGGGGGGAACGGACCCCGTCGGCTCGCCCGGCGCTAGAGGCACCGGCTGCATCGGCGCTTGCTGAATCGGCGCTTGCTGCATCGGCGCTGGCTCTTCGGAGTAGGCGTTCGGCGGCGCCGCGGGCGGCTCGGCGCGCGCATCGTCGTCGTCCGGATCGGCGACGCGCTCTTCTGCGCCGCCGAACATGAACGCCAAGCCGCCCTGATAGATCGTGATGTCGCCGACCGCGCCGTTCGTGACGTTGGTGTACGCGTTGACCTCCGGCGCGATCCAGAACGCCCGCCCGATGCGGATGGGAACGCTCACGTAGAGGCCGACCAGCATGCCGTCGATGAGCAGCAGATCGTCGCGCACGACGTCGCCGCTGCGGAACTGATAGCCGAACATCAGCTTCGGTCCGAACGAGAGCGTCACGCGGTCGCTGATGTTCCAGCCGAACATCAGCGGCAGGTGCGCGTAGAACGCGTTGAACGAGGTGCCCATTTGGTC
>Ga0209181_10012387_pt1 | contig 10790 bp, 9 predicted proteins | sample MAT05_FD_187208 | JGI IMG/M metagenome (GOLD analysis project Ga0209181, IMG submission 187208) | Freshwater microbial communities from Lake Fryxell liftoff mats and glacier meltwater in Antarctica - MAT-05 (SPAdes) (version 2) | ecosystem: Environmental > Aquatic > Freshwater > Ice > Liftoff...
GCTGGCTCAGGTCAAAGGTAAAGGTCAGTGGCATAGATTCAGCAGCACCTGAAGCGGGATCGGGGTTGGCAAAAATTTCGAGTTGCTGCTAAGGTAGCTCATTTTCCCTACAGTGGCAAGTTAACCCATGCGTCGCCCTGCCGTTGCCTGGAATCAACTTCTTTGGAAATCTCCTGGGAGACTTTGCGATAATTGTTCTCAATCACAGGTAGAAGACTGTTGTTTTTAAAGAGAGGCAAAGACAATGAGCATTGAACAGGCAGTCATTGAAAAGTTGCGGGTACTTCCCTCAGACAAGCAACAGGAAGTGTTGGATTTTGTCGAGTTTTTAGAGAGTCGATCGCATAAAAGCATCTCACCCTCGAATAGATGGGAAGGGATGACAGCTTTGGAAGCTGCCCAGAGTGCAATGGGAGTTGTCGGCGATGGCCCGCCCGATCTATCAACAAATCCCAAGTATATGGATGGATTTGGGCAATAATGAGGCGAAAAATCCTGCTGGATACGGAACCACTCGTTGCATTCATCAATCCACGCGACAATTTTCATGCCTGGGTAACCACAGAATGGTCTACAAGCACTCTGCCACTGCTGACCTGAGAGGCTGTGATTGTGGAAGCCTGTTTCCTACTGCGAAATGTCCATCGTGGACAAGAGGAAGTCATAAACTTACTGGGGACTGAGATCCTCTATCTTCCCTTTTATCTCAATCATGAAGTCATAGCAATTCGCCAATTGATGACCCGCTACCAATCTGTACCGATGTCCCTAGCGGATGCTTGTTTGGTGCGGATGGCAGAGTTATATCCAGAATCTTCTGTCATGACGTTGGACAGCGATTTCAATATTTATCGGCAACACCGCGATCGGCCGATCGCCACAGTCATGCCACCTGTTTAATGTCTTTGGGAGGTTTCCGGGAAAGCTGTCACTGCTGTAGGGTCGATCGTGTAGCGTGTAGCGTGTGCTTTGCACTGAGCATTTTGCGACAGAAGGATAGCATTCGGCAAAAGGATATGATTGAGTTTCAAAGGCTTTTGCCCGTAGCTTGCTTCTCAAAGGGTGTGCTTCACCCTGACTAAATCTCAAACTTTTAGGACTTATGCAATTCCTGATCCTTAGAAATGAGAATTCCAGCCATCTCTTGCTCATTCACCAAGTCTAAGACCTGGTGATACTTTACATAGAGAAATGTGACGATTCCCGCCCAATCCCTTTTTTCTTGGGGCACACTCTTCAAGTACTCTCCCAGAGCTTCTACAATTTCTCCTGTCTTTTCCCCAATCTTGGCGGGTTCAATTCCTCGACGTTCAGCGATTCTGCCGATCACAACATCTAGGACAGCTTCAAACTGTTTTTTCCCACCCTGCTCATGCTTCTCTAGCTCAAGATAGACAGCATCAACGGCATGTTGGATTTCAGAGAGCCATTGCTTTGGTTTTCGTGGCAGTTTCATATCATTCTCCAAAAGGCTGCATTTAAACTCTAATTACTTTAAATATCATTAACCAGATCCTGGCTCATATTCAATTCTATTTTCGTTAAGCCAGTCAATGGCTATTTGTTCTAAAGCTTGCTGCCGATAACGATACCAGTCCTGGTCGAGGCTATGACGATCGATCGTATGCTTGAATCGTCGAAATGCACCTGACCCTTTAATTTGACGCAGTAGTTCGCTACGTAATTCAGTATCCTCGATCGCATAGCAAAATCGCTCCATAATCGAGTATTCGTGAATCTCAACTGTGCTAGGAAGCAGCAAGTAGGCATCGGTGTTCAAAATGGCTTGGGCTGCTTGAATGGCTTCTGGCTCCCAGTCAGAGTAAGCATTGAGATCATCTCCAGCTTTCGCCGCTGCCAATTCCTCACGACTGAGGGTAATTAATTTGCCTGTGTACTTGTTCAGGAAAGCTTGAAACCCATCACTGAGCATATCAAGTTCATCAACGATATCCCGAAGTTTTACCACTAGAGTCATAGGGCACCCGTCTCTTAGCTCAACAGAGAGATATTGAACTATAAGGGTTGCGAGAAGATTAGGAGATGTCTGAGAAAGATGTTATCGGTGTAGGGTCGATCGTGTGGTGTGTACTTTGCACTTTTTCAACCACCTCTTAGCCTGAACTGCTCTATCATTTTCAGCAAAGCCTATTTCTGTAAAGCCAATTTTTGTTTGAGGCAGTATAGCGTGAAAAAGTCGTGGTCAGTTCCACTCCCTCCAATCCTGCGTTCTTGGATGGGGCAACGCCGCAAAGCCCTAACCTTTGCCGATTCAGTGGACTACGGGGTATGGCAACAGCGCTTTCTCCAGCAGCGGTTGCAATTGGGGTTGGGGTTGGCGATCGTCGCCTACTTCACCTTCATCACCCTAAACCTGCTTGGCTCGGTCACTAGCTCCACCAATCCCACCACTAATTGGTTGGGAATGTCTGTGGTGGTCGAGGGTTGTTTGATCGCGTGTCTGGCGTTGCTCAAACATCCGATCGGTCGTCGCCACCCCGCGCTGATATTTTTGGGGTGTGCCTGGTCGGTGACCTTGGTGGAACAGGTTTGGGCAACGTTGAGGGGAGTAGCATTGCCCGGAATTTTTGCCTGGACGCTGGTTTTCCTCACCCAGGCAACGCTGATTCCGGTGCGTTGGAGGCTGCATCTGGCTTCGCAGGTGGGAGTTTTGGCTTACTACTTTGGGGTGAATTGGGCCCTGGGGTTGGGCGAACCTGGAAAACCATTGCTGGATCAACTCTCTGTGTTGTATCTATTTTGGTTTTGCCTCATTTGCAACCTGGCTGTCTTTCTCTATGAGCGCTTGCAAAAACTGGAGTTTGAAGCGCGGCAACAATTGCGCTTGGAGCAGGAAAAGTCGGAGCGCCTGTTGCTCAATATTTTGCCCGCCGCCATTGCCCACAAGTTGAAGCAAGATAGCCACACGATCGCCGACAATTTTGAAGAAGTCTCAGTCTTATTTGCCGATATTGTGGGCTTTACAGAGCTTTCCCATCGCATTTCTCCTGTGGAATTGGTGAGCTTACTCAACTACGTTTTTTCTGCATTTGATGAATGTGTTGAATACTATGGGTTGGAAAAGATTAAGACGATCGGGGATGCCTACATGGTGGTCGGTGGGTTGCCGATCGCCCGCCCTGATCACGCTGAGACAATTGCCGAAATGGCGTTGGCGATGCAGCGGGTGATGATCGAGTTTAATGCTAGTCATCAGCAAGCGGTCAGTCTCCGCATTGGCATTAACACCGGCCCCGTTGTGGCAGGGGTGATTGGGATTAAAAAGTTTATCTATGATCTGTGGGGTGATACGGTCAATACGGCTAGCCGCATGGAGTCCCACGGTATTCCAGACTGTATTCAAGTCACGGCTGAAACCTACGAACGACTGTGCGATCGATACCAGTTCACAGAGCGCGGCACCATTCAGGTCAAAGGAAAGGGGGAGATGGCAACCTACTTCTTGATCGGCAAAAAGTCTGTGGCGAGTGTTTAATCTTAAGAACGCCTAGTTGTCTGGTAATCCTCGCTCTTTTGTCAATTCTGTATATCGCGTTAGGATATCTAGCATATTGTGGTAAGAGTCACTCATGAAAATTAAAGCAGTGATTTGGCAAGAAGACGGAGTATGGTGTGGCTCTGTGCCTGCTCTTCCAGGTTGTCATACGTGGGGAGAGAGCTACGAACAATTGTTGGAAATGCTCAAAGACGCAGTGCAAGGTTGGCTGGAAGTTGCCAGCCAAGAGCAGGAACTTGAGCCAGAAAAGCAACTGATTGATCTGTTTGTATGAAATCTGTGTCTGGTAAAGCTCTCTGTAAAGTTGTTGAGCGCTATGGTTGGGAGTTGAAACGGATCACTGGCAGCCACCATATCTACGCGAAGGAAGGCATAAGCGCTATTCTCTCCATTCCTGTTCATGGAAATAGAGATTTGCCAACTGGTACGCTTAGAAGCATTATGAAAGACGCTGATCTAACGGAAGAGGATTTAGATTAGAAAATGTTTGTAAATTAGCGTGTAGCTTTACACTCGCCTCCTTTTCATGTATGCCTGAAAAGCTTAAAAGCCTCAATTCTGGGCGATCTTGAACAAAAATGGCTTGAAAGCCCCCCAGAATTGGGGGTTGGGGGGCGGATCGGGGCGCAATTTGTGTTTACGAACAATTTCCTAACGGAAATTTCCTGAGAGTATTTACGATCGAGCCGTTGAACTTCCTCTTCACTGCGCGATTAGCTCTAAAATTGCTGCCACCAACTGAGCCGGAATCACAGGTTTGGCGAGGTGTGTTTGGTATCCAGCGGCGATCGTTTGCTGTTGGTCTCCTTCTCTAGCGTAGGCAGTGAGGGCAATGGCTTTGATCGTTTCACCTAGGCTAGATTCAAGGGATCTGACTTGGCGAATGAGGTCGTAGCCATTGAGGTCAGGCATACCAATATCACTAACTAGGATGTGAAATGGAGGGTGAGCCGCTGACCCATGGAGAGTAGACAATACTTCGATCGCCTCCATCGCCGACGCAGCGGGCGTGACCATCGCCCCATATTGTTCCAACATATATTTCACAAATTCACGGGAATCGGGGTCATCATCCACTGCCAACACCCGCAATCCCTGCAATGGCAGCGAGTCCATATCGCTAAGAGAGGTGGCATCTCGACTATAGATTTTTTGCCCACTTTCCTGCTGCATCAGTGGCAGCCGCACCACGAAGGTTGCGCCCTCCCCTTCTCCCGCACTCGCTGCCTGCACAACGCCGCCATGGAGTTCCACCAGATGCCGGACGATCGCCAAGCCAAGCCCCATGCCGCCAACGGATCGAGTGGTGGTGCTGTCTGCCTGCCGAAAATAATCAAACACATAGGGCAAGAATTCTGGGTCAATGCCGCTCCCTGTATCACTGACACGAATTTGGGCCAAGGAGGTCCCTGTTTCGCCTTTATCCTTGCTGTTCAGATCAACTCGTTCGATGCGGATTTCGATCCGTCCACCGACGGCCGTAAATTTAACCGCATTGGAGAGCAGATTCCAGATCACTTGCTGGAGACGATTGGGATCGCCCAACACGAAAAATGTGGGCGTGTCCTCTAAATTCCCTGCAGTTGAATTTGGGATTGAGTTGGCTGGGGATGGATGAGCCAGCACCTGAAACTCGAAGTGGATTGATTTGGCATCTGCGGCCAGAAACATCGTCTCCATTGCCGCTTCGATGACTGAAACTAAGTTCACCGGGCACACTCTCAGGCTGAGTTTGCCTTGCAGAATGCGGGAAATATCCAATAGGTCTTCGATCAATTGGGTTTGCAACAGGGCGTTGCGTTCGATCGTTTCCAAGGCGCGATCGGTGGCCTCAGCATTAAAGCGGCGAGTGCGGAGCAACCGCGTCCAGCCCAGAATTGGGTTGAGGGGAGTCCGCAGTTCGTGGGAGAGGACGGCTAGAAATTCGTCTTTAATCCGATTTGCTTTCTGGGTTTCTGAGTAAAGTCGAGCATTGTCGATCGCCGTTGCCATGCGCCGAGCGATATCCTCTGCCAGGGCTAAATCTGCTGGCTGATACTGGCGATCGGTTTGGGTCAATACAAACCAGATGATGCCAAAGACCCGATCGCGAGATAGCAACGGAATGGCCATCGTAGAGTGCAGTGTCACGTCTGGCATCAGTGCGTGGCTGTCGCTCTGAACGATCGCCGTGATCAGAAAATCTGGAAAGGTTGGGTGCAGCACAGATTCTCCCTGCCGTAGGCGCTGCATGACAGGATGTTCTTTAGGCGGCGGGTAGTGCTGGCGGAGTTGGTCGAGGGTGGCTTGTTGGGCTGAGTCGTGGCAGGCGATCGTCAGTTGCTCTAGGGTGCCGTCATCCCGAAAAATATCCACAATGCAACAATCTGCCAAGGTGGGCACCACTAAATTCACCACATTGGACAGAGTAGTTTCGTAGTCCAAGGAGGCTGCCAGGAGGGTGCTGGCGGCGATTAAAAAGCGCTGATTTGCATCTGCCTGCTTGCGTTCCAGCTCACTACGCCTGCGATCGCTGATGTCCTGCACAATGCCGATCGCATACTTCGGTTGCCCCTGTTCATTCCACACCATAGAGGTAGTTAGGCTCACCCAAATTAAGGTGCCATCTTGGCGAAGGTAGCGCTTTTCGATCGTGAAATTTTGAATCTCCCGTGCCAGGAGGCGATCGACCTGAGCCAGTTCCTGGGGCAAATCCTCTGGGTGCGTCAAGTCGCGGTAGGACATCTGATGCAGGTCTGTGTCACTGTAGCCCGTAATTTTGCACAGGGCTGAGTTAACCGCAATATAGCGTCCCTCCAACCCCACTTGGGAAATTCCTACGGCTGCTTGGTTAAACATAGCTCGGAAGCGCTCTTCACTGTCTCGCAAATCCGCTTCCGCTTGTTTCCGCACGGCTTCGTCTCGCTTCGCCGCGCTGATGTCTGTCGTGCTGCCCACCACTCGAAAGACATTCCCCGTCGCATCCCGCAGCCTTAGCCCCTGATCCAACACATACACATATTCCCCTGCCTGGTTGCGAACTCGATACTCCATGGCGTAGCGGTTCTGCGTCGCCAGAGTTGAGGTGGATTGCGTATTCAGTCTCAGCAAATCCTCTGGGTGAACCCGCTCCGTCCACCACTCCAAGGTTGGCTCTGCCTCTGCCAAGGAGTAGCCAAAAATCCGAGTCAAACCATCCGTGCGGCTCACGATGTTAGTGGCCACATCCCAATCGTAAATCAAGCAATTGACAGCGGTGGCGGCTAGTTCAAAGCGCTCCTTCTCGCATCGCAGCGTTTCCTCGCTATGCTTGCGATCGGTGATGTCGTAAATATGTCCCAAAATTTGGCGAATTGACCCGTCGGCATCATAGCTAAACACAACATCGCGACTGACAAACCAGCGCCACTCCCCATTGGCGTGCTGCATCCGATACTCCAATTCCAGTACTTTCCCTGGTTCCAGCGTATGAAATTGCAAGAGGTGGGTGGGAAGTTGGGCAAAGTCTTCTGGATGCAAGAGATGAGGTAGCAAGGCTGATCCCATGGTTTGAATCTGCTCTGGGGTATATCCCAAAACTGTAGTGACCTGGCGATTGACGTAAACGTTGTGCTGCTCTACCAAGTCATAGACATAGATGAATCCGGGAGTTGTATCAGCGACCTGCTGGAAATATTGATGGTGTAACGTTTGGGTGTGGTGCTGATGGGTGTCTTTGTGGTGCTGTAGCTGCTGCCGCTGCGATCGTTGCAAATGGGCGTTGACACAGGCAAGGAGTTCATCTGTCGCGCAGGGGAGAGTTAAAGAGTCATCTGCTCCGGCTTCCCAGGCAGCAATGCGGTTTCCTGCACCTTCGATCGCCAACAGAATAATGGGAACGTCTAGGGGGGTGGCTGCTCGTAGCTGTTGCACTAGCTCTGCGTTGCTTAGCCCAGTCCGCTGCATGGCGCTAAGGATGAGGTTAGGAGGCGGGGCGATCGAGGGGATGGCGATCGGATCAGATATGATCTCTAAGCTGTAATGCTGGTTGAGAGCCTGTTCCAGGGAAGTCCGAGTCTCATCATCATCTGCAATCAGCCAAATCCTGAATGGTTCAGGATCTGTTGCCTTGTCTTGGCGAGTTACCATTCCTGCATCCTTCTGAAGCCTATCTATTCCTAAAATATCTATTCCTAAGATAAGGCGATATCCCTACTTTTTATCTCCCTTTTACAGGATTGTCATCACCAGTATTTCCTAGAAATTTGACCCAATCAGGCTTCCAGATCCTACCTTGGTTCTCAACAGTGATCTGGATCAACGATCGCTGATGAACAATGTCTAGATTCTATAGAAAATGGTAACTACTCAGGCTTCTAACATAATGCGGGGACTGCCCTCATCCCCCAGCCCCTTCTCCCAAAAGGGGAGAAGGGGAGCCGGATTGAAGTCCCTCTCCCTAGGGAGAGGGATTTAGGGTGAGGGTAGGCTGAGTAGTTACAGAAAATGGTAACTACTTAGGCTTCTAACATAATGCGGGGACTGCCCTCATCCCCCAGCCCCTTCTCCCAAAAGGGGAGAAGGGGAGCCGGATTGAAGTCCCTCTCCCTTCTTGGGCTTGCCATTACCAACATCTCTTAAAAAGCTTGGAGAGTGTCTGATAAATGCCCTAGACCTTGCACTCGCCCCCTTTTCATATATGCCTGAAAGGCTTTAAGGCCCCAATTCTGGGAGACTTCGATCTCAGACCCCCCCAGAATTGGGGGGCAGGGGGGCGGTTCGGGCGACAATTTGGGACTTCTGAGAGGTTTAGAATTCACATTTTTGAAAAATCGAAGATTTTTCAAAAATGTTGGTAATGACAAGCCTCTTGGAAGAGGGATTTAGGCTTCGACGTGAGCGCTCAGCCGAACGGCGAGGGTCTATCCTGTCTGTACATTAGGGTTTCCAGCACCTCCACAAAAACTGTCCGAAGTATTGCAAACGGAAAAATGGAGAATAGGGAACTCGAATCCCTGACCTCTGCGGTGCGATCGCAGCGCTCTACCAACTGAGCTAATTCCCCAGGCACTTTACAAGCAATTTGCGGTAAACGTCTAACTAGTATACCAATCCCTACCCATAGCCCTTACCCATTCTTGAACCATTTTAGGGATTTCATGGGTTTCCCTCAGGGATTCAAGCACTCCTTGCGAAATTTAGATTCACTCAGGGTAATGGCGGACGGGAGACCAGGAGACAACATGAGGGTGAGACAGCCCGTGTTGTCAATCACAAAGAAGTGGCACAATGACAAAGGGCACAGGTCTTTTGGGTATTTATTCTCACTTTCCTAACAAAGTCTGCTGAAAGGCAGAAACTCCAGTTAACCCAGTGCTAAGAAAGTGTTTGTAAATTAACATGTCGTTTTACACTCGCGCCCTACATCCCCCAGAATTGAGGGATTTTGAACGAAAATGGCTCGAAAGTCCCCCAGAATTGGGGGGTTGGGGGGCGGATCGGGGCGCAATTTGTGTTTACAAACATTTTCTAAGAGCAAAAGAACGATCGAATTTTCCCCAGGGATGCTAATAGTCTATCGATCCTAGATTTGGCGGGTAACCTGATTGTTTAAGGCTCACAAGGACTATTTAGAGAAAGGGTAGTCTTTCTATGCTTTAAATATGTTTGTTATGCTATTCCACTGAGATCTATTGATCTAAATGCTCCGATCGGGTATCTAAAAATGTGCCTAAAGGTAAGCCAACTCAGCATTTATGATGAGTTATTTATTTCAAATAATTTATAGACTTTAATTAATTGCGTTGGGGTGCATCCCAGTTTTGCAACCGCCCGATCCACCCTCACCCTCATGAATCAAGTTTGAAACTATGCAAAAGGTACTGTTTATTTTGGGGGAGTTGGATGATGACGATCTGGATTGGATTATTCATACTGCCACTCAGGAGCGGGTTGCTGCCAATACAGTTTTGATTCGTGAAGGAGACCCGATCGATGCCCTCTATATTGTGCTAGAGGGTAAGCTCATCGTTTCTGTGGAAGCAATGGGGGGCAAGGAAATTGCCCAGCTTTCCAGTGGAGAAGTGGTGGGAGAGATGTCATTTGTGGATAGTCGTCCCCCTTCGGCAACAGTGCGAGCGTTGGAAGATTCGGTTCTGCTGTCGATTCCCCGGCACCAACTGGCCGATAAGTTGTATCTGGATGTGGGATTTGCGTCCCGGTTTTATCGGGCGTTGGCGGTGTTTCTGTCCGATCGGCTGCGGGGCACCGTGAGCCGTTTGGGGTATGGCAAGGAATCACCCTTTGATGAAGCGAACTATGTGAAGCAAGGGTTTAGCCCTGATGTGCTGGACAACTTGGAATTGGCGGGAACCCGGTTCGATTGGCTATTGAGGCGGCTGCGAAATAACGTGGGGGATTCGTCTGAAGAAAGCTTGAGCCAGCGATCGAATTAACGGTCTTTTTCCCACGAGCCATCTAATTGCCCAAAGAGGTAGCAGCTAACATTAAACAGGAAGGGTGAATTACCAATAGCAAAGGTGATTTCACCTTGTCTATTTACTGAAGGCATCTTGCTGATGGCATCGCAATGGGGAGCATCTCAGTTTTGTAGAGGATACGCCAAACCCCCCTCATCCCCCAGCCCCTTCTCCCAAGAGGGGAGAAGGGGAGCAAGATCTAAGTCCCTCTCCCCACCTGGGAGAGGGATTTAGGGTAAGGGTCGCAAAAGTGAGATGCTCCCATCGCAATGTGCCACGGTCTGAGGCACGTCCTACAGCACCGTCAATTAGCAAACCAATTTTTATTTAGGGTTATGCGAAGGATTCATGACTAATCAGACTGTTGATTTCCCCCAAACGATCGACTTAACCAACTGCGATCGTGAACCCATTCACATTCCCGGTTTAATTCAACCCCACGGCATTCTGTTCGTGTTGCAAGAGCCGGACTTGACGATCATTCAGGTCAGCAGCAACACACTTGAGTCAATCGGTCATCCTCCTCAAGACCTATTAGGCAAACCGTTATCAGCCCTACTCGCTCCCAAGCAGATTGCTACCATCCGGCAATGCTTGAGCGAAGACTTTGAGCATGTGAATCCGTTAGATATTGCCATCAAACGTACAGCCAAACTGTTGCGGTTTGATGGCATTGTGCATCGCCAGAATGCTCTAATTGTTTTGGAATTAGAACCCAAACAGAAAAGCCAGAAGGCGGATTTTTTTGAGTTTTACCAGCGGGTTAAAGGCACGATTACTAAGATTCAAAAGGCTCCCACCTTGCTAGAGATGTCTGATTCGGTGGTCAAAGAAGT
>Ga0209181_10012389_pt1 | contig 10789 bp, 6 predicted proteins | sample MAT05_FD_187208 | JGI IMG/M metagenome (GOLD analysis project Ga0209181, IMG submission 187208) | Freshwater microbial communities from Lake Fryxell liftoff mats and glacier meltwater in Antarctica - MAT-05 (SPAdes) (version 2) | ecosystem: Environmental > Aquatic > Freshwater > Ice > Liftoff...
GTCCGGGCTCTGACCAAAGGGACCATGTTCTGTTTGGCACACAACCACCGCCCCTTCCCAACCGAATGCGTTGCACCAGCGCTCTGTATCGTCCGGCTGAGCCTTAAGTTCTGCTAGCGAACCAGATGGACCGTAGATAACGCCATAACTACCACCATTCGAGTCGAGGGAGTAACCATTGGGAAGCGGCGTCGTCAACAATGGCGGATCAAAACCACATCGGCAACTAGCAATGAACGCGGTTAACGCAAATAATTCTATCGCTCGAAATAATGCTTTCATTTTTCTAACCTTTTGTCGCACACCAAAATTGGTGTACAACGAATTTGTTGCGTACGCCAAATTTGCTCGGATCCTCAGCTGTTGGGAGCAGCAGTATCTGCACCTAGCCAAAAAATTCGCCTAAAGCGGCTGCATCACCGGCATGCCCGCAGCCAATCGCTCGCGAATGGAAAGCGCGACATGCTCACGCAAATAAACCGGCAGCGCATGCTCTGCGATTACCGCTTTGACCGAGCGCGAGAGCAGCGCAATCGCGCTGGCGCGCGGCACCGCATTGAGTGCTAATTGCGGCGCAAATTTTTCGGCGTAGCAAAGTACGCCTGAGCCCACGCAAGGTTCCAGCGCATTCAGGACTAGCGCATCGGGCCGGCACACCCGCTCCGCATCGAGTGCCACGACCGCGCCTTCGGCGAAACCGCCCGCTTGGTAAGCAAAGCGGCCGACATACACCTCGCCCATGCGCGCATCTAAGGCAACCAGCAGCGACTTGGCTTGCAGTTCGGGCGCTGCGGTAAAGGCATCAAACGCGGTTGCGGCTAATGTCGATACCGGCAACGCCGGAATATCCAGCGCATACGCGAAACCCTGTGCGACCGCGACCGCTAGACGCACGCCGGTAAACGCACCGGGGCCGCGCCCGAATGCGACCGCATCCAGCTGCGTCTTTGCAACTCCCGCTTCATTCAGCAGTGCATCAACGAACACCAGCACGCTGTGCGCGTGGCGCTTCGCGCCTTCAATCGCACGTTCGGTGACGACGCCGTTATGCAAAAGTGCCACCGAGCAGCGTTCCGTTGAGGTTTCGATCGCCAAAATTGTGTTCATGATTGAGCTCCATTATCGATGTTTCTTTCAGCCGACAACGGCTCCACGCTATTGCCCTGCCAGTTGATATTGCGCGTCAGATACATAATCAAGGCCAAAATAATCAGCAAGCCAACCGCGCCAAGCACCAGCGCATACTGCTCGCGCGCCATCAGCGTGAACAAAAAGCCATAGGTCACCCCGATCACGCCACCGGCAATCGCACCGCGCTTGACGCCTTTGAGCACGGCCGAAGTGTACGCGCCGATCAGTAGCGAAATCGCGGTCGCAGACAGCACAAACGCCAAATTAAAGCCCATGCGTTCGGATAACGCCAATAGCAGCAGATAAAACAAGCCCAAAGCGAGTCCGATTTGCAAATAATGCATGGGATGCAGCTTCACTTTGAGCAATATTTCGACCAGAAAAAAACCCGCAATACTCAGAGCCAAGAATAAAAAGCCATACTTTCCAGCGCGATCATTGCGTTGATACACATCGCCCATCTGCACTAAATTTACGCCTAAAACGGAGCGATCAAGGCTGCTGGAATCCGCATCCCGCAGCCCAATCTGGGGAAAATTGCGATTGAACTCCGACACTTGCCAATGCGCGGTGAAACCCTTGGCGTTGATTTGGTGCTCGTTGGGAATCAAGCCGCCTTGAAAGCCAGGATCGGGCCAGGCGCTGGTAGCGGTGTAATTCAGCGCCCGCGCCAGCGGCAGCATCTGTAAGGAATGCACGCCCTTGAGCTTATAAATCAGCTTAAATGGAATGGGTTTTTGCAGCTGAATTGCCTCGTCGAGCAAGGTTTGCGCACGAAGATTGGCGTTTGGCGTGCTAATCAGCGCGCCTAAAGCGCTGCCTTGACCAAAGGCTTTGCCGCGGCTTGCGGCGCGTAATTCCATCCCGCCTAGCGTGAACGCGCTGATCTCGCTCATCCCGCGCACATCAGATGTCAGAAACTCAAACTGCGCCGAGTTCAAATTAATGCCATCAACACTGGCTAGGCTTGCCAAATCCTCAGGCGCAAATTCGCCATTTATAATGATTGTCGCCACGTAAACCGGCAACTCGTAGGTATTGGCCACCATGCGCTTGGAAACCACGATTGTGCTGGTGGCCTGCACTTTGTCCGCCAAAACTGAGTAGTCGCGAACGCTCTGGCGCGCCACCGTTTTGCCATCCACCTCCTCGGTGTAGCGAATCGTTGCGCGTGCGCTTAAAAATGGCGGGCTGATGGTTTGGCGCCCGCCCCAGCCTTCGCTGACACCTTCCTCAGCCGAGGTACGTTGCCCCATCCGCTCATACAATACGCCCCGCACCAGCGCCAAGGGAATCATCAGTAGCAACACCAGTGCGCCGATTAGAAACATTTTCAAAGTTGTGGAAACGCCGGTTCCGATTGAGCCGGCACCGAAACTCATGCTCGGCTGGCTGGGCAATATTGGGCGATTTGGCGGCGGCAAATTAGCCTGGGTCATAGCGTGCTCCTAAATAAGTGAGGAATATTCACGGGAGGCATAACCTTGCCTATAACAAAGGGCGCTGTTTCGACCTAATTCTGGCGCTAATGAAGCCGAATCAGGCGTTTATGAGACGCACCTTGCCCGTACGCTCCGCCAAAACGGGGCTGCATCCGCTACCATGCGTTGATGTATCTCAATCACTTTCACTTGGCCTTAGCGCCCTTTTCGATTACCCCAGACCCGCGCTTTGTATATTTGACCGAGCGCCACGGCAACGCGCTGGCGCACTTGCTGTATGGGTTGGGCCAAGGTGGCAGCGGCGGTTTCGTGTTGTTAACCGGGGAGGTTGGCACCGGCAAAACCACGCTGTGTAGACTGGCGCTGGAGCAATTGCCAAGCGGCACTGACGTCGCTTTGGTGCTCAACCCCAGCCTGAATCCGCTGGAGCTATTAGAAACCATTTGCGAAGAGCTCAAACTGGACGTCAGTAAAGCGCGCGGGCAAATGAAGCCGCTGGTGGATTTGCTCAACGCCGAGTTACTCAGCGCGCATGCCCAAGGGCGGCGCGTCGTGTTGATGTTGGATGAAGCGCAAAATCTTTCGGCGGACTCCCTAGAACAGGTTCGCTTACTAACTAACCTGGAAACCGCAACGCAAAAGCTATTGCAGATAATTTTGTTGGGCCAGCCAGAACTGAATGAGATGCTGGCGAAATCAGAATTACGCCAGCTCGCGCAGCGCATCACCGCGCGCTATCACTTGGACGCCTTGAACGCTTCCGAATCGGCCAGCTACATTGAACACCGTCTGTTTGTTGCGGGTGACGAGAGCGCTGCGTTTAGCGCCAAAATCTTTACCCCGTCAGCATTGCGCGCGCTGCACCAAATAAGCGGCGGTATACCGCGCGTTTTAAATGTATTGGCAGACCATTCGCTACTCGCTGGGTTCGCGGAAAACGCAAGCCGAGTGGACGCCGCCATGGTGCGCCGCGCCGCTGCTGAGGTCGCGCCGCTTTGGCAGCAGCGGCAAACGCGGCGTTGGCTTGCGTTGGGTGTGACCCTCGTCATTGCGCTGGCGCTTGCGGCGAGTTGGTGGGTGCTTAGACCAGGGAATAATCAAATTTCAGGCAACGTTACTCCGCCCTTCGCTAGCGATACTGCAGCTGCTTCACCAAATACCAGCAACGCCGCAACGCCGCCGACTGTGCAAAGTTCAGCGCGGCTGAGCCAAGATCAAGTGCTTGATATCTGGCTGCGCGCAAACCAACTGGTACCTACGCCCGAATTACGCGCACGCGCGCTGCGTTGCCCCAGGACTTTAACGGCTGAGTTACGCTGTTTAAGCGCGAGCGCAAGCGCAAGTTTTTTTGCGAATGTGCGTCTACCGCTTTTGTATCAAGTCGATGGTGTTTGGGGAAATTTGGCCGGGCAAGGAAGCAGCGTGCGCTACTTGGCGATTTATCAGCTGCCCAAAGACGCGCCCGAGGTATTCGGCCGAGGCTATGCTGGCCCTGGGGTAAGCGAACTATCGAGCTTGCTCGCCGCACGCGATGGTGGCGCTAAAGCTCAGCGTATCTATGGCCCACGCATGCTCGAACGCGTCAGCACCCTGCAGCGGGCGCTTGGAATTAAAGCCGACGGCGTGGTCGGGCCTGAAACTTGGGTGGCATTGTTGCCGCCGCCAAAATTAGTGGCGGCTAAAAACTAATCAGTCCAAGCGGAACATACTAACGGACAGCCCCGCAGCATCCGAACCACGCATGCGCGAGTAGCCGATTTGATCAAAGTTTGCGACGCTGACGCCACTTTTGGTCAAACTACAGCTTTTCGGCAAAAGCGCGGGGCGTGCGGCGTACAGTTCGCAATTTAATTGATAATCCCCGGACACATAGCGCCAAGCTGTATTGCCGGGATTGGCGATATCGGCTAGCAGCAACGTGCTGCCTTGGATGGCGCTTGCACCTTCACCGACTAGCGCCCAGCGCGTTGTCAGCGCGCGCGCGCCCACACCAAAGCCAAAACTAAATCGCGCAATTGAAATGGGCATCAGTTTAAGTCCAGAAATTAGTCCTTCATCAATCGGCTGGGTGAACCAAGCGGTGCCATGCACGGGCGAGTTGAACTCAAGATGCACATTGCCGCTGTACTGAACCTCTTTTACCGGCTTATAGGCACCAAAAAGGCTCTGGCCGCCATTTACGCTGAATAATTCCGAGCTGAGCGTGTTGGCGACTAAGGTGCCCGAATTGATATACCACTCCGGGCTGCCATCGCCGCCATACAAACTGCTGATATTCACCAAAACTTGATCTTGGCGCTCGATATTAAAGCCGACGCCGCTGCCACTGGTGGCATGTGGACCGCCTTCTTCGTAACTCCATTGGCCGCTTTCTGGCAGGATTGGGCGTTTTCCAAACGGCGTGACGGGCACTAGCGCAAATGCCAACAGCTTGTTCACCGTTTGACTATTGCGCTCGATTGGCGCTAGCTCTATCCGAACTTTATAAGTGCCCGCTTTCGCAGCAGTGCCGGCATCAAATACCGAAATGGGGAAACTAAACGGCGTTAACACCTGTGTGCAAATGCCTAAGGAACCACCCGCACGGATGAAAACGACGGTGATTTCTTCGCCTGTAATTTTGACTGAATCGCGTGCTAGGCCGCAGCCGTCTGGGCTGGTGCCAGTTAACAGCAAGCTGAATTTATCGCCTTCCATGACCGTTGCAGGAATCGCACTAACCTTCGGCAAATTGCTTTCAATGGCGCTTGCGCTCGCGCTAATCGCAATGGCGCTGATTGCAAGGGTGCAAATCGCACGCAAACGCTTAAATCGCAACTTTTTAGCGCTGACATTGTGGGTGATGGTTTGCATCGTAAATCTCCGGTTTTGCGGGTACTCAGGCTTGGCGCCCAAAACATGGCTAACATTCGATAAAGCCTAGCCGGATCACGCGTCAAGTTCGTTAAAAATAAGCGTGATCCCAATGCCTAGAAGCATTCTAACTGTTAATTTGAGACCAATTCAATGAAAAAAACGATCTGTGTTATCCGCGGAGATGGCATCGGCCCCGAGATCACTGACGCTTGCCTGCGCGTTTTAGACGCAATGGATTGCGGCCTAAGTTATGACTTTGCGTTGGCTGGCGTCACTGCATATGAGTCCGTCGGTGAATTATTGCCAAAAGCAACGCTAGAGAAAATCGCGCTGCACCATGTTGCACTGAAAGGGCCGCTGGCAACCCCGATCGGCGAAGGTTTCGCCTCAATCAACGTAGAGCTGCGCCGTCGGTTTGATTTATATGCGAACGTCCGTCCGGCAATATCATTCCCAAATACCAAAAGCCGCTACGAAAACATCGACTTAATTACCGTGCGGGAAAATACCGAGGGTGCCTATCGAAGCGAAGGGCAAACGCTGAGCAGTGATGGCGAGACGGCGACGTCGCAAATTCAAACCAGTAAACGTGGATGCTCACGTATTGCGCGTTACGCGTTTGAGTTGGCGCGCAAATTGGGGCGTAAGAAAGTCACCATCGTACACAAAGCCAATATTATGAAGACGACGTCTGGTTTGTTTTTAAAAACCGCGCGCGAGATTGCTCTGGAATATCCGGAAATTATCTGCAATGAGATGATTGTCGATAATGCCTGCATGCAGTTGGTGATGAACCCGCACCAGTTTGATGTCATCGTTACCACCAATCTTTTTGGCGATATTTTGTCGGATTTGTGTGCCGGTTTAGTCGGCGGTTTAGGTTTAGCACCGGGCGCGAATATCGGTACTGATGGCGCAATTTTTGAAGCGGTGCATGGCTCAGCACCTGATATCGCGGGCAAAGGCGTTGCAAATCCAAGCGCCCTCTTACTGGCAGCGGCGCAAATGCTGGATTACCTGGAACAACCCGAACAAGCGCAACGGCTGCGTGTTGCAATCCGTGCCACTTTGACCGCGAAAGATCGGCTTACCCGTGATTTGGGGGGCTCGGCAGGTACCGTTGAGTTTACGGATGCGGTGATTTCTAGGCTGTAACCATCACCATACAAAGCCCGCTCACAACGAAAGCCTGCGCAGTTCGCTCGCAGGCGCTGCGCGCTCCCAGACTTCGTCAAAATAGCGTTTGAACCGAGCATGTTCGGCGATGCCGTATTGATCGCCGACAAACTCCAACCGATCGCCGAATCGGCGCTCGATATAGCCAAAGCGATCATTCAGAAAAAACGCCCCGGTGTATTGCAAATCCTCAGCCACCGGGCAGCGAAAACTAAAGGCATCCGGTAAGCGGCGACTCAGTTCTATTATGCGATGGCCATCGTTGACCGCGCGCTGCGTGTTTTGCACCAATATTCGAATTTGACCCGCCACCGAATTGGAGGGCCGTAACGCTAAGGCGCGTAACGCAGTTATGACAGCGCTGGTGTTTAAGATCTGCGGATCCAAATCGCGCGTATAAATCGCGAAATCCGAGCGCGATTCGGCAATCAGCTGCAACACCACAGCGCTTAAATCCGCCCGGGTGTCGCCACCAAAGGGCAAGCTGACTCTTTTGCTGGTATCCGTATCCATAAGCGAATATTGCCTTTTAAGTAGTGCGCTTGACAAGAATTTGGCAGCGATGGGCTAGAATCACGTTTTTTCGCGGCCGCGTGCAATTTGTACATCGGCGGCTCAGACGGTTCAATGCGTGCGATTGTAATTCTCGTTACCTTTATTTTCCTCACTGCAGCGGGCGCGGTGCTGCTGATCAGTTTGCCGCAGCATGGCCCGGCCTGGGCCTTAGCGCTGTTGTTACCTCTGATTTGGCTGGCGCACACCTGGGCTGCGGCAATTTCACCACTGGCCAATATGGGCGAAACGACTGCAGGAGACACTGTTGCAGCGCAACTTTCGCCTGCGCGCTTGGCGTTGAATGCATACGCCATGCTGCAATTTGCACTGCTCGGCGCGCTGTGGCTAGCATTGCCAAGCTATTGGTTACTGCGTGGCGGCGGCATGCCCGCAGCATTGGGCTGCGCCGCCGCAGCAACCGCATGGCTGGTGCTGTATCGACGACGCTGGGCTTATCCGATGTGGGTGTATTTTCAAGCGGCGCAAGCGCGGCGACTGAATATCCTGGCACGCGAATTGGAGTCACGCTTCTGGCAAGCCCCCGAAGGCAGCGTGCGCGCTAGCCAAATTTTTTGGCAGCGCGGCATTTGGGTCAATATTCTTGACGCCACTTTACTGTTATTGCCGCTACTGCTTTTGCTTTCCAACGCATTTTCCGCACAGCTCTTGCGAAACTGGCTGAGCTTTTGTTTGTTACTGTTACCAAGCCTAAGCTTGCTCCGTGTGCAGCTTAGTGCGCTTGCCGTTGCCCCTATCACCCAGTCGGAATTCGTATTGCCATTGCTGCGCGCAGACAGTACCCGTAATTTGCAGTATCAAGGCTTGAGCGGTGCATTCGACAGTTTAGAAGCTGATAACGAGCCTACTCAGGCGACACAGGCATTCGAGAGTGCGTTTGAAATACCGCCTGCATTTGAAAAGCAAGCACACGCAGCAAAAGTGCAGTCTGAGCCAGACCTTTCCGAGCTTCATTTCAGCGCAATCGCGCCAGATTTTGATGCTGCAATTGAGCAATCTTTCGCACCGATATTGCTCAAGCCGGCACTGGCCGAGCCGATAATGTCTAGCCAGCAGCGCTCACAAGCCGTCACCGAGCCAGAATTTTCTAAAGATTTGCTATTACAGCGTGCAGTCATTCGCGGCGATGCCACCGCAGTTAGCAATTTGCTTAAGCGCGGTGCGAATGCCAATGCCGTCCCACTCGCCACCGCGCCAGATCAGCGCACGCCGCTCGTTATTGCCTGCGCCAGTGGTGGCCTGGCGATTATTAAACTGCTGATTGCAGGTGGCGCTGATATTAATGGCAAAAATGGCGACATCACGCCATTGTTAGCGGCCACGCGGGATACCTGGAGTGGGCGCTTTGATGTTGTTACGACGCTGCTGACCAATGGCGCTGACGTTGCAGCGCTCGACAACCAGCAGGTCAGTGCATTACATGGTGCTGCACGCAGTACTGACGCCGCACTGCTACAGCTATTGCTGGAAGCGGGCGCGAACATCAACCAAGTCGATGCCGACAGCTATTCAGCCCTTGCACGTGCAGTGCAATCGGGTCAGACCGACAATGTTTTTGCGTTACTTAAGGCGGGTGCTGCATACGACGTTGAGGGCACGATTTCACTGGCTAGGGCATTGTCTTTGTGTCGTGAGCCAGACGCACAATTGATTGAGTGCGTTGTTAGCCGCACCAAAGTGGATGCGCATGACCCGGCAGGCAATAACGCGCTGCATTTTTGCGGTATGGAAGACGCGGCAGAATTTGCCGAAGCGTTGATTCTTGCAGGAGCAAACGTCAATGCCAAAAATGAAGCGCAGCAAACGCCGACGATGCTGGCTGCGCGGGCGTCGAATTTGCGCACCCTACATAGACTTTGCTTGGCTAAAATTGTGCCCGCATTGGTTGACGGTGAGGGCAATACTGCGCTGCATCATGCCGTGTTGGCCGATTTGCCGAAGCTTGAAATTATCGAAACTTTGCTACAGCTTGGCTGCCCGCCACAGCGCACCAATGCAAACGGTGCCACTGCGGCAGCACTCGCGCTGAAAGCCGCGCGGTGGGACTTGGCGCGGCGTTTGAGCCCGGCCCAGGCGCTCAGTCATGCGCTAGAAGACGAGCTTGAGCACTCGAACGAAAGTACAAACCCAATTCCCTATGAATCCGGCCCTAAGCGCGAGCAGCTACTGGTACAGGCGGCGCATGCAGGTCGATTTACTGCCGCGCAGGCATTGCTGCAGCTCGGGCCGGTCGATCAACACACGCATTTGCAGGTTTTGCTGGCACTTGGGGATAAATTAAATAGCGAGTGGTTAACAGAACTGACGGCGGGCGGCTTGCAACTTGGCAAACTGGAGCAGGAACCAAAATTGTGTGCGTTGGCGCGGCAAGTGCCACCGCCACTGGCCGCGATTCAGTGTTTGCTGGATGCGGGCGCTGAAATAGCCACGGACGGCGAGTTTGCGTCGCCCTTGGTTTTGCTGTGCGGCGCTGCAGCTGAATTGGAAGGTGCGAGGGCACCGATGGCGCAAAGCCCATCGGCGACACTGATCAACGCAATGATCGCGGCGGGCGTTGATATTACAGCGCGTGACGGCGAGCAACGCGGCGCTCTGAGTTATGCCGTGCAGTGGTGTGATGTGGCAACTGTGGCGTCCCTGCTGCAAGTTGGGGCGGGCAAAGATCTGGCGTTAAACACCTCTGACAGTGCTGGATTAACGCCGCTATTGCGCGCACTGGTGCGCCCGCAAGCTGCGGAATTGGTCGGTTTGCTGATTGTTGCGGGCGCTGATCCGAATGTTGTCGGCCGCGATGGCCGCAGCGCCCGAGCGATCGCGCTGGGCATGAATAAAATAGCGCTTGCTGAGCAGCTTGTTTGGCCAACCGGCACGCATCCTGGGCGCGCTTTGCTGGCGAATGATTTAGTGCTAGCGGCTGCGCGCAACGATCAGCAAAGTGTGCTGCGCTTATTGCAATTGGGCTTTGCAATTGACGCTACCGACAGCGCGGGCGCAACCGCATTGACGTACGCATGTGCCAGCGGCAGCGCCGAGCTGATCGAATTTTTGGTCAAACACGGCGCATCAGCAGCGGGTGCCAGCATGCCTGCCAACAGCACGATCCAAGCGCTAACACCGCTAGCGGCGGCGGTGCGTGGGCGCCACTTTGACGTCATTCGTCGCTTGATTGCATTAGGCGCGCCGATAAATGCACCGATGGCGGAGCTGAGCTGCCTGAGCCTGGCTGCAGGCTTACTGGATTTGGACTGCGTCACTTTACTCATCGAACTCGGTGCAAGCACCACGCCAGATTATCCGCTGTTGCCGCCGGTGCATGCGGTATTGCTCGCGCTGCTGGCGGGTGGCGATTTGGCAGCTGGTCAAAAGTTGCTGCAGGTTTTAATTCAGCGCGGAGCCGACCCAGACGCTATCGACAGCAGCGGCCGCGCGCCGTTGATGCTGCTGCTGTCCAGCAATATGAACACCCCGCGTTACCCCGAAGATGTGCGTTTGTTGAGCTCAATTGAAACCTTGCTGCGCTTAGGCGCGAACGCGCAGATTAGGGACCAGCATCAGCGCGGCGCTCTGCACTGGTGCTGTAAACACGCGCTGTTTCAATGTGCGGAATTACT
>Ga0209181_10012390_pt1 | contig 10789 bp, 7 predicted proteins | sample MAT05_FD_187208 | JGI IMG/M metagenome (GOLD analysis project Ga0209181, IMG submission 187208) | Freshwater microbial communities from Lake Fryxell liftoff mats and glacier meltwater in Antarctica - MAT-05 (SPAdes) (version 2) | ecosystem: Environmental > Aquatic > Freshwater > Ice > Liftoff...
GCGATATTAGCGCCGTTCACGAAATTGGTCAGCGTACCATTTGCCAACAGAATAGTGGTGGACGTAAAGGCAGTTGCCGGGTAAGCTAATCTCGGAGTGGATGGACACCAGCTTTTTTGCTCTTTCAATAAAACTATATTTCCACCTACAGCATCAAAATCATCTACACCTGCACCTATTCCTATTCCGCTGTTACCATCACCATATTTTACAAAACCTCCCTTAACAGATACTCCACCTGTATTGGCGTATAAATTAATGGAAACGGGATAAGTACTGTTGGTTACAGGCGCTACAAGATTATTGTCAATAACACCACTAAACTGTATAGAAGGCCTGGTACCGCTCATTATTAGCACACCTACACTTACGATTTTTGGTTCATTACCAGGTATGCTTGGAACTGCGTTAAATCCGTTTCCACTTTGATCGTACCAGGTAGTAACAAAACCATCTCCGGCACCAACAAATGTTAGTAAAGCTGCTACATCAAGATCGCCGGCTGCATTAAAACCGATATTAAGCGATGTACCATCTGAACTTCTTCTTACTGTGATCGCATTTCCCATATAGAAACTGCTCAGCTTCCTCACACTGTAGGCAGCCTTAGCAGGTGTAGCAACCGTTAACCCTGCAAGGTCAAGCGTATTCTGAGCAGCAGCTTGCTGTTGCACCCCAAATAAAAGGGCGATAAAAAGAAATAGGTTGGAGGCTCTTAAAAGGCCTGCATTGATCGCAATCGGTAAAATGTTGTTCTTGCAAATAACAATACGTAGACTTATTTTCATACATTCTTATTTATGGCATCAGTGCCAGGTAAAGCAAAGGCTTTTAAAAAGAATATTGGAGGGTAGTGTAAATCCATACGATTTGAATCGTCTGTGGTTAATTGGAGGATAAGATTTGAATACAGGTTCAGGGCTGTAACAAAAAGAGGATTTTAAATGCCGTGGTGGCCAGAGCAATCATTAGAGTAAGCAAACATAGTGCAACTAAATGAGCTGAGTAGTATTTGCCTCATCTTTTTTGCAAAATCACTATGCCAGCTTTTATCCAGCTCATACAAATACCTACAGTGTGCAAAAATATACTTCCCAATTTAACTGCCTATACCACGCTATGAGTATAGAAAAACTGCCCCCGGTATCCTTGCGATTACCAGGAGCAGTATTTTATTTGATATGTTCTATACTTGCATAATTTTTACAATTTCTGCATCCTGCCCATAAATCTCAACGCTTCATTAGAAACAACTACCTGGTAAATACCACTTGGTATCTCAGGCAGGTTATTCATTTGGATGCTGTTATGTCCTTTTGCTACAGCAATGCTGGTTGTATAAACCACCTGCCCCTTTATATTGATCAACTGCACAGTTGCCTTACCGCTCTGTGAAGCACTAAAAGAGGCCGTAAACGCTTTGTTGAAAGGATTGGGATACACCTGGAATTTATCATCCTGGCCGCCCATGCTCAGTCGTATAATATTACTTTGCGCTTGTCTGCCATCGGTATCTACCTGGCGTAAACGGTAATATACATAACCATGGCCACTCACTGCATCCTGGTATTGATAAGTTTTAGCAGAAGCACTGTTGCCTGCGCCGGCAATAGTAGCCACCACATCAAACTTATTGCCATCGGTGCTGCGCAACAACTGGAATTCTTTGTTATTCACTTCCTGGCTGGTTTGCCAGTCAAGCGTACTTACTCCATTGCTGTATTTTCCGTTGAATGCTGTAAGACTAACGGGTAAAGGTCCGCAGGAAGGCACTAGTAAAGTGTACTCATTAAAGAAGGCACAGTCGGGTAAAGATGTACCCGGAGCAGATGTAGAAACCACGAGGCGGTATTTGTAGCCGGTCATTGCTGCGGTCACCACACCGATGTTATAGTTAACCGTATAACTGGTACCAGTGAAAGTAGCCTGCGTAGGAAAACTAAAATTTGTAAAAGTAGCGCCCCCATTGATACTGCGTTTTATTTGGTACCATTTGTTGGAAGCGGTTGCATCGTTTACCGTAAAACCAACAGTAACATTTGAACCTTCACAAAATGCCGGGGGATTGCTTACGGTGATATTTGAACCACACATATTGATAGAAATATCATCAACGCCAAGATCATTGCCACCGGCAATGAAAGTTGAATTGATAACATCAAGATCTACTGTATTGGTGGTAGCTACAAAACTGCCACCCACCTTTACCCATGCCGTAGAGCTAATAGGGCCAGAATTAGAAATTACAGCTCCGTTAACACGGAAGGAAATATTTGGTTCCGTGCCTGGTGCAACTGTGTTAATGATATTTCTGATCCATGCTGAAAATTCATAGGTAGCTCCTATGCAAACAGGTATAGATTTGATGTTGTAAAAAACCGGGTTAGCAGTATTGTCGGGGGCACCATTCACAGCCATAAAAAAACCGCCATCGCCGGTGTGCTCACCCCCGTTAAAGGATGGATGCAGGCAATTGGTACCATTGGCATCACCCAGGGTCTTTACTATGGTATAAGTTTGTTCGGGAACCAGGCCTCCGCTGGTAGACACGTAGGGATAGTCTGAACAAGGAAGAGAGCTACCTGCCGGAGCTGAACAACCTGCAAGGGCATTACCTAAATTTCCAACCGGACTGTAAGAGTTGGCACCGCTTTGTATACAGGCAGCGGCTCCGTTATTTACTGTGATGAAAGGAGCACTAAATGTTCCTTTGGCACCTAATAAGTTAGGACCTTTTACACCATTGCATTGGGCATTAATTTCTTGTGTAATGGCGATTGAAGCAACTGCCATCATGAAAATGTACAAACGTTTCATTTGATGATTTTTTTTAATTAAAAAAATAAAGTAAGCGGTGTATACAGAGGATAATGAATGCCAGGGTTTTGCTTAATATAGTTGGATAGTACAGTGAAAATTTACTGTGATTGATAAAGATTAGGGTTTAAATGATATTACACAAATTTATTTTAAAATATACTATTGTCTGTTAGCAATAAAAACTAACCATCGTGGTGGATTTAGCGGGTTCCTGCTTGTTAGTAGTCACTTGCGCCGCATCCCGTCCCTTCCCACTTTGGTAGTACCATTTTGTTACTAAAGCAGAAACTAAACCCGCAAAAGTTTTTAGACTTAAAGTATTTAGACTTAAAGTATTTAGGTCACCCGCAGGTGTAAAGCCGATATTGTTTGTACTTGCTGGTATAGTGGTTTTTCTCACTTTTATTGCAAAGCCACTATAACTTGTGCTTTGTTTCCTTAAACTGTAAGCTGTTTCTACTGCTACAGATGCATCTAAATCTGCACTGTTCAAAACATTCTGTCCATAAGAAGAATTTACAGGGGCAAAGAAACTGAGCAGCATCAAACCCAGCATACAAATAAAATAGCGGGCAGATGTAGAACGATTGCTAACAAAGGGGTAAAACTGTTTCATGCTTTTTCTTTAATCGGTTAAATGATAAGCAGTTTTCTAAAGGATATCAACTAACATTTGTTTATAACTGGCCCAAAAAGGGCATAAAAATTACATTGGAAAATATATGTGTAAAAGCCGGGGCTCTTTAACAAAGGCATTAACGACGGATGAGTTATTATTATAAGTAACAGGTTAGGGGCTGTACTATAACAAAAGGCTGACAGGAGATAAAGGAGTGGCTTGTTTCAGAGATATAGGAGAGTAAGCAGTAAAAATAATAAGATGTAGCAAAGATTGTGTTTTTATCAATACAACACAAATCTTTTTTTAAAATTGCCACGCTATCTCTAAAATGTTTCGATAGGATAAAGTATTTAGTACTTAAAAAAAGTATTAACAGCGTTTTGAGCTATTACCGGTTAAGTACGCATTCCCCGGCTTTTATTACTACACAATTGATCCTTACACTACCATTATAGAACCCTTATAGAATACTTATAGAACCCTTATAGAATATCAACTCCCCATCTCCCCCCATATAACCTGCATAAACCCCGCCCGCAACTGCTGCCCCCCGCCGGGGTTGCATCTTAAACAACAGCTTTCTGCAAAATAAACTTTCTTAAAACCCGTATTGCTACGGTTTGCATCAATAATTATTTTGTGTATTTTAAAGCCTGCTAAATCACAGCCCATGTCCAAATCAAAACAGTATACCAAACGGCAACTGCCACCCTGCCCCGATCCGCAGCAATATGTGTTGGTAAAAACAAAAGATAGCCGGTACTTTTGGCGGCTCAAAAGAGGCACCCTTACACCCGCTACCTTAAATGCTGCCTTTGCAGAAAACCTGCAGCTTACCTGCCTGCTCAGCCCGGCCTGTAAAAAGATTACTTCCATTCTGCAACCCTTCACCATTCGTATGGAAACAAAAAACCTGCACAATTTCCTCCTCACCGGTTTAAAAAAACATTACAAACAATACCGCCAACCTGGCTTTCAATATCTTAAAGGCCTCGATCTGCAACCCCAATGGCCCTTACACAATCTATTAAAACAAACCATTTATACAGGGCTGCAGGATGATTTCGTATCCACCCGGTTTCTGATCAACCAGTTCAGTGTCACTAAATTCAATAACCTGTTAACCGAATATTATTTTGAGGCAGTACTGCTATGCGGTGATATTCTCATGCACCAGGAGCTGGAACTTTGGTCACAGCAATCCGAATTGTTCAGCTTCAGCGAGCCGCCCAATAAAGAATGCAGCTTCAGCTTTGCCATACCAAAGCAGCAGCCATGGATGCTCCTCTTAAAAGTCGCCTGCTTCGAAGGCCATCAGCAGGCAGCACATCCTAAACATTATGCAATGAAAATACTGGAAACAGGCCAGGGCCATTAAACTGCGCAGCTACCTGCCAGTGCAAAAAAGCCAATAGCGGTTTATAAAAACTATCTGCTTCAATTCCTGCATTAGCTTCCTTCAAACAAAAAAACACCTCCCCGGTAAGGAGGAGATGAGTTTATTTGAGGTTTCAGAAAAAAGTTGCCTTAAGATTAAAGCACATGTATGGTTTTAATAAGAACAGATTTATCTGGTGCGGTTAGTTGAAGGCGATAAATACCGGCCCCCGTATTTTTGGGAAGATGAACTGTTTGAATACTTTGCCCGGCAGGTAATAATTTACTGGCCAGTTCCTGTTTGCTGCCAATACTGTTTACCAGGTGCATGCTGTAAATACCAGCCTGCGAAATATTCAATTGCATCTGCAGTGTTTTATTTACTACCGGGTTGGGGTACACATTCAAAGCAGGTTGATTTTCTGCACCGCTAACACGGGCGATAGGGCTGTACTGTACTTTATCTCCCAGGCTAATGCCTTTAATACGGTAAAAATGATCGCCGGCTCCGGGTGAACTGTGCAATATGGTATATGTTTTTCTGATGCTGGTATTGGCACTTTTTACTTCCTCAAGTGCCTTAAAATGAAATCCATCTGTTGCATATTCCACGATATATTTTTGCAAGGCTATTTCATCTTCTACCGTCCAGCTTAACTGTATATTATTGTTTTTACGGCTTGCATGTATACCTGTAAAATTTACCGGCAGGGGCCCTGCAGCAACGCTAATATTTGTATATATTAATTGAAAGCGGTTTTGTGCATAGGAGCCCGGCTGACCGTTTACCGTAAAATTAATATTGCTGGTATCATTCAGACTAACCGGTATCTCCTGGTTTAGGTAATTATCCTTAATAACTCCAACAAGGTTAAATGTGTGAAGGTTTTCTACAATTAGCTGTATGCGGTAATTACGCTGCTGCATATTCCACATACGAAAAAAAGTGGTGTCCCTTTGTGCGATCAGGCTCCTGCGCTCTATTACCAGGTTGGCGGTGCTGCGAAGGATACCAAAGTTTTCTCCAAAATTGCTCATCTTCCAGATGTCATAACCATCTATCGCATTGCTGTAAGTAGCAGAATAGTTGGTCATGTTACCATCCATCAAAGTGGCACCGCTATTATCTACAATCTGGAGGTTGGCCCTCATTCTCACCTGCGATTGTGCAGGATTAAAAGCAGTCAGGATCAAAATGATCAGCAGGCTGGTAAAGCCGCCAACCATTTGTTGTGTAAAGAGTTTCATGATATTGGTTTTGATTTAAACGGGATATTTGGATATACTAATTCTATGCAAATATTGTTAATGTCTCAGCCAATACATTAGCGGATACTTGAAGTTGTTGTAGATTTTTCACTATCGGAAAAGTACGAGGTGTAATCGCTATCAATACGGGTAGTACATAGTGTGGTAAACGATATCAGCGGTTTTGGGTCAGACTAAACACAAAGCATTACCTGAAAAGAATTTCTTTTTGCAGGAAAAATAAATGCTGCCCTCCGGGATTTTGCTGTTAATTATTTGTGAGATGTAAAAGCAACCGGCTGATGCTGGGTTTGTTTTACTGTAATGGAAGTATCAATATTACGGATATCTTCTTCGGTAATGATATCATTGATGTCAGTTAAATGACGTTGAATCTTTTTTTTGGTTACCTCATCAGAATAAGAAGAAGGAATATAATATTGAGATAAAGATTGTGAAGGTTCTTTTAGAGAGATAGAGGCCTGTTTCATGTGAAGAAAATTTTATAACCCTGTTTTAAGGGCAAAAAGTACCACTAAAAACGTTAATATCCAAGCCCATTTCAAGTTGATAACAATTAGATAATGTTAAGATAACAATTGGCTGCATTGAGCACAAGTTATACACAAAATACTTTGCTTATATGCCCCTTTTTATTCAATTCCCGGCCATTAATAATTTAATAAATAACCGGCATTTAATTAATATGTGAACCTATAACATAAGCCGTCTCCCGAACTTTTTTTTAAATGGTATCGATTGTCTTTTCATAATAAATATATTTACCTCCATTAAAACCAACATATGCAGAGAACCCTTTTCTTATTACTAATAATCAGTACCATCAATACCAATGCGCAACAGGCATTAGGAAATTTAACTGTTGAAAAAATAATGCGGGAACCTAAGTGGATTGGAACCTCCCCCACTACCCCGCAATGGAGTGCTGATGGTAAAGAGCTGTTTTTTTACTGGAACCCCGATAATGCCCCTGCAGATTCTCTATATTATATCAGCACAAAAAACAATATTCCCGCAAAAGCAACAACCCTGCAAAAACAACAATTTCTGGCGGATGATAATATAGTTTATAATTATAAAAGAACTGCCTATACTTACGCAAAAGGGGGTGATATTTTTTATACCGAAATAAAAACAGGCCGCACAAGCCGCATTGTGAGCAGTACTGATATTGAATACAATCCACAATTTTCATTTAATGGAAGCAAACTGGTATATACACGTAGCCAAAATTTATATGCCTGGGATATTGATAATGGCGAAACTACCCAGTTGACGAGGATACAGACCGGCAGCGCCAATAAATCAACAAAAGAAAAAACAGATACAGATAACCAACAGGAAAAATGGCTGAAGCAGGACCAGTTGCAAACTTTTGAAATATTAAGGGAACGAAAAGAAAAAAAAGAAGCCACCGAAGCTTACAACAAAAACCTGCCAAAAGAAAAAGAATTAAAACTGATTAATATTGAAGATAAAAATATTCAAAACTTAAGCATTAGTCCGGATGGGCGGTTTATCAGTTACCGCCTTTTTAAATCTGCCGGAGGCAACAAGGGAAGTATTGTTCCCAGCTATGTAACTGAAACGGGTTTTACAGCAGACATACCTGCAAGAACAAAAGTGGGCGAAGTGCCCGGCACATCCGAAATGTTTATTTACGATCGTGAAACTGATAGTTTGTATTCCATTAAAACAGATGAGTTGCCCGGTATAAAAGACCTGCCGGATTATGTGAAAGACTATCCTAAACAACTGGAAGAAAAAATAAAAAAGCCAGAAATCAGGGCTGTGAATTTCAGTGCCTCCATATGGTCGCCATCAGGGCAGTATTTATTGCTCGACATCCGCTCAAGAGATAATAAAGACCGCTGGCTGATGGCCTGGGATACGGCAACCTGCAAAATGAAAATAATAGACAGGCAAAGGAATGAAGCATGGATAGGCGGCCCGGGCAATTTCAACCGGGGATGGATCAATGAATCTGTTGTATGGTTTCAATCAGAAGCTACAGGATACAGCCATATATATACCGCCAATGTAAAAACGGGATTCAAACAAAATATTACATCCGGTAAATATGAAGTGCAGGAAGCGGCATTATCCAATAACAAAAAATATTTTTATGTCACTACCAACGAAGTACATCCGGGCGAAAAACATTTTTATCGTGTGCCCGTAACCGGTGGCAAGGCAGAAAGATTAACCACTATGGAAGGTAGCAACCAGGTGCTGCTCTCTCCTGATGAAAAAACAATGGCCATACTTTACTCCTATTCCAATAAACCCACAGAGTTATTGCTGCAGGAAAATGGCCCTGGTAAAATGGCCTTGCCAATAACCAATAAAGCACAAAGCCCGGAGTTTAAATCTTATGCGTGGAAGGACCCTGAAGTAATTACTTTTAAAGCAAGAGACGGAGCAGATGTGTATGCACGGTTATACAAACCGGCTTACCCTCATCCAAACAAACCGGCAGTGATATTTGTACACGGCGCAGGCTACCTGCAGAATGCACACAAATGGTGGAGCACGTATTTTAGAGAATACATGTTTCATAATTTGCTGGCAGATGAAGGTTATTATGTAATGGATATTGATTACAGGGGCAGTGCTGGTTATGGTAGTAACTGGCGCACCGGAATTTACCGTCACATGGGTGGCAAGGATCTTACAGACCAGGTAGATGCTGCCGGTTTTTTGATTAACAATATGGGTGTAGATAAAAAGCGTATAGGGATTTACGGTGGTTCCTATGGCGGATTTATAACACTGATGGGCATGTTTACCACGCCGGATGTATTTGCTGCAGGCGCAGCACTGAGGCCCGTTACAGACTGGGCCAATTATAATCACGGATATACATCCAATATTTTAAATGAGCCATTTAATGATAGCATAGCTTACCGCAAAAGCTCTCCTTTATATTTTGCCAATGGCCTGAAAGGAAATTTATTAATATGCCATGGCATGGTGGATGTCAACGTACATTATCAGGATGTGGTAAAACTTTCTCAACGATTGATAGAGTTAAAAAAAGATAATTGGGAACTGGCATCCTACCCTATGGAAGATCATGGTTTTATAGAACCCAGCAGTTGGACAGATGAGTATAAACGTATTTTTAAATTATTTGAAACTGTTTTGAAAAAATAAAAATGAATGGGTAAAAAATAGAAAAGACAATATTACTTCTTGTTCTTTTTCAAGATATAGAAAAAGGAAATTGCATTAATTATATACAGCCATAACGGGCTCATAACAATTAACCGAAGTAAGAAGAAAAATAGTTTATAAGTTTTATTCCACAGCCATTCAATTAAGAATGGCTGTTTTTATTTGCACCTGTTAAACAATTTATAATACCCTGCGCAACAGTGTTATAAAAAACTAAAAACCATAACATGGCACAGTATTGTATTAATGAACAATGTAAGCAGATAACAAAAAAATAAACCGCTGCAAAATTTTAAAAACTTTAAAACTTAACTACGATGAAAAGAATACTACTTCCACTAATGATTATTTCTGCTGGATTATTTTCTGCCTGCAGCAGCAATAAAGAAGAACCCAAAAGAGACATGGTGTTACTAAATGATGAAATGTACAAAAGCAGCATGAACACAGACACTGCTGTTTTGCTACAGGACGAATCTATTGAAGAAACCCCGGTAATTACCAGCAAACCTGCACAATACAGGAAGCCTGCTGCGCAACCAAGGAGGAATAATAACTACTCAACAAATGCAAATAATCAAACAGCACCTCCACCGGCAGTTACGCCACCAGTAGCAGTAGCAACACCTAACCCTGCACCTTCAACAGCACCAGCTCCAACACAGGGCTCAGGTACAGAAACAACTGCTACTTCCGGCACACAACCCACTGCTGAAGCGGAAAATGCACCTGCTAAAAAAACAGGTATGAGCAAAGGTGCACAGGGCGCTATTATTGGAGGCGTGGGCGGCGCTGTAGTAGGAGCGGTATTAAGCAAAAAAGGTAAAGGTGCAGTAATTGGAGGAGTAATTGGGGCTGCAGGTGGCTATATCCTCGGACGCAAAAAAGATAAAGCTGATGGTCGTGTTGGCAACTTTCAATATACAGCCTCAACTCAATAAATAATTTACGCAATATCTACCTAAAAGGGGCCGGAAAAAATCCGGCCTCTTATTCATTATAATAAAACCATAATTGCCATTAATTTTTTGTCATGGGATGATCACGATTAATTATTTCAGCCATAGCCTGCAATTTTTTTGACAACTGGTTTAACTTCTTATTATTTAAACATTCCAATGCCTCCGGATGATCTTTTACCAGCCTGGTAATAAATGCTTCGGAATAAAGAAAGATTTTGCCGTTATCGCCATATTGTAAAAATAATTCGTCTACTGCTTTGGCTCCATTAAAATATTTTTTACAATAAACATTTAATGGGCCTTTTGCAATTCTAACTGCAAAACCCGGCAATGCCTCTACTGCCACCTTGCTCCGGTGGCCAGTCCCCAATAACTTATCAGATATAGCATAATGATCCTGGTTTTGGTATGCTTTAATTTCAGCACTATTAATTTTTATTTTACCATCTGCCAACAGGTAAGGTGTAATAAAAATACCCGTCACCAGCTTAAGGCTGCTAAAATGTTCTAAACTTCCATCCATTTTTTGAATGAAGCAATCGAAACCATTTTCATTGGCATT
>Ga0209181_10012392_pt1 | contig 10787 bp, 15 predicted proteins | sample MAT05_FD_187208 | JGI IMG/M metagenome (GOLD analysis project Ga0209181, IMG submission 187208) | Freshwater microbial communities from Lake Fryxell liftoff mats and glacier meltwater in Antarctica - MAT-05 (SPAdes) (version 2) | ecosystem: Environmental > Aquatic > Freshwater > Ice > Liftoff...
GGTTACTTAAAATAGTTAATAAGCCTTCTAAAAATCCGGCACCTTTTTCAACTACCTCTTCTTCAATTGTTTTATCGGAAGTGTTGTCTGTTACACCTGTGCTATGATTTTTATTTGCCTGGCTCACCTCCGTTTCCTGTGTATCTTCTTCTTCCGCTAATTCTACTTCAATAATATTTCCATCCGGTTCTACAGCCATTTGTTTTTCAATTTCCCTTTCCTCACTTATATCATTCCCTGTATGAATATCGGTGAGTCCTGTAGTAACAGATTCTACCGATTTCATGAACTGTTTAAACTTGTCATCACCCATAAAAATATCATTGTCGCCACCATCTAAAATGCCTGATGCTATACCTGATTTAAATTTTAATACATCCAGCATCCGGTGTTCAATGCTATTCTGCGAAACAAGGTTGATGATGCTCACGTTTTTCTTTTGTCCAAGTCTGTATATGCGTCCGATCCTTTGTTCCAGCACTGCAGGGTTCCAGGGAAAATATCGCCCCTGCATCAGTAAGCAAAACAAGCTTATGAGAAATATGCTATTCTTCCTGCTGGTGCTGACAAGTTCAACTATATGCACAGATAAAAAGAACCAAATGGAACCGCCCCATGCAATTAAAAACTTGCAGTGTTGATATAAAGCTGGTACAGTTTACCCTTACTGATCCTATTGCCAGGAGCAAAATATTGCATCCATTGCCATAATAAAAACAATTTGAAATTTTGGCAAAACAAATCAGTCAATTGAAATAGAAAATGTAATACTTTATAAGCAATTTGCCGAGATAGAAATTTGAACAGTAGATTTTGGTGAATTTAAAAAATAATATTTTGGCTGGAAGTATTGATATTACTGTGGTTTAGCACATTCTAATTTTAGCTTTTTATAAAATTGGTAAAATATATTTGGCGAATTGAAAAAAATAAATTCATCTTTGCAGCGCAAAACAAAAATATCATGCAACGCAATAATTTACATATTAAATCGATAACCGGGTTTAGTCCACTGATGGATGAAGCTGTTTTCGGTGCTGATTATTCGGGTGCGTAATCATAAAGTTTACCAACACTAAGTAATAAGCCCCGAAATAAAATTCGGGGTTTTTTAATGCCTGGCCCATAAAAGATGAAGGCATGCAGGAGAAATTTATTAGTTAACCATTTAATGATTTAAAATAAAAATTGAAACAACAGCATAGCAATTTAACAGCAATACGAGTACAGCATTCAACCCTTTGGTTGCCTGCAGCGGAGCAAAATATTTGCAACCGCTTTGGTAAACATATGAGTGATCTGTATCCAGACAAAAGACCGTGGTGTAAACAGTTGAAGGCGTAATGCCTTTCACAATAACGAAGCCCGGTCGATTTAAAACGACCGGGCTTTTTTTGTGCAAAAAAAATTAAAGAATATGACATTTTTGATAGCAGTGTGGCTGCTGCAAGCATTAGCAGAAGCCATATTTAATCAGATTAAAAGACGCTTAAAATATTAGATGCAGAAGGAGGAGTAAAGCTTTCTCCGTGAGATGCAACGGGGAAGCTTTTTTAAAAACCCCTGGCCCCTGAAGGGGAACAAAGACATAGTAGCATTCCAATTGGTTGGATACTCCGCCCGGACCGGAGAGGCTGTCCCGCCCAAGGCGGGACCTACTATACAAATGGTCTGTTGGTCTAAGGGTTAAGGATACTAAGCTTTCTACTTAGTGATGTGGGTTCGAATCCCATACAGACTACAAAGCCTTGAAACGGTAGTGTGCAGTACTGCATCAATAAGTACTCCGCTACAACGGTTCGTTAGTGTAACGGTAACATAACAGATTGTCGATCTGTTGCAACGGGTTCAATTCCCGTACGAACCGCAAAAATATTGGATGGTGCAATGGCAGCATTTCAGAATTTGACTCTGAAGATATTAGTTCGAATCTAATTCCGATATCAAAAAAAATTGCTGTATATGCGTTGATGGCGCAGTGCCGGTCTTCCAAATCGGATGGAGTGTTCGTCTCACTCATACTGTACTTAGTAAATGTTGGCTTTAGCTTAACTGGCAAAGTACCACACTGTGAATGTGGGGATCAGGGTTCGAGCCCCGAAGTCAACCAATGCGGCTTAGTATAACGGCAACATATTCATCTTCCTCTCTTTCTAAGGGGTAAACATAGGATGAATGTTTTCAGTTCCCTGTCTGCCGACAGGCAGGAAATCTGAAAGTTGCACAAATTGGTTTATAGTTTAATGGAAGAATGCTGTGCTACGAACGCAGTGATAGAAGTTCGACTCTTCTTAAGCCAACAGAAGAAAAATTGTGACTTGGTGTAATGGTAACATGTCGGTCTTCCCGATAAAAATCGGGACAGGCACCAGCCGGAGGATGTCCCGATTTTTATCGGGATGGTCGCAACAGAATAAATTGACTTGTAGCTCAATGGTGAGAGCAGGAACCTTATACGTTCAAGGTTAACAGTTCGACTCTGTTCAAGTCAACAAAAATAAAATTGTGGTTTGGTGTAATGGTAACACGCCGGTCTTCCTGATAAAAATCGGGACAGGCGCCAGCCGGTAGATGCAAGTTCGAATCCTGCAGCCGCAACAGATGATGACTTAGCTCAACGGTAGAGTGCTATCCTGATACGGTAGTTGTTAATAGTTCGAATCTATTAGTCATCACAAAAAATGGTTCGTAACTCAATTGGATTAAGAGTACCGGTTTTTTACACCGGGAGTTCAGGGTTCGAGTCCCTGCGGGCCAACAAAAAGGATGAATAGCTCAACGGTAGAGCAGATGTTTGTTAGGCATCATGTTGAAAGTTCGAATCTTTCTTCATCCTCAAAATGTTTTGGAGAGTTGATCCCGATAGCTATCGGGAGTAATGTACTGGCCCGCTAAGCCAAGGTTGAGGTAACACTCAGGTAAGTTCGATTCTTACACTCTCCGCAAAGTGTCCTGCTGGCAGACATGTCGTATGCATTCGATTGCAAATCGAAGGAAGAAAGTTCGAGTCTTTCGCAGGACTCTGAAAAATAAAATTGTTTGATAACAGATGAATTCGAAGATGAGGAAATATAGATCAATCAACAAATCTGTTGCAAACAAAATGGACGAATAGCTCCAATGGTAGAGCACTGCGTTGAAGCCGCAGCCGTACAAGTTCGAATCTTGTTTCGTCCGCAAAATTATTTGAATGGCAATTAAATTGACTAAATGCTTAATGGGATTAAAAAATCCCTGTTAATCAAATCAATCTTTTTAATTCCAAATTCAGACAAAGAAGAAAATGTGGAAAAAGATGACTGAAGAAAAAATGTTGAACGGAGCGTCGCCAATGTCGCCCCATCAACGAACAAAAGTTGGTTAACAAAATTTAATGTCCCGAAGGGCATTGAGAAAACTAGAAAAAATGCAACAGACACAGCAATGGAGAAAATTGAATGGCGAAAAAATACGCATCCCAATTGAGGATGAAGTAAGGGCTGCTATTGCCAGTGAAAGAGCAATGGGCCATGATCTGAAAGTGTGCATTGGTACCGATAGCCAGGTGAAGGGCAAAGAAACTGAATTTGCTACGGTGATCGTTTTTATCCGGAAGGGAAAAGGTGGATTTATGTACATACACAACGAAACTACTTTGCAAAAAATGAGCATCAAAGAAAGGATGCTGGTAGAAGTGGCGAAGAGCATTGAGGTAGCGTATCCTTTGTGCAACATCTTTAGCCGATACAGTGTGGATATGGAAGTGCATGTGGACATCAACACCAACCCAAACTTTAAAAGTAACGATGCGTTGAAGGAAGCAATGGGTTATATCATGGGAATGGGTTTTGTGTTTAAGGCGAAACCCGATGCCTTTGCAAGTTCGTGCTGTGCGAATAAAGTGGTGCAGTAAAGAGCCCCTAAATCCCCTGAAGGGGACTTGCGAAGAACGTAAGAATAAACAAGTTAAAAAAAATTAAAATGGAAAATAGTAACGAACAGAAAGTGATTAATGCAAATGGTACGTTCGACAATGGTTTCTTATGCGGCAAATCGCTGTACCTGTATTGCTTGGGCAGTATACCAACTGCAAGTTATATACGCAGACTTGAGGATAGAAAGATTTAGCTTACTAACTTAACAGCTTAGATAAAAACATACGAATTAAATAAGGGTCATATACGATCATGAATTTCACTGATGTATTCGGGAATTGTTATGTTTTCAATGTAGTTTTTAGCTAAATTTTCCTTTCCGAATTCAACTAATTTTTCATCGTAAAGGCTTGCGTTAAAATCAGTAAAGTCATAGAATGTTTTTAGTGGAGGCGCCTGCTTAAATATTCCTAATGTTTCACTACTCCATGTATAAATGCAAGCGAAAATATCTTGTGTATCATTATTATGTACTTTTATATCAAAACCATTGATATCGGAAACAGCGGTCATATAATCAAACTTAGCACTACCTAAAATTAAAAATTGCTTTGTATTGAAAGGATCAATTCCACTGTGTCTTAGTCCGTAATCAATGCCGAGTTCAAAAGGCATATTCATCCTGGCATATTCATTAGCCTTGCTTGATTTTATAATTGATAAATCATGGATACTAAACTTACATGTTTTGATAATACCAGTAATCTTTTCTAATCTCACTTGTCCAGAATCTGAGACCTCCAAGGATAGTCTCGGATTTAGACCATTCTTTATAAGTGCAAAAAGCATTGGCTTCAATAAGTCATTTATATACTTAGGATCAAAAGGGCAATTGATAAAGACATTTTTTTTAAAGGTCATTATTTTTTGTCTTTAGGCGAGTTAGGATCGTTACCATAAGACCTTTTGTCTTGAATCATACCATTTTTTTTATGAATATATAATTCAGTTTTTTCACTTTTACTTAGTTCACGACCATAACGTTCAGCTTTTTCCTTTGTTCCAAAAGTCCTTGATGCCCTTTCGGAACCAGATTTTTTAACTGACCATCCAGAAGAAGACGGAACAACATGATTTGATTTTTTTGACATTTGATTTGATATTTAAAAACTTAAAATTACGAAATATTTTATTTTAACCATAGATGAAAATTACGATGAAAAGAGAAACTAACATCACCAAAATATTGAGACTAATTGGAGAATACTAAATTCGATAGAAGTTCTTGGGTTTCAGGCGAAGAGAAGTTGTGATGAATTAAAATATTGTTGATGCAAAGGTATCGACAGAAGAATTCCGTTAACACGGAAATGGGTATATGCCCGTTGTAAGCAAACCGGATGCGTGTTTTAAAAAAGCACCATAGTGCAGGCGTAGTAACTATCTGTATGCTGTTGCTCCAATATGCAGTCTCCACCATAACCTGTAGGTCAAGGGTTCAACTCCCTTTCCCGGTAAAACGGGATAGCTCAGTTGGTTAGAGCAACAGACAAACATGGGGTTCGAATCCCCACCGAATAAGAATCGGTTCATGGTTGAACACTACACTGTCACTGTAGAGAAGAGAGCACAGCACTTCTTTAAAAAAAGCTGAGACCAAAAGCAGGGTATTGTTTTCCTGGTGAATTGCAAATGCAGGAACACCGGTTTTATTAACACCAGTAAGATATAAAGCAGTAGTACGAAGGGTTGCACTTAAACATTGTTGAGTTGCTGACAAAAGTTTCAGCAAAGAATATCGTTTAACTGTCGCTTCAGAAAATTACTAAAAATATTTTCCGTGACAATGAAATGGAAGGCAATACCGGCTTTTTAAAACAAGATTTAATCAGTGCCAGCAGTAAAATCTGCTGGCTAAATAAAAACAAAATGAAACAGGTAAAAATTACTGCCTACCAGGTTGGACTGGTCTTTAAAAACGGCGTGTACAAAAGAATGTTGCAGGAAGACAACTATTGGATGTGGTTCAACGAAAACGTGATAATTTATGATGTAACCAAACAGTTTAATACTGTTGTGGAATTGAACATCCTGTTGCAGGATGCAGCATTAGCCAATGCCTTGCAGGTAATTGAAGTTAGCGACAACGAAATTGTATTGCAGTACCAGGATGGTTTGTTGAAACAGGTATTGACAGCAGGGCGTTATGCTTTCTGGAAAAATACTGTAAACAACTATGCATTTATAAAAGCAGACATCAGCAATATAGACATCAACAAAGATATTAGCCGTGCTGTGTTGCAGAACAAATTGCTGGCGCCTTATGTGCGTACCTACACTGTAGAGCATTACGAAAAAGCAGTGTTGTTCATTGATGGAAAGTTTGCACAAACATTGCCAGCCGGTATTTACAACTGGTGGAAAAACAACATCACTATTGTGGTGGGAAAGGCGGACACCCGTATGCAGCAAATTGAAATCAATGGCCAGGAAATTTTGACCAAAGACAAAGCTGCATTGCGTATCAACGGTTATGCGCAATACAAAGTGGTAGACATTGAAAAAGCTTTGTTGCAAAACAAGGAGTACGAACGCCAGTTGTATGTAGCATTTCAGTTGGCATTGCGGGAGTACATTGGTGCCCTTGGTTTTGATGAACTGCTGGAGAAAAAAGACAGTATCGTACCCTTCATTTTGGAGGCAGTAAAAAACACTGCCAACGATTTGGGTGTGGCGGTAAATGGTTTCGGTATCCGGGATATCATTTTGCCAGGCGATGTAAAAGACATCATGAACAAAGTGTTGGTAGCAGAAAAAACTGCACAGGCCAACAGCATCATGCGTAGGGAAGAAACTGCCAGCACCCGAAGCTTGCTGAACACTGCCAAACTGATGGAAGACAATACCATGTTGTGGAAATTGAAAGAGATGGAATACGTTGAAAAAATTGCCGACAAAATTGGTGAGATCAGCGTAAGTGGTAATGGCACATTGATTGAGCAGTTGAAGCAGATTTTTGTAGCGCAGAAATAAAATACACATCCGGTGCCAGCCGGTGCCGGATGTTTTTTCTTTTTTTGAACCAGGCTTTTGTACTTCTATTAAGCATCGTTGCGTCGCACTCTTGTACAACATACCTTTATTGAGCTTTTACAGAAGCGGAGATTAAACGTAAATTAAAATGCAACAAATAAAAACCATACTAACTAACATAGAACAAACAAAAAAGGTACAAATCCTATATGCCTGCGAAACAGGTAGTCGGGCCTGGGGCTTTCCTTCACCGGATAGCGATTATGATGTGCGGTTTATATACCGGCATGAAAGAGATTGGTATTTGAGTTTGAGTCAGCTCAAAGACACAATAGAATACATGGTAGATGAAACCTGGGATGTAACCGGCTGGGACCTGCGAAAGAGTTTGCTGCTGCTGAAGAAATCAAATGCAGCTTTGATAGAAAGATTTCAGTCGCCAATCGTTTATAGTGAAGCAGCAAATTTTAAAGATGAGTTTAAGCAATTGATAGAAATTTATTATTCACCGACGGCTGTTTTCTTTCATCATTATTCCCTGGCCAAAAACTTTTGGGGTGAATTGAAAGATGCCAACGAAGTAAAACTGAAAAGAACAAAGAGTATTGGGATTGGGTAGCAAAGCGCAATGATGAACGATACAAAACAACCATGAGTCATGGTAAAAACTATGATTCAAAAAACATGATGCATGTGTTTCGTTTATTGTTGATGGCAAAAGAAATAGCAACAGAAGGAAAAGTAAATGTACACAGAAAAGACAGGGAGTTTTTACTAAGCATTAAAGCAGGCAAATTTGAGTATGAAGAGTTGGTAGCAAAGGCAGCAGCCATGAAGGATGAACTGCTATTGCTGGATCAACAATCTACTTTGGCTGATACGCCGGATGAAGTATTGATTAATAAAATATTGATAAAAATGAGGGAGGTATATTATGGAGCATAAAGAATTATATCCGGAGTTACTTGTGTATATATGGGGTTATTGTGGTTTCAAGAATGAAAACGAAGTGAAAGCGATAACACATAAAACTGCTGCCGACAGACTTGCTCACGGCACCAGGATTGGATTTCACAAGTATCATAATCAGGAAGAGGACTTATCTACCGATGACAATGTATTGAAGCTGTTAGCAAATGGCTATGAAAATTTTAAAGTATTGGTAGCAACGAGAATTTATAATGAACACAAAAATGAATTGAAGCTTAACCTATGTCCAAAGTGTAACAAAATTGCAAGGACTCTGTGGGCTAAGCAGTGCAGGTTTTGCAGGCATGATTGGCATTATACTATTTTGTGATAAAAGCTAAATAATAATTCAACTGTTGAATGGAGTCCCGATTTAAACACGGGATAGACTGTCGCCACTGAAGTTCAATCAGGGTTATTGGCTGGTATCAAAAAAGAAATTATAAATCAACAGCACCATATTTTTTAGAAGGATTCTTTTTAGCATGATGAACCGTAATTACCTGAACGGTATTGGCAACTACTTTGTAAACAATTAAAAATGGAAAGCGTGGAAGGAGATAATCCCTAAGTTCTTTTCTTTCATCGATGAAGCCAAAGTATTCAGGGTGTTCAGCAATTTTGTTGTAGGCTGTTTCAAGTTCTATAAGTAGTTCTTCACCCAAACTGGAACGCTGTTTCTCATACCAGTCGTAAGCTTCGTATTCATCGAAGTGGGCTGCGGGAGAAATGACGATTTTATACGCCATCCTGTTTGAATTTGCTGCGGATAAGTGCATGGGATTCTTCTACAGAATATCCATTGCTTCCGCTTTCTTCAAACTGTTTGGCACGATTGTAAAAGGAATTAATTTCTTCCAGCGTATAAGGTGAGGCCGAAGGTTTCAGCACTTCAAGAACTGCATCCAATTGGTTTTCATTGGCTTCATCTATGAGCTTATGTATTTGCTGCCTGATATCTGATTGGAGCATATTAAAAGATTTAAAACTAATATTGCGTTATTGCAATTTACAAAAAATAACTGCAAACCGCAGTGGAAAAAATGAGGAAAATAAAATTAAAAGTAATGTGCATAATGATCGTGGTGTTATATAATCACCAGCCTTCATCATTCAACATATTCTCAAGCTCGTCATCATCAGGCTTGGTGTAGATGCCGGTAATGATTTCATAAGCGTCGATAAAGTCGTTGAGTTGAGGGTTGTCTTTGTGAATGAGGAGTGCATTGAGGATATTAGTATTACCTGCACGGATAACGCCACGAAGTTGAACAATGCTGCCATCGTTAAATTGCTTAAACCAGTGGTAGAATTTATGAAAGCGGGCTTTTTCACGGCTGTCGCTATTGTCGCAAATGTAGACAACCACATTTTGCTTTTTTAGTAGGAATGATTTGATGATGGCAGTTACAGTGGCACCAATTCTTTTATCAAGAGGGACTTTATCAAGGTCTTCGGGTTAAGACTTTAGTTCCAGGTTAAAACCAAAAACCCGTGGAGCTAAATCTGGGTATAAATAAAAAGCACTGGAAAAATCATAGAAATAGCAATCATATACACAACCAACTGAAGAGATGAATGTGTAGTAATCAGGTTTGTGGGTTGTATAGTTATACAGTTGCAAATTTAAAACCCTGTTGTTTAAGTTCTTCGAAAGTTAAACCATGCCTGCGTGCCTCTCTGAGGTAATTACTCATTTCAAGGGCAACCAGCATTTTGTCCGTACCCTTGGCCTGCTTTGCTTTTTCGGCAAAGTATTCAGCAGTGCGCTGTTGAAATTCAGGAGTTGTTACTGGCCGTTGCATAATAAATATATTTGTATAGCAAGTTACAAAATTTAAAAATATTTATTTGATAATTTAAAATAACATGACAATGCGCTATACAGCAGATATGATACAAACAGGCAGCATTTCACAAAAATATTTGATGATGTGATTTGGGAGCTTTTGTGGGAGTTTCCAGTTAGAATGGTATTATTATACGCTGCGATAAAAGCACAATAGTAATTCAAATGTTGAAAGGATTGTGACACAACGATGATGCCATGAAAAACTTAAGCTGGTATCAAAAAAATTAAAAAGAAAAATTAGTCCACATAGCGGCGAATAAAAAAATGAGCAAATTAAAATTAACAGGAAAACAAATTCGGGCCATTGGTTACGAAGAAGGCCCGGTGGTGAGTGTGGCCATGCATACGATGTGTACGCACTTTAAACATTATACAGAAGAAGAAGCTTTGCAAATATTAAAAGATGTTTTGGCTTCGCCAGAAAATTATTTAGCGGATGAAGTACTTGGTAAGATAGCAGAGAAATTAATTATTAAAGAAGAAAGTAAAACTGAAGAGATTCAACTATTGGAATTACCAGAAGGGACTACCTTAATTGAAGCGCTCAAAGCCCTCCCCCTCGGGGCGGGTTTGGGCGGGGCTGTTTTTGGCGCCAGGCATATTGAAGAAGGCGCTTTACAGCAAATGCAAATTGCCGCAAGATTACCCGTTGCAGTAGCAGGTGCTTTAATGCCGGATGCCCACCAGGGTTACGGCTTGCCTATTGGCGGTGTGTTGGCAACAGACAATGCGATTATACCTTATGCGGTGGGAGTAGATATAGGCTGCAGAATGTGTTTAAGCATTTTTGCGATTGATCCTGAAGCCTTGAAAAAAAGAGAAGCTTATTTTCAAAGGGAGCTGGTGGCAAATACTTTGTTTGGTGCAGGCAGAGAATTTGCAGAAAGAACAGAACATGAAGTGCTGGACAGAAAAGAATTTTTAGAGATTCCATTCCTGCAACCATTGCAACTTAAGGCCCTGAAGCAATTAGGAACCTCCGGCAGTGGTAATCATTTTGTGGAGTTTGGAAGAGTGGAAGTTACGGATGCCGATAACCCGATGGGTTTAGCAATTGGAAATTATGTAGGCCTCTTAAC
>Ga0209181_10012397_pt1 | contig 10785 bp, 10 predicted proteins | sample MAT05_FD_187208 | JGI IMG/M metagenome (GOLD analysis project Ga0209181, IMG submission 187208) | Freshwater microbial communities from Lake Fryxell liftoff mats and glacier meltwater in Antarctica - MAT-05 (SPAdes) (version 2) | ecosystem: Environmental > Aquatic > Freshwater > Ice > Liftoff...
GTCGCGCCGCACCCATCGACGAATCCACCGTGACCGAAACTGAACTCGCGGACACTGACTTTCGCAGCGCCGGGCCCCGCGCGCTGGGCGCCGCCCTGCGCGCCAGCCGCGCCGATACGCTGGCCACGTTTGCGCGCTTCGAGGCCGCCCTGCCCGGGCTGGATGTGCCGCAGGCCGACACCCTGAACCCGCCGCGCTGGGAACTGGGCCACATCGGCTGGTTTGCCCGCTTCTGGCTGCAGCGCAACCCCGAACGCCACCGCGGTTGCCATGCCGACCCGCACGCGCCGCGCAGCCCGGCGTTGGCCCCGGACAGCGACGCGCTGTTCGACTCCAGCCGGGTGGCGCAGCACAGCCGCTGGCAGCTGCCGCTGCCGACCGCGGAGGCGCTGCGCGAGTCGCTCGAAGCCGGCCTGAGCCAGGCGCTGCAGCTGCTTCATGAAGGCGGTGCCAGTGACGACGAACTGTATTTCCACCGCCTGGTGCTGGCGCACGAGGACATGCACCACGAAGCCGCCCTGTACATGGCGCAAGCGCTTGGCTTGCCTGAGCTGGCAGACGCACCACCGCGCTGGCAGCCGCGGCCGCTGGCGCCCGAGCGGCGGGCCCTGGCCTTCGACGCCGGCACGTTCGAACAAGGTTGGCAGGGCGCGGGCTTCGCCTTCGACAACGAACTCGGCGCCCACGCGTCGCCACTGCCCGCCTGCCACATCGACAGCCGCGTGCTGTGCTGGGCCGACTACCTGCCCTTCGCCGAAGCCGGCGGCTACGCGCAGCCGCGCTGGTGGAGCCCCGCCGGCCTGGCCTGGCTGCAAGCCACGGGCCTGCGCGCGCCGCGCTCCCTGCGCGGCGCGCCGTGGCAGGTGCAGTCCGGCGGCCAGTGGCAGGCGCTGGACCGGACGCTGCCTGCCTGCCACCTCAGCGCCTTCGAGGCCGAGGCCTGGTGTGCCTGGGCCGGCCGGCGCCTGCCCAGCGAGGGCGAGTGGGAACGTGCTGCCGTGCAGTCCGGGCCGGCGTTTGCCTGGGGCGCCGTGTGGGAATGGACGGCCAGCACCTTCGAACCCTACGACGGCTTCGTGGCCCACCCCTACCGTGACTACTCCGCACCCTGGTTCGGCAGCCGCCGGGTGCTGCGCGGGGCCAGTTTTGCCACCCAGCGGCGCCTTCATCACCTGCGCTACAGAAACTTCTTCACGCCGGGCCGCAACGACATCTTCGCGGGTTTTCGCAGCTGTGCGTTGTGAAGTCCCGTTGGAAGTCATCAGGTAGTTTGGAAGGAGACTGGCTGCGGGCCAATGTAGCAGCCGGGTGTAGCAGCCGGGTACAGCAGCCGGGTACAGCAGCCGGTCAGCAGCGCTGGCCGGGATGGGTTCCAATGCAGGGCTGCGCTGCGTTGCCGCCGCGGCCAGATCCCACCATCAACACGCCAGGAGTCCTCGCCATGTCCTTCAAACACCTCGCCGCCACCGCACGCCTGTGGGTTGGCCTGTCCATGCTGGCCCTGGCCGGGTCGGCCGCGGCGCAACAACAGGTGCTGCGCGTCACCACCATCCCCGAAGAAGCCGCCACCGAGCAGATGCGCAAGTTCACGCCCATCGCCAGCTACCTGGAGAGAAAGCTGGGCATGAAGGTGGAATTCACGCCCGTCAGCGACTACCCGGCTGCGGTCGAGGTGCTGGTGAACAAGAAGGTCGACCTGGTGTGGTTCGGTGGCTTCACCCACGTGCAGGCGCAACTGCGTTCGGGCGGCAAGATCATCCCGATCGCGCAGCGCGAAGAAGACACGCGCTTCCAGTCGGTGTTCATCGCCAAGACCGATTCCGGCATCAAGACGCTGGCCGACATGAAGGGCAAGCAAGTCAGCTTCGGCTCGCAAAGCAGCACCTCGGGCCACCTGATGCCGCGCAGCTTTCTGCTGCAGGCCAAGATCGACCCCGAGAAGGACTTCAAGCGCATCGCCTACTCCGGCGCGCACGACGCCACCATCGCCTCGGTGGTCAGCGGCAAGGTCGACGCCGCGGCGCTGGACATCACCGTGTGGCGCAAGTTCGTGGCCGAGAACAGGGTAGACACCAAGGCGGTGGACGTGTTCTTCACCACGCCCACCTTCTTCAACTACAACTGGTCGGTGCATGCCGACATGCCCGCCGAGTTGCGCAACCGCATCCAGAAGGCGCTGCTCGACCTCGACCCGGCCACGCCCGAGGGCAAGGAAATCCTGGGCCTGAACCGGGCCACGCGCTACATCACCACCACACCCGACAACTACAAGGGCATCGAGGCCGCGGCGCGCAGCGCGGGCTTGCTGTAAGCGCCGGCGGTTTGAAGCTTTCGATCAACGGCCTGGCGGCGCGCCACCCGGCTGCACGCGCCGGCGCGGCACCCGCCTTGGTGGGCCTGACGCTGCAGGTGGCGGCCGGCGAGCAGGTAGCGATCATCGGCCCCTCGGGCGCGGGCAAGACCACGCTGCTGCAGGTGCTGGCCTGCGCCCTGCCACCCACCCAGGGCCGGCTGCTGCTGGACGACACGGCGCCCTGGGCTTTGCCGCGCGGGCAACTGCACGCCTTGCGCGGCCAGCTTTTCCTGGCCCCGCAAGTGCCGCCGCTGCCGCCGCGTCAACGTGTCGTCACCGCTGTGCTGGCCGGCGCCCTGCCGGGCTGGGGCCTGTGGGCCAGCCTGCGCTCGCTTTTCTATCCCCGCGACATCCCGGCGGCGCACGACGCGCTGGAGCGCTTCGACCTGGCCGACAAGCTCTTCGAACGGGTCGACAGGTTGTCCGGCGGCGAACGCCAGCGCGTCGGCCTGGCGCGTGCGCTGCTGGCGCCTGCGAAGCTGTGGCTGATCGACGAACCGCTGTCGGCGCTGGACCCGTCGCGGTCGCGCCAGGCCATCACCGCGCTGACCGACGGCGCCCGAGAACGCGATGTGACGCTGGTGGCCACGCTGCACCAGGTGGACGTGGCGCTGGCCCACTTCCCGCGCATCGTGGGCCTGCGCGACGGCGCGCTGGCCTTCGACCTGCCGGCCGCAGAAGTCAGCCGTGAACGCCTGGCGCGCCTGTATGCGCAGTACGAGCACGAACTGCGCGGCGAACACCCCACGGCCGCCGACAACCCGCCCGCAGACGCCCCGGTGCCGGCGGTGATGCACTGCCGCTAGGCGCCCGTGAGCAGCCACACCCTTGCGCGCCAGGCGGCCCTGCGCGACCCGGCCTGGGCCGGCCGTGTGTTCTGGTCGAGCGCCGCCCTGGTGCTGCTCTGGCCGCTGGCCGTAGCCACCGAGTTCCGGCCCTGGGTGTTGTTCGAGCCAGCCAACGTCAAGGTCAGCGCGCAGTTCATCAAGACTTTTTTCCCGCCCGCCGGGGGCACCGAGTTTCTGGCGATGGTGGCGCGCGAGGCCTGGCGTACCGTGGCCATCGCGACCGTGGGCATGACCCTGGCGTTGGTGCTGGCCGTGCCGCTGACGCTGCTGTCGACGTCGGCGCTGTCGGTGTCGGCCCTGTCCGGCCGCATGGCGCGCGGGCCTTTCTGGCTGCGCCAGGGGCTGCGCTGGCTGCTCATCGTGCTGCGCAGCGTGCCCGAGCTGGTCTGGGCGCTGGTCTTCGTGCGTGTGGTGGGCCTGGGGCCGACGGCGGGCGTGCTGGCCATCGCCCTGACCTACGGCGGCATGCTGGGCAAGGTCTACGGCGAGATCCTCGAAAGCGGCGAGGCCCACCCCACCCATGCCCTGCTGCGCAACGGCAGCGGCCGCCTGCAGGCGCTGTTCTACGGCCTGCTGCCACAGAACGCCGCCGAACTCACCTCTTACACCGTGTACCGCTGGGAATGCGCCATCCGCAGTTCGGTGGTGCTGGGCTTCGTCGGCGCCGGGGGCCTGGGGCAGCAGCTCGACACCTCGATGAAGATGTTCAACGGCGGTGAGGTCGCCACCATGCTGCTGGTCTTCATGGCTCTGGTGGCCCTGGCCGACCGCGTCAGCGCGGGGTTGCGCAAAGCACTCGGATGACATGGGGCCCCCAAGCTCGCTATCGCTCGCTGCCCCCCAAGGGGGCGCTCAGCGCCTTCGGGCGGCCGGGCGGCGCTGACATGCAGACGACCCCCGCCGCCAATTCGCCTTACCGGCTGCCGCCGCCGCTGTTCAACGCACGCTGCCGAGGCTGCTGGTTTGTGGCTGCGGTGCTGCTGCTGGTGGTCGCCAGCTTTGCCACGCTGGACTTGCAGTGGGCGCAGTTCCTGTCGCTGGACGCCGCGCGCAGCATGGGCCGCTTCGTGGCCGAGTTCTTTCCGCCGGACCTGAGCCCCGCGTTCCTGACCAAGGTGGGCTGGGGCACGCTGGAGACACTGGCCATGTCGGCCCTGGGCACCGTGCTGGCCGCCGTGGCCGGCCTGGCGCTGGCGCTGCCGGCCAGCCGCCTGCATGCCGGCCAGCGCGCCTGGGCCCGCCCGCCCACGCGGCTGCTGTTGAACGCACTGCGCTCGGTGCCCGAACTGGTGTGGGCTGCGCTGCTGCTCATCTCGGCAGGCCTGGGCCCCATGGCGGGCACGCTGGCGCTGGCCATGCACACCACCGGCGTGCTCGGCCGGCTGTTTTCGGAAGCCGTGGAAAACGCGTCCCCCGGCCCTGCCGACGCGCTGCGCACCCAGGGCGTCGGGCCGCTGCGGGTGTTCCTGTACGCCACCCTGCCCCAGGTGCTGCCGCAGTTGATGAGCTACACCCTGTACCGCTGGGAGAACAACATTCGCGCAGCCGCTGTGCTGGGCGTGGTGGGCGCGGGCGGTCTGGGGCAGTTGCTGTCGTTCCACATGGGGCTGTTCCAGATGGGCAAGACAGCCACCGTCCTGGCTGCCATGCTGCTGCTGGTGGCGCTGGTGGACGGCTTGAGCTATTCGTCACGCCGCTGGCTGACCCGTTGAAAGCCCTGCATCCGGGCCGCCTCACGCAGCGTAAGAATCCAGCCATGCGACTCGACCCTGCCTGATGCCGTCCTCCCCCATCACGCCTCGCTGGCCCAGGCCCCGCCCGGGCACCCTCGGGCTGGTCCTGGTCCTGGGCTTGCTGGCCGCGTGCGCGCTGCTCGGGTGGGCGGTGCACGCGGGCTGGGCCTGGCCCGACGCCAGCTGGCTGCAACAACGCCAGGCCGAGTTGCGCAGCCTGCATGCGGCCGGGCCCTGGGCCTTCGCCGCCGGCCTGTTCCTGTTGTTCACCTTGCTGTCGGCGCTGGCCTTGCCGGGCTGCAGCGTGCTGGCGCTGGCCGCCGGCATGGTGCTGGGCTGGCTGCCTGGCACGCTGCTGGTGGTGCTGGCGTCGACCGTGGGCGCGACGCTGTCGTTCCTGGCGGCGCGGCACTGGTGGCGTGACGCCGTGCAGCGCCGCTGGGGCCACCGGCTGGCCCGCCTGCAGGCCGGGCTGGCGCGAGACGGTGCGTTCTACCTGTTCTCGCTGCGCGTGGCCCCGGTCATCCCCTACGCTTTGATCAACCCCTTGATGGGCATGTCGGCCATGCCGACGCCGCAGTTCTTCGGCGTCAGCCTGCTGGGCATGCTGGCCGGCAGCGCGGCCTATGTGTATGCCGGCACGGCGCTGGGGCAGGCGGGGGGATGGCACGACCTGGCCTCGCCGTCACTGTGGGCTGGCTTGCTGCTGTTGGCCGCGTTGCCCTGGCTGATGCGCTGGGGAATGCGCTGGGGAATGTGCTGGAAGAAGCGCAGGGCCGGACAGCAGCGCGCCGCAACTCGTGCAGGCCGACCCGAATGAACAGCATTCCACGCGTCGGCCTGCTGTTCGGTTTCGACTGGGACGCCGACGGCTTTGCCGCGCTGCACGAGCGTGCCCGCTTCGACCACGCCGGCTTCGACCTGTTCTCGTTCCCCAGCAACGCCCACCTCGTGCACTTCGACCTGGACCGCTTCGCGCGCCGCCAGGCCGCGCGCGGGCGCCGGCGGGGCTGGGCAGGCGTGGTGTCGCACCATGAACAGTTCGGTGCGCTCGCCGCCGCGCTGGTGGCAGAAGCGCTGGGCCTGCCCGGCGCCACGCCGGAATCGGTGCTGGCCATGCAGCACAAGCTGTATGCCCGCGAGGTGCTGCAACAGGTGGCGCCGCAAGCCAACCTGGCCAGCCAGCGGCTGCACGCCGCCTACGGCGAAGACATCCCCCAGGGTCTTGTCTACCCGGCCTTCGTCAAGCCCGTGAAGGCGGCCTTTTCGGTGCTGGCGCGCGAGGTGCGCAACCGCGACGAACTGCAGGCCCACACACGCTTCGGTCGGCGCGAGCTGTGGGTCATCCGCCGCCTGGTCGAGCCCTTCGAGCGCGTGCTGCAGCAGCGCCTGCCCCAGGCCGGCACCGCGCACAGCCTGATGCTCGAAGAGCCCGTGCCCCACGACACCGCGCAGTACAACCTGGACGGCTGGGTCTGGCGCGGCCAGGCGCAGGCGCTGGGCGTGGTCGACGCCATCATGTACCCCGGCACCCAGGCCTTCATGCGCTGGGAGCACCCCAGTCGTATTGACCCTGGCGTGCAACAGCGTGCGCTCGAAGTGGCGCAGAAGTTTCTGGCGGCGGTCGGCTACACGCACGGCTTTTTCAACATGGAGTTCTTTCACGACGCGGCCAGCGGCCGGCTGAGCGTGATCGAGTTCAATCCGCGCCTGGCCTCGCAGTTCGCCGACCTCTACCGGCGCGTGCAAGGGCGCGACGCGCACGCCATGTCGCTGGCCCTGGCGCTGGGCGAAGACCCGGCCCTGCTGCCGCGCTGCCCGCCCACGGCAGGTGCCGCCGCCAGCCAGGTCTACCGCTCGTTCGATCCCACCGCCGACGTGCGCATGCCTGATGCCGCGCAGCAAGCCCGGCTGGGCCAGGCCTTCCCGGATGCGCGCTTGTTCCTGTACCCGAAAACGGGTCATTCGCTGGCCCGCGATTTCAAGTGGCTGGGCAGCTACCGCCACGGCATCGTGCACCTGGGCGGCCGCGACGCCAACGACCTGCGCGAGCGCACCGTGCGCGCCAGCCAGCTGCTGGGCTGGGTGGCGCCTTATGCCGACCAGCTGTCCAAACCCGCCCTGCATTCACGCCAGGCCCCCGCCTCCCCCTTGTCCACCCACACTACCCAGACCTCACCATGACCTTGCCCACCTCCGCCTCCTCGGCCGCCCCCCGGCCCACCGCCGCCCGCCGCCACCGCGGCCTGCTCCTGTCCACCGCCCTGTGCGCCGCGCTGCTGCTGGGCGGCTGTTCGGCCATGATCGCCCAGAACCCGAGCTCGACCCTGCAGCCGGTGAATGCCGTGGCCGACGCCGGCGACGAGCGTGTGATGCTGGCCGGCCACGACGTGGTGGCCTACTTCACCCAGGGCCGGCACGCCCCGGGCCTGCTGCGCATCAAGTCGGTGTACCAGGGCGTGACCTTCCGTTTCGCCACCGAACAGCACAAGGCGCTGTTCGACGCCAATCCCGTCAAATACCTGCCGCAGTACGGCGGCTACTGCGCCAACGGCATGGCCTACGGCATCCCCTGGGGTGGCGACGCCGACACCTGGTTGATCGTCGACGGCAAGCTCTACATCAACGGCGGCGCGGCATCGAAAGCGGCCTTCGTGCTCGACGTGCCGGGCAACATCGCACTGGCCGACAAGTACTGGCGCGAAGAGGTGCAAGGCAGCAACAGCTTCGTGCAGCGCGCCAAACGCATGGTTTTCCGCGTACCGCACTACAAGAGCGGCGCCGAACTCGACCGCCTGATCAAGGAAGCGGCGGCGAAGAAGGGTTGAGCACCCGCGCCCCAGCGCCGCGCCACCCGCTGGCGGCCGGCGCGCCGACCCGCCGCAGCGCGTTGCTGGGCATGGCTTTGCTCGCCGGCTGCGCCCTGGACCCCGACGCCGACCACACCGGCCCTGATGCGCCTGCCGCCGCACCCTTGCCACAGCGCCCCCGGGTGGCCTGGGTACTCAGCTCCGGTGGGCCGCGCGGCTTCGTGCACGTCGGCGTCATCAAGGCGCTGGACGAGCTCGGCCTGCAGCCCGACCTCATCGTCGGCGCGTCCGTGGGAGCGCTGGTGGGCGTGCTGCGCGCCGCGGGCCAGCGCGGCACAGCAATGCAGGCGCTGGCGCTGGACCTGCAACCCGCCCGGCTGGCCCGGCTCAGCGTCGGCGGCAGCGAGCGCCTCAGCGGCGCGGCCCTGGCCGGCCTGGTGCACGAGCAACTGCAGGCCCTGGGCCAGCGCCCGCTGCTGCAGGCCCTGCCGGTGATGGCCGTGTGCGTGAGCACCCGGCTTTCCGACCGCGCCGTGGTCGCCTTCAGCCGCGGCGACGCCGGCCTGGCCGTGCAGGCCGCCTGCGCCATCGAAGGCCAGTTCACCCCCGTGCGCATCCGCGGGCAGCGCCATGCCGATGCCGACCTGACCCTGCCGCTGCCGGTGCGCCTGGCCCGCGCTCTGGGCGCCAGCCGCGTGCTCGCCGTAGACGCCTCAGCCGACGAACGCCGGGCCCCGCCAGGCACCGAGCGCTGGCGCGAATCGGACCTGCGCAAACGCGCCCTCACCCAGCCCGACGCCGACGCCGCCGATGTGCTGCTGCAACCCGACATCGGCTACTACGCCAGCATCTCGCGCGAATACCGCGAACGCTGCATCGAAGCCGGCTACCGCAGCACGCTGGCTTCTGCCGCGCGGATCAAGGCCCTGCACGCGGGCTGATGCGGGGTGGCCGGACCTGCCAGTCCTGCGCCTTGCTCGAGACCCTTGGCGCTCATCGGGCGCGGTGACCCGGATAGCGCAAATCCTGATCGACGAAGGTGCCAGTCGTTGAATACCCTACGCTTGCGTGCGATTGATGAGCGCCCGCGGTCAACCAGTTCACCCCGTCGGAGAGCACAGTGCAGCAGCATCGGGCATCGGGCATCGGGCATCGGGTGGGTTCAGCTGCGCTATGCGGCGTTTCCTTACCAGAAGTTCGGCTTGCAGCAAGGCGCGGTGCTGGGCATCAGCCAGAGTCCGCTGGCGCCAAACCAGTTGCCGCCGAGCCTGGCGCATCTGGCGCTGGCCGATGGCGCTCGCGAGGCGTTGTATCGGTTCACGGTTTCGCTCGCCGAACAATCCATCGATGCTTACGGCGCGCGCCAGCCGCTGAAGGCCGGCATGGTCGTGGAGGCGGACGTGATTCAGGACCGCCGACGGATCGTCGAGTGGATCCTGGAGCCGGTGATCGCAGTGGCGCGCAGGAACGAGCGTTGACATGGGGATCGGGTCCCGCCCCTTCTCGGGACCCAGACAGACAGGAGAAACGAAAATGAAGTTGCTGACCCCCGCGCAGACCCAGGCTGTCGGTGCAGGAAGTACGACGACCACTGCGACCTGCACCAAGGTAGAAAAGACGACGTGCAGGAAAGGGGTATGCGCAACTATCTCCGTTGAAACTTGCCGTAAACAGTAGAAATGCCGCGGCTGACCAGTGTCTGGCCAGTTGGCAGCGCCAGTTCCCAATTCCGTCCCATGAGCGTTATGAGAGGCATCGCGATCGTCGCTCTGCTGGCCTGGATTGCTGGAGTGCCATCGGCTGCCCCTGCGGCGTCCAGCGCTCCGCCGACTCAAGATCGGCGCCACGTCACTAAGGAGGAATTCTTGCGTTTGGTCGGCCCGGAGGAATACGCGCGTTTGTTGAGGGCAGCGGAGCAGGCCGCCGTCGTGGAGCCTTTCTCGATTGAACGAAGGGGACATGCGGTCTTTATATCCGGACCCATATCCAACGAGCTTGCGAGCGCGCTGGAAGAGACACTGCTAGACCTGACCGTGACGGAGCTCTGGATCCGCTCCGGGGGGGGCGACGTTGAAGCGGGTCACCGCATGGGTCGCCGAATCCGCGAACGAAATCTGAAGGTTGTCGTCGACCAGTACTGCATTTCGTCTTGCGCCAACTACATTTTCACGGCTGGAGCCAAGCGCGTCTTGCCCGACGGCGCATACGTCGTATGGCACGGCAACGCCCAGCAGAAGGACGGTCGCGAGTTCGAACGATGCGGGAGGACCGTGTCTTCATTTGACGGTTTGGTGATGCTGCCGGAAGAAATCGCTGAGGCAAAGAAAGACGCCGAGGGCATTGCTCGACGTAGAGCCCAAGACTTGGCCTTCTTCCGATTTGTTGGCGTCGATGACTACATCGCCCGCGCAGGTCAAGAGCCGCACTTCTACGGCAACTTCACACTGAGCGTCGCCGGGATGGCGCGCCTGGGGCTGAAGAACGTCGATGCGCCTGATGACTACGCATCACCCCAGTTCTGCGAGCGCGTCAACCGGCAGCGGCCTACCCTCGGACTGCATTGCATCGCCTTGACGGACCAGATGCTCGCCTATGAGCGAGCGCGGCGCGCCAAGGGCGAGGTCTGCCAGCCCGACCGCACGCTGCGCATCCGGACCGAGCGCGACTGAGAGGCTGAGAGTCTTTCCCCCGAGATCGGGGGTCAGGTCTCTCATCTTTCCTCTTTCGAAGAACCACAGCCTGAACATCAGGTCTTGCCGCTCTCTCGGGGATCAGGGGTCAGGGGCTAGCAAAAAGCAAGACCTGAGCAAAAAAGGTCGTCGACCTGGCGCGAAACGGTCGTCCTGAAAAAGTTCTGAAACGGTCCTGCGAAAGGTCTCCGGCAACTTCCTTACCGAGATACGATGTAAGGAATCATCTGGCCTCAAGAGGATCGATCATGTTCGCCACACTCACCAGCAAGGGGCAACTCACGTTGCCCAAGGAGATTCGCGATCGGCTGGCCCTGGATGCCGGTGCGATCCTCGACTTCCAGATTCAGG
>Ga0209181_10012401_pt1 | contig 10782 bp, 11 predicted proteins | sample MAT05_FD_187208 | JGI IMG/M metagenome (GOLD analysis project Ga0209181, IMG submission 187208) | Freshwater microbial communities from Lake Fryxell liftoff mats and glacier meltwater in Antarctica - MAT-05 (SPAdes) (version 2) | ecosystem: Environmental > Aquatic > Freshwater > Ice > Liftoff...
CACACGTCCGCACACAAGGCCCTCCGCGGCGACATCACCCTCGTGCCGATCAAGGACGCCAAGACGAGGCCGTGCTATGCCAAGAAGAAACGCAAGGATGTTTAATTCGCTGCCCCTTCGGGGTGAAGAGGAGCACCCGGTCTTCAGGCCAACGGCCTGGGATAGCATAGCCCGGGGCAACGCCCCGGGGAACCACGCACGCCGGGCTCCGCGCCTCAAAACAGCCGCGCGAAGAACCGCCCGGCCTCGGCGGCGATCTCGTCCTTGTACGCGGTCAGGCGGTGGTCGCCGTCCTTGAACAGCCGCACCTCCACCACCGCACCCGCCGCGTCGCGCAGGAAGTCGAGACTGCCGGCGTACGGCACCGTGTCGTCGGCGGCGCCGTGGAACATGAGCGCGGGCGCCCGCCAGCGGGCGGCGAGGTCCGCGGGGCGGAAGCGGTCGCGCTCCTCGACCAGCGCGTAGCCGATCTCGGTGTCGATCCACCGGTTCTTGATCCGCAGCCGGCCGGTCCGCTTCCAGTCGTCGCGCTCGGCCTTCGTCAGCCGGTCCCACCGCGCCGGGATGAACGCGAACGCCGGGGCCAACAGGACGCAGCCGAGGACCGAGTTCGGGTTGTCGGCGGCCCACCACGCGGCCGCGAACCCGCCCATGCTCGACCCGACCATGCCGAGCCGGGTGTGCCCCTTCCCGGCCAGGAAGTGTGCCGCCGCGTCCAGGTCGGCGAGCAGGCCGCTCGCGGTCAGGTCGTGGGCGGCGCCCGGCGACTCGCCGTGGGCGCGGAAGTCGAACGCGGCGAACGCCCAGCCGCGGCGGGCGCACTCGTCGCGCACGGCCGCGGCCTTCTCGCCGCCGCGGTGGCTGCCGAACCCGTGGACCCACAGCACGGCGAAGTCGGCCGGGCCGCCCTCCCGCGGGAGGTAGTCCCCGGCCAGCCCCCCGCCGCCGGGTAGAGGAAGGACGAGAGTTCGGAGATTTGTGGTAGCGTCACCCATTCCCGGCTGGTATAGATGAGGATTTGTGGGAAGCGGGCGGTTCATATCACCCGTCCGCAACCCGCAGGGGCTCGCAACCCGGAACCGCGCGATCGCCCATCACTGAGGATAGTCCCCCGCCGACCCGCGGGGTAGTGACGCCGATCGCCCGTTGCCCTTCTTCCTTTCTCCACGAGGGGGCTCTCATGTTTCCGTCCGCCCGGTTACGTCCGCACCGTCGCGCGTTCACGCTGATCGAGCTGCTGGTCGTCATCGCCATCATCGCCATCCTGATCGGCCTGCTGCTGCCGGCCGTCCAGAAGGTTCGCGAGGCCGCCGCCCGGGCCAAGTGCATCAACAACCTGAAGCAAATGGGCATCGCCCTGCACGCCCACCACGACACCCGCGGCACCCTCCCGCCGGGCGGGATGAACAGCGGCGCGTGCTGCGGCCAGCTGACGTGGACGAACTGGGCGATCGAGATTCTGCCGTACATGGAACAGGGCGCGCTGTACGCCCGGTACGACCAGACCCAGCAGAACGACCACACGACCAACGCGTTCGTCACCCAGAACCGGGTGTCGACCTACGAGTGCCCGTCGGACACCCTGGTCTCCGGCGGTGGCGGGCTCGCCGAGCCGGCGTCCGGGAACCAGCGGCTGCGGAACGTCGGGCCGTCGATCCCGAACCGGAACCAGTGGGCCCGGAGCAGCTACCGGGCGATCAGCGGGAAGGCGAACATGGCCGTCGGGCACGGGGCGTGGGATACGCTCGAACCCGGGCTCTGGCCGGGCGGGAAGATGGATCCGTCGTTCCGGTCGCTCCTGCACGCCACCGGGGCGGCGTACAACGGCATCCCGGACCAGCCGAACGCCGCCCAGCTCGGCGGGCCGGAGCGGTTCGCGGCCGCCACCGACGGCCTGTCGAACACCTTGATGCTCGGCGAGTACACGACCAACACGGTGGACCGCCGGGGGAGCTTCTGGGCGTACACGTACACGTCGTACAACCAGTCGTCGATCGGGGCCGAGAGCCGGTTGTTCGGGATGGACTACCAGCGGTGCGCCAACACCCCCGGGCTGTACGGCGACCAGCTGTGCAAGCGGGCGATCAACAGCATGCACACGGGCGGGGCCAACTTCTGCCTTGGGGACGGGTCCGTGAGGTTCATCCCCTACAGTGCGAACATCACCCTGCTCCAGAACATGGCCACGATGGGCGGGAACGAATCCGCCGTCCTCAACTAACCGGAGGCCGCCATGACGCGGATCGCTGCGGCCGTCGCGGCCGGGCTGGTGGTCGCCCTGTCGGGGTGCGGCGGGGGCAAGTTCGCCCCCGCGTCCGGGGTCGTGTACCTGGACGAGAAGCCGTACCCCAGGGCGGTCGTCGTCTTCCAGCCGGTCGGGTCCAAGGACGACCAGACCCCCGGCCGGGGGTCGAGCGCGTACACGGACGAGAACGGCCGGTTCGTCCTCAAGGGCGTGGACGGGGAGACCGGTGCGATCGTCGGCCGGCACCTCGTGCGCATCATGACGAAGGGAAACGACGTCATCACCCAGAACCCGGAAACCGGGTCCGAAGACGGCCCCCCGGCCGGGAAGGGGACGGTCGATCCGATCCCGCCCGAGTGGAACTCGGCGAGTACGGTCGAGGTCGACATCCCGCCCGGCGGGACCGACTCGCTCAAGTTCGAGATCAAGTCGCGGAAGAAGAAGTAGCCCCGCTGGTCGTGCCGCACCCGCCGCCGCTGCACCGCACCCCGGCGCGGCGGCTCGCGTTCCCGCGCGTCGCACTTGAGTTCACGATTGGCGCGGTTATAGTGGTGGTGGCGACGGCAACGCGAACCGACCGATCCCGAAGCCAGGACCGGCCTCTTCCGACCGCCCCCTTTTTCGACACACGCGCCCCGGTCCGCCCCGGGGCCACGACGACCGACAACCGGAGACCGCGGCATCCGCTGGACCCCGCTGCTGCGCGACCTGATCCGCAAGGCCCGGGAACTGGCCGCGGACCCGGCCGGGCCGCCCGCCCCGTCGGCCGCCGCCGCGACGACCTACGAGCCGCTGGCGAAGGTGATCCTGACCGACGAGGTGAACCGCACCCTGTTCGGCGAGTATGCCGCCCACCGGGCGAGCGACCGCGGCGGCGAGGAGATCGGCTGGGTGCTGCTGGGGGTCCGCGGACCCGACACCGCGACCGTCCTCGCCACCCTCCCCGCCGGCACCGACCGCGACGCCGGCGAGGCGCACGTGAGGTTCAACAGCGCGGCGCAGGCGGTGGCCAGCCGGGCGGTGCGGCAGAAGGACCGGCGGCTCGCCCTGCTCGGCGTGGTCCACACCCACCCCGGCAGCCTGCGGCACCCGAGCCGCGGCGACTACAAGGGCGACCGCGAGTGGGTGCGGCAGCTGCGCGGCGGCGAGGGCGTGTTCGCCATCGGCACGGCGGATGCTGAAACCGCGGTAGACGGAACCCCGGTCGGGTGCCACCCGACGCCGAACACGCAGTGTCTCGGCGGCCTCCGCTTCAGCTGGTACACGCTGGCGGCGGACGCGGCGAAGTACCAGGACGCGGCGCTGGAACTGGTGATCGGCCCCGACCTGGCCCGCGACCTCCGCCCGGTGTGGCCGCAGTTCGAGGCGCACGCGGCCCGGCTCGACCGACTGGCCCGGCAGCAGGGGCGGGTGAAGTTCGAGGTGGTCGAAGGAAAGTACGGGCCGGCCCTGGCGGTGGTGGTGGGGCTGGCCGAGCCCGAGCAGAGCGTCCGGGTGGTGCTGGACGGCCCCGAGGCGCGGTACGTGTACGAGGCGGGCGAGTCGGCCTTTCAGGTAGACCCCGGCGCCTCCGCCCCGGACGAGGGCGTGTACCGCATCCTGGCCGAGCTCGCCGCCCGCGGCTGACACCGAATCACGGCGCGTCTCTCCCCGCGCCGCCCGCACGATGGTTCGCGCCGAATCGTCGTCCCTGTTCCCGTCGTCGCCCGTGTCAGGAGGCAACTCCCATGGACTTCCGTCCGCTGAACGAGGTCGAGCGCCGTCAACTGGTCACCGCCCTGCGGGGCAACGCCGACCGCGGCCTGTCGCTGCTGATGGACCGCCAGACCACCTACACCGGCACCGCCGAGGAGGTGCCCGACGAGGAGGTCATCGCCGCCATCAAGTCCGTCCCGTGCCACTACTGAGCGGGTCGTCCCACGTCATTCGTCCCTCGTCATTCGGGGAAAGCCAGCCGAATGACGAGGGACGAATGACGAGGGACGCCGCATGGGGCTCTTAGACACCGAGTTCGGCAAGCGCCGCCTGCTGACGGTCGAGGTGCCGGCGGTGGAGGCGTACAACCGCGGCCGCGACCCGGGCTTCGGCATCACGCTGAACCGGGTCGGCGGCGCGCTCGTGTTGAGCTACCAGCTGAAGCCGTGTCACAACGTCTACCGGCTGGAGACGCGGTTGCTCTCCAGCTACCCGACGGTGCCGCCCGAGACGCGGGTGCTGACGCCGTTGAAGCACTGCGCGCACCTGCTGGAAGGCCAGACAATGTGCTTGTGGCGGCAGGGGAGCACCCGGGCCGCGAGCCGCTGGGATCCGGCGCAGTTTACCTGCGTGTTCGCGGTGCAGGCCGCGTGGCGGTGGCTGGCGTGCTACGAGGTGTGGCACGAAACGGGCGAGTGGCCGCTGCCCGAAGCGAAGTGAGGTGAGGCGAGCCGACCGCCGTGAGACGGCGGGTGAGTGGCACGACACCCGCCGCCTCACGACGGTCGGCTCGCCTCGGATCGATACCCATGCATCTCCTCCAGGTCGGCGCCGGCAGCGGCGGAATCGTCGTGCTCGACCTCGTGGCGCGCGACCCGCGGGTGACGCGCGTCACGCTCGTCGAGCCGGACACGTACAAGCCGCACAACGTCTACCGCCACCAGTTCCCGCCCGCGGCCGTCGGGCGGTTGAAGGCCGAGCTCGCGGCCGAGTGGGTCCGCGAGCACCGGCCGGACGTGATCGTTGACCCGATCGTCGCCGACCTCACCGACACGACGTGGGGCGATGTCTTCCAGGACTTCGCGCATGCCTGTGATGTCGGCGTGTGCGCCGTGGACAACGAGCCGGCGAAGTTCGCGTTCGACGCCCTGATGCGAACCGCGGGAAAGCCGTGGACGCTCGGCGAAGTCCTGAGCGGCGGCATCGGCGGCTGGGTCCACCGCTTCGTGCCCGGGGGGCCGTGCTACGGCTGCGTCGCGGCGCATCTTCGCCGTAATGTCACAGAGGAGGCGCCGGCCCCGGCGCCCGACTACAGCGCCCCCGGTGGTGTGGTCGCGGAAACGACGGTGCCCGCCAGTCGGGCGAGCATCGCGGTGATCGCGTCGCTGCACGCGGCGGTCACGCTGGACGTGCTCGCCACAATACATCAACCCGGCGCGAATCAGTCGGTCGGTGCGTCCCCCCCCTTCCCTCCTAGGGAAGGGGGGCCGGGGGGGTTAGGTGGCTCCGCGCGTCGTTCCACCCCCACGGGTGCAGACGCCGCAACCCCTCCCCCGGCCCCTCCCCCAGAGGGGGAGGGGAGTAAACCGGACTTCTCCAGTCTCTTGTTCACCCTGGCGGTGGTGCCGGGTGTGTTCGACGCGGCGTACCGGCCGTACCGGTTCGCCGTCCCGAGGGCGGCCGCGTGCCTGGTGTGCGCAGCCCGACCCGCCCCGACCGGGGAGGAGCTCGATGTGGCCCTGGATGACGCGCTGGCTCGACTGGGTGACAACTGACGTGCTCCCCCTCCGCCGCACCCGCCCGCACGGACAGGCCGTCCACACCCGGTACGAGAAGGCCGGGCTCGACCTGTACGACCTCCCCGTGCCGTGGAACGCCGACGCCGTCGTCGTCGAGGTGCTCCTGAAGCTGCCGCCGGCGGCGCGCAAGAAGACCGACTTCACCTTCCGCCTGCCGGGCCGCGAACCCATCCCCGCGGACGCGCTCCGCCCCGAGGCCGACAACCGCTACCGGCTGCTGTTCCGCCTCCCCGTCCCGGCCGCGACGACGGACGGCGAAGTCCTGTGGAAGGCGAAGCACCTGGCGCGGGTGAGCGTGCCGGTGCTCACGGCCGCGGAGTTCGTCGCCGGGTTGCGGCTGACGCTGCCGACCGTCGGCGTCCGGCTCGGGGCGGAGACGGTGGCGGCGCGGACGTTCGTGGCGTCGCAGTGCCGGGGGCTGGTGGCGTCGTGCGTGCTGCGGAGCCCGACGCCGCTCGCGCCGGTCGCCGACCTGGGGCTGAAGGTCGTGTTCCGCAGCGCACGCACCTCGGCGGCGCACGAGGTGGCGGTGCCGCTGAGCAGCACCCAACTGGCGGGGCGGGAGGCGGTGGTGACGGCGGCGTGCCCGAAGGTGCCGCGGCGCGTCGGCGCGTGGTCGGTGGCGTGGGTGGTCGGCGGGCGCGAGGTGTGCGCGCAGCGGGTGGAGGGGATTCCGGCGCGGCGGTTCGAGGCGTCGCTGCGGGTGGCCGACGCCCGGTTCGTGGTCGCCGACAAGGGCGGGGCGGTGCGGGTGGTGCGGCAGCCGCCGGCGGCCGGCGAGGCCGAGCGCGTGGGGCCGTGCTTCCTGGTGGCGAGCTCCGAGCCGGGGATGGCCGGGACGTGCCGGCTCCACGTTCACGCCGCGACCCCGGGGGAGCCGCGGTCGCCGCCCCTGATGGAGCAAGACGTGCTCGTCACCGACGGACCGATGGTGTTCGCCCCGGGCCTCCTCGACGCGGCCGAGACGACACGGGTGGCCGGGTTCGAACTGCGGCACAAGGGGCGGGTGCTCGGCTCGGCGTCGCTGCGGCCGGTGCCCGCGGCGACGCTGACCGCCGAGGGCGGGTTCAAGCCGCCGCCCGACTTCGCGTGGACGCTGACCGCCGACGACGAACTGGCCGAGCGGCTGGCCCGGCTGATGGGCGGCGGCTCCTGACTTTCGCCGCTTGCGGCGGTGCAACGCCGCAAGCGACGTCACTGGTTGCTGGTGGCCCGCGTCGGGTTGTGGAACCGGTCCGCGGCCGGCGTCAGCCGCAGCGCCAGCGCCAGCATGAACCCGAAGAACACGACCCCGAACGCCCCCAAACCGAGCGCCACGTACTTCCCCGACACCCGCTTCGGCACCTGATTCTCGGTCACGCCAGCCCCTCCGCCCGCAGGTCTTCGACCGCCGCCTCGAACGCCGCGAGCGTGTGGTCGATCACGTCGTCGGTGTGGGCGCTGCTCGTCATCGCGGCGAAGCCCCACCAGTCGACGCCGTTCAGCAGCATCGCCTGCCGCAGGGCGTTCAGCTGCCGGCCGTTCTTCGGCCCGTCCAGCCGAGTCAGGTCGCCGCCGTAGGGAATCAGGCCGTCGTTCACGCCCGCTTCCGGGCTCGGCCGCGGGCCGTGGTAGTCGAACACGACGCGGACCATCGAGAAGTCGCCGTAGGCGACCATCGGCCAGTCGCGCGCCGCGAACAGCTCGTTGAGGCCGTTGCGAAGTCGAACCGCGGCGGCGTTCGTGCGGCGGCCGGGTTCGCCGGTGGCGACGCGATTGAGCATCGTCACCCCGGCCGCGGCCGACAGCGGGTTCGCGTTGTAGGTGCCGGGGTGTTTCATCTTCGGCTTGCCGGGCCGCGGCTCGATGAACGCCAGGATGTCGGCCCGGCCCGCGAGGCAGCCGCCGGGGAGGCCGCCCGCCAGAATCTTCGCCATCGACGTGAGGTCGGGCGTGACGCCGTAGAAGCCCTGCGCCCCGCCGGGGGCGACGCGGAAGCCGGTAATCACCTCGTCGAAGATGAGCACGCGGCCGAGGCGGGTGCAGATGTCGCGCAGCCCTTTGAGGAACTCGCCGCGGATCGGCACGGCGCCCCAGTGGCCGCCGGTCGGCTCCAGGATCACGGCACCGATCGCGTCGTCGCGCTTCAACGCGTCTTCGACGCGGGTCAGGTCATTCGGCGGGATCGCCACGCAAAGCGCGGCTACGCCCTCGGGCACGCCCGGTACGCCGGCCGCGTCGTAGGGCGGGTCGGAGCCGACGGTGACGGTGTCGTGCCAGCCGTGGAAGTGGCCGAAGAACTTGAGGAACTTCGGCCGCCCGGTGGACAGCCGCGACAGCCGCAGGGCCATGAGCGTGGCCTCGGTGCCGCTGCCGGTGAACCGCACCCGCTCGGCCGACGGCACCAGCTGCTGCACCAGCCGGCCCCAGGCGATTTCCAGGTCGTGACACGAACCGTGGTGCGTCCCCCGTGCCATCTGCTGCTGCACCGCCGCGACCACGTCCGGCGGCGAGTGGCCGAGCAGCAGCGACCCGTGGCCGACGAAGTAGTCGGTGAGCTTGTGCCCGTCCACGTCCCACTTGTGGGCGCCGGCCGCGTGGCTGACGTAGACCGGGAACGGGTCCATCATCCGGGTGTCGTGCGTAACCCCGGTGGGGAAGATTCCCTTCGCTTGCTCGAATCGGGCCTTCGAGCCGGGGAACTCGGCGGTGTAGCGATCGGCGAGTGGGCGGACGGCCACGGCGGGCATCGGCGGGGCTCCGTTGGGTGGTGTTGATTTACGAACCGCACGCGTCGAATTCCCCTTCCCGCCCCCGCGGCCGATGGGGTATCACGAAGGCTCACCCCGTCACGGAGGGCCGCCATGCTCGCGCCCCGGGCCGCCGCCCTCATCGCCCTGCTGACCGCCGCCCAGCCGGCCGCCGCGTGTACCTTCTGCGACGGCGGCTTGCGCGGCCGGCAGACGCTCCGCCTCCACCACGCCGGCGCGAAGGTCGTGCTCGCCGGGCAGCTGCGGAACCCGCGCGTCGACGCCAACGCCCCCGGCGGCGGCACCACCGAGTTCCACGTGACGACCGTCCTCAAGGACGACCCCGCCCGCGGCGGCCGCGCCGTGCTGTCGCTGCCGAAATACCTCCCCGTGATCGGCGACACCCCGCCCGACTACCTGATCTACTGCGACGTGGTGAACGGCGCCCTCGACCCGAGCTACGGCCTGCCGGCGCCCGCGGCGGTGGTCGAGTACGCCCGCGCGGCCGCCGCCGCGACCGACGCCGACCCGGCGAAGCAGCTCGGCTTCTTCTTCCGCCACCTCGACCACGCCCGGCCGGAGGTCGCGGCCGACGCCTTCCTCGAATTCGCCAAGGCGGCCGACGCCGACATCCTGAAAGCCGCCCCCGCCTTCGACCACGCCAAGTTGCGAACGCTGATCGCGTCGCCGGCCACACCAACGGAACGCCTCGGCGTGTTCAGCTTCCTCCTCGGCAGCTGCGGCACCGCCGACGACGCCGCTTTCCTCGCCTCGCTGCTGACGGCGAACCCGCCAACCGACCGCGCCTCGGCCGCGTTCGGCGGGCTCCTCGCCGGCTACATCCTGCTGAAGCCGCAGGACGGCTGGGCGCTCGCGGCCACCGTCCTCGCCGACGAGCGCCGCGGCTACGCCGACCGACTCTCGGCGGTGAACACCGTCCGCTTCTTCCAGGCCACCCGCGCCGCCGAGAGCAAGCCGCACGTCCTCCGCTGCTGTGCCGCTCTCCTGCCGTGCGGAGACCTCGCCGACCAGGCCGTCGAAGACCTCCGCCGCTGGGGCTACTGGGAGCTCACTGCCGACGTGCTGGCGCAATTCCCGAAGCCGACGCACGCCGCCCCGATCGTCCGCCGGGCGATCGTCCGCTATGCTCTCACCTGCCCGGCCGACGACGCCCGACGGTTCGTCGCGGCCCTGCGGCAGACCGACCCGCGGCTCGTCGCCGACGTGGAAGAGATGCTGCGACGGTTCGACCGCGTCCCCGTCCCGAAGAACTGAATGATCCCCACCACGCCGATCGAACGGGTTCCCGCCTCGCCGTCCGGCGTCGTCGCCGACTGGCTCGTCGCCGGCGTCTGGGAGGGCGAGAAGCCGCCCACCGACCTCGACGCCGCGACCGGCGGGCTGCTGAGTTGGCTGAACACGGCCGGCGACCTGACCGGGAAGCCGCTCGAACTCGTGCCGCTGCTGAAGCCCGCCGGTCTGACCGCGCAACGGCTCATGCTCGTCGGGCTGGGGAAGCGCGCGGAGGCGACGAGGCTGCGGTTCCACGAGGCCGGCGCCGCCGCGGCCCGCGCCGTCACGGGGAAGCCGGTGGCGACGCTCGCCGCCGCCGCGCCGGGCGCCGGCGGCGGCCTCAACGCCGCCGACGCGCTCCACGCCTTCGCCGTCGGCATGACGCAGGGGTTCGTCGGCCCCGGGCTCCGCAAGGCGACGCCGGCCCGGTACGCCCCCGGCCGCTTCGTCCTCGCCCTCCCCGCGGACTGCGGCTTCAACCCCGCGCCGGTCGTCTTCGCCGTTCACGCCGCGGCCCGCGGCATGTGGCTGGCGCGTGCGCTGGTGAACACGCCGCCCGCCGACCTCGACCCCGAACGCTTTGCCGACGTCGCCGTCGAACACGCCGCGATCGTCGGCGTGGAAGCCGAGGTGTGGGACGAACACCGCCTCGAAGAGGAGCGGATGGGCGCGCTGCTCGCCGTCGCGCGCGGGTCCGACCGGCCGCCGCGGCTGGTGATCCTGCGCTACGTCGGCACGCCCGGCGTGCCGGCGCTCGCGCTCGTCGGCAAGGGCGTGACGTTCGACAGCGGCGGGCTGTCGCTGAAGACGTCCGAGCAGATGGTGGACATGAAGTGCGACATGGCCGGCGCCGCGGCCGTGCTGGGTGGGATTCGCGCGGCCGCGGAGCTGAAGCTGCCGGTGAACCTGCTCGGCGTGCTGGCGCTGGTCGAGAACATGCCGTCGGGCCGGGCGATGAAGCTCGGCGACGTGCTGACCACGCGCCTCGGCAAGACGATCGAGGTGCTGAACACCGACGCCG
>Ga0209181_10012409_pt1 | contig 10778 bp, 6 predicted proteins | sample MAT05_FD_187208 | JGI IMG/M metagenome (GOLD analysis project Ga0209181, IMG submission 187208) | Freshwater microbial communities from Lake Fryxell liftoff mats and glacier meltwater in Antarctica - MAT-05 (SPAdes) (version 2) | ecosystem: Environmental > Aquatic > Freshwater > Ice > Liftoff...
CTCGTCAACGAGCTGCTGCGTCTTCCATTTCTTGAGCTTCAGGCCCAGCGTTCGCACTCCAATTCCAAGCGACTGAGCGGTCTTCTGTCGATGGCCACGAAACCGCTTGAGCGTGCTGATGATCGCGTCGCGCTCGATGTCTTCCAGCACCCGATCCATGATCGGGATCACCGTCTGGATCACCCCGGGCTTGGTTTCCGTCAGCACGTCCGCGTTCGAGTACCCGTTGCTCACGCCGATCGGGAAGCTCGACGGGCCACCCGCACTCATCCCATTCAGATCGGCCAGCAACCACGGCTCCACCAGCTCACGCGTGATGACGCTCTGGCGCGCCAGCACAACGCCGCGCTCACAAATATTCTGCAGTTCGCGGACATTTCCCGGCCACTGATACACCGTCATCACCGCCAAGGCGTCCGGCGCAATCGTGACGTCGCCCCGCCCGTCACGCCGCGCGATCGATCGCACGAAATACTCCGCCAGCGGGCCGATATCTTCCTGCCGATCACGCAGCGGCGGCACATGAATCGGCAGCACGTTCAACCGGAAGAACAGATCCTGCCGGAACTCACCCTTGGCAATCGCCCGCGGCAGGTCCCGATTGCTCGTCGCAACCACCCGCACGTCAACCCCGATCGAAAGCGAAGCGCCAACCCGTTCCAGCACGCGCTCCTGTAACACCCGCAGCAGCTTTGCCTGCACCCGCACCCCCACCTCGCTAATTTCGTCCAGCAGCAGCGTGCCATGATCGCTCAACTCGAAACGCCCCTTGCGGACCTTGTCCGCGCCGGTAAACGCGCCGCGCTCGTGGCCGAACAACTCAGACTCCAGCAGACTCTCTGACAGCGCCGCGCAGTTGACGCCAAGAAACGGCCCATTGCGCCGCTGCGAGGTCTCATGGACCGCTCGCGCCACGACTTCCTTGCCCGTGCCACTCTCACCGATGATCAGCACCGTGCCGTGGCTCTCCGCGACCGCCAGGACCTGCTCCTTCACGCGGCGCATGGCCGGCGAATCACCAATCAGCCGCGCGATGCCGCTCAGCGGCTCCTCACCGCCCTGCGCTTCCGATGCCGGCGCACCCGCGCGCAGCACCGCGTTCTCTCGCACCAGCCGCGTGTGCTCCGTCGCACGCTTCACGCTGATCAAGAGCTCGTCGCCCTCGAACGGCTTGGTCAGATAGTCAAACGCACCCAGCTTCATCGCTTTGACCGCCGTCTCCACCGTCGCAAACGCGGTCATCAAGATCACCGGGATCTCATCATCGATCTCGCGCACCTTCGCCAGCAGCTCGATCCCCGTCATCCCCGGCATCTTCAGGTCTGTCACCACGCAGTCCGGTCGCTGCTGAGCAATCGCCCGCAGGGCCTGCTCCGCGCCGTCCGCAGTGCGAACAGTCATCCCCGCGCGGCTGAGCGTCGAGCCCACCGAATCGCGCAGCATTTCCTTATCGTCAACGACCAATACCGTCGCCATGTGTGGGCCCTCCTGAGCCGAGAAGCCGGTTCCACCGGCTGATTTCGAAGTATCGGCACAAGCCGCTTGCCCACCCGCACAAACTGCGCGAGGAGTTCGCCTCAGGCACCCGCCATGCCGACTTCTCGCCGTAGCGGCAAGGCAATCTCCACCACCGCCCCGCGCCCCACCACCCCGCCCACGTTGCGAATCGAAACCCGACCCCCGTGCGCATCGATGATCCGATGCACGATCGCCAGCCCCAGCCCCGTCCCCGCCGCCCGCGTCGTAAAGAACGGGTTGAACATCCGCTCCGCAACCTCACCCGCCACGCCCGGCCCCGTGTCCATCACACTCAGAATCGCCATCTCCCTGGGCGTGCCATCACCCGCCACCACGCGCCCCAGCGATGCTCGCAGCGTCAGCGTCCGCTCACCGGTCACCTCCGCCATCGCCTCCACCGCGTTGCGAATCACGTTGATCAGCACCTGATGCAGCAGCCCCGCGTCGCCATCAAACGCCACGCCGTCGCCCGCCGCGGGTTTCACATCCACCCGGACCTGCCGCCACATCAAAGAGTCCTCACGCGCTGCCTCTATCGCGTGCTCAATCAGCTCCGCCGCGACAATCGGCTCAAGGCTGAGCCGCGTCTCGCGCGAGAACGCCAGCACGTCCCGCACAATCGCGTCCAGCCGCGTCACCGCATTCACGATCTTTCCTGCCGTGCTCTGGCAGGGCGGTCGATCAGCAAGGTCCTCGTGCAGATGCCTTGCATACAGCATGATCGAGCCCAGCGGATTGCGAATCTCGTGCGCGATCCCCGCCGCCATCTCCCCCAGCATCGCCAGATGTCGCGAGGTCTGCACCTGGCGGTTCGCTTCCGACAGCTCCGCCTTCAATCGCACAACCTCGCGCGTCAGCGACTCGTGTGTCACGCTCAATCGCGACGTCACTTCATTGAACGATTGCAGCAGTGCGCCGAGGTCCGCAGGGCTGACGCCCAGATCAGGCGATGCACCACCGCTCAACGCACCGTCCGCCGCAACAGCCGACTTGGGCTCGATCTCGGGCATGACTTTGCCGTTGCTCATCCGACGCGATCCTGAAACATCGGCTCCGTCGGTCCGCCAGACATATACGCCACGCCCGCGGCCTTCGCTTGCGACGCCAAGGCCAACTGCTGCCCCAGCCGGACCCGCTGCGCCTGCAGCGCCGTCTGGTCCGCCGCGTCTCTCAGCGTGACCGCCGTCACCAGCTCATCCAGCTCCGCCAGCACCCGGCGCACCTCGCGCTGCCGCATCTCTGTCACCCCGGGCCACAACTCGCCCGCCCGCTCATGAAACAACCGCACCAGCGGCTGAATTTCCTGGTGTTCCACCTGAAGCTGTGCAACCAGCGGCTCGCGTACCTCAAGCGCCTCAAGGACACTTTCAACGTCGCCGGTCGAGACCGCGCCGCTCAGCGTCCGCGACGCAGCGTCCAGCTTCCGCGCCGTCTCACACGCACGCGTCGCCAGCCGCAGCAACCGCTCCGAAGCGCTCGCCCCAGTTTCCACATCCGCATTCGGTATGCCCATGCCACTGCTCCCATGGCGCCCGGCCGACTCCACGCCCTCTCCGAGGGCGCATGGTGCGTCGTCCAGCCTCAACTTCGGCCCGTTCCCGCGCGTCACTGGAGCAAAATCCGCGCACCCCGCCCACCGCCCCCTCGCCCACTGCCGAGACCGGAGCCGAATCGAACCAATCCCGGACCAGATCAGGGAGTCACGCCGGAGTTCGCATCCGCCTGAGCCCCCGCGCGCCTCTCAATCTCGCTCTGGGCGTCAAACCAGCGCTGCCAGTGGCGCCGCTGCATGGGCAGGTTGGCGTCGTTCAGGGCCGCCTCCGGGATGCGTTGAAGCTGGCGCTTGGCCAACTCGTGCGCACGCCGCGCCTCTTCCCACTTGCCCATCGCGACATACGCCGCGACAATCTGCGTCCGCGCCACAAGCGACGACGGGTCGCTCGCGTATCGCTGCGCAGCCTGATCATACAAGGCAATCGCGCCGTTGTAGTCGCGCCCCAGATCAAACACGCAATCAGCCAGATAGAACGCGCTATTCCGCAGCATCACCCGCTCAAAGGCCGTCAGCCCAGCTGCCCGCCGCCCGCCCAGATCATCGATGACTTCCTGGAACTTCGCCTGCGCAACACGCAGCCGCTCCTCGCGAACAACCTCAAGCTCCGTCCGTCGCGCCTGCGGCATCGTCTGCCGCAACTCATTCTGAATCTCCGACGCCGAGAGCCGGCTCGAGTCCGCCAGCTTGTAGCGCACGACCTGCAGTCGCGGATGCTTGTCATAGCCCTCGGCCCGCCGCAGCAGCCCGATCGCCTTCGCTTGGTCCGTGCCGTTCATGTGCTCGATCTCGCCCAACTCCGTGATCGCGTCGCGAAAAATGTCGCTCTTTGGTCCCACGCGCCGCCCCGAGATCACCTCGTCAAAGATCAGACGAGACAACTCGTCGTTGTCCGGCTTGCCGTCAGTCAGCAGCGACCTCGCCAGTGGCACCAGCGACCGGTCCCCCCACTCTCCCGCTCGCGGCGAATCCGGGTCCGGCGCAATGCTCGCCTTCCCGTTATCGATCTTCAGCGTCAGGCCCGCCAACCGGCGATACAGCTCAATCGCGGCCGCGTAATCGTGCTCCGCCTGGAAGATCTGCGCCAGCCGAAACCGCGCCTCGTGCCGTCGCGGGTCGTCCTCCGCGGCGCCCTCCACATACGTGCTAAACGCCGCCTTCGCCCCCGCCCGGTCCGCGGCCAGATCAAAGCAATCCCCCGCACTAAACATCGACTCGCCATACGCCTTGTTGTCCGAAACCACCACGCTGTCAGCATGAGCGCGAAAGTTGATCCCCGCCTCATAGAAGTGTCGCTTCGCCTGGCGAGCCGTGACGATCGACACGCCCGGCATCGTCGCCCCGCCCTCGACGTGCGCAGCAGCATCGCCACTCTTGGGTCCATGCGAGTCAGCGCCCGCGTGTGCATCCGGTTTGGCTTCGGGCTTCGCACCTGCGTCCGCAGCGCCCGGCCCGCCGCCATGCGCTGAGCCTGAGGCTTGTTTCGTCTCGTGATTCTCCATCGCCGGCGACGCGTGCCCATCTGCCGGCATCTCCGCCTCAAGCATCGCCTTGGCGTCCTTGGCCTCCGCCAGCGCCGCCATCGCGACGCGACGGTGCGTCTGCGCCAGCGCCAGGAACACCGGCCCCGGCACCTCGCCCGCCTTCCGATACACCCGCTCGGCCATCTGCGCATACTGCAGCGCCCGCGGATAATCCTCACGCACAAATCGGTCCGCCTGACGCTCCATCAGGCTCGCGCCCAGCAAGTCAGGCCGCACACTTTCGCTGGCGTCCTTCTTGCTCGCCATGGCCTCCAAAAGTTCCGCATACGTCGCGATCGCCCCGTCGTCGTCGCCCGTGGCGCTGCTGGCCTCCGCGAGCCCCAACAGGGCCGTGGGCGGCGTGCTCTCGCCCGGCGCGATGTTCCGCAGCTTCGCGAACGCTTCCTTCGCATCCTCTGATCGCCCCGTCGCCTGCATGACCCGCGCGATCATCAACTGCGCCTCAACCCGGCGCCCCGACGTCGTATCAAGAAGGCCAAGAGCGCTCTCAAGCTGACGCTCCGCCTGCGCCATCAACCCCGGGTCGGCGCGCTGCTTCTCCGCAAGCTGGAAATACGCCCGCCCCAGCAGAAACGCAAGCTCGCCCCGCTGCTCCTTCGACACGCCCTCCAACCGCGGCATCGCCCTCAGCAACTGCCCGATCGCCTCGTCCTCCGCCCCCACCGCCAGCCGCAGCTCCGCCTGCTTTGCCACCAGCCACGCCCGCCCGTCCGGCGTCAACTGCGGCGACTCCATCATCTTGCTCAAAATCTCCAGCGTCGCGTCATACTGAACGTTCTTCGCGCGAAGGTTCTGCTCCACGACCCGCATCAGCAGCGCCTGACGACGCAAGCTCTCCGAGTCCGGCAGCTTGCGCGCAACCTCCAGCGCACGCTCCGACTTTCCCGTCGACGCCAGCGACGACGCCAGCAGCACGCTCTGGTCCGGCGTCAGGACATGCCCCAGCTCGACAGCGCCCTCCAGATCCGCGATCACCGACGCGTGGTTCTCCGCCCGATCAATCCCCATTTTCGCCTGACCCTGCGAGATCGCCCGAGCCCTCAACAGCAACATCTCAATGTGCCGCTCGCGCCCGACCGAGCCCTCACGCACCGCTGGCGCCACCCTGGTGTTCACCACCTCAATCGCCTCTTCAAACTTCCCCTCATCCACCATCGCCGTCGCTTCGCGCAGCGGCAGCGTCGGGTCCGCCTTCGGCGCTCGCATGATCCCCACCGCCAAGCCCGCGACCAGCAACCCCACCGCGCCCAGCGCCGCCGGGATCGGCCACACCGCTCTCCAATCCACACGCGAACGCCCGCCAGTCGCCGCGGCGCTGACCGTGCCCTCGCCCGGTGCGCCCGCGCCGCCCTTCGGCGCGCTCTTGGTCACCGTGACGCTCGGCTTGATCGTTGCTTGTGGCTTGGCTGCCTCCGCCAATGGATTACTCCGCGATCACTTTGCATCTTCCGCGCCATCGCCACCCGGACGCCAGCGTCCCCGGTGTGTTATCGGGGATCATTGCCCGCCAACTTCACTCCGAACGACCACCAGCCGACCATTCCCCCCGCCGCCGCCCGCATATCCGTCATATCCTTGTCCATGCCGCGCCGACCATCCCGCGACCCGCTCATGCCACGCACCCCGCGGCACGAAACGAAGGATTCATCATGACCCCATCAACCGCCGTCTCCGCAGAGCCAACCGCCAGCGCCCCCGGCCCCATGACCGCCCCTGGCACCCAAGCGACCACAGCAAACCTCGCCATTGCCCCCGCCTCAGCCACCAAATCCAGCAACAGCCGGATCTTTAACTTCAACGCCGGCCCAAGTTATCTCCCCGAAGAAATCATCCGCCAGATCCAGGAAGACATCTGGAACTTCAAGGGCACCGGCCTGGGCATCATGGAACACTCGCATCGCGCCAAGGCCTACGACGAGGTCATCGTCGAAGCAGAGGCCGACATCCGTGCGATCGCCAACATCCCCAAAAACTACCGCATCCTTTTCATGACCGGCGGCAGCTCCTCGCAAAACTTCATCGTCCCGACCAACCTCCTCAAGACCGGCCAGACCGCGGATCACATCATCACCGGGTATTGGGGCCAACGCTCCTTTGACGACGCCCACGCCGTCGCCAAGCAGGTCGGCGGCACGATTCACCTCGCCGCCACCAGCGCCGACACCAACCACTCCTACATCCCCTCCAGCCAGCAGACGCGATTCTCGCCCGCCGCCGCATACCTGCACTTCACCTCCAACAACACGATCTACGGCACCCAATGGCGGAATCCCGACGGTTCCGAGCGCCTCCCCGAAGCACCCGCCGGCGTCCCCCTCGTCTGCGATATGTGCAGCGACATCTACTCCCGCCCCACCGACATCTCAAAGTTCGGCCTGGTCTACGCCAGCGCGCAGAAAAACCTCGGCACAACCGGCGCAACGATCGTCATCGTCCGCGACGACCTCGTGGAGCGCGCCGACCCGGCCCTCCCCCGCATGCTGCAATATCGCACGTTCGTCAAGGACGCCAGCATGCCCAACACGCCCCCGGCGTTCGCGATCTACACCGTCGGCCTCATGGCCAAGTGGATCAAGGCCCAGGGCGGGCTCACCGCCCTCCACACCCGCAACGTCGAGAAGGCCCAACTCGTCTACGACGCGCTCGACTCCACCAGCGATTTCTGGATCGCCCACGCCCGCAAGCAAGACCGCTCGCTCATGAACATCGTCTTCCGCGCCCGCGCCGCCTCCGGCTCCACCACCGCCGAAGCCCTCGACCAACGCTTCACCAGCGAAGCCAAGGCCCACGCCATGGACGGCCTCGCCGGCCACCGCGCCGCCGGCGGCATGCGAGCCAGCATCTACAACGCCTTCCCAAAGGCAGGCTGCAAGGCCCTGGCCGAGTTCATCGTGGACTTCGCAAACCGCAACGGCTGATCGCCGAAGACCACCCACTGCGAGTACCCTCCGCTCATGCTTTCGTTCGAGCTCTGGCTCGGCTTCGCCGCTGCAATCGCCCTCCTGATCGTTCTCGATCTCAGTTTGTTCACGCGCCGCCTGCAAGTCGTCTCGCGCGGCGAGGCGATCGCCTCTTTCGCCCTCTGGATCCTCTTCAGCTACGCCACAGCCCTGGGCGTCTACGCGATCTACGAAGAGAACTGGCTCAACCTGCATCGCACGCTGCAGGACGGCATCACCCCGATCGCCGGCGCCAGCAAGCTCACCGGCTTTGAGGCGCACTTCCAGTTCCTGGCGGTCTACGTGACAGAGATCGGCCTCTCGCTGGACAACATCGCAGTCCTGGCGCTGATATTCTCGTACTTCAACGTCCCCGCCCGCGCCATGCCGCGCGCGCTCCTTTGGTCCGGCGTCATCGCAGTGGTATTCCGCCTGGGCCTGACGCTCGCCGGCGCGTCCATGCTGAACACCGCAGGCCTGAACTGGACCTCCTGGGTCTTCACAGGGCTGCTCATCATCGCGCTGCTTCGCCTCCTCTTCATGCCCGACGAGCCCAGCGACTTCTCACGCTCAAAGTTCGCCGCGTTCCTCCGCCGCCGATTACCCGTTGCCGATGACTTTGACGGGCACCGCCTCACCACCCGCCGCACCGCCACCGGCAAACTCGCCTTCACCCCGCTGCTCGTCGCGGTCGTCGTCGCAGCATGGATCGACCTCACCTACACCGCCGACAGCATCCCCGCCGCCTTCGCGCTCACCCGTGACCCGTTCATCGCCTTCTCCGCCAGCGCCCTGGCCATCTTGAGCCTCCGTTCGCTCTTCTTCTCCCTGGGCACCTTGATCGGGCGGCTGCGATACCTGAAGCCCGCGGTGGTCCTCATGATCGCCGCCCTGATCGTCAAAAACTTCTTCTTCATCGCCCACCCCAGCGCCCTCCCACCGCAATGGATGACCCTCGGGATCACCGTCGTGCTCCTCGTCGCCACCGGTGCATCGCTGCTCTATCTGCGCCGCACCGATCCCGCGGCCCTCGCCTCCCCGCGCCCATCCGCAATCGCAGACCTCGAAGAGGCCGCCCGCGCGACCCGCCGCAACTTCCGTAAGGTGCTGATCCTCATCGTCGGGACAGTCGTCATCCTGGTCGGAATCGCAATCGGGCCGCTCCCGGGCCCGGGCGCATCGATCGTGGTGCCCATCGGCATCGCGATCCTCGCAACCGAGTTCGCCTGGGCTCGGACGTTGCTCATAAGGATGAAGGACGCCGTGCTCTACTTCGACAACGTCAGCACGCGTCTCTCGCGAGCGATCCCCCCGTGGGCCGTGATCCCGATCGTGCTCGCCTACGCCGGGTTCTTCTATTTTCTCTCGACGCTCAACCCGGAGAACTGGGGGCGGCTCAACTTCCTTGGCCTCACGCAGTCCAAGTGGTTCTATTTCATCGTGGCGACGAGCCTCGGGCTGGGCTTCCCCTTCTGCGCCTTCTTGTTTCGCCTGGCAACCGGCCGCGCCCGCGCCATCAAATCCGACGCGCCGCCCACTCCGCCGCCCCCACCTTGAACCCGCTGTGGCTGAACGATACCGCGCCGCCCTCTACGCTCACCAATGCAGCAACTGACGCTCTGGGGAGGATTTGTCATCTTCGTGCTCGGCGTCGTCGCCCTTGATCTCTTCTTCGTCTCCAAAAAAGGCCAGGAGATCTCCACCCGCAAAGCCCTCTTCCTCACCGCCGGGTTCGTCACCCTCGGCCTCCTCTTCACGCCCCTGCTCGACTGGATCTACACCACAAACTTCGCCGGCGTCGCAGCACCGCTCCTCGCCGGCACCGCCACCGTCCCCGCTCAACCCGCCCTCACCGGGCGCGAAGCCGTCGCGCAGTTCCTCCAGGCATGGCTGCTGGAGTACTCGCTCTCAGTTGACAATCTCTTCGTCTTCGCCCTGATCTTCGCGCACTTCCAGGTCCCCAAAGAAAGCCAACATCGCGTCCTGCTCTGGGGCATCATCGGTGCCCTCATTCTTCGCGCCCTGATGATCGGCATCGGCGCCGCCGCCGTCGCCGCCTTCCATTGGCTGCTCTACCTCTTCGGCGCTCTGCTCATCTTCACCGCCTTCAAGCTCGCGACCACCAAGGACGACGAGCACAAGGACTTTGAAAAGTCCATCGTCGTCCGCCTCACGCGCCGCGTCGTCCGCCTCACCCCGCACTACAGCGCCGACAAGTTCCTCATCAAGGCCCCGATCACCCCCGGCTCCACCGAGCTCGCCCTCTTCGCCACGCCCCTCCTGCTCGTCCTCATCGTCATCGAGTCCACCGACGTGATGTTCGCCATCGACTCCATCCCCGCCGCCTTCGGCGTCACCAAAGAGCCATTCATCATCTTCTCGGCAAACATCTTCGCCATCCTGGGCCTGCGCTCGCTCTACTTCGCCCTCGCCGGCCTCATGGAGTCCTTCCGCTATCTCAAGTACTCGCTCGCCGTCGTCCTCGGCTTCATCGGTGTCAAAATGCTCATCGAGTACCCGATCGACTCCATCCCCTGGCTCAACATTCACGTCGGCTGGGCGGGCCTCAAGATCCCCACCGTCATCTCCCTGGCCATCATCTGCGTCGCCCTCACCCTGGGCATCGCGGCCTCACTCACCGCCTCTCGCGCCCGCAAACCCGCCTAGCTGCGCAACCATTTCGACCGCCCCCAGAGCGTTGTCATCTCCACGTCCTAGTTCATCGCTGAAATCCCCACGAACGCTTCCCCGCCCCCGGCAGTATCATCCACCTGACATGAAGCCATCCCCCGCCCTCGCCATCTTCGCCCTCTCGCTCCTGACCACCGCCCTCCCCGGCTGCGCCTGGAAGTCCGCGGCCCAGCGCGACGCCGACGAACGAAACTCCCAGCGATTCCTCGAAGGCACCGACACCAGCGCCTTCATCGCCGCCGCCGAAGCCGCCGTCCGCGCCGGTGACAAGGCTAAAGCTCTTGAAGCCTTCGGGCGCGCCATCGAAGTCAACCCCACCCTCACCGCCGCCCACATGGGCATGGCCGACCTCTACCGCATGGATGGCGATTTCTCCAAGGCCGAAGTCGGCTATCGCGACGCCGCCCAGACCGAGCCCCGCAACTTTGACGCCCAGTACTTCCACGGGCTGATGCTCCACGTCCTCAACCGCGTCAGCGACGCCATCCAAGCCTACCTCCGCGCCCTCTCTGTCCGCCCCGATGACTTCAACGC
>Ga0209181_10012412_pt1 | contig 10776 bp, 6 predicted proteins | sample MAT05_FD_187208 | JGI IMG/M metagenome (GOLD analysis project Ga0209181, IMG submission 187208) | Freshwater microbial communities from Lake Fryxell liftoff mats and glacier meltwater in Antarctica - MAT-05 (SPAdes) (version 2) | ecosystem: Environmental > Aquatic > Freshwater > Ice > Liftoff...
CTCGCAGAAAATTACTCCCAGAAAATTACCTCCCAGAAAATTACCTCCCAGAAAATTACCTCCCAGAAAATTACCTCCCAGAAAATTACCTCCCAGAAAATTACCTCCCAGAAAATTACTCCCAGAAAATTACTCGCAGAAAATTACTCGCAGAAAATTACTCGCAGAAAATTACTCGCAGAAAATTACTCGCAGAAAATTACTCGCAGAAAATTACTCGCAGAAAATTACCTCCCAGAAAATTACTCGCAGAAAATTACTCGCAGAAAATTACCTCCCAGAAAATTACTCGCAGAAAATTACTCGCAGAAAATTACTCGCAGAAAATTACCCGCAGAAATCTCCCCCAAAATTTTGGCTTGCTCAAATGCCCGATTCACCCTTCTAAACGGCTCTTTCACACACCCGATGAAAAATCTGTAGCAGTTTGTGTGCATAATCTGCCGGATCGAACATCCGAAGGCAAAATCACCGCTCAAACTTTTGCTTATGTTCACCTCATTCATTCCCTGGCTTTGGGCTGCTGTTTGCGCCGCCCTGTTTTCGGGTTCCCCGAATTCAAACTTCTCTCGCCCCAGTCGAGATCAAACTTCGAGCTTTCGAACTTCGAGCTTTCAAACTTCAAACTTTCTACCTCCGACGGATTCGTTCTTTACCGAACTCCAAACCACGCTCGCCCGCCGCATGGCCGAGACCGCTCCCGAAAAATGCTATGTCCACACCGACCGCACGCTGCTCGCTCCCGGCGACACCCTTTGGTGGAATGCCTACGTACGGAATGCAGGAGATCTCATGGCTTCCAAACAAAGCGAAATTCTGTACGTCGAACTGCTCGACCCGCGTGGCGCTGTCCTTCAGCAAAAAATTGTGCTTGCCATCGGCGGCACAGCGGCGGGTGAATTTGCCTTCGCGGCGTCGCTACCCGGCGGTCTGTATAAACTCCGTGCGCACACTTTGTGGATGAAAAATACCGAATCGGTATTCGAGCGCGACATTACGCTTCAAAAAACCGTGCTGCCCCGGGTCAGCCTTCGCCTAGAATGGGAGCGCAAAGCCGTTGGGCCCGGCGAAGTCGCCATCGCCCGCTTCGATGCGAGCAGCCTCAGCAACGAGCCATTGGCCAACCGTACATTTCGCTACACCGCCAGCGCCGCAGGGAAAGATTTTGTGGAAAATACCGCGACTACCGATGCCACCGGCCGCGCGTACATCCGGTTCGAAATGCCTAAAAAACTTGGCTCGCCGGATGGGTTACTCAATATTCAGATGGAACACAACAGCCAGACGGAAGCGATCTCCCGGGCCATCCCCATTGTTTTGAACAAAATTGACCTCCAGTTTTTCCCCGAAGGCGGCGACGCGGTGGCGGGTCTGCCCTGCCACATGGCGTTTAAAGCCGTCAATGAATACGGTAAAGCCGCCGACGTGGAAGGCGTGGTGCAAGACAGCCGGGGGCAGCAAGTCGCTGCGTTCGCTAGTTGGCACAACGGTATGGGTGCGTTCAACTTCGAGCCGAAGCCCGGTGAGCAGTACACCGCCCGCCTCACCCAGCCCGCCGCCGCTGCCCGTTCTTACGAACTGCCCGAACTGCGCAGTCAGGGTTTTGCGCTGCACTTGCAGGAACGAAACGCCGATAATTTGACCTTTCAGGTGAATGCCACGCGACCAGGCAAGGTGTATCTGGTGGGTATGTCGGGTGACAGGTTGTTCTTTTTCAAGGAAGTAAACCTGAGTTCGCAACTCCCCGAAAGTTCTAAATTTTTGGGAAATTTAGTTGCTGTCTCCACTGCCGATCTTCCCATCGGCATTGCCCGCTTCACCCTGTTCAATGAAAAAAAAGTCGAAATTGCCGAGCGGCTTGTGTTTGTCAACCGCGACCGGGGCCTGCATTTTGACATCAAAACCGACAAGCCGCAGTACCTGCCCCGCGAAACGGTACGGATGAGCATCCGCGCTACCGATCATACCGGGCGACCTGTGCAGGGCCAGTTTTCGATGGGGGTGACCGATGAGTCGCTGCTGACGTTTGCCGATGACAAACAAGGGCACCTGCTTTCCGCGCTGCTGCTGGAACAAGACCTGCGCGGTACGGTAGAAGAACCAAATTTCTACTTCGATGCCAAAGAAACAAAATCTGAAACGGCCCTCGACCATCTGCTGCTCACCCAGGGCTGGCGGCGTTTTGATTGGAAGGAAGTGTTGCAGCCGACTCCGCTGGTGTATGAGCACGCTCCCGAACACGCTACTGTGGAAGGATGGCTCTGCGATGCCAATACGGGCAAACCACTTGCCGGGCAAAAATTGACCCTGAATCCTGATGGAGAGACTGTCGTGACGGACACAGTCGGCAACTTTCGATTTGTGAACGCCGATATTTTGCGTTGCCACCACATTCGCGATGCACAGAATCAATTGCATGAAATCGCTGATTTTTCCATGAAAATGATGGTGCGGCAGGGCATACCAGAAGGTCGTCAGCAATGGTACTATGCGGAGGGATACCCGTCTTCTCAAGGTTTTTCAGTGCTTACAGGCAAAATCACGGATGAGGTGGATGCAGAAGGACTCATTGGCGCATCAGTCAAAATTACACAAGGCAGTGAGTTTTTGCGCGGCACAATCACAGACTTTAATGGCGATTACAGGGTTTCTTTGCCGCCTGGCAAATATGACGTTGAGGTCTCGTATACAGGTTACACGGCCAGCCGGGTTACCGGGATATCAGTGAAGGGCGGTACTATGAACTTCCACAACGTCAGTATGTCGAGTGGTACCATGCTACAGGAAGTGACCATCAGATCGTACAAAGTGCCGCTTATCCAACAAGATGCTACCAGCAGTGGCATGACGCTGTCAAGTTTGGGCGGCTCAGGATTGCGCGATGCAGGTGGAAGGGTTGCAAGGCCCATGGACACAGCACCAGCCAAGGCAAAAAAAGAAGCGGCGGATAAGCCAGTACAGGAATTTAAAATTCCGCTGATCAAAAAAGATAAAACCTATTCGGGTCAAGCACTTACGTCGGATCAGGTCAAAAATCTGCCCAGTCGGAGTGTACAGCAAATCGTATCAACCACAGCTGGTACCACTTCCATTGACGGCGGTGATGTCAATATCAAAGCCAGCCGCAGCGGCAATACGAACTACTACATCGATGGCATCCGGGTGGCAGGTACACCGCCGCCAGTGCAGGATTTGGAAAATGTAGAAGTCATGACGGGCGGCTTGGGTGCCGAATTTGGCGAACGGTCGGGTGCGGTCAGCACGATGAACGAGGTCGTAGTAGTTGGCTACGCCGTTTCCCCTGCTCCACGCGACCAGACGGGCGCGATTTCTACCATCCGCTTCGACGCACCAGAACGCCGCAGCCGCCGTGAGCGCATTGAAAATGACGACCGGATGATGGCAAAGCCACAGCCCGGCATCTCCCGCCAACCCGTCCGCCAGTACACCCGTGCCCGCCAGTTTTATGTGCCGAAATATGCCAGTGGTTCGGTCAGCCAGCGCACCGATTTCCGACCGACCATCTATTGGAACCCTAACTTGCGCACCAACTCAAGCGGTACGGCGACGGTACAATTTGTGACTTCCGACGCCATTACCAACTTCCGCACGACGGTGGAGGGCATATCGGCCAGCGGTGTGCCAGGTCGCACCGAGCAGCAATTTTTCGTGGAAAAACCGATTTCCGTGTTCGTAAAAGTGCCGCATTCGGTCATCGCGGGCGACACGCTGCGCTTGCAGGTGGTGGTGTCCAATAGAACAGAATTTCCTGTAAGCGGCCAGTTTTCAGTAGAAATGCCCAACTGCTTCCAACCCGTTTTGGCTGCAATCAAAAATGAACCGTCGCCGCTGATTTTACCTAAACAAAGTGTGACCCTGACGCGCTCGTATTATGTAGGTGTTACCCAAAACAACACTAATCAACCGGTGCGCATCACTTTTCGATCGCCGGAGGCTTTTGAAGACGTGATGGAAACCCAAATTCGGGTACTGGACCGGGGCTTCCCCGCCCGGCATGTACTGACGGCTAATCAAGCCCAAAACCAATTCAACCTCCACCTGATGGAACCTGTGGAAGGCACCCTGAGCGCTGTGCTGACTGCTTATCCCAGTGCACTCGAAGATGTGCTGAAAGGCATGGAGCGGATGTTGCGCCAACCTTCTGGCTGCTTCGAACAAGTGAGCAGCAGCAACTACCCCAACCTGCTGGTGCTCGACCTGCTGCGCAGCACCGGCACTTCCCGCCCGGAAGTAGAAAACCGCGCCCGCACCCTGCTCGAAGACGGCTACAAGCGCCTCACGGGCTATGAATCCAAGTCGGGCGGCTTCGATTGGTGGGGCCGCGACCCTGGTCACGAGGGGCTGACAGCCTACGGGTTGCTGGAGTTTACGGACATGAGCCGCGTTTTTGATGTGGACAAAAAAATGATCGAACGCACCGCCAAGTGGCTGCTCAGTCGCCGCGACGGCAAGGGCAGTTGGAAACGTGCTGCCGACCAGCATGGCTGGAAAACTGACGGCGTAGTGGATGCCTACATCGCATGGGCGGTGGCCGAGGCGGGTTACAGCAAAGATTTTAAAGCCGAAATTGACCATGCATATACTACAGCACTCAAGAGCGGCGACCTGTATCAAATTGCCTTGCTCGCCAATGCACTCGCAGTCATGAAAGATTCGCGCGCAGAAGGGCTTATTGCACAACTGATTGAAAAACAGGATAAAAATGGTGCCTGGTTGGGTTCTACACATTCGGTCATGCATGCATACGGCGACTGTTTTCGCGTCGAAACAACCGCGCTGGCTGCATTGGCCTTGATGAAATCAGGGACAGCAGGTGCTGCTGTTTCGAAGGCACTGGAGTTCATTATGCAATCCAAAAATGAGTACGGCTATGGCAGTACCCAGAGCACGGTGCTTGCATTGCGGACTCTGATTGAGTACGCAAAAATCGGCAATCAGAAGCCTTCCAATGGCCAACTCGTGGTGCAGGTAGATGGCAAGCGCGTGGCAGAACAGCCTTTCAGTACCCAGAACGCTAAGCGGATTGAAATGACAGGTTTAGAGCAGTTTTTTACGCACAATGACCCGCGTGTAGAAGTGTTTTTTGAAGGAAAAAATGGCAAACCCGCTGTAGCGATTCCTTTTGACCTTGAAATCAAATACGCTTCCAGATTGCCACGCAACACGGCCAACTGCCCGATCTCCCTGAAAACAGAACTGGGCAAAACCGTCGCGCATGTAGGAGAAACAGTCCGCCTGAGCACGGTACTTAAAAACGAATCAAAAGAGATGGCCGCTTCTCCGATGGTCGTGCTGGGCATCCCTGCCGGACTGAACCTGCAACCCTGGCAGTTGAAAAAACTGATGGATGAAAAGCACTGCGATTTTTACGAACTCTGGGACGGCTACGCGGTCTTTCACTTTGAAAAACTCGCAGCCGGTGAATCCCGTACGCTGAACCTTGACCTCCGGGCAGACATCTCTGGTGCCTTCGAGGCACCGGCGAGCCAGGCGTTTTTGTACTACCGGAACGATCAGCGGGTGTGGAGCAAACCGGAAAAATTGACAATATTTACAGGGGAATGAGTTATTGATGGAAGGGCTTGTAAAATTTTCTTTCTGAAAATTTTACAAGCCCTTCCATCAATAACTCATTTACAGTTTGGGTGGCCGGGTAGGCGAGGGTTACTCCGCAAACCGGGTATCCCTTAGAAACGCCTCGTCGTCCAGTGTTTTCAAAAAAGCGATGAGTTTGGTCTTTTCTGATGCCGTGAGCGGAATGCCCAGCGATCCATCGGGCTGACGCAACAACGGGTCGAGCGTCGGTGAATCTTTCACTCCGCTGGCATAGTGGTCGAGCACTTTTTCAATGGTTTTGAATTTGCCGTTGTGCATATAAGGCCCTATAGCCGTGAGATTTCGCAGCGACGGCACCCGAAATTTGCCCACATCGTCGGGCAGTTGGCTCACTTCATTGCGGCCTCGGTCAAGGGTGAAATCATTGGTGATACCGTTGTTGCGGAACGAGTGGTCGTGAACAGGTCGGTCGCATGACAGCTGCTGCATTTTGCTTTGAAAATCTCCAATCCTTCTAACTCTTCTGCTGTGAGCGAGCCGCCCGATTCACCGCGCACAGAATAGTCGTAGCGCGGAGCAGGGAAATTCGCAGGTAATGGAGGCCCTTCAAAAGGAAGGGCCGGTTCTTCCACATCTTTACAGGCGATCAAACCGATGCTAACGATAAAAGCGAGGCAAAGTCGAAATAAAAGGCTCATTGTGAATGTATTGATTGGGCCCGCCCTTGCCAGATTGGAACGGCGAGACCAACTGATTTTCAATGATTATGCACATGGTCAATCGCAAACATATCCGCGTAATTGGACGATAGGGTCGCGGAAAAAGCGTCGCCGTGCGAGAATGGTTTGTCGGCAATTTTTACCGTATTCGGGCTGGTGAATACTTCCAGGGCATCTACATACATGTGGAAGTGAGGAGCCTCATGGTCTTGGCGCACTTCGGCGGCCTCAGATGGCACAGTCAGGTTGATCACTTTCAAATTATTGATCGTCTTGCTGTTGTAGCCTCCAAACAAACCGACGTGGTACTGGAAAATGCGCTCTCCTGTGCTCGGCTCTACTGGGGCCGCAGGCGAGGTGCCATCCATTTTCATAAAAATATAGCCTGAGTTCAACGACCAGTAGTGGCCGTTGGCCGCCCCTGCCGGGTCGAGCGCACCGGTGCGCTCTGCGATGGGGCTGACGCTCTTCGCGCTGTCCACTCCGATGGTGAATCGGAGCCCTGTGTAGTCGCCAGCCGGGATGTTTTTCAGTTTGATCTCGCGGCTGTCTGGGTCGTCGTGCTTCACGAGGAAGTAACACTCGTTCTTCGGCACAGTGTACGTGAAGCCGTCTTTGTTGGTCAGCACAAAATTGCTCACGAAGTAGTCGAAGGTGGTGAACCGCACCTGCTCGCCCGCTGCGGTAGTGTACTCGTTGCCGAGCACGAGTGCGCTGCTGCCTGCTTGGTGGTCAAATTCAATTTCAACATCACCGAAGCCTGTGATGTCATCGTGGTCGTGGTCGTTTTTGCAGGCCGGGACGACGGCAATGATTGCCGCGAAGAGGGACAAAGCCCAGAAAGATAATTTTTGCATGGTGATAAAAATGTTTAAGTCGTCAAAAAATGTAGTTCAAAGTTGCCATCCAGTGTGAATGGGCTTGAATTTTCCCTTCGCCCAAGTTTTGATAAACGGGCTGTTGAAAAGTAAATCCTGTGGAAAAACGCCCGGCGTATACATCCAGTCCGGCTGTGGCGAGCGCGATGAAGCCTCCCGGACCATCTGCGGCAGTATGTCCGTCGCGATTGGGCAGCGAGGCATCTGCAAACACGCCTGCATTGGGTAAAAGCGTGATGCGGCTGATGTTTCTCCAGTAAAAAAATTTGGCGGAGCCGCTAGAACGCCCGCAAACATCACAGGCCGACGCAGCCGACCCAAAAGCCAGCAACGCCACTGTGAGAAGCAGTGATCGCATAAAAAACAAGAATAAAAATGGATGAATGGTATGGCGGAATGGTGTTCCGCCGATGCCCGAAATCACATTACGGGGGTGTCATTCAAGCCGCAGCAGGTGGCCTGAAAACAACATCAACGGGCGCGGCGGGCAGGAAAACCCTGTATAGCGGTAGCACTACCGCAGCATCGCGATCAGAAATGAACAAGGAAAGATCAGCGGACGGCTCAAAAAACAGGGAAATGTCTTTGAGCTGGTGAAAACTATCCGGCAGTTCGGGTTTGGCCGAGTCCCGGTTCTCGCCGACGGCAATCTTTTTATTCAGGTGGCATTTCCCATTGCAATGCAAGGAAGGCTTGGCCTTGTTTTCACATTGCTCCAGATATGCCGCGAGGTTCCATTGATAATGCAGCACCCACGCCGTGCGGACGAGTGCCTGGCCGAGGATGCAAAGAATCAATGTGAATATGAAGAACCTGTTCATTTTAAGGGCAAAAGTAATGGGCGCACTGATAAAAATCGGCCAAGGTTTCGCCATTACTGGCGAAGGTAGAGTTGTTAGGAGGCATTCAGAATTAGGTCGCGTTCTCTTTTTAAGGTGGCTAAATTCTGATAAACGCTACAAATCTTTCGCCGCTCTGCGGCTGTGCTAACCAGTTGCCTCACATTTATTTCTAATCTGGCAAAGTAGAACTAAGGAACAATGAACTATAATTGATGAACTAAAAGTGCTCCAAAAATTACCCGCAAGGAAACAACCCCTTCAAAAAATTACCCGCAGTAACTTACCCGACAGCAAGTGAGAACTCCCAGATGCTCCCGTCCTCAATATCTATTTTTTCACAAACGAACTGGTAGCCGAGTTTTCGCAGGATGCGAACAGAAGCATTTTCTTCCGCCAGCGTACATGCCACGACGTTTTTCACGCCGCTTTGCCGCACCGCCCACTCCGTCAGGGCGCGAGCGCTTTCTGTTGCCAGTCCCTGGCCCTGGTAGGCGTCGGCAATTTCATAACCGATTTCAACCGAGCCGTTTGGCTCGGGTGGGCCTTTGAACCCGCAGGAGCCGACGAGCCGGGCATCCTCGCGGTGAATGATCAGGTAATTCCACCACATAGTTTCGCCCGGCTCATCCTGCAGGCGGTCGCGCATCCACAGGATGGCTTCAGGAAAGTGAGTCCAGCCTTCGGCAAAGTCTACGCCACCGAGCAGTCGGGAGAGCGTCGGCCAGTCTTGTTCCACGGCAGCATGGAGCATTTCCATGGTAGAAGGAACGAGGAAAAGTCGTTGAGTTTCGAGCATACGGCGTGGATTGAGTGTTATCCGGTTGGGAATGGCAGAGAAAAAAAATTTGCGCGTATCGCCAAAGTTCAGATTTTACGCCCGAAAAGTACGGTGGACGTGCGTCATGTTGGTTGGAATATCGAAGTTGATGGCCTTAAATGAGTTAATATTTGGGTTGATTTGTCCAGATTGTCCGGCTTTTTCCTCTTTCCGCAATCCATTCTATTTTTATGAGCGATGCCGATAACAGCGTGCTGTGGTCGGCATTTTTTGTTTTACCTGAAAAATCCCCGTTTAGACGACTTCCAAATTTCTACCCTTCAAAGCGCATTGACAATGGTGTGACAGTCGCAGCAATGCTACCTTGGTACATTTGTCGTAGTTACACTGAATTTTTGCTGCTTTTGTAGCAGCCTGTCCAACAAAACTATGCTCGACGGCTACCATATTCTGACTTTAACCCACCGCCATGCTTCGCTGGATGCCATCGGGCGCTCGGTCGTACGGAGCGACGAATCGAACCAACCTGCCACTGCGCTGCGAAACCTGAAAAGCCGCTTTGAATGGAAAGAACTCATGTACCTCGCTACCTGCAACCGGGTAATGTACCTGTTTTATACGCCCGCTCCGGTACCGGCTGATATCTCCGAAATATTGCTGGCCACCGTTCGCCCGGAATTACCGGCACATGAAATCAGGGAAATTGCCTCGAACATGCAATTGCTCCACGGCGCGGATGCTGTCCGGCATTTGATGGAAGTAGCGTCCTCTATGGACAGCTTGGTGGTAGGCGAACGCGAAGTCATCCGCCAACTGCGGGAGGCCTGGGACCGCAGCAATGCCTGGGGGCTTACAGGCGACCATCTTCGGCTGCTCCTGCGATTCACGATTGAGACAGCCAAGGAAGTGTATACCGAGACTGGTATCGGTCAAAAAGCGCTCTCTGTGGTGGCATTGGCTTTTAGTCAAATGCAAAAATCCGGCCTTCCGGCCCATGCCCGGATTCTCCTCGTAGGTGCAGGCCAAACCAATGCGCTTTTTGCCAAATTTTTGCTGAAATACGGGTATCAAAATGTCACCGTATTCAATCGCACCCTGGTCAAAGCGGAAATGCTGGCGGCCACGCTGGGTGGTCGTGCCCTTCCACTAGATGTGCTGGAGCATTACTCAGAGGGATTCGACGCGCTGATAGTTTGCACCGGAGCCACTGAGCCATTGATCACGCCCGAATTGTACCGCACCCTGCTGGGTGCCGACACTGCCCGAAAAACGGTGGTGGATCTCGCGATCCCCAACAATGTGGACAAGCAGGTGCTGACTATTTTTCCAATACAATTCATTGAAATAGAGGGGCTTCGCGAGGTGGCACAACAAAATCTTGCACACCGCGAGCAGGAGCGCACAAAAGCGGAAGCCATCATCCAACGCCGCATTTTTGCTTATCGCGAACTTTGGCATGAGCGCCAGGTGGAGCGTTCGCTGGCGCATATTCCTGATGAAGTGCGGGCTGTGAAAGACCGTGCGATTCAGCAGGTGTTTGGAAAAGAATTTGCTCAACTCGACCCTGCTGCTCAGGACGTCGTGCTTCGTATGATGGGCTATATGGAGAAGAAGTGCATCGCCATCCCGATGAAAGCCGCCAAGTCCATCGCATTGGGTGCGATGCGAGGCAGGGCACGGGAAGTCGAAAAAGTGTAGAAGTTGTTTCCTTGATCCCTTGTTGCTTGAGAGCCGGAACAGAGTTCCGGGATACTATAAAAAAGCCCGGCGGGTCACGAAGACCGACCGGGCTCTACCTTGGGGCATCCTGCCGAAACAGGGCCGGAACAGAGTTCCGGGATACTATAAAAAAGCCCGGTGGGTCACGAAGACTGACCGGGCTTTACCTTGGGGCACCCTGCCGAAACAGGGCCGGAACAGAGTTCCGGGATACTATAAAAAAGCCCGGCGGGTCACGAAGACCGACCGGGCTTTACCTTGGA
>Ga0209181_10012416_pt1 | contig 10773 bp, 8 predicted proteins | sample MAT05_FD_187208 | JGI IMG/M metagenome (GOLD analysis project Ga0209181, IMG submission 187208) | Freshwater microbial communities from Lake Fryxell liftoff mats and glacier meltwater in Antarctica - MAT-05 (SPAdes) (version 2) | ecosystem: Environmental > Aquatic > Freshwater > Ice > Liftoff...
CCTTCGGTGTCGCAGCGGCACACGCCGTCCAGCACCAGGCAGTAAAGGTGGATGTTGAGCGAGAACCGCTCTAATTCTAATGAGCGTTCAAGATGAGCCTATTTATCCAAGGCCAGGCGGTCAGACTCCGAAGCGCTTGGTGATCGCCAGCGAGCCTGGGTAGGCCAGCTTCCAGTCGACGCGCGCACGCTGACCATGTCGGCGTACACGCGGTTGGGAAACTCCTTCTCGCGCAGTTCGTCCCAGACATGCTCCTGAGGGTTGAGCTCGGCTGGTACTGTCGGTTGGCCAGGCCCAATAGGGCCGTCACGAGCGAAAGGGCAGCTCGCGGCAGCCCTCTTTCGCTCGGACCCGGGCCTGCTTGTCGCAGGCCGTTTCGCCGCGCGAGGAGATGCCCAGAACCGCTCGGGCAGTCTCTCCGGTGTATGCACGGTGTGCGCTGCCGCGGACAAGCCGTCGTCGCCAAGTCGGTTCGGCTGCGGCCTCGGCCCGCGGCGCAGGCAAAGCCAGGGCGAGCACCGCGCTGGTCGCCACCGCGCCGCGGGGCATCTTCCACAAAGCCACATCCGCAGCCGCTTTTTCGCGCCCGAATCTGGTGAATTTCACACCGGCCAGGCGGTCTCGATTCACCCCCTGTGCCAGGCCCGTCTGCATACGCTTTGCTCACTGTTGGAGTGCACCCGCACCACCGCCAGACCACAGGAGGTAACGAGCGATGTACGACATGATGACCGAAGCTGCGCAGCCGCAGCGCCAGGCCTGGGGCGAGACCCCAGCCAGAGCCGACGACCCCGTGCCCATGAACCCGCGCCTGCTGGCGCGCATGCTGGACGTGGTGGACTACGGCATGCTGATCGTGGTGGACGAGGCGCGCGTCGTCTACGCCAACCAGGTGGCGCGCGCCGAACTCGACCACGAGCACCCGCTGCAGCTGCTGGGGCGTGAACTGCGGCCGCGCAGCCCGCGCGACCTGGCGACCCTGCGCCAGGCGCTGCTGAACGCGCTGCGCCGCGGCGCGCAGGCCATGGTGACGATGCGGGGTGCGGCCGGCGGCAGCGTCAGCGTCAGCGTCTCGATCGTGCCGCTGCTGGACGACGGCGCCGCACCGGCCGCCCTGCTGGTGTTCGGCAAGCGCCGCGCGTGCGAGGAGCTGAGCACCGACGCTTTCGCACGCGAGCACGGCCTGACATCGGCGGAGACGCGCGTGCTCAAGCACTTGTGCTCGGGCCAGCGACCGGCAGACGTGGCGCGCATGGGCGGCGTGAAGCTGTCCACCGTGCGCACGCAGATCAGCCGCATCCGCGACAAGACCGGCAGCCCGGACATCGGCGGCGTCGTGGGGCAGGTCTCGCGGCTGCCACCGATGCTGTGCCTGGTGCGCCGTGCAGCCTGATGCCACAGGCTCGCCGTGCGGCCTTGGGGGCTGTCCGGTCGGCGGCGCTCCTGTGTCGACGGGAGTGCCGCTTAACATGCGGGCGCCGGCAGCGGGCCGGTTCGGTGCAGGAGCCCACGGGCATGGCCACAAACAGGCGTTCCACGACGGTGGCACCGCCGGCGCTGGAATCGGTGCCCATGAGCGAGAGCCTGCGTGCGCTGGCCCGGCGCGGCGAGCCGCGGCTGGTGCCCAAGGGCCGCCTGCTGATCCGTGAGGGTGAGGTTGGCCACACCATCTACATCATCCTGAGCGGCAGTCTGCGCGCCTTCTCGGCCAGCGACGATGGCGCGCGCGAGATGACCTACGGCGTCTACCTGCCCGGCGAATACCTCGGCGAGCTCAGCCTGGACGGCGGCGCGCGCGCGGCCGACGTCGAGGCGGTGGTGGCCAGCTGGGTCACCGGCGTCACGCGCGCCACGTTGCAGCAGCACATTGCCGAGCAGCCTGAGTTCGCCTTCGAACTGCTGTCCAAGGTGATCCGCCGCGTGCGCGCCGCCACCTTGAGCCTGCGCGCCGTAGCCCTGAACGACGTCTACGGCCGCGTCGCCTGGCTGCTGAACGAACGCGCGGTGAAGCAGGCCGATGGCACGCGCCTGACCGGGCCACTGACGCATCAGCAGATGGCCCACCTGCTGGGCTGCACCCGGCCGATGGTGAGCCGGGTGATGAAGGAACTGGAGATTGGCGGGCACGTTGTCTGTGCCGGGCACACGGTGCGGCTGTTGAAGGTCTTGCCGGCGAGGTTTTGAAGGCGGGTGAGGCCGGGGCCGGCCGCGCCGGTCGCGGGCAGGGGCCGCGGCGCCGTTGGCGCGGGGGAACGGTGCTGCCTACCGGCACGTCGTGGCTGTCGCGCTGTCTGGCGGCTTGGGCAGGATCAGGTCATGCACACAACGCAGGCGCCGATACCAGCCGCGGTAGGTGTCGTCGGCCGATTCAGGTTCACCCGCCACGCAGTGCGGAGCGGGTGGCGGTGAATGTTCCAGCAGCGGCACGAAGCGCCAGTGCGGCCCCGAGTGATTCAAGGCATGGCAGAGCAGCCGTGTGAAGACGGCGGCGCCGATGCTGGTGCCGGCGACGCGCAAGCGTGAACCCGACAAGATACCGCCCACGCGCAAGCCTGGATTGTTGCGACTGCCGTCCACGGTGGTCACCACGTCGGGACCTTCACAGCGTGCGCCCACGTTTCGATCAGGCCCCGCTGCCGAGTAGCGTGAAATGCGGCCTCTTTCATCCATGGCGCCGACCACCCAGAGCCGGTCCTCGGTGGCGGTGGCGATGCCGTTGAGGGTGAAGCGCGGATCGACGTCCGAGCAGGGCGGGTCCAGCAGATAGGACTGCCGGCCGCGGTAGCCGCGGGCACTGCGCCGTCGGCCGGGTGGGGCATCGTCACGTTGTACCCAGGCGTGATAGCAGACGGCCTTCTCGCCCAGATTGGTCAACTCGATCTTCCAGACGCCGGCAGGTGCTTCCATCCGCACCCGCTGTAGACCAGTGTTCGGTGCGTCGTCGTCGCTGCCGGTCGGTCTATAGCGTTCGCCGACGCCGAACCCGGCGCGTCTCATGGTCGGCGCCACCGCGACCAGGGCCATGCTGCCCTTCAGGCTCTGTGCTGGCGATTCCGGAAAGATCATCGCGCAGCGCAGTACGTCGACCGGCCAGCCTTCATGGTCCTGCACCTCTTCGCGCCACTCCTTGGCCTGCCCGCGCTTTACCGTAAAGGAGCCGGTGCTGCACGGCGGTGTCACCGTCACCTGCACGTCACCTGGGCCGCCGCGTTCGTCGTTGAACCACAACTCCATCAGGCTGTCAGTGTCATCGTCGGGGGGAACTTTCCAGTACAGCGTGGTCACCTTGCAATCGCCTTGCGTCGTCAGGCAGCCATTGGCATGGCAGCGTGCAAGGTGGGTGTTTCCGGCGGGCAGCACGATGTGCAGAACGGGCGTGTTTTGGCGGCCGTCGTAGGTGGCAAGCAAGTCGAGCATCGCGCGTTCGAACATCGAGCTGCCGTCGTGCGGACCCCCATGCGTGCCGTAGCTGAGGTTCACGATGACCGATTCACGCCCGTCGGCGTCCGCCCGCCTAACGGCGCGGTGGATGGCGTCGATGGCGAACCCCGCCAGCGAGCCTCCCGAGGTATCCAGAACGGCCCGGCCGGGAAGCTGGACGAAATGCATTTCGCTGGGGGCGCTCAGGTCCTGGCGTTCTTCCGGATAGGCGGTGCACGTTTTGGGCGCCTGTGCAGCAACGGCGTGCATGACAGCGCTGCCATGGGACCAGCTGGGCGGCGCCTTGACGTAATCGCGGTAGACGCGCAGTTCGTCGCCTGCCTCTCCTTGTTTGAGTGCTACCAGTTCGCTGTGCTCCAGCTTCAGAAGGGCGCCGTAGTTTTCTTCAGATCCTGACGTACCCGGACCGCGGTTGGTTGCGCTGCTGGTCGGCACCTCGTCGTACCAGAAGCCTTCGGACTGGTCGCCAATCTGCCGCCCGTCTTGCGCACCGGTTCCTGGCTTTGAGGACTTGCCCTGGTGCCACAGGCTTTTCAGACCGGCCAGGACATGCCGACTGCCGAAGTTGCAGAAGTCGTCGACGACGAAGACCGAGACGCCGGTCCGCGTCCCGGTCCACTGTCCGCTGCCAATGACTGGTAGCCAAGCGTCCAGCGCGGCCTGACGACGTTCCCTAGTCAGCAAGTTGAACATCGCCGATGAAGGTATGAAACGCGCCGACGCCAGCTCGAATCTGTCAATCAAGACGGTTTTATCACCAGTTTTGGTTTTGGATGCCAACGCCTCTATGAGACAGCACAGGCCCTTCAGAGTCACAGTCCCAGTGACGAACTTCGGCACCTTACGGATGACGCTGTTAGTCGGGAAGCGTCCTGTCCACTCTGCACAGTCAACCAGCCACTGAAGCGCCGCTTCCCGCTTCTCCGCGCACTCTGAAGGCAGCTCAGCGAGTACCTCAACCTGGGCGGGAGAGTCGTAAGGAATCGTCGTGAGATCTGCCCAGACCAGATACGGATCGACAAGTGCGCCGGGAAACTGCCAATCAGTGCCCGTCAAACCTCCTATGGGCCTCCCGCTGATCGTGATTGCCATGCGTCAGTGCTCAACTGGCGTTAGTGCACTCACCGATGGACTTTGTCCAGAGCATGGACAGCACCGGACGCCGCTCGCCTGGCTGCGGTTTGCCCTCTCCAGGCGACAGGTAGGCTTTCTCGTCCGTGTCCAGGCACGGCTGCGCGCCCTTGCCCAGATCAGTCGCGGTGTTCGGCAACTTGGCTCCAGACCAGAAATCCTTCGGACCCGAGCCGACGGTGCAACTCCAAATGAAGTAGCGCGCCATGGCCCCGCCGAGTAACTGGCCGGCCAGGCTGTCGACAGGGAAGTGCAAACCGGCCACCACGCGGTTCTCGGCAACACGGTAGGCGAGTCGCTTAAGTTGGCCGCGAAGACTTGACGCCACCGGTTTGGCGGGATCTACGCCCGCAATGTTATTGGCGACCTCATGCAGCGCAGCCAGCAACTCCGCCGCAAAGTAGGCTTCGGTAGCATGCCCGCTCGGATACGCCGAGTAGCCCGGCGTCAACACCATCGGCTGCACCAGCGGCGTGTACTCGCCCGGCCGTGGGCAGTTGAGCATCAGCTTGAAGCGCATCACTACCATCATTGCAAAACGCAGCCCGATACCCAGCAACTCCAACGTGTAGCGGTGCCGCTCGGGCGTGAGCGCTGCAATGGCGCTCCAGTAAGCAGTCTGCGGAACCACCTGGGACAGGATCTCGCCGCTGCGTTCGGCACGCAGGTCAGCGAACGCGAACACCTGCTCTAACTGCTGGACGAACTCGTCTCTATAGGGCGCTGCTAGTGTCACGATCTTAGCGTTCGTTGACTGACTCATGGAGGCCTGCCGCCTGACGCTGTCTGTTCCTTCCTGGTCCCGATCGAATGTCAAATGCTGAAGCAGTTCCATCTCGGCCAGCGCGGCACGTACATTGGGCTGTAGTCGAAGCAGCGTTTGATCGCTGCCCTTGGGAAGCAGTTTTTCTGAGTTCTGCTGCCACTTCGGCAGTTCAGGCAAATCCTTAGGTGTCGCCTGCGCCGTCTGCACCGACCCCGACGTCAGAAGATCCCGCACCAGCACCAGACTGTTCGCCAGCATCGGATTCGGCCACAGCCCCGAGTAACCCGGAAAGCCCTGGCCGCCATCCAGCCCGACGATGGGCACTGCCGAGCCGGCGCTGCCCGCCGAACCTGCACTCCCTGCGCTCCCCGCGCTGCCTGCACTCCCTGCGCTACCCGCCGCGGCGGCCATCGGTCCCCATGCGCTCATGTTCGTTACTCCTGTGAATTCAGTGTTGTGGTCGGTGGATGGTTGTCACGCGGGCACGCCCGCTTGCTGCAGCGCCAGCGCCCAGGGCTCGCCCATGGGGCCGTTGATGCCGGGAAATCGGTCCCTGAAGCGGCTGACCGTCAGCCCGGGTTCGATCCGCAGCAGTTCAGTGGCGGCGCTTCGTGCCTCGGCCTCGCGCCCGTCCATCACCAGCGCATAGACCAGCGTGCGCCAGGTCGATGCGTGAGTGCGGTTGGACTTGATCGAGCGCCGCGCCAGTGCCTCGGCGCGCTTCCAGTTGCCGTTGCCGGCCACTGCGGTGGCGGCCAGTGAATCGAAGAAATAGCGCAGCGGGTCGATGGGCGACAGCAGCAGCGCCATGTTGCCGGCCTCTTCGGCCTGCTCGCCCTCGCCGACATAAGCATGCCGCGTGGCGCTGAACAGCCAGGCCAGCGGTTCGCAGGGGTTGTCGTCCAGTGCCGCCGTGTACATGTCGCCCGCGGTGCCCAGGTCCTTGAGCAGGTAGCCCTGCACCAGGCCACCGATGGACAGCGCGAGCGCGTTGCTCGGGTTCAGGTCCAGCGAGCGGTGCACGTGGTCCAGCGCTTCGCGTCTTGACGCTTGCGGGTCGGGCGCCCAGCCCTGCACCACGCGCAGCACATGCCACTTCGCCAGCCAGGCCTCGGCGATGCCGTAGCGCCCCTGACGGCCCACCAGGTGCAGCAGCATCTCGCGCGCACGGTCGAAGTCGCGCGCCGTGGCGCGGTGCATCAGGCCGATGGCGCTGAACAGCAGCGCGTAGCTCTCCACCGCCAGCATCGGCGCGCGCGCCGTCAGCGCCTGCGCATGGGTGAAGATCGCCTTGCTGACCTCGACGGCGATACGGTGCGACAGCGGGCTGCCGGGGTCGAAGGCAGCTTGCAGGCTGGACGTGTACTGCTCGGACATCAGCACGCTGCCGCGCCGCACATCCTGCAACTGCAACGTCAGCACCAGGTTGTCGGGTCCGCCACGGTAGCCGCCCGACAGCACCAGGTCGGCGTCGAGCCGAAGGCTGGCCTCGCCCGGCGACATTTCGCGGCGGTACAGCTGCGCCGTCGACAGGCCGCAGATCACGTGCAGCCCGGCGCTTCGGGCCAGGTGGTAGATCACCTCTTCGGCCAGCGCGACACCGAACTTGTCGTCGGGTGTGAAACCCAGACGGCACTGAAAGGGCAGCACGGCGATGGTGGGCTTGAGCGCTGCATTGCGGCTCTCGTCGATGCTGGCCAGGCCGGCACGGCCCACCGGCGGCCCCAAGCGGTAAGCGCGAACGGACCCTGCAACGTGCTTGACGAAGCACTCGCCCAGGTCTTCGAGGTCGCCGTCGATGTCGGCCACCAGACGCGAACGCACTTCCTCTGAGACCACGATCTCGCCCGGCTGCGCCAGCGTCGTCAAGCGCTGAGACATGTCGACCACAGGGCCGAAGTCGTCGATGTCGGCCACCCCCACCTCGCCGGCGTGGATGCCCACGCGCAGCATGATCCAGCCGTGGGGCGTGTGGTCGGTGTTGTAGCTGACGATGCGGCGCTGGATCTCGAAGGCCGCCGCGGCGGCCGTGGGGGCATGTTCGAAGTCGAGCAGGAAGCCGTCGCCGGTGCTCTTGACCCAACGCCCGCCACGCGCCGGCAACACCTGGTGGCGGACTTCGTCGAGGAAGCGCATCCAGCGCAAGGCGAAGTCTTCGCCCAGCTGCTGGTTCAGCCGCACCGATTCCCACACGTCCACCAGCACGACGGCGCGCCACGACCAGACGATGGTCGACGCTGCCGGCGCCACCGGTGCCGGTGGGCTCATCGGGGCCACTGCGGCGTCCTCAGGTTGCGTTCGAAGGCGTAGCTCAGGCTGACGTCGAAGACCGCGCGCGAAGCACCGTGGCGCGGCTGAACGAGGGCCGCGCCCAGCGCCATCCAGCTGCGCGCCGACCAGCGGTAGCGCCAGCCGACACCGAACTTGCTGTCCGACACCCAATCATCGGCCGACCCGCCGTTGACCCGGTGAACGTTCCAGCCGACCCGCCACTCGTGGCGCTCGGGGTCGCCCTTGGCCATCATCGGCGCGCTCAGGCCGATGAAGAGGTTGCGGTAGTTCGTGGCGGGTGCCGTGGCGGCCGCGGCGGCAACCCGTCCGTGTGTCAGCGCGGCCGACCAGCGCAGCGTGCCGCTGTCATGCGCCAGCACCAGCGGCACGGCCCAGGAACCGTCGGGCCAGTGCTGCCAACCGGCGCCGGCCAACCAGGGCAATCGGTCCCAGGCCAGGCTGCCGCCGCTGCGGTGCCCGCTGCCCTGGGGCCCCGACGGCCGCCCCAGCTGCAAGACCGCCTGCCACGGCTGATCGGCCGGCGATCGGTAGCTCACGGTGCCCGAGCTGCGGGTGGCATCCGGCTGCGGCGCCACGTACAGGCGCCAGTCGGGCGATGCCGTGCCGCTGCCGCCCCAGGGGTCCGCCCGCAGGGCCAGGCTCCAGGCGGCTTGGTCGATGCGGCCGAAGTCGACGCGGCCCCAGCGTCGCTCGCTCAGGCCCACCGTGGCCCGGGCGCCGAAGACAGCGCCGGCCGGCAGCAATTGCCCAGTGTCGAGCGCCAGGGACTGCTCGAGCTGGAAGTGCGCGCGCAGGCCGCCGTCGAGCGTCTCATCGCCGCGAAAGCCCAGCCGGCTGCGTTCGATCGAGTCCACGAGCAGACAGTCCTGGGTGCGGTTCCCTGCGGGCGTGCAGGGCCCGGGGTTGCTGCGCGGCGCCACGGCATCGCGCTGGCGAAGGCCCGCGTTGACGAGGCCGTAGATCGTGATGGCCGACGGATGCAAGGTGTCGCGATCGTAGAGCCCGGGTACGGTGGCGCGCGTGCCGGGGTTCGTCGCCAACGGCAGCGGCTGCGCCACGGCCAGCGACGCCGTCAGCAATAGCCAAGATCCCGCCAGTGCACCCTCGCGCATCAGCACCGTCCTCCACTCCGGTTTGACCAGGCCGGTCATGCCAGCCCTTGTTGCGGAGCGAGCATAAGGCGCAATGCGTCGGCGTCCAAGGCCGGGCTGGCCGCGATGGGTGTGTCCACCCTGCGCCGTCGTTAGGCTTGACGACGCGCAGCCGGGGCCTCACCTGCTTTGACGACGCCGCTGGCAGTGTCTGGGCCTAATTTCGCCGTGGCCGGCTATCGGCGAATTCAGGAGGTCTTTCATGCATCCCACTACCTATCGTCCGCGCGGCATGCCGTCGCGCCACTGGTTCGCCCTGGCCGCGGCGGTCACCAGTCTCGGTTCCTTCGCGGTGTTGCTGGCCGGGTTCGACGGTGCGTCGCCCCGCCAATGGCTTGCGCCCACGCCCTATGTGATGGAGCTCGTGGCGCACTGCGACGCCATGCCCCAGCGGGTCGACCGCGACCACTGCACCCGTCGCGTCGTCACGGCGCTGCGTGAACGGCAGCAGCGCGAGCCGATGCTGGCCAGCCGCTGAGCAGTTTCCCTGCGGCGCCAGGCAGCCGCCGCACCCGGCAAGGGCCGGGGCGGCGGCTGATCTTCGTGAGCGCGGCGCTCGCCGTGGCTGTGCCGCGCAGTGCGTGCCGAACGCGCGCAGTGGGCGGCCCAACACCGCTGCCCGGCAGTCGCGTGTGCATCTGGCGGGCAGGGGTTCGGGCATGGCGCCCATGCCTGCGGCGCCCCCGGGCTGTGGCAACGAGGACGGCGGGTGGCCGAGGCCGCCCGCCGGCATGTCACTGCCAGTCGACCGGCATCGTCAGCCGGACCTGCTGCGCGTCGCCCCGGGTGTCGATGTCGAACTGCATGGCCAGCCGGCCATCGCTGGAGACGAAGCTGCCATGGCCGTCGTGGCGCAGCATGCCCATCGCGCGACGGCCATAGCGCACGCGCAGGGCTTCACCATAGGTCGTCACCTGCATCGTGCGGCCGCTGCTCATCTCGTATCTGGCGCCCAGGTTGTGCAGATCGCGCACCGCCTGCGCCGTCTCCTCCGCCTGCGCCGATACGCGCGGGGCGGTGATTTCCACGCGCTGGGCCGGCGCGTTGGCAGTGTTGGCCCCTGCGGCTGCGGCGCCGGCGGCCATGCTGGCGGCCAGCAGTGAATGGATCAGCTTGTTCATGTCCTTGCTCCTGAAAGTGGGTGGGGTCGCTCTCTTGACACGCCCTGGTCGGGGCGTGCAAGTCATTGGGCGGGCCGCACGCCGCGGCAGCGTCGTCACGCGGCATGACGTGGCCGCGGTGGCGTCGTCCCGTTTGAGGATCAAACCCGGGCCCGGGCCTCCGGCCGCGGCCTGAATCGGGATTCGGGCAACCCTTGCCGGTCGAGCCCCTTCCACACCACCCGGCACGCGGGTCCGCACCGGGCGGTTCGAGAGCTTGTCCGGTCATCTGTGACAAGTCCCGACAGACCTCGATGTCACGAATCAGTGGAGCGCGACTTCACCACGCACTGGATGAAGCAACCTTGTCAAAACGAGTCGATGCAGCCTGTGGCCGGCGCGTTGTGCGCATGACCTTTGAACAACCTCGGCACTTAGCCGACGATATCCTGCGCCCGCTTCAGGGAGATGCAGGCGTGCCGTCATGAGTCAGGTCGAAATGAGTTGCGATGCTGCGATCCGCGCTGCATCACGCCGAAAGTACCAACGTCGCGCCGGGGGCTACGACCGGACTTGCGGCCCGACCTGGCCGATTCGCGAGCAAGCCATTGCCGGCTTGCAGCTGCAGCCAGACCAATGCGTGCTGGACGTCGGTTGCGGCATGGGCTTGAGCCTGGCCCTGCTGCAGCGGGCGGTCGGCAGCGGTAGCCGGGTCTACGGCATCGACCACAGCCCGGAGATGCTTGAACGGGCGCGGGCACGCGTGACCGAGGCGAGTTGGACAAACGTCTCTGTGCTGGAAGTGCCTGCGCAGGCACTTGTGCTTGCAGAACCGGTGGACGCCCTGCTGTTCCATTACACGCACGACATCCTTCGCTCCACGGCGGCGTTG
>Ga0209181_10012417_pt1 | contig 10773 bp, 14 predicted proteins | sample MAT05_FD_187208 | JGI IMG/M metagenome (GOLD analysis project Ga0209181, IMG submission 187208) | Freshwater microbial communities from Lake Fryxell liftoff mats and glacier meltwater in Antarctica - MAT-05 (SPAdes) (version 2) | ecosystem: Environmental > Aquatic > Freshwater > Ice > Liftoff...
CCAACCCCACCAGCCCGACGGCCTGGGTTTTGAACTCTGCGGAATATCGTTTTTTGGTCACTGCATTCATACTTTCTTATTTCCTTCGATCAGTGGTCCAAAATCTTCGCGCACCTCAAACGGCTGGCAGGGAAAGCCGCCGCAAAGAATATCGTGCGCGGGGATGTCGGCGACGGCGACACCGTGAATGTCGCCGTGTGGTTTCTCACCGAAATTCGCCTCGTAGGTTTGCTGGCTGAACTTGTCATAATCGGAGGAGAACACGCATCGTCCGCCCACTTTCTCGAAAGCGATGCGAAAGCCGCCGATGCCGCAGAACAAATCGATGAAGCGCGGCGAAGCCGCGCCGTATTCCGGCGAATCCTCGCGGAGAATGCACGATTCCACATCGCCGTTGCGCTTCCGTTTGGGTGCGCGTTTCGCTTTTGCTTTCGTGGTTGTGCTTTTGCTTTGCGTTCCGGGCATTCTGTTGAGGGTGTCGTTACGGCAAAGAGCCCAAGGTGTCGAGTCGCGTGGTCGCTTCGCACGGGCCGGTCTGTGCGCCGTTTCACAAGAACTACGCAGAGCACGGGGAGGGTGCTTTTTTGCGCGAAGCGCGACAGAACGCGGCAACGCCGCTCCTGCTGCACATCAACGAGGCCATGTGGCAGCCGGACGGCCGCTTCGCCGTGGAGTTCGACTTGGAGCTGCAACTCTTCGTCGCAAACACGCGCGCGCAGTTCCTCGTCGTCATCGAGGCCGGCACCGCGCCGGGGCAGAGCACGCCGTCGCCAGTTTCCGAAAACCTCGCCGATGTCGTGTGGCAGCCCGCGCCGTTGCTCTCGCAGCGCATCATCATCAGCGGACTCAAGCTCAAGCATCACTTCGGCGCGATCGTCAAACGCTCGCTCGACAACGTGATCAGCGCGGAACGCCAGCTCTACATCGCCTGGAGCGCGTGTCCGGCGAACTCGGTGCCACAGTCGCCCGGCTTCGTCCTGCGGGCGCGGCTGATTCAATTCGACACCGAGAACTCGGTGCGTGGCGCGAAGGGTTTCTGAGGTGCGCGAAGATTTTGGACCACTGATCGAAGGAAATAAGAAAGTATGAATGCAGTGACCAAAAAACGATATTCCGCAGAGTTCAAAACCCAGGCCGTCGGGCTGGTGGGGTTGGGAAAGCCAGTTTCTGTAGTGGCCGAAGATCTGGGCGTCAGCCAGGGCGTTCTCTACGCCTGGGTGCGCAAGGGTTCGCAATCTGCGGAGTTCGGGAGCGCAGGGCTGCGAGCCGTAGGCGAGCTGCCCGCAGCGGACGAACTCCGCAGATTGCGACGCGAAAATGCCACCCTCAAAATGGAGAACGACATTTTAAAAAAGGCGGCCATCATCCTCGGGACCAAACCCCAACCGGGAGACGGGCGATGATCCAGTTGATCGCGCAGCAGACGGGCGGAGGAATTCGCCAAGTCTGCAAGGTGCTCGGCGTGCCCCGCAGCAGCTTCTACCAAGCGGCCACACCCACCGCCACCCAAGTCGCCGATGTCGGCATGGGCGACCTCATCGAGACGGTCTTCCAACGCCACCGCAAGCGTTACGGCTACCGCCGTGTGGGCGATGAACTCGCCGATCAAGGGGTAACCTGCGCGCCCGCCAGAGTCCGGCGCCTCATGACCCAGCGAGCGCTCCACGCCATTGCGCCCAAGAACTTCATTCCTAAAACCAGCGACGGTCGAGCCGACAAGCCCTCTCCCAATCTCCTCGTTGATCAGCCCCTCCCGGAGGTTCCCGATCGGGCTTGGGCCGGAGACATTACTTTCATCCCCACCAAGACGGGATGGCTCTACCTGGCCGTCATCATCGACCTCTGTTCTCGTCGTATCGTGGGTTGGAGTCTCGCCGACCACATGCGCTCGGATCTGGTGCTCGACGCCCTCCATCAAGCCCGCCAGACGCGACGCACCGACGGCACCATCTTCCACAGCGACCGCGGCAGCCAGTACGGCAGCACGCCCTTTCGCCAGGCCCTCGCCAAGGCGGGCCTGAGCCAGAGCATGTCCGCACGCGCCAACCCCTATGACAACGCCTGGACGGAGTCCTTCATCGGAACCCTCAAGCGCGAGATGCTCCGAGGCGGGTGCTTCGAGGACGCCAACGACGCCCGCATCGAAATCTTCGAATACATCGACGGCTACTACAACACCCACCGCAAACACTCCTCCCTCGGATACAAAACCCCCAGCCAGTTCGAGGCCCAAATCCACTCAGTAAACTAAACAACCAACCGGTCCAAAAATCGGTTGCACCTCATTCGTCTTCGCCGCGTTGACGCAGGCCAAAGCGCAAATCTCCTGAGCCGTTGGCTCGTTCTAATTATGGCCGCGCCCGTCATCAACACCACGCAGAGCGTTCTCGGTTACCTTCAGTGGCAGGCGTTCGCGTTTCAGCCGTGGGCGACGAACTCCCCGACGTTCTGGAATGCCTCGCCGCTGCCGCCAGGGCTGACGCTCAATTTGCCCACTGGAAAAATCTCGGGCGCGGCCACGATGCCAGGCGTGTTCATCGTCGCATTGCGAGCGGGCAACGCGGACGGCGTGAGCGATCCCGTCATCTTCACCTTCGGCATCGAACCAAGCGGGAACGTGCGGCCGTCGGGCGTGCTGGAGGTCTATATCGACCTGCTCACCCATCTGGTGTCGCTCAATGCGCAGAACTTCGGCGACGCCAGCGCGAAGGATAAAGGCCCGCTGTTCTGGACGAAGCGCGGCGACGATCTCGTTTTTCACATCACCTTCCTCAAGGGTGGCGTCGTGGCAGACATCAGCCTCGCGGCGCTGCGGTTCGCGCTCAAAGAACTCGAGCCGGAGAACATCCTCGTGGACGGCCACGACTGGCGGAAGATCGGGGAAGGCGAGCAGACCGCCTTCCGGCTGCATGTGAAGCTCGACAGCCCGGAGCTGACGAGTGCGCTGACCAATTACGAAGCGGACGCGGGCACGCTGTTCAATGCGCTCGGCGAGTTCGAGTGGATCGCACTCAACAATTACCAGCCGCAGGTCGGGCCGCCGTTCCTGCGCAACACCACGCGCACCTTTCTCGTCGAAGTCGCGCGCGACCTCATCCCTGACACGCTATGACCGGCCTTGATTGGTTTCAGGCGCGCACGCTCGCGCGCAGCGGCACGGCGGTTCGACGCGATGCGTGGCGGAAGTGGCTCAGCTTCGAGAGCTACGTCTGGCTTATCACGCAGCCGGTGTGGCTGGAGCAAACCTACGACCGCGCGTTGCGTAGCAGTCTTGGGAACTCTTACGCTTCAAAGTCGTAAGCAGCGTCCGCAGCGGCGTTGGCTTGTGCCCAAACTTTCAGCTTCGCCTCGTAGCTGGAACCGTCGTTCGCGTGTGCGCCTGCGTCGATGGCCGGGGCTGCGCACAGCTCATCAAGCACGGCGCGGACGCTGGCTTTCACGGCAGCGCAATTTCTCACGGCCCTCCATGTCTCGAAAGGTTTGTCTTTGTCAGGAAGTTCCATTCCGTGGTGCTGCTCGAAGTTTGGACAGGAGCAGCGATGAATCACCTTGAGGCCAGCCGCACGAGCGGCTGCAACAGCCGCTCTGATGGACTCATTCACCGTGTAGGCCCCATTCTTCTTTGCGCCTTTGGACGTTCGCGGGGAGTCGATGTCGTGGAGCACTGCGAAGTCCACTTTGAAGTGAGTCAGCATCTTCACGAGGATAGAAATCGTAGCCTTCCCGCGCGCCCGGAGAAGGAGAGGACGCCCATCCAACGGAAACGCTTCCATATTGCTGTTCATGACTTCAGTGAACGCCGCAAACTCCGTGTCGCCTTCCATGACGACTACTCGCGGCCCAAAAAACATTTCGGCCACCGAGGAATCAAACGCGAGCAGGCTTTTCAGATTCTGTTTCTCTTCACCCTCGAATGCGAGGGCGTCAGCGCGATACACGTTCGGCGCGGCGTGATTTTCCGATCGGTGAAGGCGCACGATAGTTGTGTGGTCTTTCAGCGGATCAACGAAGACCGGGTGATGCGTGCTCAACATGACTTGCCATCCGCTCTCCGCCGCAAGCGAATACAGGTGCTCCTTTGCGGCGCGAATCGCGCTCGGGTGGAGCGCGGTTTCCGGTTCGTCAATGAGGAGCATGTAACCAGGCAAGAACGGGGCGACAGCAGCCGGTTCGGATCCGTCAGCCGCCGCGCTGAGGGCCTCGATCTCAGCTTTCAGCTTCGCAATGTCCTCTTCGCACTTGTTCTTCTTTTTCTGCTCCCCGTCGAGGGTCGCGAGTTTGACGTTTAGCTTCTCAAGCTCCTTTTCCTTCTTTTTGATTTCTTTCTCTTTCTCGGTTGCAGCTTTTTGAAGCTGCTTTTGCTCTTCACTGATTCGATTCAACTCAGACCTAACCTCCAGCATTGACCAAAACAAAGTTCTCTGTGAACCCGTTCCCTGTTGTTGCCATCGGCTCGAACCATGCCCTTCAACGATCTCCACATGGGAAGACTTCGTGAGTGCCGCACCCGGATCGAGTCCAAGTTCACCGAGCGATACAGACAAACGGATTTCAGCGGTCTGGAAGACGCGTTGGTATGATTTGTTGACGCGGCTCTGCGCCTTTTCGAGATGCTCTTTGAACAAAGCCACCGGCTTTTCGGCTTCGACTTGTAGCTCCTCAATTTTTCCGCGGAGCGGTGATTTCTCATCCTTCATTAGTTCAACGAGCTGAAGCTTGATTGGTTCGAGGACGAGATCGAGCAGCTTACGATGCTCTTCCTCCGGGTCTTCGAGAGAGCCGATGCGAAACGGTTTTGGCAGACGACTCTTGAAAACATTGTCCAGCCCCGCCGCCTTACCGTCCTCCGCGTATTCGCTGGTGCTTGGATCCCACGTGCTGCGAGTCGGTTTTCCGCCGAGAGTTGGCCATTCCCATTTCGAGCGAACTAAAAGCAGTCCATCCACGGCTTCCTTCCATTTCGCGTCGATGTTTTCAGCACCTTCCGGGATGTGAACCCACAACTCGACGGTCGCAGGCTTTCCGTCCGCCTTAGAATGTATGTCCGCAGCGGTGAGTGTTCCCATGTTCACTGCTGCCTCATACGCGCGGAGGACCGTGGACTTTCCACAATTGTTCGCGCCGACAAGGCAGACGATTTCATCGAGAGCGACATCCAATCCGTCCGGCCCAATACAGCCGAGATTGGTAATCCTCATCCGCACAAGTTCAGACCGATTGCTCATAGGCAGAAGGTTGCCAATCCGGTTATAGCAACGCGAGAAGATGTTTGTCGTTCTGGCCGTTCGACGAAATCTCCACGCCGCTCGAAGACTGGCCTGCGGACGGCCTCGCGCACATTTGGGCGCTCGGCAAACTCGTTGCGTGTGCGCTGCAAGAGCAGCCCTTCGTGCAGTTCGACGGCGATGTGCTGCTCTTCAAACCCCTGCCCAAGCGGCTCACCCGCCATCGCCTCGTCGCGCAGTCGCCGGATTTCCCGCATTATTACAGCTCGCGCGACATGCGGGCGGCGCAGGCTTTGGCTGGGTTCGAGCCGGGTGGCACTTCCTACAACGCCGGCTTGCTCGGCGGCAACGACGTGGCGCTCGTGCGCGCCTACGCCTGGGCCGGGCTCGATCTCGCGCAGAAGTTCCGCGGCTCCGCGCTTAACGGCACGACCACCTCAATGATCGTGGAGCAGTATCAGTTCGGCGTATTCTCCCGCCGCGTCGGCGTCGAGGTCGGCACGCTGCTTCCGCTGGCACCCACGCGCAAGCAGATGGCGAAGGCTGGCTACGCACATCTCACCGGCGGCGCGAAGCGCGAGGACCAGTGGATCGCCAAAGCCGAGGCACGAATGGCTGCGGATTTTCTCGCCGCCTACGAGCGGTTCTTGGCCGCGTGGCCACAGCTCGCCTCGACAGCGAACGGTGACGTGAAGGGATCGCCGAACGATTCTGCGACGCTGATTGCCGCCGCGTTCTAGTCGCACTCATTTTGACGCGCGCCGGACGGCGTGGATCTCAACGTCGTCTTTCCGCATCGCTCTTTCATCAGCCTCCCGCGTCGGCAGGATCGCCGCGCGTGGCTCCAAGCGCGCATGGCTGACGCGGGCGTGACCGCCGAGTGGTTTCGCGCCGTCGATGCGCGGACACTTCGCCACCCATGCGGATTCAAGGACACTGCGCGTCGCGCAAACAGCCTCTCGTTTCGTCTCCTCATTCGCGAGGCCGAGCGACGGCGCTCGCCAGGGATGCTCGTGCTCGAAGACGACGCCGTTTTTCATCTGGAGTTCCGAGAGCGAGTGGCCGCGCTCTCGCTCCCGGATGACTGGCAAATCTTCTACTTCGGCTGCCAGCATCTCGAGACGCCACGACCGGTGAGCCCCGGACTCGTCCGCGTGACGCGGGCGCTCGACACGCACGCCGTGGCCTTTCGCGCGAGCGCCTACCGCGAAGTGCGGAAGATCATGCGTGGGCACCGCCGCGGTCGCGGTGCCGCCGAGCAATTCAACGACGTGCTCCTTTCCAAGCTGCACAAGAAGCTGCCGACCTACGCCGCGTTTCCGAATCTCATCTGGCAGGCGCTCGGTTCGTCGGATCTGACGGGTCACACCTACAGCAACTACGACACGGAGGGCCGGCAGATTCACGGCACTGAGGTCGTCCGTCACCTCTACCGATGAGCATCGTCGCGCCGATTCTCGAACCCGCTGCCTACGCCCACGGCTTTACCCGCCGGCAGGGGGCTAAAGCCCGAGAGTTCTGGGGACCTGGCAACGTGGGCGATCTGCTCATCCGCCGCGGAGCCGAGCAACTCTACGCCGCTTACGGCATCACCCTATGCGGCAAGGACGAGAAGCCCGATGTCGTCTTCTATGGCGGCGGAGGAAACATGGGACCGCTCTATCCCGGCACCCGGCTAACGCGCCTTGATGCTCGCGCCGTCGCCACCGCGCCCGGCGTTCCGCTCATCGTGCTGCCGCAAAGCTGGACCGGCCCCGAGGACTTGGAAGCGGGTCAGTTTTTCGCGCGCGAAAATCGCAGTCTCGAATACTGCCCCCACGCGGTGCTCGCGCCCGACCTCAGCCTCGCCTACGCGCCGGCCATCGAACTCGATCAGCCGCAGCATGATGTCGGCTGGTTCATGCGAGACGACTGCGAACGTCATCAACCAGCCGTTGCCACGAACTGCGGAGATCCCGCAGCCCTCGCGACAACGGCGGAGGACTACCTGCGCATCGCGTCGAGATACCGCGTCATCCACACCGACCGGCTCCATTTTGCCATCGCCGCGATGCTCGCCGGACGGCAGGCGCATCTCTACGCCAACTCTACTTCAAAAACGAAGCGATTTATACCTCTGGCTCAGTGGCCGCGGCTGCGGGTGGGGCGGGGAGTTAGCGTCAGGAAATTGACGCCACACGCCGGGCATGGACATCGACAAAGCCATCGAAGCCCTAGATCACGCCGCCCCTTCGGCGATCATTCAGCAGATCCAGCGCAAGCTGATGGGCTAGCTGTCACGTCAACTGAGGCGTGATGCCGAACCATTGCTGCGCATCTTCCTCTGTCGCAAGTTCCCGGTAGTGCTTGAAAATGATTGGCGGTGAGTTGCCCGCCTCCAGCGCGACCTGCTCGGCACTCTTCACGATCGGCAAGCGGTAGCTGATGAAGGAATGGCACAGCACATTGCGGGGCCACCCGATCTTCAACTGCGTGGAAAGGGCGGTCACCTCCCGCTAGATTTCATTCATCAGGAGCACCGGACCTGTGCCGACATGCGGAGCCAGCCATGCGGCCAGATTCTCGCTGATCGGAACAATTCGCCGGGATGCCGTCTTGGCCTGCCCTGCCCGCACTTCGATAATTTTCCGGCCGAGATTGATGGCGCTCCACTGGAGTCGTCCAATCTCCGCAGGCCGCAGCCCGGCGAACGCGGCGATGGCAAGGTATGGGACCAGTTCCCTCGGCGCGGCTTCCATGAACGCGCGCATCTGCGCCGGTGTGAAGATCTCCGTGTCGGTGTCGCCAACCTTTGCCTTGGCCAGTGAGTCCGTTTCGGTGACCTCGTTCTTGGGCAGGAACGAGCGGCTTTTGGCGAAGGTGAAGAGCGTGCGCAGTGAAGTGAGAGTGCCATTGCGCGTTCTTGGCGCCACGCCCAGGCTCCGAAGCCACTGGTCAATCTGTTCCGATTTCACATGCAGGAGCGGGCCGGGGAACGAGGCGGCGAACCGGTTCATGTCGCTGCGAAGCTGATCAAGATACCGTTTGCTGACGCCATCCTGCTCCTTGGCGACGAGGAACTCCTTCACGACATCGGGGACGGTTGCGCCGAGACGCACGCCTTTCGTGCGCCGCAGATATTCCTCCACCGCCGGAAGCAGGGGAGCATCGACCAGGAGTTTCCGGCATCGCACGTATTCCTCCAGTGCGGACAGCAACGGGACGCGGAGATCGGAGAGCAGAGACTGCGCGGCGCGGAACGCATCCCGGTCCGCCACGCTCAGGTCAGTCGCCCGCGCCATCCCGTTCTGGATCTTCGTGGCGGCCGTCCGCGCCTCGCCAAGGGCGGAGTCCATGTTCGAGAAGGAGTGTCGAATGCGCCGCCCCTCCGAGTAGTAGGCGACCGTGAACCGCGCGCTGCCGCGAACCGCACCCTCGTAAACCGGGACCACGGCAGAGCCGAATTTTACCCGGTGAATCTTCCGTCCGGGCATCCGCCGGCCGGACTTTGTCATGCTTTTGTCGTGCATGACAAAAAAAGGGGTGTCAACCGGGGCCGCGGAATTGACGTATCCACTTCTGATTGAAGTGGTTGCGGGGGTAGGATTTGAACCTACGACCTTCAGGTTATGAGGGTGACTCGAAGTGTTGAACGTGAACGACTTACGTTCGTAGCTCCGCGTTTGCTCCGCAAACTCCGCAACGGGCTGTGACCTTCAGGTGCAAGACCTGACGAGCTACAACGGTCACGCAAGCGATCACGCGGGCAGGATGTAGGTGCCGTTGCTGCGCTGGAGGGCGATGCGCTCGCCCTTGACCTCGCCATGCCGTCCGGGCCACAGCTCGTATTTGATCACAGGCTTTTCTACTCCTCCAGTGCGCGGACTGGATGGGATGCCCAGCGCACGCGCCATCGCAATGCTCAGCTCGCCGGTCTTCGTACGCGGGCCGACGTCGGCCACGATCCCGGTGACACAGGTGCCGGTGCGCAGATCGGTTGCGGCGCAGTGGCAGCCGAGAACGGCACCCGCGGTGCGTTGGATGATCAATGGCGGCACGACGATGTAGGGCACCGTTTCGGAATCAACGTAGGTTGCGGGATCGTCGCGATCTTTGGCGTGAAAACGGTAGGCCGTCTTGCTGGCGATGATGCCCCCAGGGAACTCTCGCGGCTGGCCGCCGGGACCGAGAATCACGATGTCGCGGAACCAATCGGCCGCGCCCACAACCTTGTTGCCGCGCATGGTCATGCCGCCATTGCCGAGCAACTCGGAGCCCGCGTTGTAGAGCATGTAGGCGGCACGCGCGCCGCTCTGGCCGTTCGCCCCATCCGCGTCGATGTCCGCGTCGGCGACGAATTCCACGCGGCCGTCATCGTCTTGGACGATGCTGCAGGCGAAGCCTTCGCCATTCAGTTCCCCGAGCACTTTCATTGCAGCGCCTTTCCGTTCAAGACCACGACCGGCTCTATCGTCTCACCTTGATGGTAGAGCGTTTGCCGCCAGGACGCTGGCAGATCGGCGGGCGAACTGGTTGCCTCGCCCGTGCGGAAGGAAGGTCGGGGGGGCTTTGCTGGATCGGGTTGGCCAGGGCACGCGATCCAGCCATTTTCCTGCCAGCGGTATTCGCTGGGGACGTTGGCGATTTGGCGGGGCGCGCAGGCGGCGGAAAGCGCGGCCACGGCGATGAGGAGCAGGGCGGTGAGCTTCATGCTCACCGTGGATGTCAAGTCGCGGTCGGCTTGGGCGGATCGTCCGGCGGGGGCGGAGACGGAATGCTCTTCTGTTCGCGCATGAGGCGTTGCGAATCCTTGAGCTTTGCGAGGGTGTCGACGAGACCGTGCGGCAGCGGCACGCCCGCCGCGGCGGCATTCTCGACGATGGAGAGCGCTTCTGTCATGCTGTAAAAACCGGCGACGAGATTGAGCAGCGGGATGGTGGGCAGGAACGGCTGCAAGACCGCGGCCATTCCGAGGATGAGGAGCATGATGGCCTTCTTGGACATACCGCGCCAACTGATCGTCGAGCTAAGCGTCTTCTTGGCGATCGAGAGGAAGACACCGACGAACACGTCGATGAGCATGAGCAAGATCAGCCCGCCGAGCACCGGCTGTTTTTCGAGCCAGACGAAAAACGCGCGGAGCAGCCAGGGGAGTTCGATTTCGGGAGGCATGACAATCAGCCGGCGATGTCAAGACTGCGCAGGACGAACGCGATCACCTCCGCGGCGCTTTGTTCTGGCGGCGTCGCACTGGTCTCGACGATCAGCTCGGGATGGAGCGGCGGTTCGTAGGGATCGCTGATGCCGGTGAAGTGCTCGATCTCGCCGGCCAGCGCGCGGCGATAGAGCCCTCTCGCGTCTCGCTGAATGAGCGCCGAGAGAGGACAGCGAACGTAAATTTCCATGAACGATCCAATGGTCGCACGCGCGGCATCTCGATCCGCTCGATAGGGCGAGATCAGCGAGGCGAGGGCGATGATCTCGCTACGCGCCAAGTCCACGCACCGCGCGGCCACGCGCGCGGCCTGGGCAGCACGATCTTCGCGCGAGTAGCCCAGGCCCGGACTCA
>Ga0209181_10012419_pt1 | contig 10771 bp, 8 predicted proteins | sample MAT05_FD_187208 | JGI IMG/M metagenome (GOLD analysis project Ga0209181, IMG submission 187208) | Freshwater microbial communities from Lake Fryxell liftoff mats and glacier meltwater in Antarctica - MAT-05 (SPAdes) (version 2) | ecosystem: Environmental > Aquatic > Freshwater > Ice > Liftoff...
GTTCAGAAATTCCTCTGCTACTGATTCAATGCGGATGCTCTGTGTGGCGTGTCGCTTGGTTCGGCGCCGCCCCAGGCGAAAGAGTTGACTGATCGGCCAGTCAGATACTGTGAACGGTATGCCTGACCTCGGCCGCCTCAGTCGTCTGCTCGCCCCGCGGTCCATTGCCGTCGTCGGCGGCGCGCCCGCCGAGCGTGTGGTGCAGCAGTGCCTCAAGCTGGGCTTCGAAGGCTCGATCTGGCCGGTGAACCCGAAACGAACTGACCTCGCAGGAGTGCGCTGCCTGCCGTCGCTCGATGATCTGCCGGGTGTGCCCGATGCGGTCTTCTTGGGTGTCAATCGGCTCGCCACCGTTGAAGCGATGCGAATGCTCAGCCGTATCGGCGCCGGTGGCGCGGTCTGCTACGGCAGCGGCTTCGCGGAGGCCGGCGACGACACGCTGCAGGAGGCGCTGCTCACCGCCGCCGACGGGCTGCCCTTCTTCGGGCCCAACTGCTACGGCTACGTCAACACCTTCGACCGCGTTGCTCTGTGGCCCGACGAGCACGGATGCGCACGTCACGAGCGCGGCGTGGCGATCGTGTCGCAGAGCGGCAACGTTGCCGTCAACCTGACCTTTCAACAGCGTGGCCTACGCCTGGGCAGCATGATCACCGTCGGTAACCAGGCCAGCCTGGGCAGCGACGACGCCGTCGCCGCGCTGTTGGACGACGACCGCATCACCGCCATCGGCTTGTTCCTGGAGGCCGTGCGCAACGCCCCGCAATTCGCCGAGGTCGCCGAGCGTGCCGCTGAAAAGGGTGTGCCGCTGGTCGCGTTGCAGACCGGACGCAGCGCAGTCGGCGCGCTCATCGCCAGCAGCCACACCGGCAGCATGTCAGGCAGAGCAGCGGCGTACGACGCGCTGTTCGCCCGCTACGGCGTTGCCACCGTGCGCACGCCGGCGGAGCTACTGGAGACGCTGAAGTTGCTGGACAACGGCGGCTCTCTGCCCGGTCGCAAGATCGTCTCGATGAGCTGCTCGGGCGGCGAGGCATCACTGGTCGCTGACCGCAGCGGCGACACCCAACTGACCTTCGAGCCCTTCGCTGCGGAGCACACTGCCCGCATCGAACAGACGCTCACCGAGCTCGTGTCGGTCAGCAACCCCTTCGACTATCACACGTTCATGTGGGGCGACAGGGCCGCAATGGCGCGCACCTTCAGTGCCGTGATGGACGGCCCGCAGGACGCGACGATGTTGCTGCTCGACGCACCACCTGCGGCCGACAACGACCCGGCCGCGTGGTACCTCGCTGCCGATGCTCTCGCCGATGCGGCCGACGCCACTGGCGGCCGCGCTGTCGTCGTGGCGTCACTCGCCGAGTGCATCAACGAACCGTTCCGCACGCACATTGCCAGCCGCGGCCTCACTCCCCTCCTCGGCTTGTCGGAGGCGTTGGTCGCACTCGATGCTGCAGCGACCGTTGGAGCTCACACGAGTGCGGCACGACACGCACCTGTCGTTGCGGCCACGGGAACGACGCTGGTCGACGAGGCGGCCGCCAAACAGCGACTGCGCAGCCTGGGCATTTCGGTGCCGGACGGGCGGGCCGCCACACACGACGACGTCACCACCGTCGCCGAATCGATCGGGTATCCGATCACGCTCAAGGCGTTGGGACTCGCGCACAAGAGCGAGTCCGGCGCAGTACGAGTTGGCATCCGTGACAAGGAAGCGCTGGCTGTCGCTCTCGTCGAGTTGCCGCGCACCGAAGCCGGCTACCTGGTCGAGGCAACGGTCACCGACGCGGTCGCCGAGATCCTCGTCACCGTTCGGCGCGACCCACCGATCGGCTGGCTGGTCTCACTGGGCTTCGGCGGGGTCACCACCGAGCTGTGGTCGGACCTCACGCATCTGCTCGCACCGGTCACGACCGCAGACGTGAAAACTGCACTCGCTCGCCTCCGTTGTGCTCCCCTGCTGATGGGCTTTCGCGGTCGACCGGCCGCCGATGTCGATGCACTGGCAGATCTCGTCGTGCGTCTGACCGACGCCGCTATCGCGCACGGCAGCGACATCGTCGAGGTCGAACTCAACCCGGTTCTGGTAGGCCGTAACGGCGCTACCGCCGTCGATGCGTTGCTGCTCGTCGACCAACCTGCAACGGAGGCCGGCAGGTGACCGCAGAACTCGGGTTCCACGTCGAGATCGCCGACGGCATCGCCGTGCTGACGATCGACCGGCCGAAGGCCAACGCCATCGACGCTGCCGCGAGCTACGCGATGGGCGAGGCGTTCCTGGGGTTCGAGCGCGACCCTGCCGTGCGGGTCGTGATCGTCACCGGCGCCGGCGAGCGCTTCTTCAGCGCAGGCTGGGACCTCGGTGCCGCCGCCGACGGCGAGGCGTTCGACTCCGACTACGGCGCGGGTGGCTTCGGCGGTTTTCCCGACCTTCCGAACCGCACCGTCCCAGTGATCGCGGCGGTCAACGGCATGGCCGTGGGCGGCGGCTTCGAGATCGCAATGGCCGCCGACCTGATCGTGGCCGCCGACCACGCCACGTTCTTCCTGCCGGAGGCTGCCCTCGGGATTCTCCCGGATGCAGGCAGCGTGCGGCTCCCTCGGCTGTTGCCTACCCACATTGCTCGCGAGGTGCTGCTGGCCGGCCGCCGGCTCACAGCTACCGAGGGCGCGCAGTTCGGCCTCGTCAACCGCGTGGTCCCCGCCGACGAACTGCTGAATGCAGCGCGGGCACTCGCGACGGGGGTCGTCGCCAATGCGCCGCTCAGCGTCGCCGCCATCCTCGACATCGAACGCCGGACCACAGCAATGGATGCCATTGAGGCGATGACCGCCATCAAGTCGTTCGGCAGCTACCGCGCAGCGATCGATTCGCAGGACGCGTTAGAGGGCAATGCGTCGTTCGCCGAGAAGCGGCCGCCCATCTGGACAGGTCGCTGAAGTTCGAGCAACGGCACGTCAGCGTTCGTAGCCCAACCCCAGCGGAACGTCTTCGTAGTCGACAGTCCACAGTCGGGCGGCGTACTCGTCGTTGACCGCGCTGCACCGCCAGCCGAGCAGCCGCTGCGCACGATCAGGCAGGTGCGCCACATCGCCCCACGACGAACCCAACGGCCCGGCCTCTTCGGGCGTCAACCAACCCAACACGTAGGAGAGGTGCAGCCCGTAGCGCCACTCGTCCAGCGTGGTGTTGGCGCCCCCACCATGAAGCACTCTGCCCGTGTACAGCAGTCCGCTGCCCGCAGGCATCACCGCCTGACACACCTCGTGCGGCTCGGCGCGGCGGCTGTAGTCCGGCCACAGGTGGCTGCCCGGCACCACACGTGTCGCGCCGACCTCACTGGAGAAGTCCGAGATCGAGAACAGCGCGCTGACCGTGACCTCGTAGCCGGCCGGGTCGGGCGCACACATCGTGGGCCAGTTGTCCGAGTCGCGGTGCAGCCACTGAGCCTTCTCGCCGGGGCCGATGATCATCATCTGGCCGGTGTTCATCCAGTAGTCACTGGCATGTGGCAGCAACAGGGCGTCGGCCACCGACAGGTACAGCGGGTCGGTCAGAATCTCGACGAAGGCCGCGCTGCGGTGAGCCAGACGCGTGAACCGCTTGGTGTTGGCACCCCAGAACCTCCGCACGACATCGCTGTCCGCCTGTGTGCCCGCCGGGTGCTCGGCCGCCGCGGCCACCATGTCATTGCGGAACTGCTGCAACATCACCGGGTCGAGAAAGTTGCGAACGATCACTGCGCCGTCAGCCGCCAACGCTGCCAGTACCGCCTCGACCCCATCGTCCTTCGCGACGTGCTGCACTGCCGCCATCAGTTGAAACTCCCTGCTGCAAACAGGTCCGAAACTCGGTCTCCGAGCCCTGCGACCATCTCCGCCAATCGAGCCACGTTTGCCACGTAGAGTTCACCGTCGACCTCGCTGTGCGCAACGCTCAGCGTCCACGACTCGCTCTTCCCCCACGGCGGCAGGAAGATGCCGTTGTTGAACTGCACGAGAAAGTGCAGATGGCTGACCGCTGTCGAGATGGCCAGGAACTCGCGATAGCTGGTAGCCGGCTGATCGTGGAACACCACCGAGCCTTTGAAGCCGAAGACGTTGCCGTACGACGGTTGGCCGCGTGCGGCCAACGCAGCCGTCGAGCCGTGCAGCATTTGACGCCCGAGGTGCTCCGCGACGCCGTAGACCTCGGGCGTCAGCACCTCCAACAGCGTCGCTTTCGCAGCAGCCATCGTCAGAGGGTTCCCGTTGAAAGTGCCGATCTGGTCGTACACGCCGTCGGTGATGGCCGACATGACTTCCTGCGTTCCGCCGATGGCCCCGCAGGGAAGGCCGCCGCCGAGTGCCTTGGCGAGGCAGACGAGGTCGGGCGTGACGCCGAACAGCCTCGTTGCGCCACCCCATCCAACGACCAGACCGGTCTTCACCTCGTCGAATGCCAACAGCACGCCATGTGCGCGGGTGAGTTCGCGCACGCCTTCGAGGTAGCCGGGCTGCGGCGGGATGATGCCGGCGTTCATCATCATCGGCTCGACGATCATGCCGGCGATCTGGCCGCGGTGTGTGTCGAGCACCCGTTCGAGCGCGGGAAGGTCATTGAACGGGACGATACGCAGCAGATCCGCCATCTCCTGCGTCACTCCCGGCCCGGGCACTCGGTGCGGCTCGTGCAACGGACCCAACTGGTCCTGCGAACGAAAGATGGAGACCATCGCCGAGTCGTGATGACCGTGGTACGTCCCTTCGATCTTGATCACGAGCGTGCGACCGCTGATTGCGCGCATCAGGTGAAATGCATCCATGGTTGCCTCGGTGCCAGAGTTACCGAAACGCCACATCGGCAGACCAAAGCGGTCCGCCAACGCCTCGGCCACGTCGATGGAGTCCGCAGTTGGCTGCGCAAAATGAGTGCCGCGCGAGACTCTGGCCTGCACCGCCCGCACCACCGCAGGATTGGCGTGCCCTACGACGTTGACGCCGTAGCCGCCGTGCATGTCGGCATAGCGGCTGCCGTCGGCATCCCACACGTACGCACCCTCACCGTGGCTGACCCAGACCGGCAGTGGCCGCGAACTGGCCCAGCTGGAGGACACCCCGCCGGGCATCGAGCGCTGTGCGCGCTCCCACAACGCGGCCGTACGGGGCATCCGAGCGAGGAAGGTCTCTTCCTCGCGGCGGATCAGATCGTCGACGGACACCGCACGGCTGAACGACATACGCGAACCCTACTCGCTCGAACTGATCGGTCGTTCAGCCTTCACCGGCGACGGGTTACGCTTGCAGCGGGAACGAGGGAGCACCCATTGCCGCACGACACTCGCACGCTGACCCGACACGACTACCTCTCCGACGAGGTGTACGAGCTGGAACGCCAACGTCTCTTCCATGGTGGCTGGATGTTCGCCGTCCGCGCCGACAAGCTGCAGGGCGGCAGCCGAACCGTTGTCGATCTCGCCGGCGAGAGCGTGCTGATCACCCGCGACCTCGACGGCACCCTGCACGCATTGGCCAACGTCTGCCGCCATCGCGGTGCCCGCCTCTGCGACCAGCACACGGACACAGCTCAGGGCTCGTTGATGTGCCCGTACCACGCGTGGACGTACGCACTCGATGGCCGACTGATCGCCACGCCGCATCTCGACGACAGTGATGTCGACAAGGCCAGCAATTCACTGTGGGCCTATCACGTGAGCGAGTGGGAAGGCTTTGTGTTCGTCTGCCTTGCGGACGATCCGCCACCCTTCGACGAGTGGCTCACCACTCATTGCAGCGACCTACTGGCGCTCGAGCGTTTCGCCCTGCGCGACCTGAAGGTGGCCCACACGAGCGTCTCGGAGGTGGCCGCCAACTGGAAGATCATCGTCGAGAACTACCAGGAATGTCTCCACTGCACGCGTGTGCACCCAGAGCTGGTCGCCGTCATCCCTCTGTACCGCACCGGCTGGGTCGTTGACACCAGCCGCGACGACGGCGGAGTGGCGATGGTGGCTGACTACAGCACCGGCTACGAGGGCGGTCGCGTGATGCCGCCGCTGCCCGGGCTGAGCGAGATCGACCGCACGTCCTACTACGGCTGCACATCATTCCCGAACATGTTCGTCGATGTCTCGGGCACCTGCGCAGTGGTCACCAGTCTGTTTCCCAAGGGGCCGAACCACACCACCCTCGTGATGGAGTTCATGTTCGCTCCCGACGTCATTGCCGACCCCGCGTTCGATCCCGCGCCGATCATCGAGTTCAACGAGTTGGTCGCAAATCAGGACAACCTGGTCTGCGAACGGGTCCATCAGGGCGTGTCGTCGCAGGCGTTCACTCACGGCGTGCTCACACCCAAGGATGCTCTGGTGATCGCGTTCACGCAGCACTACCTGGCAGCGCGCGGCACCCTTTAGGTCGAGAAAAGAGCTCCGGTAGGCGTTGCGAGAAACGCGTCGAACGGAATGTCTTCCTGCTTCAGCAGGCCGCTACTCGGCAACGACCCGTCGCGCACCATTTGGATCACCGCAGCGACGGACCCAGCGGTCGTCCATGCGATGGCGGTGTTACTGGTGCCACCGACGATCTTGGGCGTGTACGACCGAACGAACTCGGTGCGTCGCAGCTGCCCGTTTGCGTGGCCCTCGGACGACACGTGCACGAACACGACGTCGTCGCTGACGGGCGGCTTGGCGTTGGTCAGGATCTGCCCTGCCAACGCGCGTTGTTCGCGCATCAGCAGCTCATGGAAGAAGAAGTTCATCAGGTCCATGTGGCCCGGGTAACGAATGGTCTTGTAGTCGAGGTTGGCGACTCGACCCTCATAGGTGTCACACATCGTGCCCAGGCCACCCGACGTGGTGAACGCCTCCAGCTGCGTGCCGTGGATGTAGAGCGTCTCGCGCCACTCCATCGCCGACACCCACTTGCGGACGCCCTCCTCCAGCACTTCACAGTCATTGAGGTACTCGTTGACCACGCCCTCCGGCGACCAGTTGAAGGCATAGCCGAGCAGACCGGTGGGGTGCTGCGGCAGCGCCCCGACGCGCATGCGCACCGAGCGACAGACGTCGAACGTTTCGATCTGTGCTGCGGCGACGATGGCCACGAAGCCGGGCGCGAGACCACACTGTGGCGCCATCAGGCCTCTGGACGTCGCGCTGAGTTCGACGATCGTCTGGGTGGTGCCGACGTCCTCTGTGAGGTCGAAGTAGTGCATCCCCGACGAGTGGGCGATGGTGGCGACCGAGCGATTGAGGTGGTACGGCAGACACGACAGCACCGCTTCCGCACGGGTCAGTTCGGCTGCCAAGGCGGTCTCGTCGGAGATGTCACACGTCCGCAGCGCGAATGGAACGTCGGCTCGCGGCGCTCGTTGATCGACCCCGATCACCTCGAAGCCGGCCTCATGAAGGAAGGTTGCCGCCAGCAGACCGACCTTGCCCAGACCCAACACCGCAACCGTGCCAAATGACATGGGGTCAGTCTGACAGCACCCGCAGGGCCTCCGGTTGCAAGAGCAGCCCGACCTCACCGCCTTCGACCGCCGCCAGTGGCGACCCGTTGTTGGGCACGACTGCCTCCAGCGCCTGGTCGCCCACCCGAAGGTGCACGTGTGTCGCCGCGCCGGCGAACACGACGTGCTGCACGACACCGCGCAGTTGCCCTTCGCTGGGTGCCACCAGCAGCAACCGCTCCGGCCGCACGAGCACCGTGGTCGCCCCCGACAGACCCCCGGTGTCGAGGGCGACGTGAGCGCCGAGAACCGTCACCCCGCCGTCATCGGCCTCGGCCGGCACCAGGTTGGCGAGCCCGAGGAAGTCGGCGACGTACTTACTGGCCGGCTCGTCGTAGACGTCGCGCGGCACGCCAACCTGCTCGATCTTGCCGGTGTTCATCACGGCCAGCCGGTCGCTCATGGTCAGCGCCTCCTCCTGGTCATGAGTGACGTACACGAAGGTGATGCCCACCTCCCGGTGCAGCGAGCGCAGCTCCACCTGCAGCACCCTGCGCAGCTTGGCATCCAGAGCACCCAACGGCTCGTCCAACAGCAACACCTTCGGGCGTAAGACCAGTGACCTGGCCAACGCCACGCGCTGTTGTTGCCCGCCGGAGAGTTGGTGCGGCTTGCGCGCTTCGTAGCCATTCAGCCGAACGAGCTCCAAGGCCTCTGCAACCCGACGCTTCGCCTCCGCCTTTCCACATTCGAGAAACCGCAACCCGAACGCGACATTGTCAGCCACAGACTTGTGCGGGAACAGCGCATAACTCTGGAACACCGTGTTGACAGGTCGCCTTTCCGCCGGCACGCCACGCATGTCCACGCCATCGATACGCACGGAGCCGTGTTCGATCTCCTCGAAGCCGCCGATCAGCCGGAGGGTGGTGGTCTTGCCGCAACCCGACGGCCCGAGCAGGGAGAAGAACTCGCCGGGTTCGATGACGAGATCGATGGAGTCGAGCACCTGCTGCTCGCCGTACCACTTGGACAACGACTCCAGTGCAATGCCCCCACCGCCAACCCCTCGTTGTTCCCCCATTGGCGGCACTCCCCCGGAATTCCCTCGATGCGTCGACTGATTCACCGTTCAGGAAACGATAGTTGAAAGTCGGAGGGGTCCGCTTCCTTCGTGCGCTGCCAATACTCCAGCAAGGTGAATGGCCAGTTCTGCGACACTCGCCCGAAGTCGTTCTTGTACCAACTGTTCACCGAACTCCAACCCCAAGCCATCGCTGCGTTCTCCGCATCGACACGCTCGTTGAAGGCATCGTGCACATCGGCCAGAACTTCGAGCGAGCTGGCCTTGTGCCTCAACAACAGCTCGACGAGATTGAGCACGTAACGCACCCCGCACTCACTGAAGTAGATGATGCTGCCGTTGATCACGATGTTGGTGTTCGGGCCGTACAGGCAGAAGAAGTTGGGGAAGCCGGGAATCGCAACGCCGAGGTACGCACGGGCGTCGCCGTTCCACTGCTCGTGCAGATCAACTCCGTCGCGGCCCTTCACCGCCATCGGTGTCAGGAACTTGGATGCTTCGTAACCGGTGCCGTAGAGGATCACGTCGGCCTCGTGAACGGTGCCATCCTCCATCTCGATACCCGCTGTCGTGATGCGAGTGATGCGGTCGGTCACCAGCTGAACGTTCGGACGCTTCAGTGTGCGCGCCCACACACCGTTGTCGCGAACCATGCGCTTGGCGCCGACCGGGTAGTTGGGGACGACCTTCTCCAGCAGGTCGGGCCGGCCGTCGAACTCTGCCGTGAAGTACTCCACCAACATTTGCCGACTGAACTCGCTGATCATGCTGACCGAACTGCCGTCGCTCTCCCAGGTCGGGTCGACCCGAACGGCTTCCAGTGCGCCGTCGCCCATCCGCCAGAAGATGGAGAAGCGGTTGAACTCGCTGTAACTGGGCACGTGGCCATACAGCCAGCGCAGACCCTCCGGAACGGTCTCGTGATAATCAGGCGTGGGCGCCAGCCACGGTGCCGTGCGCTGCGTGATGACGAGTGAGCCTGCGACCTCAGCGACGTGCGGCAAGAACTGCAGAGCGCTGGCCCCGGTGCCGATACACACCACGCGCTTGCCGGCCAGGGACTGCTCCGGCCGCCACTGCGCCGAATGCATGGTCTCGCCGGCGAACGACCCGAAGCCCTCGATCTCTGTGGGGAACTTGGGGCGGTTGAGCTGGCCGACGGCACTGATCACGATGTTGGCGGTCACGCTCTGCTCAGTGCCGTCCGCGTCGGTGTAGCTCACGGTCCACGCCTGGTCCGGGTCACTCCAGACCGACTGCTGCACCGTGCAGCCGAACTGCACATGACGGCGCACGTCGAAGTGATCGGCGCACTGACGGAAGTACTCGCGCAGGACACCCTGGGGGCTGTAGTGGAATGGCCAGTCATGGCGCTGCGCCGACGAGTAGCTGTAGTTGTGGTTTGGGTTGTCCACTCGACAGCCGGGGTAAGTCGCCTCGAACCAGGTGCCACCGACATCTTCGTTCTTGTCGAGAATCGTGAACCGCACGCCTGCCTGCTGCAGCCGGTGCGCCGCCAGGATTCCCGACATGCCGGCACCGATGACCACGACACTGATGTCAACGCCCGGCGCCACGTCGCCTGCCTGCCACGACGGCGCCCGGCGGTCCTCGCCCCTGTACGCCAACTCCTCCTCCAGCAGCGGCAGGTAATCGGACATGCCCTCGCCGCCGACCGTGTACTCCAGCATCCTCAGGAGCGATTCATCAGAGGGTGCGGGCGCCGGCACGCAACCACCGTCGCGATAGCGAACCAACGCATCGAGCGCGAGCGCTCGAATTTCGGCCTGCTGCTCGTCGGTGTAGCCACTGAACGGAAGGCTCAGCAGCAGTTGGTCCGGGCGGAGGGCATCGCGCAGCAGCGTCATGTCCCCCGTGAGATATGCGAGCGCTGGCAGCAGCGGCGCCAACTCGGCAGCCAGTAACGCAGCGGCGATCTCTGCGTCGGTCTCGGTGATCGGCGAGACGCCGTTGACGAACGGGCTGGGCGACGACGCGGCATCGATGGTGGTCACGACGCGCCTCAGTCTTCCGTGACGCCCTTGGGCGCCTTCTGGTTCATGAACCCGAACATGTAGCCCGCAACGCGACGGATCTGAATTTCCTCGGCGCCTTCGGTGATTCGGTAGCGACGGTGATGTCGGTAGATGTGCTCGAAGGGTTTGTGACGCGAGTAGCCCAAGCCACCATGCACCTGCATGGCCCGGTCGGCAGCCTCGCAGCACAGCCGATTGGCCCAGTAGTTGCAC
>Ga0209181_10012421_pt1 | contig 10771 bp, 8 predicted proteins | sample MAT05_FD_187208 | JGI IMG/M metagenome (GOLD analysis project Ga0209181, IMG submission 187208) | Freshwater microbial communities from Lake Fryxell liftoff mats and glacier meltwater in Antarctica - MAT-05 (SPAdes) (version 2) | ecosystem: Environmental > Aquatic > Freshwater > Ice > Liftoff...
GCGCGTCGAAGCGATGACAGCCGAACGCTTGAATCGTATTTTCGTCACCAACATTACCAGCTATTTTCTCTGTGCACGCGAGGCGATCCGGCGCATGTCCACCAAGCATGGCGGGCGGGGCGGCGCGATTGTCAACGTCTCGTCTAGTGCGGCGCGTCTGGGTTCGCCCGGGGAATATGTCGATTATGCCGCCGCCAAAGGGGCCATCGATACGCTAACGATTGGCCTTTCCCAAGAGGTAGCGGCAGAAGGAATTCGTGTCAACGCTGTGCGCCCAGCCTTCATCTACACCGAGATTCATGCCAGCGGTGGCGAACCGGGGCGCGTCGATCGGGTCAAGCAATTCGTCCCCATGCAACGCGGTGGCCACGCCGAAGAAGTCGCCAACGCTATCTTGTGGCTACTCTCCGACGAAGCCTCCTATTCTACAGGCGCATTCATCGATGTGACCGGCGGTAAATAGCTTTACCCTGGGTTATCCATCGCGCCAACCGCCGCGCACAACGCGCCCTGGCGTTGCGCCGGTATGCGTGCCATTGTCGAGCACGCGCACACCGTTGATCCAGACATGCTGGATGCCAACCGAAAGCTGGTGTGAATCAGCAAAGGTCGCGCGGTCGCCCACGGTAGCGGGGTCAAAAAGAACCACATCGGCATAATCACCCTCGCGCAATAGTCCTCGATTGCGGATGCCCAGGCGGTCGGCCACGGCAGAGGTCATTTTGCGGATGGCATCTTCCAGCGGAATCACCCCTTCGTCGCGCACATATTTGCCCAGCACACGCGGATAGGTGCCATAACCCCGCGGATGGGTCGGCCCCTGTGGCTTGCCCCAGGCCGGATCATAGCCGCCAGCATCGGTCGAGATTTTGATCCACGGCTGGCGCAGTTGTAGCTTTACATTGTCTTCGCTCATCTTAAAATAGATGGTACTGATGCGCTGTTCCTCGCTCAACAGCAGATCCATCGCCGCGTCGATCCAGTGTTGGTTGCGCATGGTGGCGATCTCATCCAAGCGGCGTGCGACATAGCGTTGATTTTCGGGTTTTTCAAAGCCAATTGGCATGACGGCATCGGGCGGGCTGGCCATCAAGCCATCGGCCGGGTTGATCATTTCGGCGCGGATCTGGTCCCGTGTGACGGGATCGCGCAGGTTGTCAAAAAACTTGCCATCAGCAGAAACCCAGGTGGGAAACATAGCCATCAGTCCGGTGCCCGAAGCGGTGTAGGGATACATATCGGCGGTCACATCAATGCCATCGGCGCGCGCCTGCTCGATCATGGCAATGATCTCGGGGATCTTCCACCAGTTTTCTTGCCCAGACGCCTTGAGGTGATAGATCTCCACCGGACAACCGGCCAGCCGACCAATCTCAATCGCTTCGGCAATGCCTTGATGCAAGCGCCCTGCTTCCGAACGCACATGCGAGATGTAGACGCCACCATAGCGTGCCACCACTTTGCACACCTCAACGATTTCTGCCGTCTCCACATAGGTATCCGGCGGATAGATCAGGGCATAGGCCACGCCCATCGCACCATCTTCCATGGCTGCGGCCATGATTCGCTGCATCAACGCCAATTCTTCGACATTGGCCGCGCCCATGGCCATGCCCTTGGCATAAGCGCGCAGCGTGCCGCCCCCCAGGAATGAGCCAATATTGGGCGTAACCCCATGCGCGATCATAGCAGCGAACCAGTCGCCAAAACGCGTCCACCCTTTCATGCGTTCGCGCCATTCACCCACATCAAAAGTGACCAGGCTAGAGGCGTAGGGATCGGTAAAGTGACCGCCCGCCGGAGCCGGGGTCCAGCCTTCGCCCATGATCTCAGTGGTAACCCCTTGGGTGATCTTGGAGAGGCAACGGCCATCGCGCATAAGTGGCAGGATCGAGTGGCTCTGGATGTCGATAAAGCCCGGGCAGACCACCAGCCCAGTGGCGTCAACGGTCATATCTGCTTGCGCCGCGCCAAGCGTATCGGGTGGCGCGATGGCGGCAATGCGATCACCAGTCAAGGCGACGTCGCCATAGAACCAGGGATTGCCGGTGCCATCGACAATACGCGCGTGGCGGATCAGGGTATCAAAGGTGGGCATAGGACTCCTCTCGTGTGGCGCAAGAATCAATGGGGCCAGTATACTCGATCTACGTCCGATTGAAAAGGCAATTTCCCGGCTATTTGGGGCAGGCTGCACAGAATCACAGACTATGCTACAATGGTTGTCATGCCTGCGCCATAGGTGGCTATGGCGCGCGTTTATAGGCCCTGCTGTTCCACCATGACCAAACCACGCATCTGCATGAGGAATGATTGATGAAACTCTTCACCGCCCTGTTGGGCACCGAGACCAATACCTTCTCGCCTTTTCTGACGGGTATGCAAAATTTTGAACAAACCTACTTGATCCGCAATGGCAACCATGGTGACGCCCCGGCCTCGATTGCTGTACCGCTGGTACGTTGGCGCGCGATGGCCCAGGCGCGCGGCTGGGACGTGGTAGAAAGTTTGGCAGCCTTTGCTGTGCCCGCCGGGATCACCCTGCGCCCGGTCTACGAAGCCTTGCGCGATGAAATTCTGGCCGACCTGCGCGCCGCGCTGCCGGTGGACGCCGTGCTGCTCAACATGCATGGGGCCATGGTCGCCGAGGGCTACGATGATTGCGAAGCTGATCTCACCCAACGCGTGCGCGACTTGGTGGGGCCACAAACGGTGATTGGCGTTGAATTAGACTTGCATTGTCACATCATTCAGCAACTGATCGATACCGCTGACGCGGTTGTCACCTACAAAGAATATCCGCACACCGATCCGCCCGCGCGCGCCGAAGAACTTTTTACAATCATCGCCGATGCGGTTGAAGGCAAAACCAAGCCGGTCACCTCGCTCTATGATTGCGGCATGATCGGGGTTTATCACACCACGCGCGAACCAGTGAAGAGTTTTGTGGCAAAGATGCAATCGCTAGAAGGCAAAGACGGCGTGTTGTCAGTTTCGCTGGGGCATGGCTTTCCCTGGGGCGATGTGCCCGAGTTGGGTACGCGTGTTGTCGTCGTCACAGACAACCAGCCAGAAAAAGGCGCGGCCCTGGCCAAGCAACTGGGCGACGAGTTCTATGCCCTGCGCGATAGGGTACAGCCCACCTATCACAGCATTGACACAGCGCTAGATATGGCCTTGGCCTTTGACGGCCAGCCGATTGTCCTGGCCGACGTGGCCGATAATTCAGGCGGTGGCGCGCCCAATGACTCAACCTTTATGCTGCGCCGTCTGTTGGAACGCGGCATTGGCAACGCGGCGATTGGCTGCATTTGGGATCCGGTTTTGGTGGCGGTGGCGATGGAACTGGGCAAAGGTGTGACAGCGGATCTACGGATTGGCGGCAAGATGGGCCCTATGTCGGGCGATCCAGTTGACCTGCGCGTGCGTGTCGGCAAAATTGCGCTCAATGCGATGCAAGTTTTTGGCGGCGGGACGGGGAAATTGGGTGACGCCGTAGCCTTGCATGGCCCGAATGGCATTGACATTGTCGCCATCACCCACCGCACGCAAACGTTCAGTCCACACGTCTTTACCAATGTGGGCATTGACCCCGCTCAGAAGAAGATTCTGGTCGTCAAGTCCATGCAACATTTCCACGCCGGCTTCGCCCCGATTGCCGCCCAGATCCTCTATGTCAGCGCGCCGGGCTCGCTGGTGCCCGACATTGCGCAGATTCCCTTTCAACGGGCGCGTAAGACATTGTGGCCGATTGTGGCGTAAATAGATCCAGACGCGAATTACGCGAATTTCACGAATGAAATCTTCGTGAAATTCGCGTAATTCGTGACCAATCTTGCGTTTTACTTTTAGTGGGAAGATTTATACCGTAGGGCAGCGTCGGCATAAAATTTTTGCACCTTAGCCAGATCGGCGTCAATGTCGCCTGTCGGGGTGAGCAGGGGGCCAAAGCGGACGCAACGATTGGCGTTGTCTAAGTGGACAGGCAAGATCGGCACGCCTGCGCCCAGGGCAATGTAATAGAAGCCCGTCTTCCATTCCTTTACAGGCACGCCCGCACGTTTGCGCGTTCCCTCTGGCATCACCCCCACGATCAACGCGGGCTGGGCGGCAAAGATGGCAATCACTTGGTCAACGACCTTGTTACGCCCCGTACGATCAATCGCCAATCCACCCAGCCAGCGCATAATGCGGCCAAGCGGGGGGCGAAAGAGCGTGTGTTTGGCCATCCAACTGACGCGCAGCCCCAGCCCCAAGATCAATATCATGCTTAGGAAAAAATCCCAAGACAAGGTGTGAGGGGCGACTACCGCGACAAATTTTGCCAGATTGGGAATGTCACCTTTCAGCTGCCAGCCAGACCGGGCAAAAGCAAAGCGCGCAAGTGCTGCGACTACGGGCAGCTTGCGTTTGGGCAATGCATTGCCCGGAATAGGAAAGCTCATTGGTTTTGCCTTTCCAACTCGGTAGTAAAGACTTTCGTCTTGGCCTATTTCAGAGAAAGACTAAAGTCTTTACTACACTGGGATCAACTCGTGCGCTTGGCCAGCTTTTCTTTTTCCTCTTCCACCAAGACGCGCTTTAGGATCTTGCCCGCTTGGCTCTTGGGCAATTCTGTGCGGAACTCGACCCAGCGCGGCACTTTGTAGGCAGCCAGATTTTCTTTGCAGAAGCTGATGATCTCGTCGGGCGTGGCGCTTTGGCCTTGTTTCAACACCACATAGGCCTTGACACTCTCGCCGCGCTTGGCATCGGGCACACCGGCAACCGTCGCTTCCATCACCTTGTCATACATATAGAGCACTTCCTCCACCTCGCGTGGGACAATGTTGTAGCCACTGGCGATGATCAAATCTTTCTTGCGGTCGACAATATAGAAATAGCCATCTTCATCCATCTTGCCAATGTCGCCTGTATGCAGCCAGCCGTCGGCGTCAATATCCTTGGCGGTCTCTTCAGGGCGATTCCAATAGCCCTTCATCACTTGGGGACCCCGTATAATCAGTTCGCCTTCCTCGCCTTGGGCGAGCATAGCGTACTTACCCTCGGCATCGGGCGTGAGCGCGACAACGGCCATCTCGGTATTGGGCAGGGGCACGCCGACCGAGCCAATTTTGCGGTTGCCATAAATTGGATTGGCACAGGCAGCAGGCGAACATTCGGTCATACCAAAGCCTTCTACCAGCCGACCGCCCGTGAGCGCTTCAAATTGGTTGGCAACTTCGATCGGCAACGCGGACGCTGCGCTCAAGCAGGCTTTGACGCTGCGCAGATTGTACTGCTTGACTTTGGGGTGGTTGTTGATGCCAATATACATGGCTGGAATGCCCGGATAGATCGTGACCTTTTCGCGGTCAATAATTTGCAACACATGCTCGGTATTGCGCGGATCCGGGATGACAATCAGTTCCGCACCAATGTACAGCGTGCCGAGCATGGCGACCGTCATACCGTAGACATGAAAGAACGGAATAGCCGCCAACACCTTCTCGCGCCCAAGCTCGGCAGCATTGCTAAACCAGGCATTATATTGCATTACATTGCTGATAATGTTGCGGTTGGTCAACATAGCCGCCTTGGCTACGCCGGTAGTGCCGCCCGTGTATTGCAAGAGCGCAACATCATCGGGTGCCGTGGCAACACGCGCCAAGGTGCCTTCGCTGCGAATCATCGCTTGATAGGAATGAATGTCGGCGGCGGCAGGCAGATCCTTCATCATCTTGCTGGCGCGCACCTGTTTTTCCACCAACCGATTGAAAGGCCAGCCCAAGGTATCGGGAACATCGGTCACAATCAAGTTCTTGATCGAGGTCTTGTCGCGGATCTGCGCGAGACGATCATAGAAGCCGCTGAGCAGAATAATCGTTTCGGCACCACTATCGCGCAGTTGATGTTCTAGTTCGCGTGGGGTGTAGATCGGGTTGGTGTTGACCACAATTGCGCCCGCCTTCAAGATGCCAAAAAAGGCGACCACACTCTGCGGCAAGTTGGGCAACATGATCGCGACGCGGTCGCCTTTGTGTACACCCAATTTTTGTAGACCAGCAGCAAAGCGATCGCTCGCTTCATCGGCTTGTTGGTAGGTCATTTTGGAACGGATCGCCAGCCCTAGCGGCAGATATTTGAGCAACAGATGCGCGGCGATCTGGTTTGGATATTTCTTTGCTGCATCGGTCAAGAGTTGGCTCAGGGGGAACGTTGGAATCTCCAGCGTGGCGGGTATGCCCGCTTCGTAATGATTTAGCCAAGGGTACGTAGACATAGATGATCCTTTCTCGTTTATGTAATTTTCCTGCGCCGTATGATGCGGTTATACAACGTGGGCAAAAAGCGTTTGAGATAGACAGCCAATACTTCTTTACCACCGACAAGCACTTCATCCTCGCCACGTTCGATGGCCTGGATAATGCGCGTTGCCAGCTTTGCGGGAGTCATACCCTTGGCCTGGGTAGGATCCAGTTGACCATGCGCGCCCCCATCACCCGTAAGGGCGTGTAGTGAAAGATTGGTCTGGACATAGCCAGGACAGATGAGCGTTACCTTGATCCCATCTTGATAGACTTCCGAGCGCAGCGCATCAAAAAAGCCATGCAGCGCGTGTTTGGAAGCGGCATAGGCCGAGCGGCGGGGCGTGCTGATCTGGCCCGAAAGGCTGCTAATCACAACAAAATGACCGGTTTTGCGCGCCACCATGCTCGGCAAGACAGCTTGCGTCAGTGCGACCGCTCCAAAATAGTTGATCTCCATAATGCGGCGCTGGACATCCATGCTGGTCTCGGCCACCGTCGAGCGTTGGCTCACACCGCCACAGTGGAAAACCGCATCGATCTGGCCGCAGTGTGCCAATACTTGCTGGGTGAGCGACACCGCCGGGAAGTTGGCCAGATCCAACGGCAGCGCCAGGTGCTGATCGGGATTGGCACACCCCTGACGCACGCGTTCCAATTCATCGAGCCGCCGCGCCGAAAGCACCAGCCTTGCCCCTTGCGCGCTCAACGCATAGGCCAATGCCTCGCCAATGCCCGACGATGCGCCGGTGATCCAAGCCACTTGGTTCTGAAATTGCATGATAGACCTATCTACTGCGTAGTGATTCGTCGTTTGGGAGCGCACCGACAACAAGCGAATTGACGAATCGGCAAAGAATACGTTCTTCCATAAAGTACCACAGGAAAAGCAGATTCCAGGTAATGCTTCGTTCATTCATCGAGTGAGTTATCGCGAGATGATTCCCGCATTATTCCCATAGCGGCATCTCCACCTGTTTGGCCAGTTCACGCATGGCGGCTTCATAGGTTTGCATGGTATCGTTGACCGAGCCGCGCCAGTAGATCGGCTCACCAATGACGACATCCACGAAAAAAGGTACCAGCAAAAAGTCGCCACGCGGCAGTGCCTTGCCCAAGCCATACATAAAAACCGGAATAATTGGCGCTTCGGGGTTGCGTTCGACCAGGCGCGCTACGCCACTTTTAAAGCGACTTAGCTGTTCTGGCTCACCGCGCGACCCCTCGGGAAAGAGGACAATAATTTCATTTTTCGCCAACGCATCCGAAGGGCCAGCCAGCGGATCCGCCGCTTTTTCCTTGCGCTGCCGATCAATTGGGATAATGTGCATAATATTGAGGCTGAACCAGGCCAATTTGGCATTGGTCAAAAAATAATCGGCGGCGGCCACTGGGCGCACCTGATGAACCCGACGCAACGGCCAGAGTGACATTAGCGTGAGCGTGTCCAGGTGACTGTTGTGGTTGGCAGCGATGATCGCTGGGCCGTCCATGGGCAAGCGTTCGCCCGAACGAATCTTCACCCCCAATACCAGCGCCACCAGGGGTCGCACAACGAGTAAGAAGAAAAGCGCTTGCAATATTTTCATCAGCCCACCCTCGCCATCAATAATGCCATGCCCCGACCAAAAAGAAGAAGAGCGGCGCGGTATAGATAAAGGCGTCAATCCGGTTCAAAATCCCGCCATGCCCCGGCATCATCGTGCCGCGATCTTTGATCTGGAGATCGGTCTTGATCGCCGACAGAATAATGTAGCCGACAAACGCGCCGGCGGCAACGATCACCCCCATCAGCGTGGCCTGGCTCGGCGTAAACGGAGTCAACCAGGGGGCCACAAACCAAGCCACCGGCGCAGTTACCAAGATGCTGCCCAGCAAACTAGCCCAGTTGCGCGTCTGGCTCACCTTCAGGCTCAGGCGCGGGTCGGGGAAGAGCTTGCCAAAGACAAATTGCGCGGCATGGCTAATTTGTGCCAGCCCCACCAAGAAGAGAAAGAGGCCGCTGCCGCCCACAGTCGGCTTGGCGACGACAGGCAGAACCAATAAATAGGCCAAATAACCTAGACTATAGACGGTGGTAATAATGCTCCAGCCAATTGTACTCCAGGCGCGCAGAAAGCCGCGTGGCTCGCCGATGAGCACCATGACCATGGGCAAGACCAGAAAGACATGGATAGGCACAAACAGGAGAAAGGCATTGCGCCATTCCAAGAGAATAAAAATAAATTGAATGGGCAGCGAAAGATAGGCACAAAACAGAACGCGTCGATCGGCACGCCGGGTGGGTGTCATCGAGAAAAATTCTTTTAAGGCCAAAAAGGCAATAAACCAAATATAGAGAATTAAGATTTTATAGGTGTAGAGAATTCCCAACACAAAAAAAAGGGTCACCATCCACAAAAAGGCAATGCGTGAACCGATCTTGGGCAACCCTTGCGTGGGCCAAAACCAGCGTAATAGCCAATAGGCCACTGTAATCACCGCCAACGCGCCAATGACCCCATTAGTGACCATCGCCAAACCCGGTTGATTCTGTAGAAGCTGAACAAATGTGACCATAGGAAGAGTCTCTAGGCTATATCGCTGCGTTAAACCGGCGGCGGATGAGGGCGCAATCTATACGCGCCAAGCACGAACATAGGCAGATTAATCGATTGAAGCTTGAGAACATCAGCGCTTACTGAGCACGCGTACCCTGCTGGGTTACTACTGGGTTGCTTCTGGGTTGCTACTGGATTGCTGTGGGAGCAAAGAATCGCCAATGGCGCAGGGAGTCTCTGAGAGTGTACACCGTCATACACACTTGTGCCAAATACGCTTGCCGATGGCGAATAGTACTTTACAATCTTGCAAACTAGTCCAAGACGGCAGCAATAAAGCGCGGGCTATTTACTACGCCAAGGTTAAATTTCAACACCTACTGCTCGGAATTCATTCAGAGCCTGGGATAGAAAACGTGTTTAAACACGTTTGCCGTCGCAGGTTTTGAATTCATCCAACACGAATTTAACGTGGTCTTTTTATACCGCAATAGCTCATAGATGATAATGCATTACCAGGGTAAATGGCTGTAAATTTTTATCATCTATGGCATTGCTCAATATACCCACGATTATGGGGACGAACTGATAGTTGTCATTGGTCACTTGACTTCGGCGAGCTCAGTCGAGCCGTCATTGGCGATTAGCCATTGATGATTTGTCATCGGATTGATCGAAGTACCAATCAAAAGACCCGTGACGCTCCAAATTGGCGTCACGGGTCTTTTCTATAGAGCGCATCGTGCGACATAGCGCGATGAAAAATATTCAGTTAATATTCAATTTTTCAGGCTAGCCACATCCCCTAGCCCATGCTGGGATGGGCTTCGGCGCGATGTTTAAGCCAAGTTCCGGTGCTCATAAACAAGTGGCTGAGACGCAACATGCTCTGTTGCATACGCGTGATACCTTCGCGCTGGCGCACACGCGCGGCATTGCGCTCTTGTTCGGCTTCTTTGAGCATCTCATTATACCGGTGACGGCCCATTTCATTAATCACTAAGTCGTACATCTTGCAATTCCTTTCTACGGTGGTATCGAACCAAACGGATACCATTCACTTGCTCACCCTGAGCAACGAAATTTATCTCCCCTTTGGCATACCACGCTGGGTGCTGTTCGCGCAGCACGGCGCATTAGCTGTGGTAACTTTGGCACTACGCTGGATAGGTATACCATCCTGCCCACCACATCGGTTCCGCCCAAAAAGTAGTCTATCCGAATCTGTAACAACTGAGTTACAAGTTTGTAGGGTCATCCACAAAGCTTGTGGCGTAGCGCTACAAGCTTTATGCACGCTGGCGCACCTGTTCAAGGGTGCCAGCCATGTAAAAAGCATCCTCGGGCAGGTCATTCAGCGCGCCAGAGAGGATCGCGCGACAGCCGGCCATTGTATCGGCGAGGCTGACGTTTACGCCTAGTTGCCCACTGTAAATTTCTACACCGGAAAAGGGCTGGGTCAGAAAACGATGCAGACGGCGCGCAGCGCGCACATCGTGCAGCGCTTGCTTGTCAGCCAAGCCGGCCAAGCCATCTTCACCGCGCTGGGTGTAGATCGCTTCCAGATCCGCATAGCGGCGGAAGAGGCGCTGAATCTCCTGTGCCAGGGCGGTTTGTTCTGTGCCCATTGCCCCGGTTGTCAGCAAAGCCGAGCGCGAATGCACGGGATCAATGGCTGGGTATAGACGTTGCTCGGCACGCCACCGATCCAGCGTAACGACCGTATCCAGGGCATCGAGTGGTTTCGGTTCACTGCCCGCCGTATAATCGCCCCAATAGAGTGCCGTGACCGCCGCCGCCGGTGTCGTAGTCAGATTCGCACGCAAGTAGGCCATAATCCCCTCGCTCATGGCCAGTTCCGCTTCTACCAACAACAGCACCTCGCGCCCCTGCTGACGAAACGCTTCAGCAATCGTCAGGCCCGTCTCGGCAAGCTGCAATTTC
>Ga0209181_10012422_pt1 | contig 10771 bp, 8 predicted proteins | sample MAT05_FD_187208 | JGI IMG/M metagenome (GOLD analysis project Ga0209181, IMG submission 187208) | Freshwater microbial communities from Lake Fryxell liftoff mats and glacier meltwater in Antarctica - MAT-05 (SPAdes) (version 2) | ecosystem: Environmental > Aquatic > Freshwater > Ice > Liftoff...
TCGGCCTCGATGGCCTGCAGGGCAGCGTCGAAGTCAGCCTGGATCGCACCTTCACTGGCGGCGTTCTCTGCCTGAGCCAGAGCCTGGGCCAGGGTCAGACCGGGAAGCGCCAAACCGGGAAGTGCCAGCAGGAGCAGAAGGCAGGGGCGCCAGACGCGCCGGACGACACCGTGCATAAGCTTGCTTTCCATAAGCCTTTTTGTTGTAGTTTCTTGGCCTTGCAGAACACTACAACACTCTTCATCAACTCTCCATTAACTTGGTCTCTTTCCAGCCGGACCGGGGCCCGGATCGTGGCGTCGGCACTCTTATGTTGCCTGGCCAGCGCCGCCGGGGCGTTTCCCGACGAGCTGTTTGGCTACCGGCAGATGCCCCAGGAGCGCATCGCGGATTTTCCCCAGTGGTTGCAGGTGCTTGAACGGCAGCTCCGGGACGACCTGCAGGAGGGCGACTGCGGCGCAAAAGCCTTTAATCGCTGCCACCTCACCGAGTGGCTGGCCTTTCTGGCGACGACGAGGGGATTGCCGGAGCGGGAGCAGCTGCAGGCCGTAAACCGTTTTGCCAACACGCGGGATTACGTGCTCGATCTCGACAACTATGGCGTCGAAGACTACTGGGCAATCCCGCGGGAGTTCTTCCGCAACGGTGGCGACTGCGAGGACTACGTCATCACCAAACTGTTTTCCCTGCGCTGGCTCGGGTATCCGGAGGAGGATTTGCGCCTGGTGGTTGTGCAGGACACCAACCTGCGGGTGCCCCACGCCGTGCTGGCGGTCTCCCGGGGCGGGAAGACGCTCATTCTCGACAACCAGGTCCAGGCGGTACTGCCAGACCAGGACGTGGTGCACTACGTCCCGGTGTTTTCCCTCAACGCCTCCCGCTGGTGGATCTACCTCCCGCCCGCATGACCACCGTCCCGCGATGAACGCTGCGCCGGGCAAAACCAGGGCCCTGTCGCCTGTGGCCATTGCGGTGGCCGCGCTGGTGCTGCTGATTGGTCTCGGCGCCCTCCTGATCAATGTCTATATAGAGGGCGAGCGGCAGCGGGATCTGCTCCAGTGGGAGTCCCGCCTGGGACTGGTCGCGGACGCCAAGGCAGACTCGGTGGCCCGGCTGCTGTCTGCGGATCGGAGTGCCCTTCAGGAGCTGGCAGACAACGCCTCGCTGCAGCTCTATCTCTGGCAGGTCGCGAGGGCGCGCCAGTCTCCCGAGCCGGGCACCGAACCCGCCCAGCAGGCCTATCTGCGGAACCTGATTCTGGCGGCGGCGGAGCGGGGCGGCTACCTGCCGGATGCGGTTGCGCGGATTCCTGCGAACCTGCCCCAGTCGGCGAACTCCGGACTGGCCCTGCTGGACGCGAACCTCACGCCGGTCGCGGTCACGCCGGGACTCGGCAGCGTGGAGAGCGCCTACCGGGAGGTGGCGCGGCGCGCGCTGGGGACCCCGTCCCAACCCGTGGTTGATCTGGTGCTGGATGCGGAAGATCGCGCCATGCTGGTCGTTGCGGTACCGGTGAACCCGGTATCGGGTTCCCGGGCGCCCGGTCCACTGCAGACGGGTGGCGGGCCCTCCGGGGTCGTCGTCGGCGTGCGGAGCGCGACCCAGGAGCTGTTTCCGCTCCTGAGTCGCGGCCCGACCTTTGCCGAGGACAGCGAAACCCTGCTGCTCGTCCGCCGGGATGCCAGCGTCGTCTTCCTCTCTCCCACCCGGGAGGGCGCGAACGCCCTGCGCCGCAGCATGCCGCTGGATCGCCCCCAGGCGGATGCCCAGCTGGCGGAGGTCGTGGCCGTTCTGTCGCCCGACGGGTTCGCGAGCCTCGACAACTACCGCGGGACACCGGTGCTGCAGGTCAGCCGGCGGATCCGCGGCCAGGCGCTCCGGGGCCAAGTCAGGGCCGGCGAGGCGTGGGTGCTGGTCCAGCAGGTCCAGGCGGCGGAGGCGCTCAGCGGCGCCAATGAACGGCGGACTTTTCTGCTCGCAACACTCTCCCTGCTCCTCCTCGCCATTGCCGCTCTCGCGGTGGCTGCCTGGCGCCACGGCAGCAGTGTGCGGGCCGGTCAGCAGGCGGCAGAACTCAGGGACAAGGCCGCGAAGCTCCAGCGTCAAACGGACCTGCTCCATACCATCACCGACAACGTGGACGTGCTGACGGTGCTCATCAATCGGGAGCAGGAGGTGGTGTTCACCAATCAGGCCACGGCCACCGCCGCCCGGAGCAGCATTGCCGCGCTGGTGGGCGGGCCACTGGCCGGGATCTTCGGGCATGGCACCGCGGCCCTGCTCGCTCCGCTCAGTGACGAGGTCCGGCGGCAGCGCACCTCCGTCCACCGCGTGCTGCCCCTGACGCTCGGCGGTGGCCTGCGCAGTTACCAGACCAGCCTCATTCCGGTGGAGCGCATCGGCGAACGCCGGCAGCTGGTTCTGCTGGTGCTGAGCGATGTCACTGAACTGAAGCTAGTCGAGCAGCACCACGCAGACCTACTGCGGGAGCTCGTCCGCACGCTGTCCGATGTGGTGGACCTGCACGATCCCTTCTCTGCGCACCACGCCAACCGCATGGCTGAGGTGGCCCAGGCGGTGGCCCGGGAGCTGGGTTTGCCGGACGCCGAGCGGGAAACCCTGGGTCTGGCGGCAACCCTCGCGAACATCGGCAAGATCATGCTCCCCAGCGATCTGCTGACGAAGACCGGGCCCCTGACGGCCGCCGACCGGGAGCTGCTGCGCAAGCATGTGGATTACAGCCTGCAGCTGCTGAAGGGGCTGGACTTCGAGGGCCCGGTGCTGGAGGTCATCGCCCAGAAGCAGGAACTACTCGACGGGAGCGGCTATCCCCGGGGCCTCACGGAGCAGCAGATGTCGCTCTCCGGCCGCATTCTTTCCGTGGCCAATGCGTTCGTTGCGCTGGTCAGCGTGCGGGCCTACCGTCAGGGCGTGTCCATCGAGGCGGCGCTGGAGGAGCTGCTGCGCAAGGCCGGCACTCAGTACGACCGGCGCGTGATCGCGGCGCTGTTCCACGTGGCCGAGAACCGGCGGGACTGGTCCCAGTGGTCCGCTCCGCCCCCTGTTCCGTAGGAGCGCCAGGTAGGAGCGCCTTTAGGCGCGATTCAATAGTCGATCGCGCCTGAAGGCGCTCCTACCTGGCGCGCCAGGCAAGTTCGACGAAGGTGGCCCGTTCCCGGCCCGGGAAGTACCGGTAACTGCCGAAGGCGAAGTCGGCCCGGTCCGCGTAGAGCGTGTCAGTGACGTTGTTCACCCGGACGGTAACCGTCCAGGCGGGCGTAAAGGACCAGGCGGCAATCACGTTCAGCAGATCGTGGCCGGGGTATTTCTGGTTTTCCTGGGCAGTGAGGAAGTAGCCACCCTGATGCACCCACTCGGCCTGCGCGAGCCAGGGGTTGCGCTTCCAGCCCAGGCGCAGGCTCCCGAGAGTCTCCGGCGCCGTGTCGATGTCGTTGCCGCTCTTGATGAGCTCGCCGGGAGTCGACGCGGTGAAGGCGTAGGTCTGGCGCGACCAGGAACCCGCCAGCGAGGCGTAGAAGCCGGGTTCACTGCTGGCCTCCATGCCGAGTTCGATTCCCTGGTGCTTGCTGGCGCCGTTACTGACGTTGAAGCGGTCTGAATCCTGCAGGATGTAGTGGTTTTTGCGCATGGTGTAGGCCACGGCCTCGACCTGTAGCCGGGGCGACTGCCAGCGCCAGCCCAGCTCGAGGCTGTCGATTTCCTCCGAGTTCAGGTCCGCCACGTTCTGCGCCGCCTGCAGGCGATAGAGCTCGGCGGCCTGGGGTGCGCGGAAGCCCCGTCGCCACGTGGCATAGACAGTGGTGTCGTCCCGCGGCCGGAACCGCAGGCCAATATTCGGCGCGAGGTTGGTGAAACTGTCGCTGCGGTCGGCTGGCCGGTTGAAGAGGCAGGTGGGTGTGCAGGGCGTGCCGTCGTCCCGGGTCGTGCCGTCCAGCATCCGGTTGTCGTAGTCGTAGCGCAGCCACTCGAGGCGCACGCCGCCCACCAGGGTGAGGCGCCCGGTGAGCGGCAGTTCCGCCTGGGCATAGGGTGAAGCGAGCCACTGCCAGGCACTGTAGTCGTAGTGCTGGCCTTCCGGCCGGGGCGGGGTGCCGGTCTCCGGGTTCCCCTGGAACTCCTCGAGCCAGCCGTTGGCAACTTCCAGGTCGAGGCCGGCCGTGACCCGCGCAGAGCCCAGCGTCGCGTAGTTGAGCACGGTCACGCCGCCACTGGTCTGGCCGTTTTTTTCCACGGGCTGGCCCGGCAGGAAGTGCTGCAGGAAGTCCATGTCCGAGCGGCGCAGGAACGCGAGCACTTCCCAGCTACTGCCGGCCTCGTCGGCCGCTGGCTGCCAGCGCGCGAGCAACCGCTGACTGTTCGCGTTCCGGTAGGACTCCGGATTGGCATTGGTCACGCGGAGCGCCTCGTCCTCATAGGTGTCCTTCCCCACGATGAAGCCGGCGGTGTTCTGATTGAGGAGATTGCCGCTGAACCCGAGTTCCAGGCGGCCCGCGGCCAGGTTGTTCGCGTACTTCAGGAAGCCCTTCGCCTGCCTGTAGTCCGACTCGTCGCGAAAGCCGCCGTCGTGGTCGAAGAGCAGGCCGCCAACCAGTCCGGCGTCGTCGCCGGTCCCGCCCGGGAAGTTCCCGAGAACCATCCCCCGGTAGTAGTCGTCCGGTCCCGTCTCGCCGCTCACGGCCAGTTCCCGGTCGCCTGGCTCCGGCAAGAGCACGTTGATCGTGCCATGCACGGCATTGGAGCCGTAGAGCGCGGAGGCGGGCCCGCGGATCACCTCCACGGCCACAGCCTGTTCCGAGGGCAGTTCGAACAGTTCGTTGACGTTGCAGAAGCCCGTCGGGCGGGAGGCGACGCCGTCTTCCAGGATCAGGAAGCTGCCGCAGGAGCCCGGGCCCGTGAGCACCGGCGAGCGAATGGCCGTGAGGTGTTCCTGGCCGCTGCCCCGGGAGATCCAGGTGCCGGGGATCTGCGTGCCGAGTTCGTGAATGTGGGCCGCATTCAGCAGCGCAATGGCCTCGCTGCCGATCCGGGTCGTATTCCCGGCCAGGTCGAGAGCGGGCACGGGATAACGGGCTGCCGTGACGACGATCTCTTCCGGGAGGTCACCCGCTGCCGCGGCAGCCGCGCTGCCGACGGCGAGCAGGGCCAGCGCGGCGAACCCCACGGCGCTACGAAGGGCGCTTCGAAGGGCGCTACGAAGAGCGCAACGCGCTGGGGACTTCACGACGAGAGGCAATTCGCTAACGTTCGATGGGCGCGAGGCGGATGCTGGGCGTGTCGCCGATACGACTGAAGGCATGACGCTTGCCCAATTCCTCCAGGGCGGCGTCCCGTTCGGCCCGGGAGGCGTACCAGTGTTCCTTGTGCCAGGCGTTACCCAGCAGGCTCCGCATCGGATCACTGGCGGACATCGTTACCCGGACCCCGAACTTCAGGTCCCGGGGCTCCGGTGGCGTGGTGCGGAGATTGTGGCTGTTGCTGAGTTCCATGGTGGTATCCGGGATGCGTAGGAGCGCCTTTAGGCTCGATTCGTTAATGATCGCGCCTGAAGGCGCTCCTACACGGGCCTTCCTACGGGCGCTCCTACAACATCAGAAGGTGGTCTCGGGTGCGGGAGCAGCACCGTCCTCGATCGCGTAGGTCTTGCTTTCAGCGCTGGCCGCCGGGGCAGTGGCCGGAGCCGGCGCCTGGCTGGCCAGGGCGGAATTCTTCCAGTTGACCTGCGGAGCCATCGTCGCCAGGGTGGCCAGCAGGGGCTGGGCGCCGGCCGGCGTGGCCAGCGTCGGGTCCGTGAAGATGCGCGTGGCGTCGCCATTGGCAGTGCTGCCGTACCACTCTGCGTTCGCCAACTTGTCGATTGAAATCACGCCACCGTCCACCGCGAAGCCGATAAAGGCCCCGCGGCTCCGGGCGTAGGAGTAGATCTCGGACTTGAACTCCCCGTCAGTCATGGCTTGCGCCGTGCGGCCCACCGGACCGGCGGACGCAGAGGCGCTGCCACCGAGGGTGAATTTGCCCTGGGCGATGTTGTCGATGCCCTTCGGGCTCCGGAACACCAGCACCAGGTCGGCACCCTGCCCGCCGAACTGCCAGCCCAGGCTGACGTTGCCCAGCTTGATGAAGGCGGGATTGCTCCACTTGCCGTCAGCCTGCCGGACCATCAGCACTCCCTTGCCGTAGCTGCCGCCCACAAAGAAGGCGCCCTTGACGACATTGGGTAGCACCGCCACGGCGTGGGCGCTGTTCAGGAGATTGGGGGGAATGGCCTGCTCAGGTATGCGCTGCAGTTCCTGCAAAACGTCATTGGCGGACGCCACGCGCTGGTTGAGATCGTCGCTGGCCTGGACGACGCCCGGGACCGTGAGGATCAGCAGCATGAGGGTCCCCACGAGGGACAACAGGGTGGTCTGGGAAAATCCGGATACGAAGCGCGTCATGGTCTCCTCCTTAAGTAACCGCTTGCCCGCAGCCTTTCTTGGTGAGACCTTGCCGAGCGCCTATAGTCTTCTGGTGACGGTAATCTACAGTGAATCAGGTGCTTAAGTAAACGTCCTGAGCGCCCCGGTAGCTGCGGTGAAAGTCTGCGGCAGAGGAGCCACCCACGTTCAGGTTCCGGAGCAGGCCATCCTTCAGCGCATAGATCCAGCCGTGGACGGTCACGTCCTGGCCCCGGTCCCAGGCGTCCTGGATTACCGTGGTCTGGCAGACGTTGGCCACCTGCTCCAGAACGTTCAGTTCGCAGAGCCGGTTCACCTGCTCCGTGGCGGCGCCGGCCCCGCTCAGGGCGACGGCGTACTTCTGGGCCACATCCTGCACGTGCCGGAGCCAGTTATCGACCAGCCCCATCCGCTCGTTCTGGTACGCGGCCCGCACGCCACCGCAGCCATAGTGCCCGCAGACAATGACGTGCCTGATCTTCAGCACGTCCACGGCGAACTGCAGGACGGAAAGGCAGTTCAGATCGGCATGGACGACCACATTGGCGACGTTCCGGTGCACGAACACCTCGCCAGGCAGGAGCCCGACGATCTGGTTGGCGGGCACCCGACTGTCGGAACAGCCGATCCAGAGGTACTCAGGACCCTGCTGGGCGGCCAGCTTGGAGAAGAACTCAGGATCCTGCAGCCGAATACCTTCGGACCAGGTGCGGTTGTTGTCGAGGAGCTGCTGGAGAGCGCTGTCCATCGGCGAAAGCTTGCCGGATGACCCGCAGGTTTGCCAGCCGGCGCCACCCGCAAGGCGCCGTGAAGCCGCCGCTTCAGGGCGTGTTCAGCCGGACGGGCTGATAGTTCATTCGCCATTGCCACGGCCCGACCGACCCTCGACAATGCCCCCTGTGCCGACCCTCATTCCTCACTGCGCTCCCCGCGTTTGCCTGGCCTTGCTCCTGGTCGTCGGGTTAGCCGGCACGGCGGCCCGCGCTCAGGAATTGCTGGTGCGGACGGAAATGTCCGAGGATGCCGCTGTGGCCATGGTCCGTGAGCAGACCGAGGGCAAGGTCGTCCGGGTTGACCGCAAGGTTGAGGGTGGTGCTGTGGTTTATCGTATTCGTGTTCTCTCGCCGGATGGACGTGTCCGCGAGTTCCGGGTGGACGCCGCCACCGGTTCCCTGCGCTGAGCTGCACCCGTGCGCCTCCTGATAGTTGAAGACGACACTGCACTCCGCCAGTCACTGGCCGGCAGCCTGCGGGCCGCGGGCTTCGCCGTGGACGAAGCCGCCACGGCGGCGGAGGCGGAGTACTTTGCCGCTGAATTCGCCGTCCAGCTCGCGATCGTGGACCTGGGGCTGCCAGACCGCTCTGGCGTCGAGCTGGTCACCCGTCTCCGGGCCGGCGGGTCCGAGTTTCCCATCCTGATCCTGACGGCCCGGGATCACTGGCAGGACAAGGTCAACGGGCTCAATGCCGGCGCTGACGATTACGTGGTGAAGCCCTTTAACCTGGACGAGCTCAAGGCGCGCATCAGTGCGTTGCTGCGCCGGTCCGCAGGCCAGGCGCAGCCGATCCTGCGTGCCGGTCCGCTGGAGATGAACACCCACGCCCGGGAGGTCCGCGTGCAGGACCGGGTGGTGCCGCTCACCGCCTACGAGTATCGCCTGCTGGAGTTGCTGGTGATGCGCGCCGGCCGGGTGGTGAGCAAGCAGGAGCTGACCGACCAGCTCTACGACCAGGACCTGGAGCGGGACAGCAACGTGGTCGAGGTGCTGCTGACCCGGCTCCGGAAGAAGCTCGACCCCGACCGTTCCCTGGGACTCATTGAAACGCTGCGCGGCCAGGGCTATCGCCTGCCCCGTGCGCCGGAAGCTGACTGAGGCGGGGCCACATGGCTCGCCGGCGGAGTTCCCTCAGCACGCGTCTGCTGGTCATCACGGCCGTGATGCTCGTGGCTGCTTTTGGAATCACCATCGTGGTCCTCGATCTGGTCTTTAAGCGCAGCGCTGAGGAGGCGCTGGTGGACCAGCTGGAGACCCAGGTGACCGCGCTGATCGGCGCCGTGGAGCCCGACGAGTCCGGCAATCTCATGATTCCGCAGCGGCTTCTGGAGCCGCGCCTGGGTAACCCCGGGTCTGGCCTCTACGCAGAGATTCTCGATGCATCCGGCCTGCCCCTCTGGCGCTCCCCGTCAGCGGTGGGCGTGGATCTGGCGACCGGCGCGACGCTCAATGCGGGCCAGCGCACCCTGACGCGGCGCGACCTCGCGGACGGGACCCGGGCCCTGATGCTCGGCGTGGCGATCAACTGGGAGCTGGGACCGACGGCCACGCCGGCTTTTCAGGTCTTTACGGCGGCCGACCTCGCCGCGTCGGAGCGCCAGCTGGGCCAGTTTCGCCGGCAGCTGCTCGGCTGGTTCTCGGGCGTCATGCTGGTCTTGCTGGCCGCGCTCTGGCTGGCCATTCGCTTCGGCCTCCAGCCGCTCCGCCGGATGTCCGGCGAGATTGCCGAGATCGAGAAGGGTGGCCGGGATGCCCTCAGCGAGGAGTATCCCCGGGAGCTCGAGGGCGTCGGACGTGGCTTCAATACCCTCCTGCGCTCAGAGCGCCAGCGCATGGAACGCTACCGGACGACCATGGACGACCTCGCGCACAGCCTGAAGACGCCGCTGGCCGTGGTGCGCAACGAAGTCGAGGCGGTCCTGCCGGATCGGGCCACGCTGCAGGCGCAGGTTGATCGCATGCAGAGCGTGATCGACTACCAGTTGAAGCGGGCCGCAGCGATGGGCCCCAGAAGTCTGGCTGCCAGGCCGGTCGCGCTGGCGCCCATACTCGCCGAGCTCAAGGCGAGTCTGCGGAAGATCCATCGCGACAAGCCGGTGAACTGCTCATTGCAGGTTCCCGACGGGTCAAGCTATCCCGCGGAGCAGGGCGACCTCTACGAGATCCTCGGCAATCTGCTGGATAACGCCTGGAAGTGGTGCCGGAGCGAGATCGTCGTTACGGTGCAGACCGGGGCGGGCCTTGAAGTGGTGGTCGCTGATGACGGTCCCGGAATTCCTGACGACCAGACCGAGGCTGTCCTTGATCGCGGCAGACGTGCCGACCAGCGCGGCGATGTGCCGGGCCAGGGCATCGGTCTTGCCGTTGTCCGGGAGATCGTCGGCTTGTACGGTGGCTCGGTCCGCATCGGTCGCAGCCCCCTGGGTGGCGCTGAAATCGTGGTCCACCTCCCAAAAGGTACCGGACCTTAGTTATTCAAGTTGTTTAGTTATTGTGGCCAATAACTAAACAACTTGAATAACTAAGGTCCGGTACCTTCTCACGTTTCAGAAGCCGGGGGGGCGCTGGCTTTCTTCGTACATCTTGGTGAGGAAGGTCCGCACGGCGGGCTCTGCCTCTTCCCGTGTCATCAGTCGCTGCTCCGCGAGCAGCTTGGCCATGTCCGCCACCGACCGCCGGCCGTCTATCAGCCCCATGATGAAGCCGTAGATCCGGGTCGTCATGGCCTGCAGCTGGAAGGCCGGCAGCAGCGGGACGGGCTGTGTCCCAGCCACAAGCCAGTCCGGCAGCGAGCGGTGACGGGCCGGTTTGGGCACGGCCTGGTCCTTAGAGGCGCCGATGGTCACCACCAGCTCCCGCCGACCGTGCCGGCTCGCCGGCGAGCACATATAAGGGATCTCATCCTCCCGAACGTCGGGCGGCGCGAAGCCGCTATCCATCACGATGGCGAGCACCTCCTCCAGACTGTAGCGGGCGGCAGCCTCCGGCTGACTGAAGGCCAAGGAGCCGAAGCAGATCCAGCGGCCGCCGGGCTTGAGCAGCCCGTTTACCCGGGCCGCGACAGAGCGAAAGTCTTCGGGAAGGATATCGACAACCCAAGGCGTCACCACCACATCGATGCTCCCGGCGAGCACCGGCGGCCGGAGCACATCGCCGAGAACCAGATGAAAGCCCCCACGGACCGGCTCGGGAGCAACCAGCGTCCGTAATACCGCGTGATCGCCGATGGACCGGGGTGCCAGCGGAAACTCCCAGAGCTGCGCGCCCGTGCCGTCGACGGCACGGGAGGCGACCAGTGCCAGTAGTGGATTGAAATCCAGGGCGATGGTGCTTGCGGGCCGGACCTGCTCGTGGAGGTCATAAGCGAGGCGGCCGGCGCCCGAGCCCATCACGAGGATGCTGGACGGGGCGCCTCCCGCGCCTAACGCCCCGCTGACCAGCTTCAGCGACTCTGCATTCTCTGTCTCTCCCCAAGACCAATCCCGGTGGATATTCGTGTAGTAAGTGGTCAGCCCCTGGTCTGCAGGCAGGCGCGTCTGC
>Ga0209181_10012426_pt1 | contig 10770 bp, 5 predicted proteins | sample MAT05_FD_187208 | JGI IMG/M metagenome (GOLD analysis project Ga0209181, IMG submission 187208) | Freshwater microbial communities from Lake Fryxell liftoff mats and glacier meltwater in Antarctica - MAT-05 (SPAdes) (version 2) | ecosystem: Environmental > Aquatic > Freshwater > Ice > Liftoff...
CTGGACGATCCATATTCCGCCGCTTTCTCGGGCAATAGAAGAGCTATTACCCTTCAAAATCGACGAAATCTGGCTTCGCCCAGTCAGATTTTCGCTTCGATTCTTCAAGTCCGACAGGCTGCTAGGCACTTCGGTGCCGCAAAATTCTTAGAACAGTCGTCTGCATCGGGCTGTGGTCACGCTAAGCGGCCTCTTCGTGCAGATCCAGGCGCGCGAAATGTCGACTTTTTTTTAGAACACCAAACTTCGCGCCGGCCGGCCAGCGGCTGTCTTGAGCAATGCAAGTAGCTCCAAGCGCGCGGCAGTGCAGCTCGGTCTGAGCGCATTCGCCTGCGCTGACAGGGTGACGAGTCATTTCGCAAAAATTCGCAGCGATTGAACCGATGGTCGCGTTGGCGGCACTGCACTGAAATGGGGTGTTGCGGGCTTGGTGATGTTTCAGATGTCGATCATGGGCAAGAGCTTTCTCGGGACGCATATGGAAGCAAACCGCATGCTGCGAGAGATCAAACGCGTCGAGTTGCAGCTTTCGCTGATGCGCACTCACGCTTGACTCGACGCTAATCGGTCGGACCGGCCGCTGGTGCCGGAACGACCGAGGAATCGCACTGGCGACTTTTGGTGTCTCACAAGGCCGTACCCAGAACCGATGCCCCTCGCATTCCGTGGGGGCGTGATCCGAGCCGAAGATCAGTTGGCATGGACAAAGCGGGTTTGCGATCAAACAATCCGTGCTCGCGGCCGATAACGCCTCAGCCATCCCAACCCTACGCTGAAGCACCAAGCGTAAGAATGGTGCACTGCGGGTAGAGACTGCACCGCGCGGGCGCTATCTTTACAGTTCCTTGCATCCCGGCAAAAACTCGCAACCATGAGCGCCGTTAGCACTTCTGAAACCGGCCTTGGGCTGGCTCACGTCCTTGATTCGCTCAATGTCACCTTGAGCGGCCCCAAAGCCAAAGAAGCGAGCGCCTTTGCTCGCTTGCTGTTTGACCATCTGCCTGAAGAAGAATTTGGCGATCGCTCAGCGCAGAGCTGGGCCAATCTGGTGCAAGATTTATTGCGCTATTTCCGAGAGCGTCAGGGCAATGCGCTCAAAGTGCGCGTGTTCAATCCCAGCCTCGATGACGATGGCTGGGAATGCACCCACACCGTGATCCAGATCGTCAACGACGACATGCCCTTTCTGGTCGATACCGTCGCCATGGCGGTGGCCCAGGACAACACACTCACGCATTTGATTCTGCACCCGGTGATCCGCGTACAACGCGATCCGGGTGGTCATGTCCTTAACTTTGGCCATGACAACGGTCACGTCGAGTCGATAATGCACGTGGAGGTTGATCGCCAGACTGAACCGGCACGTGTGGAAGCGCTACGCGAACGTATTGAACGGGCGCTCGGCGATGTGCGCGCCTGCGTGCGTGATTTCGACGCGATGCGTACGCGCATTGTCGGGCTCGCAGACGAACTCAACACTCGTGGGCTCGCGCATTCGGCGGCATTCGTCAACGAATCCAGCGACTTCCTGCGCTGGACTGCCGACAACCACTTCACCTTCCTTGGCCACCGCTCCTATGAGACAGCGACTGTCGATGGCCAGGAAGTGCTGCGAGCCGTGCCCGGAAGCGGCATGGGTTTGTTGCGTGTGGATGAGTCGAAACTGACCATGCGCAAGCTCGCATCGCTGTCAGCGCGTGACCGAATCGAAGGTGAGCTGCCGGATATATTGATTCTGTCGAAAACCAATGCGCGTTCCACCGTGCACCACCCGGGCTACATGGACTACATCGGCGTGTTGCGTTTCGACGCAAACAACCGCCCGATTGGGGAGGATCGATTCCTGGGTTTGTACACCTCGACCGCTTACACCACGCGCCCGAAAGACATTCCGCTGATTCGTAACAAGGTCGATCAGGTTTTCACACGTAGTGGCTTGGTGCGCAGCGGTCACGCCGCTAAGCGCCTGCAGCACATCATTGAAACGCTACCGCGCGATGAATTATTCCAATCAACCACGACCGAACTCCATGCCACCGCGATCGGCATCCTGAATTTGCAGGAACGCCAGCGCACGCGACTTTTTGTGCGTCGCGACCGATTTGGTCGTTTCTTCTCTTGCCTGGTTTTTATCCCGCGGGATCGTTTTACGAGCGAGATTCGTGACCGCATCGAGCAAAGTCTCAAGCGCGCCTTCTCTGGAGAACGCTTTGATTCTTCGGTCGCCGTTTCCGAATCGGTACTGGCGCGCCTGCACGTGGTGGTGCGTCCGAAAGCCGGTGAACAGGTGAGCTATGAGCTGAAGGAAATCGAGGCCAAACTAGTGCAGATCGTGCGCAACTGGCACGATGAATTGCGCGACATCCTGATCCAAAAATATGGTGAAGAGCGCGGCCTGAAGCTTGCCAATCGCTTTGGGCGTGCCTTGCCAATGGGCTATATCGAGGCAGTCACGCCGTGGCTGGCTGCGGCTGATGTGGAATCGGCCGCGCAACTCAAGGATAGCCAGGATGTTCGCCTGCACCTATATCGCCCGCGTAAAAAGAGCGATGGCAGTTTGCGCTTCAAGGTTTTCCGCCTCGGCACCCCGATTGCGTTGTCGGATGCGTTGCCCATGTTGGAGAACTTAGGGCTGCGCGTGAATTCCGAACACCCCTATGAGATGGACGTGCCGGGACTGAACGTCTTCATCCAGGATTTCCAGATTGAGCCGCTGGTCCCGCTCGGGGAAAATCTGGAGCACGCGCGCGAGCGTTTCCAGACCGCGTTTGAGCAAGTCTGGCGTGGCAAGGTCGAGAACGATGGGTTCAATCGTTTGGTGCTCGCCGGTGAACTCGAAATCCGCGAAGTCAGCATGCTGCGTGGCTACAGCAAATATTTGCTGCAAACCGGCGTGCCCTATTCGCAGGTCTATATGGAACGCACCTTGTGTGCGCATCCGGCGATCACGCGCTTACTGGCCGAATATTTTGCTGCGCGCTTCCATCCAGAGCGCGAGCATCGCACGCACGCAGACGCCGCTCGCCGGCGCATCGAGCGCGATTTCGGATCGGTGATCAGCGACAGCTTACGTGCAAAGCTGCCCGGCCTTCCGGGCCATGTGCTCGATGTCTACATCAAAGCACGCGCAGAGCAAATCGCGGTCATCGAACAGGCCTTTGCCGAGTTATTGGAGCAAGTTTCCAGCCTCGACGAGGATCGCATCCTGCGTGCTTTCAAAGATGCGATGGCAGCCACCTTACGTACCAATTATTACCAGCGCCTCGACGGTCGCGGCAAAGAGTATTTGTCGTTTAAGTTTGATTCTTCGAAGATTCCGAACCTGCCGAAGCCAGTGCCTTACCGCGAAATCTTTGTGTATTCGCCCAAGGTTGAGGGCGTGCACTTGCGCATGGGCATGGTTGCGCGCGGTGGCTTGCGCTGGTCCGATCGGCGTGAGGATTTCCGCACCGAAGTGCTCGGGTTGATGAAGGCGCAGCAGGTCAAGAACACGGTTATCGTGCCAGTTGGTGCCAAGGGCGGGTTTTTCGTCAAGCAACCGCCCGCAGCGAGCGATCGCGATGCCGTTCTTTCGGAAGGCGTGGCCTGCTATCGCACCTTCATCCGCGGCTTGCTCGATATCACCGACAATATTGTCGACGGCGCGGTGGTGCCGCCGGACGACGTGGTGCGCCACGACGGCGACGACCCTTACCTCGTGGTGGCAGCCGACAAAGGCACGGCGACCTTCTCGGATATCGCCAACGCCATCAGTCAGGACTACGGCTTCTGGATGGACGACGCTTTTGCGTCCGGCGGATCCAAAGGCTATGACCATAAGAAAATGGGCATCACTGCCAAGGGTGCGTGGGAAAGTGTGCGCCGCCACTTCCGTACCATTGGCAAGGATTGCCAAGCAGATGAGTTCACGATCGCGGGTATCGGCGATATGTCGGGCGATGTATTTGGCAATGGCATGTTGCTATCACGCAAGATTCGCCTAGTTGCGGCATTTGACCACCGCCATATCTTCTTCGATCCGAATCCCGATGCCGAGCGTACTTTCATCGAGCGTGAACGCATGTTCGAGCTGCCGCGCTCCTCATGGGCCGACTACGACAGCAGCCTGATCAGCGCTGGCGGTGGCGTGCATGCGCGCAGCGCGAAGTTCATTCCGATCACCGAGCCCGTACGCTTATTACTGGGCCTCGACGACGGCATCACGCAACTGACGCCGGTAGAAACCATGCGCGCAATTTTGCGTGCGAATGTGGAGTTGCTCTGGAACGGCGGCATTGGCGTCTACGTCAAAGCCGAGCCCGAGACGCACGAGGAATGCGGTGACCGCGCCAATAATGCGATTCGAATCAATGGCAAGGATCTGCGTTGCCGGATTATCGGCGAAGGCGGAAATTTAGGCCTGACGCAACGTGGACGTATTGAGTACGCGCTCGCCGGCGGCTTGCTTAACACCGATTTCATCGACAACTCGGCCGGCGTGGACACCTCTGATCACGAGGTCAACATCAAGATCCTGTTGAATACTGCGATCGCTAACGGGCAACTCACGTTGGAAGATCGCGACACATTGCTGGTTGACATGACCGATGAAGTCGCGCGTCTGGTGCTGTTCGACAACTATCGACAGAACCTCGCGATCAGCCTAATGCAGTCGTTGAGTATCCCGCGCCTGGGCTCCAAGCAGCACTTCGTGCGCACGCTCGAATCGCAGGGGCTGCTGGATCGCGGCTTGGAATATCTGCCCACGGATAAGGAATTCGAGGAGCGCAAAGCTAAGGGTCAGGGTTTGACGCGACCGGAATTATCGATCTTGTTGTCGTACTCAAAGATCGTGCTCTACCGCCAGTTGCTGGATTCAGATGTGCCCGAAGATCCGTATCTGTCGAAAGAATTGCAGATGTATTTCCCGACACCCCTGCGCGAGCGCTTCTCTGAGACCATGGAGAAGCATCGCTTGCGCCGCGAGATCATTGCGACACAGGTGACCAATTCCATCGTTAACCGGATGGGCGCCACCTTCATCTTGAGGATGGCCGAAGATACGGGTGAAAACGCGGCCGAAATCGCCAAGGCCTTTACCATTGCGCGCGAAGTCACGCGGGCACGCGAGTGGTGGGCGGAGATGGATGTTTGCACGCACGTGCCCGAGCGCGTATCGATGGAAATCACACTCGGCATCTGGACTTTGTTGCGTAATCTGACGCGCTGGCTGTTGCAATTGCCGGGCAACCGGCTGGAGATCGCGGCCGCGGTCACGCGTTTCGCACCGGGGTTCGAGCAACTGGTGGCTGCCCTGGACGTGTTGCCGGATACCTTCCAGCAGCGCTACGCTCAGCAGGCGCTCGACTTGACGCAGGCCGGCTATCCGGCCGCGATGGCGCAACGAATCGCCGCATTGCCGGCATTGAACTCGGCCTTCGACATCATCGATTTGGCGCGCAGCTCGCAAGTCCCGGTAGCGGAGGCCGCGGCGGTGTACTTCGAGATCGGCGACGCTTTACATTTGAAGTGGTTCCAGGATCAGATCGAGTTGCTGCCGGTTCAAGGACGCTGGCACGCCAATGCGCGTGGGGTGCTGCGTGATGAGTTGAACACGCAGCGTCGCGCCTTGGCTGCGCAATTGCTGAACCGTACGGCGTCCAAGCCCGGATCGCGCGTACAGGATTGGATTGCGGCAGCGGATGGCTCACTGAACTACACCTTGGGCATGTTCAACGAGGTGCGTACACAGAAGATGCTCGACTACCCGACCATCTCCGTGGCCGTGCGGCGTTTGGCACAATTGGTGTCCTTGGGCCGCACGCCTGATTTGTGAGCATTGGATCCGCCATGCTGGCGGCGCGGCGGGTCTGACATCGCGATTAGGCGATGTTGGATCCGCCGAGATTCTCCAGAGCGCCTGTTGCAAGCGCCTTGACCCAAGTTACGCGGGTTAGCACTGCAAGCGCCTTGACTCAAGTTACGATGGACGTTGTGGGCATTAGAATGCCCTATGCCTGCGCGCGTTCCAGATCCATCTGATTCTGAGCCTCAGTGGACTTCGGCGGCAACGCTGAATCTTGATGCACTGAGTGAGCGTCCTGCTGCCGACAGCCGCGCACCCGCGCCGGATGCCGATCTCGGCACGACGGTGGGGCCATGGACTTTGCGTCGTGTGCTGGGCCGTGGCGGCATGGGCGCGGTTTACCTCGCCGAGCGCCATCCGGCCGATTTCCACCAACGAGCGGCGCTGAAACTTATCAAGCTGGGCATGGATTCGCGTGAGATCGTCGAACGATTTCTCGCCGAGCGCCGCATTCTGGCGCGCTTGGACCACCCCAATATCGCGCGGCTGATCGATGGCGGCGTTGATTTGCGCGGCCGTCCCTACTTCGTCATGGAATGGATCGACGGCTTGCCCTTGATCGATTTTGCGCAAGCGCATCGCCTCGACTTGCGCGCGCGCGTTGAGCTATTTCTGAAGCTGTGCGATGCGGTTGGCTACGCCCATCGACAACTGGTGGTACATCGTGATCTGAAGCCCGGCAATGTCCTGGTGGATCTGCGCGGCGATCCTAAACTGCTGGACTTTGGCATTGCCAAACTGCTTGAAGTCGATGGCGCCGAAGACACGTCGGCCACCGGCCCGAGATTCTTCACGCGCGCCTACGCGGCGCCGGAGCAAATGCGCGGCGAACCCGTAACCACGGCAACCGATGTGTACGCGCTGGGTGCGCTGCTATTTGAGTTGCTCGCCGGTACCGCATTGCACAAGGCGCGCAAATCTCGCGTCGACACCCGTGTGCTGTTGGCAGACGCGCGCCGTCAGGCCGGTGAGCTGGGTCCGGAGAACATTCCGGCGCGTGCATTGGCCGGTGATCTCGCCCTGATCGTCACCAAGTCCGTGCGCGACGACCCGTTGCGGCGTTACTCCTCTGTTGAAGCATTTGCCGCGGATTTGCATGCCCTGCTTGATGGCCGTCCGGTGATTGCACGACCAGACTCCATCGGTTACCGGCTGCGGCGCTTTGTCAGCCGGCACTGGCTGGGGGTGACGGCCTCGAGTGCGGTGTTGGTCGCCATTCTCGGCGGCACCGGCGTTGCCCTGTGGCAGGCGCATCGCGCGCAGCAACAGGCTTTACGCGCAGATCAAGTCAGCGCTTTCCTGGCAAGCGTGTTTCGCAGTGCAACGCCAGAGTCGGAAATGGGCGGCGCAGTGACGGCCAGTTCTTTGTTGCAGCGCGGCGCGGAGCGCATCGGTCAGGAGTTGTCGGACCAGCCCGCTGTGCAGGCGCGGCTCTACGGAACGCTGGCGGACGCATACTTTTATCTCGGCGAGTACAGCCGCTCAGCGGAGCTGTTCGAACAGGGTCGCGTGCGTGCGCCTGCCTCGGATTGGCGCACGCAGACGGAACTGCTGCGCGGTTTGGCTAAGAGTGAACTCGCGCTCGGCAAGCTCACCCTGGCGCGCACGCATATAGACCACGCGCGCGGGCTGATCGATGCGCATGCCGACGACGAGCCATTGCTGTTTGCGCACGTGCGCAGTGTCGAAAAGAGCGTACTTGGCAACCAAGGTGATGCTACTGGTGCCCGCGAGATTGCCGAAGAGGTTTACGCTAAATTGCGTCAGTTGCTCGGGGCAGATGCGGAAGCCACGCTTGAGGCACTGAATGATCTTGGCACCTGGACACAGGCCGCCGGTGATGCCGAGGCCGCCTTGCCCTTGTTCGAACTGGCACTGCAGGAACGCCGGCGCATCTCCGGCACCGATCATCCCGAGACCGCAGCGGCGATGCACAATTTGCAACTGGCATTGTTGCGGCTGGGTCGCCTGGATCAGGCAAGCAGCATGGCTGAGGCCGCGCTGGCACTACGACGCAAGGTTTTGCCAGCAACCCATCGTGACCTCGCGCGCAGCTTGGGTGCGCTGGCTGTGGTGCGCGCACGCCAGGATCGGATGGATGAGGCACGGCGCTTGCGAGAAGAGGGCATCGCCATCTTGCGCAACCAGGAATCGCCCGATTTGCTGTTGCTCGGTCAGGAGCTGACCAACGCTGCCGTCGATGCCTTCCAGGCAAGTGAACTTAAGCGTGCCGAAGACTTTGCCGCCGACGCGGTGGCGGTCCTCGAACCGACAGTGACGAACTCAGATATTCGGCTACTCGCGGCGCAGACCTATCTGAATCTGGTCAAGCTGCACCGCGGTGCATTGACCGAGGCCGAAGCCGGACTGCGCGACGTCATCGCCCGTGAGGCGAAGTCACAGCAGATGCCAGCGGCGCAACATCTTGCAACTTGGCGCTATCTGGCGCGCTGCTTACGCTGGCAAGGCCGTCCGGCTGCGGCGCAGGAAGTGCTCGCTTCAGCGCCGCAATGGATCGCTGAGCACGCCAGCGCGCTGAGTGCCAATGATCGCGCGCGCACCGATCTTGAGTTTGCTGGCGCGGCGCTGGAAAACGCCGATCTTAAAGCTGCCAGTGCAGCCATCGAATCCGCGCGCTTGTTGTTGCCAGTCGATGCCAATCCCGTGGATCTAGCGCAATTGGCACTGATCGAGGCGCGGCTCAAGTGGACGCAGGGCGACATGGCGCAGAGCCTACTGCTGGCAGGCGAAGCCACGCAATTGTTGCGTGAGCGTCGCGGCGAGGCGCATCCGGACACCCGCGAAGCGGCACTCGCGCTGGCCGCGGCGGCATTCGCAAACGCGGCGTCGCCTGCACATCGCACGTCCCTGCTGGCCGCGATTAGCGCACTGGAAAGCGTGCGCCCCTGGCACCCCGAGGTGGCGCGCATGCGCGCTTGGCTCGCGCCGCTCTGATCGCTGATTTTGCAAGGGAATCAGGTGACTTCAGCGATGAGCTTTTGTACAACGACTTCCGCCAGTGCGAGGCTGGAGGTGAGGCCTGGGGAATCAATACCGAAGAGATTCACCAATCCGGATAAGCCGTGCTCGTCGCTGCCCTGGACAAGGAAATCTGCGCTGGGCGCACCGGCTCCGCGCAATTTTGGCCGCACGCCGACAAAGTCCGGCATCAGGTCTTCATCGCGTAGCGCCGGCCACCATTCGCGGATGGACGCCGCAAACTGCGGCCGCAAGCTGTCGTCGAAGTGATAATCGGGTTCTGGAATCCAGCGCACATCGGGGCCAAAGCGACAGCGTCCGCTGACATCCATACCCAGATGCACACCAAGACCGGACTCGTGCGGTAGGGGATAGATCAGACGGCTGAAAGGATTGCGCCCGCGCAGATTGTAGTAATGCCCTTGTGCATAGTGCAGCGCCGGAATCCACTTGGGATCGAGTCCGTTGATGCCTTTGGCTACGTCCGGCGCGCCAAGGCCTGCAGCGTTCACCAACATGCGGCATTTCACGCTGTCGCCATCCGCGGTCGCCAGATGAAATAGGCCTTCGCGCAGATGCGCGGTTTTTGCCACGGTGCGATAGACCATGGTTCCACCCGCAGACTCGATATCCCCGATCAGAGCGGCAACAAACTCGGGCACGTCAACAATGCCCGAGTCCGGTGAGTCCAGCGCCGCGGCACAATGCAGATTCGGCTCTAGGGCCATTGCGTCCGCACCATCCAGCCAAGTGATGCGTACGCCATTCGCATGCGCGCGCGCTTCGAGCGCTTTCAGCGGCATGATCTTCGACTGGTCGCGGGCGACAATGAGCTTTCCGGTACGTCGGTGCGCAACGCCGTGGCTCGCACAGAAGGCGTACATCAAGGCCGCGCCGCGCACGCAGCAGCGGGCTTTCAACGAGCCTGTGGCGTAGTACATACCTGCGTGAATCACACCGGAGTTGCGACTGGAGATTCCCTCGCCGGGGCGCTCGCACTCCTCAAAGACGTAGACGCTGCGACCACTTTGCGCGAGCGCGCGTGCCACCGCCAATCCGACCACGCCGGCACCCACGACCACGCAATCTACATCGCTCGCGCTGCCCATGCCCTTGCTCCGATCGCCGTCCGCTGCGGATTTTGCCCTAATCGGTGACGCATCACCTAAGCGGGCGTATAGCGCGGTGACGACGCCATTGGGAATGCGCACAGATCGGGCACGTCATGTTGATCATTAAGCCTTCCGATCCAGTCACTCTGGTGTGGTGTCCCATGTAAGTTCAACAATACTTCCGTTGGATTTTGCCGCCAGGCAAGGCGCGAAGCGAGATCGATCCGCTCAGCAAGGCATGCCGCGCGATCGATCAAACGCCCGCTACTTGTTGCGGGCCGGCTCCGAAGGAAGACTTAAGCTCTTCTATGGGGAAGCTCTAGAAACCGTCGCGAGCGGTTCGAGTGCAAGGCGCACGGAGCGCAGGAAACGCAGTGTACAAGGGGGTACATGAGGATTCCGAGCACCGCGCAACTTAAGCATCGGACCGCGCAGTAGGTTTCTAGAGGTTCCCTATGGTGTCGACGAGTCATGCAGCATGGCGGCGAAAGACACGGAAATAGTTGAAACTAGCGTGGCACACCACACTAGTTTGGCCACGCCTATCCGTCAGCGCATAGCAAAGTCACTGGAATGTCTGGAAGCGCTCAAGCACCCGCTATTGGCTGGCATCTTTCAAGACGCAGATCGACGTGCGGCCGAAAATCCCACTGGCGTCACGGCGCGGCGCTGACTACGATGCTAGGGATGGCATATTTACGATATCTCGTCATCATCCTGAGTCTGCTCGGCGGCATGCCTGCGGCCTTTGCGCTGGAATTTGGCGAGCCGTTTTTTGAATCAGTTGGTGATGCCGAGTCGATTCCGGACAACAATGTTACGGCCTTGGCACAG
>Ga0209181_10012427_pt1 | contig 10769 bp, 7 predicted proteins | sample MAT05_FD_187208 | JGI IMG/M metagenome (GOLD analysis project Ga0209181, IMG submission 187208) | Freshwater microbial communities from Lake Fryxell liftoff mats and glacier meltwater in Antarctica - MAT-05 (SPAdes) (version 2) | ecosystem: Environmental > Aquatic > Freshwater > Ice > Liftoff...
TTTTCCATTTCGGTGGGACCGCAGGCATAAATTCTCTATTATGGGTGTCTACCATATAAGTGACGTATTTATGTTAAATTTTGGTTTGGTAATTATGACGGGAAATGCAGTATCGGTCCCCACTGGTAAATATGTTGCTGCTGATGGTACCTTTATTTTTGACTATGCAGAAAAAAACAACTTTAGAATGCCAACTTATCGCAGATTTGATATTGGTTTCACCAAAGAAATTAATCCTTATAGAAATTTAAATAAACAATTTTGGGGAATCAACATTTACAACGCGTTGGGTTTTTACAATCCGTTGTTTATTCAAATAAAAAGAGATGCCAAAGACAATGTAAATAAAGCCTATGGGCAATCCTTTTTTCCTTTCATACCTTCAGCATTTTATAGATGGGAGTTTTAATATGAAAAAAATAAATTTAATACTTTTCGTTGCTTTGTTTTTTAGTTCTTGCGAAAAGGTGATTGATATATCCTCTGTAACTTTACAAAACAGGTTGGTGGTGAACGCGCTAATAAATGACCAGGATAATATTTCGATAAGTGTAAGTAGCAGCACCACCATACAAGATTCGGTAAAGCCAGCACCAATAAAAGATGCAGTGGTTGTTGTTAAAGATAAGAATGGCGTTACAACCAATTGCGTTTTTAGTTTACTCACAGACAAATATGAATGTGGCATAGTGCCCAAAGTGGGCGATTATTTTTCCGTTACTGTAACTGCAAAAGGATTTTCTCCGGCGTTTGCAGAAATGGTCATTCCTAGTAAATCTAACAATGGAAAAAGTACTTGGAAAGACAGTACTTCTTTCGATTCTAGCGGATTTCCAAATGGCACATTGGTTATTAAGTTAAATGACAAGGGGAATGAAAAAAACTATTACCGCATTTCATTGTTTTATTACCAGGTTTCTTTGGCAGAATGGCGGGTTTTACAACCTATTTTAGACGATGCTGAGTTGCGAAATCAAGCCTTGAAAACGCAAGATGGAGGAATCATTTTTAAGGATGCTACTTTCAACGGAAAAACGCGTAACATATCTTTTACAACTCCTTTTGGTTATAGTTTTCAATCGCCTAAATTTTTAGCGGTTGTTGAAAATTTAAGTGAACAATATTACAATTATTTTAAATCCTTGGACGATTATAAGAATAACCGTGGCGTATTTAATGAGCCCGTTCCTGTGTTTTCGAATATAAAAAATGGGGTAGGGATATTTGCTGGCAGCAGCATACAACGGGATACCATTCAATAGGTTTAAGGATAATTGGCCTAACCTGCGCTTAATTGTGTGCCTTAAAATTTTTCAAAATTGATTGATTCTTAAGTATACCATTGCGTACTTCAATGGCTTATGCAAACTATTCTTTTACATCCACAAAACGCAAACACAATAAGAATTGAAACAAGGCAATAGTTACAAATATGAAATAAACTACACTCATAGAATACACCCATTTTATCCCAGTCTTTGGTGAAAACTTGGATGATATAAAATAAGTAAAAAGTGGAATAATCTGCAAAGCATGAATTACGTAAAAAGGGGCAACACGTAAAACGGCTTATAGGGTGCACCAATTTGCAAAAGGTGGACCTCGTTTGCCATTAATACTGCCAACTGTGTGGACGGTTCTAGAGAATAAACAAGTCCCTTAAACGAAAAACAATAGCGCCAAAAGAATCTGTATAAGTGAAATGCAATTTTTGGCCACGTTGGGCTTGCAGGGTAATGGCAAATTGCTCAAAACCAAGAGAAACCACAGCCACAATACTATAGCGATGTATCATTTTTTTTTTAAAGTTTAGACTAAAGATACAAAAAGTACAACTAAAAATACTTTAAATTATATGGGTTTTACCAGACTATTAATTCGCAGCAATTGCGCATGATTCCCAAATGCATATACGCCAAGTATTCCTGAAAGGATTAAATGAATGAGCCCCAAGTAAGCGAGAAACTTATTTCGCAGAAAAACAAGTTTAATTATGCGCACTATGCTTTGATCTTCATCATTTTATCCAAGCTGTATTTGCCAGGACCCGTAAAATAAAGTGCAATGCAAACCACCATCAATTCTATGGCATTGCTGCCTTCCATCCATTTCTTAACGAGGGATAGTTCGGGCACATTGTAAACTTCAGACCAATGGTGCAACGCGGCGACAAACATGGTGAAACCCGCCAAGACTGCCGCGGGGCGGGTAAAAAAACCCAATAGAATGAGCAAACCACCGCCAAATTCGGCAAAAGCGGCCATGAAACCCCAAAAGCCATGGGCAAAATCTAATCCTACCAAAGACATATTTGCACCCAGTTTGGCCCATTTATCAGGACCACCCATCATTTTTGGCCATCCGTGTAAGGTAAGTTGCAAGCCAATGCCCAAGCGCAAAACGAGCAAACCTGTATCAATTTTAGTGGTATCAAGGAATTGTTTAATTTTCTGTTTCATGTTTTGTTTTGGTGCTGCAAATTAATATATATTTTGGCGACATTTTTTTTTGGGGGAAAGTTTTTCCCTCACCCCGCCCATTCTGGTCAACCCTCTCCATTCTGGAGAGGGTTGAAGCAGCCGGCTTTTTGCTATGTGAATGTGGTTGCTCCCTGGTTATATGTTTGTCGCCGTTTAGATTACGAAATAATATGGTTCTTTACTTCACACTTATTTAATAATTTTCACAGAATTTCCATTGTCGAATGTGAGCAAATAAACCCCCGTTGGATAATCGTCAAAAGGGATAGAAGATTCCACGCCGCTAAGCAGAAGCTTGCCTGTGATGGTATACAATGTATATTTAGTAATGAATTGATTTTGACAATTAATTTGTAATATATTTTGAACAGGATTGGGTGCAATACTACATGGATTATTGGTGTTGAAATTCACAATGCCATTTACCTCGGGTACGTAATATTTGTTTACTGAACAGGTAACACAGTTGCCTTTGGTTTGCCCGCAAACCTTGTAATAGCCTTGTTTGGTTACGGTTAAAGTATCTCCTTTAAAATTCAACAAAGTATCATTTCTGTACCATAGAAGTTTAGGTAAATTGTTGGATGCTTTGTATTTATTTTTACCCAAATAAACCATGGAAATGGAAATGCTCGGCGCCAAATCCAAGTAGAAATCTCTTTTGCTGGTGCAGCCCGTATTGGTATGTGTATAATAAACACGAGTGGTTCCTGTGTCGTTAGCCCAAAAACCTCGTGTATCAAAACGGGTAGTGTCTTTCTTTTTTCCAACCCAAATAACTTTATACGGATCTTGATCTGGAATGATAGAATTGATGATAGTTTTTGTTACAGAACACAAAATGGCAGAATCCATTACCAATTTAAATACAGGATTCGGATGGATTTTTACCATTTGCGAATCTTTGGCAGCGCAGCCACCACTAGCGGTTATGGTTAGGCTGAATTTGCCGTTTTTGGCAACCACAAGCTCTGGATTGGCAAGTGTGCTATCATTCAATAAATTGCCGGGTTGCCATTTGTATGTAAGTCCGCTTTGTGCCGTGCCACCTAGAAGAACTTGTTTTCCAGTGCAGGAATAAACCGTATCGGCCAATTGCCCAGCAGATGGACTAGAAACTGGAAAAACAAATGCACTATCAGCCGCTTTGCAGCCTTGGGTATTCTCTACTGTCAAATAAATCCATTTTGCTTTGTTTGCTATGGTAGTTGCACTCGCTGTATTTGAGCTATCTATTTCGGTTTTTGGCGACCAAGAATAATGGTTTTGGGTATCTCGCGAATTGCCTTTTCCAAGTAAAACAGAATTGCCTGTGCAAACTTGCACGGTGTCAGAAATGGAAACAAACGAAGTAGGTGATGGGAAAATCTCAAAAGTTTCAAAACTGCCAACAACAGCGGGTTTGGTGCTGCGCCATCTGGCACGATAACCCTTGGATGCTGCATATCCTTTGGGTATGGTTCCATTCATTTCTGCGGGTATTAACGTATCTGTAATTTTTGCCAACTGCAGCGGATTGGTGAATTGGCCATTTTTATTGCTCATTTCCATAATAAAATCATTGCCATTTTCAAAAGTACCTATGTTCTTTTGCAAGTAATTTTTATAACAATGGAATGAATCAGAAGGGCAACCCATAATTTCCAAACCCGGACCAAATGTATGCAGGGGTGGCGTAAAAACTGTACCACAAATAAGGCACATATAAACCCATTGGTCTTTCGTCGGATTGCAAAGGAGGTCGCCAGGTTTAGGCTCAGAATATAGTTTTTTGGGAGAGCCAGCGTAGTATTTATTTAGGAAATAAATGGCTTTTAACCCTTGGCTGCTTAGGTACAAATTGCCTTGCCCATCTTCCGCCAAGCCTACCAAATTATCCATTCCCAACGATTTTACCAAAGCTGTATTGCCATTGCTAAGACTCATTTCCATTAAATTTCCACCGAGGGTATCTTCTACAAAAAGAATGCGGTTTTTGGAGGCTTGCAAAACCATGGCAGATGGCCGGCGGTGCGGAGTGCTAAATACTGCGGTGCTGGGTAAATAAAATGGTGCGCCCCCAAAAGTGGTTTTGTAAATCACACCTCTATCTACATCAGAAATATAGAGTATGGAGTTGGTTTCATCAAAAACAGCATCTTGCATTTTTTTGGCACCTGGGGTTGTAAATGTTGCATAATAATTCCAACTGTCGTCGTAACCCTTTATTTCATTGCTATCTAATACAATATAGCCATCACCAAGGGGTAGGGAGGCAAACAATAAATTGTTGGGTGCATTTAACCCAGTTGCAACTTCGACCTTGTTTCCAGATGGATCCAGTGAAATCACATTCTTCCCTTTGTAGTTGGTGATGTAATATTTATCGGTATTTTTATTGTAAGTACTTGCATTAGGCCAAGCATAGGAGGGCTGCGCAGACGCGACTTTGAATTGAAAAAACAATAAAAATAGAATTGAAATTATGAATATGCGCATTTTGTAAGTTTGAATGATGTTTAGACAATATTAATTCTAAAAGTGTTGCCTTTATGAAATAAAGAAAATTAATGACAAACAAAATACAAAAGGTTCTACGTTTTTTATCTCCACAGAGGGTTGAAAAGAAAGAAACAGCCCTAATTTTGCAGGTTTATTCAAAGTGAGCAAAACACCCGTAATATTCATAAAAAATGCGCATCAGCATAATTTGCGCAACATCGATCTTGAGATTCCGCATGGTTCTTTTACTGTGGTTACGGGTGTTTCTGGATCAGGCAAAAGCAGTTTGGTTTTTGATACCTTATTTGCCGAAGGACAGCGCAGGTATGTAGAAAGTTTAAACAGCTATGCCCGCCAATTTATGGGCAGAATGAAAAAACCAGCGGTGGATTATATTTTAGGACTTTGCCCCGCCGTAGCCATTGAACAAAAAGTAAATACCCGCAATCCCAGAAGCACGGTAGCTACATCTACGGAGATTTACGATTATTTAAAGCTTCTTTTTAGCAGAGCTGGCCATACTTTTAGTCCTATAAGTGGGCGAGAAGTGAAACGTGACAGTACCGAAGATGTTTTGAATTATGCCAAAGAATTGCCCGACGGAAGTGCCATACTTCTCATGGCTTTGTTGCCTCAAAGCACCTATACCACAGCAGAATTGGAGTTGATTCGGCAAAATGGATTTAACCGAATTTACTACAACGGAAAAGTAGAAAAACTGGAAACCATTATTGCAGGCAAGGAACTGCTAAAAGGGAAAACCCATTTGGTGATTGACCGCATTGCCGTGGATTTGCAAGATGAGGATTTTGAAAGCAGGGTTAGGGACAGTGCTGAAACGGCTTTTTGGGAAGGGAAAGGCACTTGTTCTGTTTTGGCTGGTGAAAGTGAAATTATTGTAGAGTTTAACAACCGTTTTGAACTAGACGGGATGGTTTTTGAAGTGCCAAGTCGGGACTTTCTATCTTTCAACAATCCTTATGGTGCATGCAAACGCTGCGAAGGATTTGGCTCTGTGTTGGGGATAGATAGCGATATGGTTATTCCCAACAAAAGTTTAAGCGTATTTGATGGGGCTGTGGCCCCTTGGAAAGGCGAAGTAATGGGAGAGTGGCGCAATGATTTTATTGCCATGGCCTCCAAATCGGGTTTTCCCATACACAAACCGTATAAAGAATTGAACGCAGCGCAGCTAGATTTGCTATGGAAAGGCAACAAAAGCATGCCTGGGATAAGCGATTTTTTCCAATATGTGGAAGAAAATGCATACAAAATTCAATACCGCGTGCTTGCTGCAAGATATAGGGGCAAAACGGTTTGTCCAGACTGCCATGGTACCCGCTTAAGGCTGGATGCAGGGTATGTAAAAATAGTGGCAACCAATGCAAATGCCCAAATTCCTGAAAAGGTTTCTTTGCAAGAAGTATTGTTGATGAATGTAACGGCAGCTAGCCATTACTTTCATGAATTGAAATTGAACCAATACGATACAACCGTTTCTGTGCGTATACTAAACGAGATTAGAAACCGACTGACATTTTTATTGAATGTAGGACTGGGCTATTTATCGTTAAACCGACTGAGCAATACATTAAGCGGCGGCGAAAGTCAGCGAATCAATTTGGCGACCTCGCTGGGTAGCAGTTTGGTGGGTAGTTTGTATGTACTGGATGAGCCAAGTATAGGTTTGCACAGCCGGGATACAGAGAAATTGATTGAGGTACTAAAGAAATTGCAAGACGAAGGCAATACAGTGATAGTGGTGGAACACGATGAAGAAGTAATGCGCGCAGCAGATACTTTGGTGGACATTGGTCCATTGGCGGGTACACATGGCGGTAAATTGATTTACAACGGTCCATTTAGCGGAGTGCAAAATGAAAAAGAGAGTTTAACAGCGCGTTTCTTAAATGGCGATGAAACCATTGATGTGCCAAGAAGTAGGCGCAAATGGACATACAAAATAGAAATTAAAGGGGCAAGTGCCAACAATTTAAAAGATGTAGATGTAACGTTTCCATTGGGTGTATTTACAGTGGTTTCTGGGGTATCAGGGTCTGGCAAAACCAGTTTGGTAAAGCAAGTCCTTTATCCCGCATTGAGCAAAGAAATTGGTTTGTTTGTGTCGGCCAAAACTGGGGAACACAATGCTTTACAAGGGGATATAAAGCAGGTAAAAGCAGTAGAACTTATAGACCAGAATCCGATAGGCAAAAGCAGCAGAAGCAACCCTGTAACTTACATAAAAGCGTATGATGAAATTCGTGAATTGTATGCATCGCAGCCATTGGCCAAGTTTAAAGGATTTAAACCCAGCCATTTTAGTTTTAATGTAGATGGTGGCAGGTGCGACAATTGCCAGGGGGAAGGCGAAACGGTGATAGAAATGCAGTTTATGGCGGATATCAAACTGCCATGTGAAGTGTGTGCTGGTAAGCGTTTTACCCATGATGTATTGGAAATTGAGTACAATGGAAAACACATTTACAATGTGTTAGACATGACGGTTGACGATGCCATTGAATTTTTTGCTGGTACGAAGCACATTGCGGATCGACTAAAACCATTGCAAGATGTGGGTTTGGGATACGTAAAATTAGGCCAAGGAAGCAATACATTAAGTGGTGGCGAAGCCCAACGTGTGAAGCTCGCATTTTACTTGAGCAAAGCCAATCCAAATAGGGACGGTGGTACATTGTTTATTTTTGATGAACCTACCACTGGCTTGCATTTTCACGACATAAAAAAGCTATTGAATTCATTCAATGCATTGATAGAAAAGGGGAATACCATAATTTGCATAGAGCACAATTTGGATGTAATTAAATGTGCAGATTGGTTGATAGATATGGGTCCTGAAGCTGGAGATGAAGGTGGCAATCTGGTTTACGAGGGTGTACCAGAAGGATTGCCGAAAGTAAAAGAAAGCTATACTGCAAAGTATTTGAAAGAAAAGTTAGAAGCTGCTTTTGCCGTTTCTAAAAGGTAGATGGTGTTTCATAAACTGATCCATCGTAAAATGGATAAAGAAAGCCCAAAAAATACACAAAGGGGTCATGAAGAGCACAAATCAGTTTTAGTAGAATCTGATTAATGGTTTTTTTACGAAATAACCTCAAAAAGCAAATAGCACGCAGACCTGCATACTGTATAGGCAAGGGCGGACGCAAAGAAAAAACATTTTACAAAATGCACTGAGCTTGTATAATGAGAACTTATTCTGGTCAGTGATAACGCCAATCGGAGATAAAAAGGTCTTTGGTTAGTGAAAAATCTTTCTTTGAGACCTACACCCTCCCTTTTTGATCACGTAGATTTTACAAAATTTGAAGAAGTTTTAAAAACAAAAAAAAGGCAACCCACGGGCTGCCTTTAAATCAAAATAGGAATGGTATTATTCTTTTACAAATCTTACAGTTGCGCCTGTTTCTAAAATGGCGATGGAATAAACACCAGCAGCCAATTCGCTTATATTTACTGTGTTTAGTTCACCCGTTACTTCCAAGCTTTTCACCACTGTGCCTCTCAAATCTGTAATATTCGCATGGTAATTTCCGCCACCTTGGGGCAGAATTATGCGCAACATTTTGTTGGCTGGATTTGGGTATACAATCAACATTTCTTTTTTAGAAATAGGATCTATGGCTACACCATATACTGGGTTGAAATTGAGGTTATCTATAAACAATTTGCTGTTGCCCTTGGGTTCTTTCCATGCTGATTCTAGTTGAATTAACCCACTATCAGGTATAAGCCCATTTAAATAGGTAATGGGTATTTTAAAAATGGCATACGTATTTTGAGCCACGCCTGTCAATTTAAATCCACCACCAAATGAGCCTCCGTTTTTATAACAACCAATTGATATGTTCATGCTATCCCCGTTTTCAGGTAAAAATTTATATAGACCATATAAAGTATCTACCCGGCCAGACAGCGGGAAGCCAGGTCTTACATAATCATCATTAGTGCTAGAACGGGTATAACCTTTTATGGTATCGCCTCTTTCACGCACATTTTGAACCAGCATGGCAAAGCTACCTGTGGCTTTATCAGTGGTTCTTACAATATTCGGTTTGCGGTTCCTCTTTAACCTTTGTAAATCGTAAAAATTAATCCAATCTTTAGCCAAATAATGCACTCTGGTTGACCAGTTTTCAAAACCAGGGTTGGGTACATTTAAAGTTGTACCGCTAAAGCTAATGTCGTCTACTTGCATAAAACTTGTGGGTTTTAAATTTTGCGAATCTACATTGTTGGCAGAAAAACCTAGAATACAACTATCCGGGGTTTGCCCTGAAACGATATAGTTTATTTTAAAAGCTTTCCGGGTATATCCGCTGGCAGACTGGGTAATTTTAATTCTATTGGAACTTAGGGTAATGCCATTTTTTTGGGTAAACAAAAAAATCAAACCGGTATCACCCGCTGCAATGTTGTATTTTAGCCATACAATCAGAGAATCGGGCTTGGCAGCTATAGGGAAACCATCGTAAAAATACTTACCATCGTTAGAATTGCCAAAAAGAACGGCACCATGTTCGTTGTTTCCATCTGTTGTATCGCCTTGCAATCGCACTGCAAAACTGCCAGAATGGGCATCGGTAGTTTTGGTAACCTTACCTACAATTAAAGGCCATGTATTTGGCACCTCAATGCTTATAGAAGTCCAATTTTCAAAATCATTATTGGGTATTTGGGCAAAGGCAGAAGCTAAAACACCGAATGATAGTAATGAAAGTAGTGATTTTTTCATAGGGCAAATGTAGGTAATAATTGAGGCAAAAGAAGATTGAACGCGCTTTTTAAATAAAATCAAAAACAATGTTGCTTTCTTAAAAATTAATTTTATATTTGCACCCCCGAAAGGGTCATGGGGGTTTAGCTCAGCTGGTTCAGAGCATCTGCCTTACAAGCAGAGGGTCGGCGGTTCGAACCCGTCAACCCCCACCAACCTCAGTAAAGGTTTCAAGAAATTGAAACCTTTTTGTTTTTGTCATTTGCACACCATTTGCATAGAACTCTCCTCAAATACTTTGTTTTTTATGTCAAATTACACTTTAGTATCATCCAAAACATCAGAAAAATCAAATTCATGTACAATCATAATCGTATGTCCTTCTTTTCTCAAATTCAAAGCCTTTTCGACTTTCCTACCATAACATGCAAAAGCCCATGCCTGATTGCCATTGTCACCTACAATTAAATAATCCGTTTTCCTTGTAAGGGTATCTGATATTTGCCCACCAAGCTGTATTACCTTTTCCTCAATATCTTTTCTAATACCTCTTTTCATAACCCCCGTAAAACAAAATATTGTGCCGTCAAAGGAAATATTTGGTTCACTCGTGCAAAGAGCAGATATTTTTGTATTAGCCGTTGCTTCCTCAATATGGTCCTTTGTTGAGAGTGTATGAATGTCTGCAAACTGATGAAAAAAAGCTGTAAGCAAAAGTCTTTCTTCATGGTCAATTTTATGGTCAGAGGTAATTGACAGTATCAAACTGCGAATTTCATCATAGGGATAATATGAGTTCAAATGCTCATTTTCGATCACCCATTCCTCCAATTTGTATATTTCAGTGTCAGCAACTTCACCATCAGAAAGTATACCATGACAAATACCTTGTAGAATTTGAAGGTCTGTGGTTATAGCTGAATAATAATATGCATCTGATTCAAATTTTTGGCAAAGCCAAAATAGGTCGTCAATCGTTTCCATTGAGATTTCAGGTTCAATCAATGTAGTTTCAATTATTGTTAAAAACTCTTTAAAAGGGTTTCTAAAAATGAGGACTTTGTGATCAG
>Ga0209181_10012429_pt1 | contig 10766 bp, 8 predicted proteins | sample MAT05_FD_187208 | JGI IMG/M metagenome (GOLD analysis project Ga0209181, IMG submission 187208) | Freshwater microbial communities from Lake Fryxell liftoff mats and glacier meltwater in Antarctica - MAT-05 (SPAdes) (version 2) | ecosystem: Environmental > Aquatic > Freshwater > Ice > Liftoff...
ATCTGCAGCCCAGCGACACAAGGACGCTCGACCATCCTCCCCCGAGAGGACTTACTTACAAGAAAACTCCTCCCCCAGCGGGGGAGGCAGGGAGGGGGTGAAAGCCCGCCCCTGCCAAGGGGCAACTTCGCACAGCGACGGCTCGTCGGTCGATCAGATCAGGGGGCCGGAGCCGGCGGGGACGACGATGACGACTTCGCGGTCGTCGAGCTCGGCGATGCCGTTGCCGAGGACGATGATGGTCGCGCGGAAGATCTGCGAGGAGCGCAGCGGCGGGACGAAGTCGTTGAGGAAGCGGACCTTGAAGATGACCTGGACGCCCGGCGTGACGTCGTAGAACTGAACGTCGTCGCGGGGGATGACGTCGATGCCGATGGGCGCGGCGCCGTCGTAGGCCTCGAACGGCGTTATCGCTTTGATGAACATCGCGGCGTCGCGCGGCTCGATGCCGGCGGGGAAGTCGGCGCCGTCGCGCACCGTGGTCGACAGGTCTTGCGGCGTCTCTTCGGCGAGGGTGCGGATCGCCTCGACCAGGCTGGTGCCGAGGCCGGTGCCGGAGCCGGAGATGTTGAACACCATCGGCGTGCCTGAGCCGTCGACGGTTCCTGTCTCACGCGCCCACTGCTCGAACTGCTGCTGCGGCGACGGTGAGGTGATCTCGGCGCCGCTGAGGACGCCGATGACGCGCGCACCGATGCCCGCGAGCGCGCCGAGCGTCTCGTCGTACGTCGCCGGCGGCGGGCCCATGGTGAAGCCGCGCGGGTCGTAGACGCCGGAGCCCGAGGTGAGCGGGCCGTTCTTCGACGAGGTGTCGGTGAGCACGACCATGATCGGCAGCGCGCCCGGGCGAAAGCACGGATAGCCGAAGCGCAGGCCGACCTCGTCGGGCACCGAAGTGCAGGTCTGCGGCGGCAGCCATGGCGCGACGCCGCGTCCGGTGGCGGCCTGGAACAGCGCCTCGTTGCTCGACGCCCAGTTCGCGCCCCCCTGATCTGCCTCGAGCAGATTTACGTCGGCCTGCATCTGCAACGGGTCGGTCGTGATCACGCCGTAGAGGTTGAACGGCACATCGCCGGTCGGGCCGTCACTGCAGGTCTCGATGCCGAGAAAGATCATGCAGCCGCCGCCGCCACGACCGCCGAAGCCTGCGAAGCCCCCGACACCGACGCCGATGTCGGAGATGCTGCCGGTGATGCTGGTGACGATGCTGCCGAGGCTGCGCTTGAGCTCGTCGACCTCGCCGGTCATCGAGCCGGTGCGGTCCATCATGAAGAAGACGTCGGCCTTGCGCAGGTTGGTGTCGAAGCGCAGGTCGCGGATCTCTTCGGCGCCGCCGAAGGGCAGCACGACGTAGTAGTCGTCGGCGGGGATGCCCTCGGTGGCGTCGCGCGGGTCGTGGCCAGTCGCCACCTCCGCGGCGTCAGTGAAGCCGTCACCATCGCTGTCGGCGATGATCGGATCAGTGTTGTAGGTCTCGACCTCTTCGCGATCGCTCAGGCCGTCGTCGTCGGAGTCGTTGTCGCGAAAGTCCGGGAATCCGTCGCCGTCGGTGTTGCGAGCGCGACAGCCGCTCGTCCCGCCAGACTCCTCGGCGTCGCTGATGCCGTCGGCGTCGCTGTCAGTGTCCATCGCGTCGGGAATTCCGTCGCCGTCGGTGTCGCCGGTCTCGTACTCGTCGTAGAGGCCGTCGCCGTCCGAGTCCGTCATCGTCGTGCAAGCGGCCGGACCGATGCCCATGTCGCGGTCGCCCGGCGTCACGGGCCGATCGTCGCGCGAGCAAGATGCACACGTGAGAGCGAGGACGAAACTTGCAATCGAAGCGAGGCGAAGACAGCGCGACATGAGACCTCCGGTCGTCTGCAAACGACGGTATCGGAGGGCGTCGTCGCGCTGAGTGAGGATGCTCACCGTGCCGAGCGCGCGACCGTTTCGGTGACGATGGTCGGGCGGCCACCGACGGACAGATCCGCGACGCGACAAGTCCCGCCGCCGATGGCGACGTCCGCGACTTTCCACACCTCGTCGTTGCGGAGCGTCACCGGGCCGAACGACGCGATCGCCGTCGTGCTGCCCACGCCGCAGTAGACGTTCACGAAGACCTGCGCGGGCCCCATCCCGTCGTCGGAAAAGAAGTGCACGCCGACGCGATAGGTCGACGGCGACGGCGCGTCGATGTTGATGTTCTCGGGGCCAAAGCCGTCCTGCTGATCGAGATCGAGGCGCGGATCGTCATCGTTGCCGGGCGCGTCCCACGGCCGCCCGCCGCCGGTGCAATTCGCGAAGTAGCAGTCGAAGCTGTCGTCGAACCAGCGCGTCGCGCTCGGATGCAGGAGATGAAAGTCGACGTCGGTCGAGTCGCAGCCCGGAGCGGACATCGTGTGGCACGAGCGATCCGGTGGGTTCCAGTAGAGCTCGACGCGCAGCCCTTCGGCGACGAGCGCGCGCACGATGGTCTCGCAGGTATCCGTCTGACCATCGTCGTCGGTGACGGTCAGGCGCAGCGAGTAGTCGCCGGCGAGATCCGGCGTGAAGCGCGTCGTGGCCGTGTCCGCGGGCGCGGGTGGCGTCGACGAGGAGCCGGCGGGCAGCGAGAGCGTCGTCCAGCGGAACGAGGTGATGGCTCCGTCGTCTACGGCGCTGCCACTGATCGACACGGTGGAGAGCGGCGTGGTCTCGAGCAGCGGCGGACAAATCGCTTCAGGCGGGGTCGGCGTCGCGTTCACCGTGACCTCGCAGCTCGACTCGAGGCCGTCCGTATCGGTCGCGGTGAAGCGCAACAGATAATCGCCGACGCGGTCCGGCGTGAGCACCGTGCTGAGGCCGCTGGTGGGCGTGTTCGTCGCCATGCTCGTCGGCGGCCGCGTAATCGTCTCCCAGCGCGAGGTCACTGGGCCGCCGTCGTCGGTCGCCGTCGCGTTGAGCGTGAGCGGCTGGCGCGTCGGCGCGCTGATCGGAGAGCTCGGACATTCGACCGTCGGACCGCCGTTCACGAGGACGCGCGCGACGCACGAGCCGGTGCCTCCGTCCGCATCCGCGACGGTCAGCTCGAGCGTGTAATCGCCGACGAGATCCGCGACGAAGGTCGTGACTGGCAGGTCGGTCGGATCGATGCGCGGCGACGAACCCGCTGGCGACGTATCGAGTCGCCACGCGTAGGACACGACGCGCACGTCGTCGTAGCCGTCACCGATGACCATCACCGGCACGTTCGGCGCCGTCGTGATCGGATCTTCCGGGCAAATCGCGGCGGGCGGACCGACGATCGAGTGGACGACGACGTCGCACGACGCGGTGAGTCCGTCGACGTCGCGCACCTCGAAGCGAAGCGCGTAGTCGCCTTCCATGTCGGGCTCGACGCCGACGACGGCGTCAGCGGGCGTGATGCGCGGCATCGAGGTCGCGGGCGCACTGACGAGCGTCCACTCCTGCGAAGCCAGCACGGCCGATGCGCGGACCTGCGCGCTCAGCGCGATCTCGCGACGCGGCGACGTGTAGCGCTCACGCCGCCCGCACTCGACCTCGAGGAACGACGGACCGAGATCAGGATCGCCGCCGTCTGGCATTCCCAGATCCTCGAGGCCAGCGTCAGCTCGCGGCGGCCGCGGCCGCTTGCCGGAGAGGTCCGACTTCGATCCACATCCGCTGAGGGGAGCCGCGATCGTAAGAAATGTGAGGGCCACTACGAAGCGCCGAGCGAACGTCATCGAGACCTCCCCAAGAGCGAAGACTCCGGGAGACTAGCAGCACGTTGAGCAATCGCTCGCGGCGCCTCGCCGACGGGAGGCGCTCAGGTGATCTCGATGACCAGCGCGGTGATGTTGTCTTTGCCGCCGCGCTCGTTCGCGAGATCGATGAAGCGGCGGGCCGCGACGGTGGGGCCTAGATCGGTGATCGGCGGGATCTCGTCGGCGTCGCGCAGGTAGCCGTGCAGGCCATCCGAGCAGAGTAAGAAGGTGTCGCCGGAGCGAACCGGGAAGCAGTGGACGTCGACCTGCACGTACTCGCGGCTGCCGACGGCGCGGGTGATCACGTTCTTGTGCGGCGAGTGCAGCGCCTCTTCGGGCGAGATGATGCCTTGCTTCAGCTGCCAGCCGATGAGCGTGTGATCTTCCGTCAGCTGCGAGGCCTCGCCGTCGCGCACGAGATAGACGCGGCTGTCGCCGACCTGCGCCGTCACGCCGACACTGCCGGCGAGGAGCAGGGCTGAGAGCGTGGTGCCCATCCCCTGCTGGTCGGGCTCGTGCTGCGCGATGCCGAACACCATGTACGTCGCCGCCTGCACGGCGCTCTCGAGGAGGCGCTGCGCCTTGCGCAGATCATCGGGCGACGGCTTCTCGGCCTCGAGCGCGCGGATGACAGCGGCGCCACGCACGACCATCCCGTGGATGGTGTCGATCGCCTCTTGGCTCGCGACTTCGCCGGCATTGTGCCCGCCCATGCCGTCGGCGACCGCGTAGAGGCCGAGCGCATCGTCCAAGAAGAACGCGTCTTCGTTGGCCATGCGCCGCCGTCCGATGTCACTGAGACCACACCCGATCCTGCGCAGCACCAGCAGTACCTTTCGTCCGACAGGAACGTAGTTCTATACGACTGGATTGCCGTCGCATGCAAGCGTTGCGTTATCGCCACGGTCGGAACAAAGGTGACGGTGAGGCGTTGAATCGACGGCCATCATGGCCATTCTAAGGCGTAGCCATGCAACACCCCGGAACCCAACGAAACGTCGTCTCGCTCGCGCTCCCGGTCGCGCTGTTTCTCGCCGTCGGCGCCGCTGCCACATTGCCGTACCAAGCGCGCGCGCAGGACGCGGTCGAAAGCCGGCGCATCGAGGTCGCGCGTCGGCTACAGGAGTCGACCGTCTCCGTCGTCGCTGGCTCGGCAACGGGCTCAGGCTTCGTCGTCGGTCCCGAGCGCTGGATCCTCACGAACGCACACGTCGCCGAGGGCGGTCGCTGGGGCGGTGGTTTGGTGGTGCGCTTCTCGAGCGGCACGCAGGCGCAGGCGCGGGTCATCTCGTTCGATCCGTCGCACGATCTCGCGGTGCTGCAGGTCCAAGGGACGGTGCCGGCGCGGCCGCTCGAGCTCGGCGACTCCGACGCAGTGCAGGTTGGGCAAGCGGTGCTCGCCTTCGGCAGCCCGTTCGGTCTCGACGGCACGCTCACGCAGGGAATCGTCAGCGCGCGCCGCGATCTGCCGGCGATGGGCGGGCAGCTTCGCGGGCTGATTCAGACGGACGCAACGATCAATCCTGGCAACTCGGGCGGCCCGCTGGTCAACTCGCGTGGCGAGGTGATCGGCGTGACCACCGCCATCCTCTCGCGCAGCGGCGGCAGTCAGGGAATCGGCTTCGCGGTCCCCGCGAGCTACGTGCGCGATCTGCTGACGTCAGTTCGCGCAGAGGTCGCGGCGGGCGGCGTGCGCGGGCAGGGCGCCGTCGCTGGCGCGACTCAGTCGATGCCAGGCGGCGCGCGCAGCCCTGCGCAGAACGTACCGTCGCCGCCCTCGAGCGCGGGCGTGCGCGGGCCGGTGTGGCTCGGCGTGTTTGGCGAGGACTTTCGCGCGGGGGGGTACGCCGGCGTGCGCGTGCAGCAGGTCATTCCGGGTAGCCCAGCGCAGGCAGCGGGCGTGCTCGGCGCGTCCGATCCGGCGCCGCTCTACGTCCGCCAGCTGGGCATTCCGTGGACCGGCCACCTGATCCTCGGCGTCGACGGTCAGCCGGTGCGGAGCATGGAGGAGCTGACGACGCTGCTCGCGACGCGACAGCCGGGGCAGCGCGCCGTGCTCAGCGTCACCGTCGGACCGGGCGTGCTCAGCGGCGAGACGACGGTGAAGCTCACCGCGCCGCCCGCCGAGGCCGCTGCGCCACGGCCACGGACCCGCGTTCGCGCGCCGCGCCTGCCGCGCTGAGCGTCGTCGCGCTCCGCGATCCGCGGGCGAGCCGCGCGTTCGCTCGACCAGCGCGCCACGCGTGCGATCGATCGGCGGACTGCTAACGTCGCGCCGCATGAGCGCATGCGCATGACGACCACCGCCGAACAGCGCGCCACCGAGGCGCTCGACCGTGCCCAGATCGCGCTCGCTGCTGGCGATGCGGGCGCAGCGCTGCAGGCGCTCGAAGTGCTGCGTCCGGTGCTCGGCGCCGATCGCGCGCTCGCGCGGCTGTGGCTCGAGGCGCTGCGACGCGCGCCGACCTCAGCGATGCTCGAGAGCGAAGTGCGCGCTGTGCTCGACCATCATCCGCACGATGTCGAGCTCGTCACTGCCGCGGCCGCCGCGCTGATCGCCGCCGCGGAGCTGCGCGCGCCCGATGAGCCGCCGCTCACGCACGGGCCCGCGGCGCTCGCTGCGAGCGCGGTGCGTCGCTGTCTCGATGTGCTCGCGGCTGACGTGCGCCGCGATCCGGAGCGCGCTGGCTACCTGTTGGTGAACCTCGGCGGCGCGCTGCGCTTGCTCGGCCCCGAGCGTGATGCGGAGGCCGTCGCTGCGTACGAGGAGGCGCTGCGGCTCGATCCTTCGCGCGCTGGCTGGTGGTTCGACCTCGGCGTCTGTCACAAGTGGCGTGGCCGCTTTCGTGACGCGCTCGCGGCGTCGACGAAGGCACGTGCGTTGCTCGCGCCGTCGGCCGATCGCGCGCGACGCCCGGTTCTCTTCAACCTCGCCATCGCGGCTACGGCGCTCGGTGAAGGTGCGCTCGCCGCAGAGGCGTACGGCGCGCTCGGCCTACCGGCGACGGTCTCGTCGGGCGGGATGCCGGAGCTCGAAGGCCTGCCGCGCGTCGAGGTGCGCGTGCCGACACGTGGCTCGGGTCACACGGCCGGCGAGGTGCCGGATCGCGCGCTCGGCTTCGAGGTCGTGCGCGTCGCGCCGCTGAGCCCGTGTCATGGCGTCGTCGAGACGCCCACGTTCCGCGATGCGCCCGTCGACTACGGCGACGTGATCCTGTGGGACGCCGCGCCCGTCTCGGTGCGCACCAACGAAGCCGGAGCGCGCGTCGTGTGCCTGCCGCTGCTCGAGAAGCTCCGCGCCGGCGACGAACATCGCTTCCGCTTCCTCGGCCTGCAGCAGCAGGCGGGCGACATCGAGGCGCTCGCGCAGACGCTGCCGAGCGGCACGCTGCTGTTCGTACAGGAAGAGCGCATCGAGTTCGTTTGTCCGCGTTGTGCGGCGGGTGAGCTGCTGGTGCGCCACGAGCACCAGCCGCCCGACGAGCATCGCTTGGTGAGCGGCAAGATCGTCGCGTCCGCGGGCAGCGATCTGCGCGCGCTGCGTGACGCGCTCGACGCCGCGAGCAAGAGCCACGCGGGCGTCTTCTTGGTCGTGCCGGGCGTGCACGAAGCGCTCGGCGAGAGCGCCGCAGCAGGCAAGGCGCACAAGGCGTGGAGCGGCCTCGAGCGCACTGGAAACAAGACCGGCGGGCTGACGAGGGCGTGAGTCCGCCCGACGAGAAGCGCGAACTTTGGGTCGAGCGCTACTGCGTTGCAAAGGCTTCGAGAATCGCGAGCATCGTTTGCCCGTCGCAGACGCTACGCCGCTCGTTGATTCTCGAATGCATCCGATCCGTGCCGGCACGGCGGGTGGCGATTTCGGAATCGACCTGCCCCGTGCGGGCGCGGCACCTGGCGATTTGAGAATCCGTCTGGCCGTGCCCGGACGGGCGCTCTCGATTCTTTGGCGTCCCGTCGGGACTCGACGTCCTCGACATAGTCGTCGAGCAGATATTGGCGCCGCTGACGCCGCTTGACCCGCTCGTGACGCTACTTTAGGGTCCGGGCGCCGTGATACCTGCCCGTCGCTTTCTCTACTTCGCGCTCGCGCTTGCCGTTGCGCCAGCGGCCCTCGCCGTTCCCTCTGCTGCCACGGCGCAAGTCGATGACGAGCGCCCGCCGGGCACCGGCGGTGGCGACGATGTCGCGGAGGATGAAGGCCCGCCGCCGGTGGTGATGCCGTGGCGCATCCTCGCCAGCATCGGCGGCGGAGCGACGCTGCGCATCGTCAACGACCTCACGCTCGAGCAAAAGCGGTTCGCGCCGAGCTTCATCGACATCGCGGGCTCGGTCGTGTTTCCGGGCGCCGGTCGCTGGCGTCACGGCGCGACGCTCGCGATCTCGACGAACCTGAACGGCGAGGGGCCGGGCGCGCCCGATCCGAATGGCATCGACCCTGCCTCGCAATGGACGCTTACGCCCTCGTACCTCGCGTACTTCCGCTTCGGTGAAGACCTGGTGCTCACTGGGCGAGCGGGCGTGAACCTGACGGCGTCGCCTTACTTCGTGCTGGGCGGGGAGCTCTCGCTCGGCGCGGTGTTCCTCTTCACTGCCGGGCTCGGCGCGTATGTCGAGCTCTCCGGAAACCTGGCGTTCGGCCTCGCGCCCGAGCCGCTGCCAACGGTCAGCGCGGAGCTCGGCATCATGATCGACTTCGAGGTGCTGCCATGAACCGCTCTTCTCTCGGGCACGTCGTCGTCGGCGTCGTTCTCTTCCTCGCGCTCGGCGGTCCTTCGCCTGGCGCAGTCGGCGCGTGTGATGGCGAGATCGCGACGGTCGAACCAAGGCAGTTCTGCAACAACCGAAGGTTGCGCGAGTGCGACCGTGATCGCGCGCGCGGTGATCTCCGGCTCGCACCCGCGCCATGCACTGACGATCCTGCGACTCCCACGAACGAAGCGGAGCCGCAGAACTGCGCCAGTCAGTTCTGCCGCGCCCAGATACCGACACAATGTAACGTTTTCGACTGGAGCGGCTGCGCACCGCCGCCGAGCGTCGCGACGGCGAACGCGTGCCTGAGCGCGCTCCAGGATATAGATCGACTTCTCGGAGAGCGGACCGACGCGATCCCCGAGTGCCGCATGGACGTCATCTGCCCCGCGGCGGGCGCCCTGCGCGAAGAGCTGGAAGAGACCGACCTCGAGTCGGCGCCGTCCGAGTCAGCCGAGGTGCCGTGATGAACAAGCGCTCCATCGCTTCGACGCTGGTCGTCTGCATGCTGCTCGGAACCGGCTGCGCCGTGCTCGCTGGCAAGTCCGAATACGCGCTCTACCGCACGGTCCGCACAGCGTCCGATGATCAAGCGCGGCTGGTCGCCGAGTACGCGTACATCTCCGACCATCCGAACGGCATCTGGTCGAAGGAGATCCAGGCGCACCGCGTCGAGGTCGAGCCCGGGGTGTGGGAGTCGGGTAAGGCGACCCGCGAGGGCCTCGAGTTCTACTTGGCGGCGTTCCCGGATGGTCCGCACGTCGTGCAAGCGCGGCCGCGGCTCGCCGCGCTGATGACGGTGAGCGGACGCCGCGAGGGTGAGGACGAGCGCCGCCGCGCGGTCGAAGCGCAGCGCCGCCGTGTGCAAGAGGAGCAGCGCCGCACCTGGACGACGCGCGCCGTCAGCTACTGGAGCAAGACGCTGGTGGAGCTCGAGGGCTGGGGCTCGGCCATCCCTGAGGTTGCCCAGCGTAACCCCGCGTTCTCACGCGCTTTTGGCGAGAACCCACGGCCGCGCTGCGTCGCCGATCAGTGCCTCAAGTTCTATCGCAACGCGTACGCCATCCCGGTGCCGGGCGCGACGCGCATCGACCGCTCGATCGAGCTCATCCTGCGCCTGAAGATGCCCGGCGGAAACGTCGACCGCGTCGAGCTTCTGCTGCCAAACAAGGGATTCTCCAGGTGGTTCGAGATGGAGAACCGCACCATCGTCACCGATGAAGATCCGACGCAGCGGCAGCAGGCGATCGACTGGGTGCTGGAGCGCCTGGCGCCGGTGATCGCGCTGGCCGGCACCGCGCAGCCAACCGACGGCGTGGCGCTCGACCTGATCGCCGCGCTGCCGTTCACCTCGACCGGTGAGTCGACCGGCACTGGCACGCCAGGCTCGGGCGGCACGGATGCCGCGGACGAGCCGGAGCCGGCCACGCCGACGCCACCGACTCCAGCGCCGACTCCGCCGACGCCGCAAGCCGCGCCTGACGCGGGCGTCGCGCCCGATGGAGCCACCGGCAGCACCGTCGACGACCTGCTCAACCAGATGGGCGGCGGCGGTGCGAACACACCGACACCAGTGGTCACTCCTCCGCCTCCGCCCGCGGTCGCCGCCGTCGAGGCGCCCATCGCCCCACGCGCGATTCGCATCTTCACCACGCCGGCGCTCCGCTTCGTCGTGTTCGCCGCTGACGACAACGACTACGGCACCGCTTACGACGGCGTCTACGTCGAGCGCAATCGCCCAGCCGCGCCGGTCGCGACGCCCGGACGACCTGCGCGTCCTGGCGCCCGCCCAGGAGCACGCCCCGGTACGCGCCCAGCGCCCGCGCCGCGCCCCTGAGTCACCTTTCAGCACGCCGCTCCGAGGCGTCGCGTTCCTACGAGGCCTCCTTGCGTCCGTCGTCGCTCCGCACGCTCTCCCTGGTCGTCTCTTTTCTCTGTGCGCTCGCGTCTGCCTGCGGGGACGACGACGACGGCGATGTTCCGATTCCACCACGCGACCTCGGCCCACCGCCGCCACCTGCGGCGTTCGCGAGCCCGAGCGTCGCGTATGAAGGTCAGCTGCGCTTCGTGACGTCGATCACCTCGCCGGGGCTCGACCTCACTGGCGCCGTCATCACGCCGATCGGCGCAGCGCTGGAGCTCGTCGAGGCGCGCTGCAACGCGACCCGCTGCGGCGTGCATCTGCGCATCCGCGACACGCGCAGCAACGCCGAGGTGCCCGATCCGGTGCCGGCGCCGATCAGCAATCGCAACGAGTTCCTCGAGCTCACGGTGGGCGGCCAGGTGCGTCGC
>Ga0209181_10012434_pt1 | contig 10764 bp, 9 predicted proteins | sample MAT05_FD_187208 | JGI IMG/M metagenome (GOLD analysis project Ga0209181, IMG submission 187208) | Freshwater microbial communities from Lake Fryxell liftoff mats and glacier meltwater in Antarctica - MAT-05 (SPAdes) (version 2) | ecosystem: Environmental > Aquatic > Freshwater > Ice > Liftoff...
TATCCGAGTGAGAACCAGCTAGTCGCGCTGGCGGACAAACACTTCGCCAAATACGAGCGAATGGCTGGCAGCCCAGAACACAAGTGAGCGCCTCGAAAACGCCCCATCGCGCCAGGACAGCGACCATGATCAACAGTGGCCAAACGGCGCGCTGACATGAACCTAACCGACGCGCACGCCCGCCCCACCGACACATGCCTGGCCGAACTGGATGCCAGCTCCGAGGGACTGACCGCGCAGGAGGCCGCTCGTCGGCTGGCCGAACACGGGCCGAACCGCCTGCCCGATGTGCGGTCGCGCGGGCCGATCCTGCGGTTCCTCATGCAGTTTCACAACGTGCTGATCTACGTCTTGCTGGGTGCCGCGATGGTAACTGGCGCATTGCAGCACTGGATCGATACCGGAGTGATCTTAGCTGTGGTGCTGGCCAATGCGGCGATTGGCTTCATCCAGGAAGGCAAGGCCGAGGCCGCCATGGCGGCGCTCCGCGGCATGTTGGCGCCAAAGGCCGCTGTGCTGCGCGATGGGCGGCGCGTGACGGTGGATGGTGTCGATCTGGTGTCTGGCGACATCGTCCTGCTGGAAGCGGGTGACAAGGTCCCCGCCGATCTGCGGGTGACGGAGGCGCGGGGACTGGCTGCCCAAGAGGCGATCCTGACCGGTGAATCCGTGCCGGTGGAAAAGACCACTGACCCCGTTGCGGCGGACGCGCCGCTTGGCGACCGCCAATCAATGCTGTGGTCGGGCACCCTGATCACCCAAGGCACCGCGCGCGGGCTGGTGGTGGCAACCGGCCAAGCAACAGAAATCGGACGAATCGGCGGGCTGCTGGCGGGGGTCGAGACGCTGACCACGCCGCTGGTGGCGCAGATCGACCATTTCGCCCGCTGGCTGTCGTTCCTGATCCTGCTCGCGGCGGGGCTGTTGCTGGTCTACGGCTATTACGTCGGCCACCAGGAATTTTCCGAATTGTTCATGACCGTGGTTGCCGTCGCTGTTGCGGCGATCCCCGAAGGCCTGCCTGCCGTGATGACCATCACGCTCGCCATTGGCGTGCAGGCCATGGCGCGCCGTCATGCCATCGTCCGGCGACTGCCGGCGATCGAGTCAATCGGCTCGGTCTCGGTCATCTGCACCGACAAGACCGGCACCCTCACGCGGAACGAAATGGTGGTGGCAGCCGCCGAGACACCCGAAGGCGCGTTTGAAGTGTCTGGCGGGGGCTATGCCCCCGAGGGCGCGATCACGCCCTCGGGGGACCTAGTGCGCCTCGCCCGCGCGGCGGCGCTTTGCAACGATGCCGCTCTGCACAACCGCGACGGGATATGGACGGTTGAAGGCGACCCGATGGAAGGGGCGCTTCTGGCCTTTGCAGGCAAGGTCGGTGGCGACCACAGTTCCCGTAGGCTGGATGCCATCCCCTTCGACAGCCGCCACCGCTTCATGGCCGTCCTGACCGAGATGCCGGAAGGGCGCCTGACCCATGTCAAGGGCGCGCCCGAGCGGGTGCTGCAGATGTGCGCGGGCATCGACCAGCACCACTGGCACCAAAGGGCCGAAACGCTAGCACGGCGCGGGTTGCGCGTTCTGGCGTTTGCCGAGCGGGCCGACGCCGCCGAGCGCATCGACGCAGCCGGGTTGGAGGGCGGGCTGACATTTCTTGGCCTCTTGGGCCTGATCGACCCGCCGCGCCCCGAGGCGATTGCCGCTGTCGCCGAATGCCGGGCAGCGGGCATCCGGGTCAAGATGATCACCGGCGATCACGCGGGCACCGCCACCGCCATCGCCGCCCAGATCGGGCTGGAGAACGCCCACCGCGTGCTGACCGGCGCCGATCTCGACAAGCTTGACGATGCCCAACTGGCGATGGAAGTGGCCGACGTCGATGTCTTTGCCCGCACCAGCCCCGAACACAAGCTGCGCCTTGTGACCGCGCTGCAGGCGCGGGGTCTGTCGGTCGCGATGACCGGCGACGGGGTGAATGACGCTCCCGCGCTGAAACGGGCGGATGTGGGCATCGCGATGGGGCTAAAGGGGTCCGAGGCCGCGAAGGAGGCCGCCGATCTGGTTCTGGCCGATGACAACTTCGCCACCATCGCTGCCGCCGTGCGCGAAGGCCGGACGGTCTATGACAACCTCAAGAAGGCGATCAGCTGGACCCTGCCGACCAATGTCGGAGAGTCTATGGTGCTGGTCCTGGCCCTGCTTGCGGGCCTTGCCCTTCCGGTGACGGCGGTTCAGATTCTCTGGGTAAACCTGATCACCGGCGTCACTCTGGGCGTGGCCTTTGCCTTTGAGCCGACCGAGGCCGGCACCATGGCCCGTCCGCCCCGCAGCCGCGATGCGCCGATCCTGTCGGGGGCGCTTGTCTGGCATGTGATTCTGGTGTCGGGGTTGTTCTTTGCCGCCGTCTTCGGCATCTTCATCTATGCCATCGACAAGGGCTACCCGCTGGCCCTGGCGCAGACCATGGCGATGAACACGCTGGTCGTGCTGGAGATCTTCCATCTGTTCTTCATCCGCAACATCCACGGCACCTCACTGACTTGGGCAGCGGCGCGCGGCACCAAGGTGGTGTGGACCGTAGTGATCGCGATTACTGTCGTGCAATTCGCCGTCACCTACCTGCCACCGCTTCAGGCCGTGCTGGGCACAAGGCCCGTCCCGCTCATGGACGGCATCGTGATCGTCGCCATTGGTGCCGCTTTTTTCGCCATCATCGAAATCGAAAAACAGATCAGACTGGGATTGAAGCAATGACCAGAACTCCGAAAAACAACGCGGTGGTTCTCTGCCGGTTTGTTGTTTGGTGAGGCCGGATGAAACTTCTGACCGTCAACGTCGACAGTTCCTCCGTCCGTCTTTCGGCATTCTCAATGGAACGCGCCAAACCAAGGCGCGTGGCGACTCATCAAGGCGCACAGGACCCTTCCAAGGCGCCTGCGGTTCTGAGCGAGGTGCTGAGCGACTGGAACCTTGTCAGCTTTGATGCCGTAGTCCATCGCATCGTGCACGGTGGTCGAACACTGGCAAAACCTTGCTTGCTCAATGCTGGTATCGAGGAGCAAATCCTGGATCTGGCAGAACTCGCCCCGCTCCACCAACCGGCGGCGTTGGCGTGGATCAACGCCTGTCGCGAAGTGCTGGGAGAGTCCGTGCAGCAGGTGGCAGTGTTCGACACCGCCTTTTTTGCCAAGCTGCCCGAGGTCGCAGCAAGCTACGCGCTGCCGCGCGCCCTGTGAGCGAAGTACGGTGTTCGCCGCTATGGCTTCCACGGACTGGCGCACCAGGCGATGTGGCGGCAGTGGTGCTTGTTACGCATGCACACTGAAGGCAATGGACGGCTGATAACGTTACAGCTCGGGTCAGGCTGTTCGATGGCTGCGATCAAGCACGGCCGACCGTTGGACACTTCGATGGGCTTTTCACCACTTGAAGGTCTGCTGATGGCAACGCGCTGCGGTGATATCGATCCGGGCCTGCTGACCTTCCTGCAACGTAACGAAGGCATGACCGCAGCACAGCGAGAACGGTTGCTCAATGAACAATTCGGATTGCTTGGCCTGTCCGGTACCAGTGGCGATGTGCATCGTTTGCTCACAGCCGATGATGCCAGTGCGCGCCTCGCGGTGGCGGCATTTTGCTACCGAGCACGCAAATACATCGGCGCCTACTTTGCCGTGCTTGGCGGAGCAGATGCCATTGTGTTTGGCGGTGGCATTGGTGAGCACGCTGCGGCAATCAGGCGAAATATCCTGACCGGAATGGAATGGTGCGGCATCAAGCTCGACGACCAGGCCAATAGCGAAACCATTGGGCATAGTGGCCGCATCAGTGCGGACGACAGCGCAGTGGAAGTCTGGGTGGTCCAAGTGGAAGAGGCCGAGATATTGGTCAGCGAAGCGATGTCGATCCTGCCGCTGGCAGGTAATCAATAGCCAATAACGAGGAAATGAGCATGTCAGCCAGCGAAGCTGTCAACAGCGGAAACAGCGAACAGAGCAAAAAGCGCTTGCAGCTCTGGGCGAAGGGCTGTGGGGTGATTAAGCACAACGCACAGACCCGGAATCAGGTGCGCGGATTGCTCGCGCGACTTGCGTCGAAAGGCATTCATGAAACCGAAGCGCTGAACTTGCTGTGCGCTGCCGACACGGTTGCCAATGCTGCCATGTGGCTGGTGGCGCATATGAGCTACGCGCACCGGGTGCGGCTTGATGGCGAGGCACTGGCGCAGGAAGATTTCAAGCCCGACCCGCAGGGCCATACCGGTGGCTCGCTCAATATGGTGCCCGGCTACGTGGGTTACATGCTCGCCAACGCGCTGACCGGCATCACCCGTTCTTGGATTATGGGCCAGGGCCACGCAGTGGCCGCCATTGATGCGGTCAACCTGCTGCTCGACAACATGCGCCCGGAGCATGCAGCGCGCTATGAGGTCAGCGACGCCGGGCTTTCTCGTTTTGTCTCCGATTTCTATTCATATGCCCTGAATGAACATGGCCACCAAGACTCGCCGCTGGGCAGCCACGTCAACGTCAACACCGCAGGTGGCGTGTTGGAAGGTGGCTATCTTGGTTTCGCCGATATCCAGTACGTGCATATGCCCCTGCTTGGCGAGCGCTTGGTCGCCTTCTTGTCTGACGGCGCTTTCGAAGAGCAGCGCGGTTCAGACTGGGCACCGCGCTGGTGGCGTGCGAACGACAGTGGTCTGGCGATACCCATCATGATCTTTAACGGGCGGCGCATTGACCAGCGCTCCACGATGTCGCAGGGTCAGGGTTTGCCGTGGTTCAAGCGCCATCTGCGCGAGTATTCCTTCGAGCCGCTGGCATTTGACGGCACCGATCCGGCTGCGTTCTGCTGCATGATCATTGAAGGCGAGCGGCTGCTTGAAGAACGCAGTGAGCGCTTGCTGGCGGGTGCAGATAAATATCCAGTACGCATGCCCTACGGCATCGCGGTGGCGCAGAAAGGTGCCGGCTTTTATGGCGCCGGCACCAATGACGCACACGGCCTGCCACTGGGGACGAATCCGAGTCGCGATTCCACTGCACGCCGACATTTCAATGCTGCCGCCAAACTGCTTTTCACCCCCGTGCAGGATCTGCAGGTTGCGTGTAGCAGGCTAAAAAATCACGATGTCTCCGGACGAATTTATGAGCGCGATCATCCGCTCGCCAACCGCGATGCGCGAATCGAGCGACACCCCAGGCTCCAGTATTTGCCGCTGCCCGAAAACCGCCGCGATCCGGCCTATCGCACGTTCAGTGCGCCAATGGATGGCATCGACCTGGCGTTTCTTGCCTACGTCAAGGCCAACCCGAGTCTGCGCCCGCGGGTAGGCAATCCGGACGAGATGCGTTCCAACCGCATGAATGCAACGCTGGATTATCTGAAGCATCGCGTGACCGAAGTCGAAGCCGGTGTGGCCGAAGCGATCGACGGCAAGGTCATCACCGTACTCAACGAGGAGGCCGTCGTGTGCGCGTGTCTGGGCAACAAGTCTGGCCTGAATCTCACCGTGACTTACGAGGCCTTCGCGCCCAAGATGCTGGGCGCCCTGCGCCAGGAGGTGATCTGGTCCGACCATCTGCTGTCACGTGAGCGCGAGCCGGGCTGGATTTCGGTGCCGCTGGTGCTGACTTCGCACACCTTTGAGAACGGCAAGAACGAGCGTTCGCATCAAGATCCGGCCATGTGCGAAGCGATGCTAGGCGAGCCATCCGATGTTTCACGCGTGCTGTTTCCCGCCGATTACAACAGCGCCATGGCCTGCGTGGATGCCTGTTACCGCACGCGCGGTCGTATTTTTACCCTGGTGGCGCCCAAGGCGGAGACCCTGCCGGTGCTTTTCGACGAAGCGCAGGCGGGTCGGCTGGTGGCGGAGGGAGCGATGCGGCTCGATTGGCTTGGCAAGGCCATCGCACAACACTCTACGGTCATTCTCACCGCCATTGGTGCCTACCAACTGGGCGAAGTGCTGCGCGCAGCCGAACGCCTTGAGGATCGCGGTATTGTCACAGCGGTAAATTACATGATCGAGCCGGGGCGCTTCCGCGACCCACGAGGTCGTCGCGAGGCAGCAGGGCAAATCCAAGCATCGCAACGCGAGCAGCTATACCCGGAGCAAACGCCGCATCGAGTATTTGCCTGCCATACACGTCCAGAGGTAATCGCTGGCGTGTTGCGGCCACTCGATAGTGGACTACGCACCGTTTTCCTGGGCTACGCCAATCACGGCGGCACACTGAGTACGGCGGGTATGTTGTTCATCAATCGTCTGTCTTGGGCCCACATCATGCGGGCTACGGCACGAAGCCTCGGCATGGAACTTACGCAAGTGCTTGATCGGGACGAAATCGATGCCCTTGAAGGAAGACGTAGTCCGCATGGGGTAATTGTTTAAGCGCGGCTATCTGACCAAATCCTTAGACGCGCCAGCTGCAGCGCCACAACGATAGCAAGCACGCCGCCAGCCGGTGGCGTGCGGAGGTCACGCCGGCCGGGCGGGGTCTCGGGCTGGCAGACTCAGGCACCTAGGGTGTTTGAATGACCTATACCCAGCGATTCCCCACCAGACCGGTTATGCACCAATCCGCGCAGCCCATACTACGATGCGGCGATCCTCGAACGCGGCATTGGTATCCGCTTCAACGGCAAGGAACGGACCGACGTGGAGGAATACAGCGTCAGCGAAGGCTGGATTCGCGTCGCGATGGGCAAGGCGCTGGACAAGCGCGGTCAGCCGATGACGTTCAGGATCAATGGCACGGTCGAGCCGCGGTTTATCGATTCACCGCCGGCGGCGGCCGAGTAACCGGCGCGTAGATCCGGACGAAAATCGCGGCGATCATCACGGCCAGGTTCATCAGTCCGAGCAAGATGAACGGTGCGCGCGGGGAGATGCTGTCGAACATCCAGCCACCGAGGCCGCTCGTGATCAGAATGCCGAGAGCGCCGGCGACGTTATACACACCCATCACCGAGCCACGCTCCGCCACGGGCGCTTCCTTGCCTATGAGCGTCATGGAGCCGAGGAACGCGCTGATCTGACCAATGCCAAGCAGGATGAAGAACGGGATGTTGGCCGGGTCGAGTGGATCGTCCACGAAAACCAGGAAGAGGTAGCCGACGGCTGCCATGCCCATGCAGATAACCAGGCCGGTAACGCGCTGCATGCGGTCAAGCAGGAACATCGCAACGATGGCCCACATCAGCGCCGCCGACTGGGAAATGATGAACGGCACGCGCGCCGCATCAATTGCGGCTGCCGTGTCCATGCCGTTGTTGACGGCGGTTACCTTCCCCCACAGGACGAGGAACGTGGACACCATCACCATGTCGCCACGGGAAACGAAGGCGGACGCATAGGCAACGGCGATGCGCGGATTTTTCCAGGCCGCATCGAAACCCGACCGGAACAGCTCGCCAACCGCCGGCCGGTTTTCGCCCGCAATGGGCGTGCCCTTGCGCAACCCCACCGCCACGATCAGCGACGACATCACGCACAGTCCGGCCACGATCCAGAGCGTAAGCTGGCCGGATTCAAACTGGCTATGGCCGGCGTCGCTAAAGACCCTGGGCAAGGGCGCGAGGAATATGGCGCCAGAGACCACGCCGAGGCCGTTCAGCACCCCGACCATCGCCGTCAGCTTGCCCCGGTCGCTGGCTATCGCGTAGTCCCCCAGCAACGCCGTGATCATGCCCGCCACCCCGCCTATACCGATGGCATAAATCACCCGGATCAGCGCCAGCTCGGCTTCCGAACTGGCGTAGGGAAACAGCGCGTAACTCAGGGCCAGGCACAGGAAACCAACGGCATAGACCGACCGGCGGCCGATCCGGTCCGAGAGCACACCGAGGGGCGTGAAGATCATCAGCAGGATGATCTCGGTGTAGACATTCAGACGACCGACGACCGCCCCCTGCTCGCCGAGGGGAATGCCGACAGCCGTGCTGAGAACGAAGGGGGTGGCGAAGGCCTCGAAATTGATGAGGCCGATAGTGACGTAGGCCGCAAATAGCAGGACCCAGATATGCCTGGGACGGACGCCCGTCTCCAGGCCGATGAACCCGAACCGCTGACTCGCCGGCGCGTACATCATGTCGGCGGAATACCGGGGGCATAACGACCCCGGCGCTCCCTCGACTGCTGAGGTGCGTTACTCACTATGTCTGCTGATCCAGATGCCAGGACGGTGAATTAGTGGCGGCGAACGTAGTGTGGCACGAATTCAGTCCCGGCCTGAACTCCCTGATCAACGCGGGCACCCAACTCCGACACAACGGCAGCGACTGAGACGCGGCGCTCGTCGCGCAACGAGCGGGTATCCGCATCCAGGCCGCCTTCCTGAATCCACCAGTCCGGCGCCACCACGCTCGTGCCAATCTGGAATTCGTGGGCGTGCGAATCCGTCCACCCCATGACCCATTGCAGATAGCGATGCAGGCTCGCAAGCGTCCATTGATTGGAGACCAGCACGCGCCGCCAGACAACCGGAACCACGTCCAGCAGTTCGATGCGCAATGCCACAGGCTGGGGCCCTGGGGGCGTCGGCAAATCAGATCCTCCTGTGTAAGCGTGCCAAGGCTTGCGTAGCCGACGGAACCGCTAGCCAAAAGCAGCAACGCGCGAGCGGCATAGTTCGAGTGTCCTGTCGACGGTCGCTCGTGCATCAGCGCTCAGCGGAAGCGCTCGCGGCAGGACGAGCGCATCCAGCGCAAGCGGCAAGCGCTGCAGTACGTCGTCGATAGCGGCTTGTGCCTCCCCAGCCCGAAGGCCGGCGAGGGTGGCAAGCGCCACGAAATCCGCGCGTCGCAGGCGTTCGTCTTTGCCGCTGAGCTTCAACGCCATACGATCATGCCCAAGGCCGGGAAAAACGCGCGCCAAGCGTACCGTGCGGAACGCGGCGTCTCCGCTGTGGGCGATCTTCAGGAGCGCCATGTTCTTTAAATGCATGTCACCGTCGGCGATCAGCCAGGTGAACAGGACACGGCGCAGCAGCACGAGCAGGTCCTCTTCCGGCGCCGTGGACACCGCGCGCACGGCTTTGGCGACACGCTCGATGGTTCCCGTGTACTTGTTGTGAGGCGTCTGGCTGACCGCTCATTACCCCGATTCTGACTGGATTCGACCGGCGGGTGATGTTCCGGCGCATCGTGCGGGATTCGCGGCTGGCAACGGGTCGCCTTCCGTTCGCAGACTGGCGCTATGGAGCCCCTGCCCCAGGCGCCCGGGCTACCCGCGGCCCTGGAACGGGACGGTCGCATGCTGCCGACCTTCGTGCAGCAGTAGTTCGACGCCTAGCTGAGGTGTGGCCGGCTGGAGCACGGTTTCCTGAGGGTCCGCTGCACGCAGTGCCACGCGGAACGCCTGGCGGCCTTCAGCGGCAAGCGCCGCGGCTTCTGCCCGAGCTGCGGGGCGCGGCGCATGGCGGAGACCGCGGCGCTGCTGGTGGACGAGGTCCTGCCCCGGCAACCCCTGCGCCAGTGGGTGCTGAGCGTGCCGTTCCCGCTGCGCTTTCTGTTTGCCACGGAACCGGCGGCCGTCACCGCCGTGCTGGGCATCGTCTACCGGGCGATCAGCACGCACCTGATCCGGAAGGCGGGGCTGAAACAGTCCGCTGCGCAAAACGGCGCCGTGACCCTGATCCAGCGCTTCGGCAGCGCGCTGAACCTGAACATGCATTTGCATCGCCCTCGGTCCCCGGGCGGGTCAGAAGGCCTTCACGCTGCAGAGCCTGCCCGGCACCTCACGACGAGCGCCTGACCAGCCCTTCCTGGCGAGCGCCGACGGCTTCTCCCTGCACGCGGGCGTGGCCGCCGGGGCCGATGAACGAAAGAAGGTCGAGCGGCTGTCCCTCACCAGCCAGGGTCAGCTGCGCTACATGCTGAAGACGCCGTATCGGGACGGCACCACCCACGTGGTCTTCGAGCCGCTGGATTTCATGGCGCGGTTGGCGGCGCTGGTGCCGAGACCGCGGGCGCACCTGACGAGGTACCACGGCGTGTTCGCGCCGCACAGTCGCTGGCGGGCCGAGGTCACGCCGGCCGGGTCGAGGCCGCCGTCGCGGGGCCCGCCAGCGGGCGGGATCGGGTTTCACTGAGAAGTCAGCAGAGCCGGTTCGCCCCGGCATCAGGGGGCCCGGGGTGGGCGGGGTCTCGGGCTGGCAGACTCAGGCACGCAGGGTGTTTGAATGACCTATACCCAGCGCTGGACAGCAGCCAGCGGAATGAGCCGATCGCGAGCACCCCAGAGAATCAGCGACAGCTGCGTGATGGCCGACACCGGCGCTTCGCTGGCCAGCGCGCCACACTGACTAACGCGCGCCTGCAGCGCGGCGCGATTGCTGGCCCGCGTGGCGAGGTCGAAATAGCGATCAACCAGCTCCGGAGTGACCTTCGACGGATCGCCGTGCGAGGATCTGGACACTCATCAAACGCCCGGTGGGATGGACCGCCACTGTGGGGCGTTGTCGCGGATCGGCCGCGCCTGTGTAGAGCGCATGGCCGAAGACTGAGTGAAGGCTGCCATTTTCGACTTGCAGGAAGCCAAGGGGAATGCACCGGCCGCCGAACTGGCGTCGGAGAAATTATTGACGACCTTTCACACTTGGCAGCGCGATAGTCTGCTACCGCACAGACCGAATTTCTTTTTAGCGAGGATAGTGGCGAGATGGAACGATTACACACCAATGCTTTCGGCGATCACCACACCGCCCAGGTGGCGATAAGCGCGGGCCGCCGGCCGGCAAGCGCATCGTC
>Ga0209181_10012436_pt1 | contig 10763 bp, 7 predicted proteins | sample MAT05_FD_187208 | JGI IMG/M metagenome (GOLD analysis project Ga0209181, IMG submission 187208) | Freshwater microbial communities from Lake Fryxell liftoff mats and glacier meltwater in Antarctica - MAT-05 (SPAdes) (version 2) | ecosystem: Environmental > Aquatic > Freshwater > Ice > Liftoff...
CCGTCCTCGATCAGCAGCAACGAACCGAACCCTTGACTCACGTCCGCAAGCGGCCCGCGCGCGCCGCAAAGATGGGGGCAATTTCGCGAACAGCGACAGTGTAACCCCTCACGTGCGCCTGCATGGTCCGGGCAGGGTCCGCCGCCCCCTCAGCACGCGGGCCCCGGTGAGCGTGCCCGCGGCTCCCCTGAGCACGCGGCGGCCACCTTCCTGACCACGAGGGACTGCAAATGGGCGGCGCCGGTGCTGGCCAGCGGTAGCCGCCACTGCGTCGCCAGGCGTCCGCTGATGGCCATCTCTCGACGCCACCCGCGCTCGCGGGCCGTCCCCTATTTCTCGGTCGGGCGGCTGTGGGCGCGCAGGGCTGGCGACGGAGCTTGACGGGACCGCGGCGCCGCGAGATTGTTGCTGCCGGTTCAGCTCGCTTGCACCGCGGTAGGTGGGGCGGCGCACCGCCCGCCGGACGAAATCGTCGCCCGATCGAAAATAGTTTGTGAACGCTGAGCCCAAAAGCAGGACTCAGTAAACAGGAGCAGGAGAACCTGCTCTGGCCGAACCACCCCGAACCCGCACCTCCGCGGCGCCACGTTCCCCTTTTGCCCTGCGAAACCAAGGAGACCCTCTCATGACCCAACCCTGGCCTGTTCAGATCACCGCGCTCACGCCCGCTGCGTGCGGCGCGGCGCGTTGGCGCAAGGCCGGCACGTCGTGGGTCACGGTGATCGTCAAGGCCACGTTTGATCTTGTTCATGGCCAGCTCGCCACGCTCACGACGCCGCGCGAGATCGTGCGTGAAGACCGCTACCGCGAGCGCACCGGCAGCCTGGAGGAGGCCAGCGAGACGGCGCCTTATCTGCCCACCGCGGGGGTGCTCCTCGCAGGACACGCTCATGCACCAGGAGGCCGCGCGGCGCCGACTGCGGCGGCCCGGCTGGCGATCGTTCGCGAGCGACCGCTGCTCGACAAAACCGTGCATGTCTTTGGTGACCGCGCGTCGGGGGCGAGTCACGCGCAGCCGTTCGTGAAGATGCCGCTGGTCTACGAGCGTGCCTATGGCGGCGCGGGGATGGCAGAGAACCCGGTGGGCATGGGGATCGCGGGAACGGCGGCGCAGCCCAACGTGCTGGATACGACGAGCTCGCAGCGACCCGAACTCGTGACCGGAGTAACGCTCGGAGCGACGGGCGTCACGTCATGGCCGTTGCCGGAGTCCACGAATGCCGGACCGCCGGTGGCGCCCAGCGCGCTCACCGTGCCTGATCCGGCGACGAGCGCTTCGGCTTCTGGTAGGGTCGTCGGTGTTCCGGCAGCGCCCAAACTACCTCCTCGGCAGACGCCCCCGGCTTCTCCAACCGCAACCGCCAAAGCGAGCACGCCGCCCCCGAAGCGGAGCATTCTGAAAAAGGACTGAGCCCGAGGCTGGAATAGAATGACCATGCGCAAGCTGACTCTTGGTTTCTTGGTTCTGACCAGCACCCTCGCGGCGAGCTCGCCCGCGTGGGCCGATCCCTCGCCGAGCGACAAGGCCGCGTCGGACGTCTTCTTCAAGGACGCGAAGAAGCTGATCGAGGAGGGCCGCTTCAACGAAGCGTGCCCGAAGTTCGAGGAGAGCCAGCGGCTGGATCCGACGGCGGGAACGCTCCTGAATCTCGGGGATTGCTACCGAAGCGCGTCGCCGCCGCGGAGCGCGAGCGCGTGGGGCGCGTACCGACAGGCGGAGGCGATGGCGCGCCAGCGTGGCGATGCCGCGCGACAAGAAGGGGCAGCGTTGCGCGCGCAAGCCGTCGAGCCGTTGCTTTCCAGGGTGACGATCGCCGTACCACCCGATGCGCGTCTTCCCGGGCTTGAGGTGAAGTGGGACGGGCGGGCTGTCGGTGAAGGGGCCTTCGGCTCACCCTTCCCTGTCGATGCCGGCGAGCATGCGATTGTCGCGAGCGCGCCGGGGCACAAGAGCTGGACGAGCAAAGGCCTTGTTGGTGCGACCAGCGCGACCACGAAGATTGACGTGCCCATCCTCCCGCTGGGCGCGGCGGAGGCTGCGCCCGGCGCTCCGGGGGCGGATGTGCCCTACTGGGGAACGCAGCGGGGCTCGGGGTTGGCGTCGGTGTCGCCGGCCTGGTGGGCGTTGTCGTCGGCGCGATTTTCGGGGTGAAGGCCGCGAACAAGAATGCCGAGTCGCTGCCCCATTGCCAGCCGAACAACAGCAAGCTGTGTGACGCGGTGGGCGTGGCGCTCGGGGAAGATGCTTTTGGAGCAGCCGCCGTTTCCACGGTCGGGTTTATCGCGGGCGGCGCTGGATTGGTGGGAGGGACGATCTTGTTCTTGACGGCACCTTCGGGGCCCGCGAAGAGCACGACGGCGAGGCCGCGGTTCGAGGCGGCGCCGATCGTCGGGTTCGGGGTGGGTGGTGCTTCCCTGCGCGGAGTGTGGTGAGATGAGAACACGCAAGCTTCACGGGATAGCGGCGACTTTGGCAGTCCTCGCGGGCGGGTGCGACGTATTGCTCGGCCTGGAGCATCGCGAGCTGTTCACGCCGGATGGGGGGAATGGCAGCACGACGACTGGGACAACCGCGACAAGCACGACGAGCGTGTCGAGCACCGGAGCCGGCGGCACTGGCGGTAGCTCGTGGAGCAGCAGCGGAGGCATTGAGTGCGTGCCCGGACAGAAGCAGTGTGCGGAGAACCTGCCGCAAAGCTGCGACGGAAACGGGCATTGGCAGGATGGGGCGGTGTGTCCTGCGGAAACCCCGCTGTGTGCGGCGGGGGTCTGCGGCGTGCCCCCGAGCTGCGTGGGTCTGCCGTCGAACTGCGGCCCCGGTGGCAACGAGAGCTGCTGTGCGAGCCCGATCCTGCCCAAAGGGACTTACAATCGAAGTAACGACCCGTCGTACCCGGCAACTGTGAGGGTTTTTCGGTTGGACCGTTTTCAAGTCACGGTGGGACGTTTTCGGAAGTTCTTGCTGAGCTATCCCGCCAACAAACCGAATCTAGGAGACGGGGAGCACCCTGACATCGCGGGGAGCGGGTGGCAGGATGCTTGGGATGGAAGCCTGGTTGCAGACCAGGCTGCGCTGAGGGTGGCGGTCAATTGCGGTACGCAGAACCAGACATGGACCGACCCGGTGGGCGGAAACGAGAACAAGCCGATGAACTGCATCGACTGGTACGAGGCGTTTGCGTTCTGCGCCTGGGATGGCGGGGTATTGCCCACGGAAGCCGAGTGGAACTACGCGGCTGCTGGAGGAGATGAGCAGCGGCAGTATCCGTGGTCGAGCCCGCCGGGGTCGACCACCATTGACAGCACGTTTGCTGTCTACAATGGTGCGGCGATCGCCACTGTGGGATCGAAGTCGTCCAAGGGGGACGGGAGGTGGGGGCAAGCCGACCTGGCAGGTGGCGTGTCGGAATGGAACTTGGACTGGCTTGTCATGCCTTACCTCGTCCCGCCATGTGACGAATGCGCTGTATTGTCTCAGGGCAATGCCGTCTCCCGGGTCACGCGGAACGGTGGCTGGTTCAACGCCGCGTCGGGGCTGCTCTCCTCTGTTCGCTACGGCAAAGCGCCGGCCGGCCGCGGCAGTCTCGTTGGTGCCCGGTGCGCGAGGAACCCGTGATCGGGGAGCGCGCTTCAGCTTCGCGCCCGCGCTCCCCTTCACGGTTGATTCTTGAACTGCTGATAGGCACGGGTCCGCTGCCGAGACGACGCGAGCGAGACGTCACTCCACCTGGGCGCCCAGCGGGAGGCGTTGAGCCTTCCCGAGCCTTGGCGCGCGTTTCCTCGCGGAACTGGGGAGGTTCGGAGATCGGCCGGCAACTATCTTCGTCTTCCGAACGAAAGTTTGTGAACGCTGGGCGCAAAACCAGGACTCTATGAACAGGAGCAGGAGAGCCTGCTCCGGCCGAACCACCCCGAACCCGCGCCTCCGCGGCGCCACCGTTCCCCTTTTGCCCTGCGAAACCAAGGAGACCCTCTCGTGACCCAGCCCTGGCCTGTTCAGATCACCGCGCTCACGCCCGCCGCGTGCGGCGCCGCGCGCTGGCGCAAGGCCGGCACGTCGTGGGTCACGGTGATCGTCAAGGCCACGTTCGATCTCGTTCATGGCCAGCTCGCCACGCTCACGACGCCGCGCGAGATCGTGCGCGACGACCGCTACCGCGAGCGCACTGGCAGTCTGGAGGAGGCCAGCGAGACAGCGCCTTATCTGCCCACCGCGGGGGTGCTCCTCGCAGGACACGCCCACGCACCTGGGGGCCGCGCGGCGCCGACCGCTGCGGCCCGGCTGGCTATCGTTCGCGAGCGACCGCTGCTCGACAAAACCGTGCATGTCTTTGGTGACCGCGCGTCGGGGGCGAGTCACGTGCAGCCGTTCGTGAAGATGCCGCTGGTCTACGAGCGTGCCTATGGCGGCGCGGGGATGGCCGAGAACCCGGTGGGCATGGGGATCGCGGGAACGGCGGCGCAGCCCAACGTGCTTGATACCACGAGCCCGCAGCGACCCGCCGGGTTCGGGCCGATCTCGAGGTACTGGCCTGCTCGAAAGCGACTGCTGGGGAGCGGCGACGAGCGCGGGCTTCTCGCCTCGGATCCAGCGATTTCAGAAGGGTTTGATTGGCGGTACTTCCACGCGGCTCCGCCGGATCAGCAGATCGAGCTGCTCCGCGGGGATGAGTGGATCGTGCTCGATGGGCTTCACCCGACGTTGCCACGGGTGCAGTCGAGGCTTCCTTCGGCGGTTGGTCGGGCGCGCTGGCACCTGGCGACGTCGTCCGAGATAGGCCCGGCGCAAACGATCGAGCTCGCGGCGGACACGCTCGTCATCGACGCCGATCGGTTGGTCTGCTCTGTCGTGTGGCGCGGTCGCTTCGAGCTGACACGGCCGGATCTGGCTCCCTGGGTGCGTGTATTCGCCGGGGTCGAGCTTTTCGGACAGCCGATTGCTTGGGGCCGAACGCAGGATGCCGCAGCGGCGGAGCTTGGCGTCGCGGTGACGGTCGCTGGGCCGATGCGCCTCGGTCCGAACGGGCCTTTGCCGATCGGGCCGAAACCTGCTGCGCTCGCGGGGACGAGCGAGCTTGATCTCCGGGCGGTGCTGGCGAATATTCTTCCGTTCGCGGCTCCTGATCCGTGGCGGCCTCCTGTGGTCGCGCTGAGGAGCGAGGCTCCGCAACCCGTGATCACGCGGGCGCCCGAGTCCGTCGCAGAAACGAGCGAGCTGGATCTGCGACACCTTCTCTCGGCGATCGTGCCATCCCATTCCACGAGGCCAGCACCGTCTCCGCTCGCGACCACAGGAGGTATGGACAACAGCGCGCTTCGGGCGGCGATGCCGTTCATGCCATCGGATCCTTCAAGGCCGGTTCTCGCGGCAGTGGCGCAGCCTGCTGTGGCCCGCGCGCCGTCGTCGCTTGGTCGCACTGCGGGCGAAGATATGCAGCAGGCGATGCGGGCGATCATGCCATTCATGGGGACGGCGCAAGCGAGGCCGAGCGCGGTAATTCCGTCGATTGAACGACCGGAGCCTCCGCCTCCGCCTCCGCCGGTCTATGCCCCGCCAATGATGCAAGCGCCGCCAATGATGGCGACTCCTCCGTTGATACACTTGCTTCCGTTGATCCAGGCGGCAACTCCGTCCGTGCCCGTGCCCGTGCCCGTGCCGCCGCCTGTGGCCGCGCCGATTGCTCCAGCCGCGCCGCCTGTCGCCGCTCCCATCAAGGCACCTCCAGCCGTGGAACCCGCCGGCATTCGAGAGCAAATCTTCGCGCGAATTCAAGCAGGCGCATCGTTCCAGGGCCTCGCGCTCGCCGGCGCCGATCTCCAGGACTTCGACTTCAACGGTGCTTCTCTCGCGGGACTCGACTTCACGCGGTCAAACCTGCGTCGAGCAAACTTCGCTGCTGCCCGTGCTGCCGAGATCTTGCTCGAAGGCGCGGACCTCACCGAGGCGAGCTTCGAGCGCGCCGATCTCACCGGCGCCAACCTGATGCGCGCCGTTGTCACCCAGGCCCGCTTCGACGGCGCGACGCTGAGCAGCGCCAACCTCCAGCGGATGTCGGGTGACGCGCCGAGCTTCCGGACAGCGAAGCTCCAGGGCGCCGACCTGCGCCTGGCGAGCCTCCCCGGCGCCAGGTTCGACGAAGCCGTGATGACCAAGGCCTCGAGTGCAAAAGCCGATTACTCGGGCGCCCGATTCGTTGGCGCAGACCTCTCCGGTGCCAACCTGCGCGACTGCAAGCTCCGCGAAGCGGACTTCACCCGCGCCAACCTCGATGGCACCGATCTCCGCGACGCCGACGTTTCCCGCGCCAAGCTCGACGGCGAGGCGCGCAAGACTGCCAAGCTCACGCCTTCGCAGGTGAAGAGTCTCGGCGACAACAAGATATGAACGGCTCCCCCTCTCACCACAAGGAACGGTATCCCCATGAATGATGTCTTCACCATCAGCACCAGCGGCCTGCCCGAAGGCGCGCGCGTCGTGGGCTTCCGCGGCCACGAAGCGATCTCCCGGCCCTACGCCTTCGAGGTCTACGTGACCGTCGCGAGCGAGGAGAGCCACGAGCTCGATCTCGGCGACGCCGTCAGCTCCAAGGCAACGCTGACGCTAGATCGGCAGGACGGGAGGCCGCCATTTGCGTTCCACGGCATCCTCGCCGAGGTCTCGCTCATCCACGAGATGGGCGGCCGCGCGCTCGTTCGTGCCTTGCTCGTCCCCCGCCTCTGGCTGCTCGGGCAGACTTTCCATAGCCGCGTCTTCACGGGGATGAGCATTCCCGACATCATCAAGGAGACGCTGGAGGACGGCGGGCTCTCGTCGGACGAGTACCTGTTCAAGCTCGTGGAACAGTACAAGCCCGAGGAGCATGTGTGCCAGTACCAGGAGAGTCACCTCGACTTCATCTCGCGGTGGATGGAGCGCGAGGGGCTCTATTATTACTTCGAGCAGGAGGACAGCCAGGAGAAGCTCGTCATCACCGACAACCGCGCTGCCCAGCACGAGCTGGAGTCCAAGGCCATCCGGTTCCACGCGCTGACGGGGAGTGATGTGTCGGCCAAGGAGTGCCTGCAAACGTTCCTGTGTCGGCACAAGTCGTTGCCTGGCACGGTGAAGTTCAAAGACCACGACTACAGCAAGCCGCGGCTCAAGGTTGCTGGCAGTGCTCCGATCACGAGCGGCGGGATCGGAGACATCAGCGTGCATGGCGCGCGATTCTTCACGCCCGAGGCTGGCAAGAGGCTGGCGACGCTCCGCGCGGAGGAGATGCTGGCGCGCGAGGTGCTGTTCACGGGGAGCGGTACGAGCTTCTACCTGCGCACGGGGTACACGTTCGAGCTTGAAGATCACCCGCGGCAGAGCTTCGATGCGAAGTACCTGGCGATCGAGGTGGAGCACCAGGGTAACCAGGGGGCCTCGACGCCGGAGCTGCGGAAGCTCACCGGGCTGGATACCGACGAGGTGTATCGCGTCGACGTGACGGCGATTCCGGCGACGGTTCAGTTCCGGGCCGAGCTGCGGACGGCGTGGCCGCGAATTTATGGGACGGAGCACGGGACCATCGACGGCGAGGCGGACAGCGAGTACGCGCAGATCGACGAGCACGGGCGGTATGTCGTGCGGTTCGCTTTCGACGAGAGCATCCTCGGCAACGGCAAAGCCTCCACGCGGGTGCGGATGATGCAGCCGCACGGGGGCGGCGTCGAAGGGTGGCACTTTCCCCTGCGGAAGGGGACGGAGGTGCTGTTCACGTTCCTCGGCGGGGATCCGGACCGGCCGGTGATCGCGGGCGTGGTGCCGAATGCGCTGACGCCGAGCCCGGTGACCGCGGGGAATCATACGAGGAATGTCATTCAAACGGGCGGGCGGAATCGGCTAGAGATGGAGGACAAGGCCGGGCAGCAGCGGATCACACTGTCGACGCCGTACTCCAATACGTATCTCCGCATGGGCGCTCCCAACGCCGACCACGAGCTGATTCTGCACACGAGTGACAATGCTCTCCTCAATGCCCAGAAGAACTGGGATGTGGTCGTGGGCGACAACCTGGATGAGCACGTCTTCGGCACCGTGAAGGAAGACTACGACCGCACCAAGGATGAGACGGTCGGCGGCGACATCTCGGAGACCTACAAGTGCCAGCACATCACGGTCGTGGGAGCCGTCAGGAGTGCCGACTACGCCTCCTTCAAACTGTACGTCCACGGAGAGACCAACCAGACGTACGAGGGGGACCACGTCTCGCAATCGTGGGCGGCGCGAACGGTCGAGGTGGGTGGCGCGCACGCGGAAACGTCTCACGCCGGGAGAACGTCTAATGTCATCGGTGACTGGACCCAGAACGCTACCGGACACGTAAATATCAACGGTGCGCAGGTCACCACGAAGTCCGGCTCCTGGAAAGGCATCTCTGGTCCTTCCTTCGAGGGATTCGTCAGCAAGAACGTCGCCGGAGTCCAGAAGCTCGATATCACGGATCTCAAGCTCGAGGTCAGCGGCCTTTCACTCGTTAGAACGGGCGTCAAGCTCGACTTTGCGGATTACAAGGGTGACAATGCCGCTTTCGGGTTGAAGACGCAAACTGTGAATGTCGCGAGCCTGGGCAGCAAGATCACGCAAGGGGGGGTCAATATCTTTACTTTCGGGATGACGAAGCTGTGATATTCGGTCTGGCTGTCGCAGCGCTTTCGGAAGGCAGCGCCCGGTCTCGGAGTAAAAAGTCGATCCACCAAGGACTGAACACGAGGACATTCATGAAGAATTCGGGCAAATGCATCAAGTGCAACAACAAGCGACTCTGGATCGTGGACGAGGTAAAGCAGCCAGACTTCGAGAGGGATAACTGCACCTGGAAGATGACTGTCACTTCGCACTCCTTCCGCGGCGCCGACGGATCGTTTGGCGCACGTCGCATTTCGCCGGGGTCCTTTCAGGTCATTGTTTGCGCTGAATGCGGCTACACCGAGTGGTACGCCTACAATTTCGATGGCCTCAAGGACGTCCCCGGAGCTCGTCTGGTGGGAGACGACAACAGCGACTGTGGCCCGTACCGCTGAGCGATTCACTCGGTAACACGTCGCAATGCCGCTATTTGTGGCACGGACCGGGACTCGTAGCCCGGCGAGGAGAGCTCGAACATGAAAGTCGTCAAACCCATGAAGCTCGCGCTCCTCCACCGCGTGGTCGAGGTCCGCCGTCGGCCGCACTTCCACGTCGGCGCCATGCTCGGCTTCTCGCTCACAGACCACCGCGTCTTGGTCGACGAGCTCGTCTTCTGGGCCATCGTCAGCTCCGTGCTCGGCGCGAACGGCGTCGTCGACGAAGGCTTCGCCAAGGCGCGGGGGGAGCTACTCGTCGCGGGCAGCTTTCACGCTCCAGGCGGCGCACCGCTCCCGGCCTCGTACGTTCGCGTCAAGCTCGGAAGTGTCGACAAGCGCGTCGCCGTCGTCGGAGACCGTGTGTGGCGTGATAACGCGGCGAGCGCGCCCGAGCTGATGACGACCATGCCGCTCGATTGGACGCGGGCGTTTGGTGGCGCCAAGTTCGACCGTAACCCCTACGGTAAGGGCGCCAATACGATCGACGTAGGGGGACGGCCCCATCACCCCTTGCCCAACGTCGAGAGCTATGGATCGCTCCTCCGTTCTCCGTCGGATCACCCCGAGCCGGCCGGGTTCCTCCCGATGGACGTCACGTTCGCGCAGCGCCGCGGGCGCGCGGGAACCCACGACAAGCGCTGGTTCGAGGAGCACTTCCCCGGAATGGCGCCGGACGCGGAGCCCACGTTCTTCAACGTCGCGCCCGAGGATCAGTGGCTCAACGGCTTCTTTGGGGGTGATGAGGAGTTCGTTGTCGAGAACATGCACCCCGACAACCCGCGCATCGAAGGGCGGCTGCCTGGCCTCTCGACGCGCTGTTTCATCACCCATCGCACAGCGAAGGAAGACCGATTCGTCGAGATCCCGCTCCGGTGCGACACGGTCTGGCTGCTCCCAGCGGCCGGGATCGGTGTCGTCATCTCCCACGGCTCACGTGAGGTGTCCGACGACGACGCGGCGGATGTCGTTCATCTTGTTGCCGCGTGCGAGGATCCTTCGTCACCCAGGCCTATCGAGCACTACCAACGAGCACTCACGCGCCGGCTCGACAAGGACAAAGGCGCCGTCGCCGAGCTGTCCGACAGTGACATCATGCCACCCCGCGAGTCGGGTGTCGCACCAAACATGGGTCAGCTCGATGTCGGACAATGGGTCAAGAGTGAAAACCTCGCCGCCCAGAACCTCAGACGCGGTCACGGACGCAAGGTCGAGGAAGCGCGAGCCGTCATTGAAGCCGAGGGGCTCGACCCCAAGGACTATGGCCTGGCGGAGCTGCCACCAGCGCCTGAAGTTCCTTCGGCAGACGATCCGGATGCGCTTGCTGCATACGTCGAGGCTGAGCTTGCGAAAGGCGACGCCCAACGAAAGCTCGTCGAAGACAAGTCAGCGGAAGCCCTCTCGGAAGCACGCGGAGTCTATGCGGAGATGGGCGAAGACTATGACGCGATGATGGCGCGCGGCGCGAAGGAGGGCGCCGGTCCACCGAAGTTCTCCGCGGCCGCGCATCTCACGATGTTGCGCGAAATGGTCGCGGACGCAACGAGCACCGGTATCGCGATGAACGAGATGGAGCAACAGCTGGCCGATCCTGGGTATCCCACGCAGCTCCTTCAACAAGAGCAGGGCTTGCGCGACATGTACGTCAAATTCGGCCACTTCCAGCCCACCGCCTC
>Ga0209181_10012438_pt1 | contig 10762 bp, 10 predicted proteins | sample MAT05_FD_187208 | JGI IMG/M metagenome (GOLD analysis project Ga0209181, IMG submission 187208) | Freshwater microbial communities from Lake Fryxell liftoff mats and glacier meltwater in Antarctica - MAT-05 (SPAdes) (version 2) | ecosystem: Environmental > Aquatic > Freshwater > Ice > Liftoff...
TTTTACTTTCGAATTTCCGAAGGACTGGCCAAGGGGAAAAGAAGGGAGACCATGAGATTCTGATTCTCAGTGGCTCTGCCATCTTTGTGCGGAAACAGGTCTTTTTTGAGACTGGTGGGTTTGACGAAAATATTTTTCTGTATCACGAGGACGACGACCTTTCATTGCGTCTGCAATTGCATGGAAAATTGATGCACATTGAAGATGCGGTTGTGATTCACCGCGAGGGGCATTCCTGTCAGCGAACCCCAGAGTCAGCAGCGTGGAAGGCATACCACATGGGGCGATCTCGCGTTTATGCGACTCGCAAACATAACCTGAATTTCGCTTTCACTAAGAGCCTTTTGTTTGCTTTCCTTGGTGTGTTATCTCCAGATATGCTATTCTCGAAACGTAAATTCAGCAAAAGAACATCCTTCCTGAAAGGCGTATGGAGTGCACGTATCGACGGAGGGTTGCAGAAACGCTGATTCGATCTCAATATGTGACGCAGAACGATTTCACCATGCTGGGCCGTCTGCGGAAGAATCAAAGTGTTTGCCGAAAGAATGCCATTATGTGTCAGGGGCGCGGATCGATGGATGTGGTGAAGCGGGGAACCGTTGACTGCAAGGTGCATGCGCCGCCAATTGGAATGCGTGACCTCGGGATCAGAGCCTCAAACGGTACACTTTCATTACAGCCAGCATCAGGAAATTGAGAAATGGATGTTCAAACGATCATAGCCAGGCAACAGCAGTGTACGCATCAATGGCATAGTGCAGAGCCCGCCGCTCACGTAGACGGATTTCTGGCGATGGTGGAACAGAATCATCTGGAGAATTTTTCTCTTTGGCATGAAGAAGACATTGCTCGACGTGATGACTTGGGAGCTTCCCGCGTCCTGCAGGCGAAGCGCACAATTGATCGTCACAATCAACGACGAAATGACATTGTGGAAAAGATAGATCTCTGGCTGGTCCGTGAACTGAAACCAGTTGAGTCCGGATGTTCGTTCAATTCAGAAACACCGGGCATGATGATTGACCGCCTTTCAATTCTTGCGCTCAAACAGTATCACATGAATGACGAAGTGCAGCGTACTGATGCGACAGCTGAGCACCGGTTAAAGTGCATGACGAAACTTAACGTGATTCGTCAGCAGATTGCCGATCTCGCCACAGCTCTGGACGATTTGCTGGTTCAGGTTCAGCAGGGAACTCGCAGCTTTCGAGTCTATTTTCAATTCAAGATGTACAACGATGCAGAACTAAATCCGCAGCTTCGAAGGGCCGCCTGATCTCCGGGACGGAATATTTGGTACATGCGAATTCTGATTCTGAAACCAAGCTCTCTGGGTGACATTGTCTGTTCGCTTCCTGTCGCGCAGTCGATTCGGGATCAGATGCCGAGCGCGGAAATTTCGTGGGTGGTGAAGACTCGTTTTTCGGAGATCCTGAAACGCTGTCCGACGGTCAATGGTGAGATCATTGAGTTTCATCATGCGTCCGGGCTCAAAGGTCTCATGGCGATTCGGACAGTCGTGAAGTCGCTTCGCAATCGTTACTTCGACGCAGTCCTGGATTTTCAGGGTCTTTTTCGTACGGGATTGATGACCTGGTCAGTCAAATCGCCTCTGAAGGTGGGTTCCGTCGAATCGAGAGAAGGCAGTCGCCTGGCCTGCAATCAAGTTGTGCCATTGCCGAGCAACGGCAGGGACTCGCATGCCATCGAAAAACTCCTGCAGTTTCTGCCGGCGATCGGACTCAAGCCTGAGCTGCGATCACCTATTGACATTCAAGGTGATCCACTGGAAGGGGCGAACTCCCGCCTCTCGGCCGACGGGCCAATTGTTATGATTCCCAACAGCCGTGGCCCTCACAAGGAATGGAAGGGATTTCCGGAACTCACCACGGCGCTGCTGAACACATCGAACTGCCCAGTTGTGGTTTGGGACAGTCATCTCCGATGGAATGATCCTCCGTTGGAGTCCCCTGAAAGATTCGTCAACCTCACGCAAAAAACATCACTGTTACAGCTGATCGAACTTCTGCGCGGTGCGTCTCTCGTCGTGGCAAATGACAGTGGTCCGCTGCACATTGCCGCTGCGCTGGGACGCGCCACACTGGGACTATTTGGACCAACGGATCCATGTCGATTTGGGCCGTATCCGCTGCATGAATCGCGGAATCATGTGCTGCAGGCGCCCGACGGCGACCTGAGCAAACTGTCTTCGAAAACTGTACTGGACGCCGTTCTAAAGATCGTGCAAAAACGTTCACCAGAACTTTATGCAGCCTGAGCTTCATTGAAAACAAGGGATTCGTGTGCCGGGGGTGCACAGCCAGATGGATAAAAACGGCTTGAATGTTGCGATTCCTGGCAACAGCCTGATCGCGAATTACAAGGACAAAGGAGACGTCACTTTCCGTGTGACGCTGGCCGCAATTCGGCCTTGGGGCATTCGTCACTCAGCAAGTGACGGCTTCTATAGTCGCAGATACTTGTTCCGAAGCTGGAGCCTCGGAGCAAGTATGCCACTCCTGTTCCGAGATCGGGCCCGACGTATCTACTTGAGTTGCATTCGTATGAAACGTGACTTTTTATTGATCATCTATTGTGCCGTGGTTGGGGCCAGCGCGGGCCTGCTGCTGACAGGTGACCGGCCACCACAGCACCTGAAATTTGCGGAATCGAGAACTCCTGCAAGTACGGTCGCACAAACCGGCAGCAATCCCGAGTTGAAATTCATTCAGACGACAGGCGGACCGCCTTCAGTTCACTCGGGAACCATCACGCGACTACACAACGGTCGAATACTGGCAGCCTGGTTCGCCGGGACACGCGAAGGTGCCAGTGACGTTAGAATTCTAATGTCCAGCCTTGATCCGGGAACCTCCGAATGGTCAGAACCAACCGCAATTGCGACGCGTGAACAGACTACGAAAGATCTGAATCGATATATCGCGAAGCTTGGGAATCCGATTCTGTTTGCGGATTCACGACAACGAATCTGGCTGTTCTACGTGACAGTCTCCGTGGGCGGATGGTCGGGCAGCAGTATCACTTTGAGGTACTCAGACGATGATGGAGTCACCTGGACTGCAGCGCAGCGGCTGGTCACTTCACCATTCCTGAATTTCAGTACCCTGGTCAAAGGATGCCCGATCGAATGTGAGACCGGACATTTGCTGCTACCCGTTTACCACGAGTTCATCCGGAAATTTGGCGAAGCCATTGTCATTAGTCCTCAAGGGAATCTCACATCAAAAATTCGGCTGACCGCAGAACGTGGTGCGATCCAGCCATGTATTGTGCCAATTGATCAACACACTTCGCAGGCCTTTTATCGCCAGTCAGGGCATCATCAGAAATTGGTGTTAACGAATCGTCTTAATAACGTGTTCGATTCAGAATGTGGTGCCATTGAGTTCACAAACATTGCGAATCCTGACGCCGCGATTGCCGTCATTCGTCGCGACAACGGCGAGTTCCTGATGGCGTGTAATCCGCTGGAATCCGGACGGCACAAGCTCTCCCTCGCGACATCGAAAGACGGGCTGGAGTGGAGAGTCATCCGCGACGTTGAAGTTGGTGATCCACCTGACGAGTTCTCGTATCCCTATCTGATTCAGGCGGCACGCGGAGAATATCATCTCGTCTATACCTGGAATCGTACCCGTATTCGGTACGTCACGTTTGATGAGCAGTGGCTGGAGATGAATCCTTGACTCCTGCGTTCTGGATCTATTCGCATCTGGCATTTGTCCTGCTGATCGCCGGCATGCTGTCTCCCTTGATGAAATGTCGTCACAGGTTGTATTCGATGGTGTTGTGCCTGTTGATTCCGGCTGTGATTGGAGTACTGCCGATTCGTCAGACAGATGTGTCGGGATTTGTCCTTGGGCACATGGGAACATTGAGCGTTTCGATGTTGGTTCTGCTGACAGTGCAATTGTTGTCAGGCTGTGGCTTTGTCGAGGCGCTGGGCGCGGCGGTTTGGCGAAATATGAACTTATTCTGGTTGATCAGCGGAACTGTGTTGTACCCGTCAGCATTAGGACTGTTGGATCGGGATATGTATGCATACGGATTTCAGAACACAATGAGTTGGTGTGTGCTGAGTGTGTCCGTTGCTGCCGTTGTTTGCAACTACCGGATCCTTGGCCTTTGCCTTGCGTTATCTGTGCTGGCCCATCAATTGAAGTTACAAGAGTCCCACAACCTTTGGGATTACCTGATCGATCCGTGGTTATGGATCTCTGCTGCAGTCAGTTTGACTGCAGAAGCCTGTCGCCGACTTTTCGCCCGCAAACGGCAGGATGCCAGCGTGGAGACTACGAAGGCGGTGGATTTTCATACTTGATGACGACATACGCTCGCAAAGGAAATCGGGGGCGAATCCAGTACAGTTGCGTGACCACCGGTTGCCAGTCGTTCCCCGGAAATGCAGAATCGGTTCTCACGATGTGGGTGATCGTTTTCAGTTGCGATGTTGACGGAGAGTCTCTGTTGGATACTTCGATCTCAGTAAACTTCATCGATTCCACATTGGCGGCAGAAAGTTCTTTGATCACAAAACCATCGGGATGGGCCGCCAGCCATTGCGATAGATCTTCTGTACTGCGTGTTTCATGGACGTAACGAAGTTCACCGAGATAGTTCAGTTGGCCCTGGTAATGGCCGTACCATGCGACTCCACTTTCATTTTGCGCCACAGCCTGCGCCATTGGTCTGTAGTCGAAGTCTTTCCAGATCGTCGATCGTGCCGATACCATCAAAACGATCGCAAACAGAATCGATGAAGTTCCGACAGCAAACACACTCGACTCGATGCGTTTGAACGACAATGGAATCAGTATCGCTCCGCAGGCCATCAACGGTATTACATACCAGTCAGCAACCATGCCCCGCGTGACTGCTTCATACGATGACGATATATGATTGGCGAATAACGGCATCGTCGCGACAGCAATGGTGCCTGCAATCATGAACGCCAAATCTCGATTCGGAATTGGATGTTCGATCGCCGTTAACAGTCGCGTCAGGATCAACGCAAGGGCAGGGATCACCGGCAGTAAATAATGGATCTGCTTGCCACTCACGAATGAAAGAATTAGTAACGAAGAGCCAGACCAGCAGATCAGGAACTTCATGGGAGAATCAAACTTAACGACTTTCAACCCACGCCAGGTTGTGCCGATCGAAATCCAGGGCAGCAGACACAGTGGCAGGAATGGAATGTACCACCAGAATGGTTGGCGATGAGCAAATGAATTGACCATGCGACCTGCTGTTTGTCCGAACAACAATTCATCGGAGTACGCTTTCCCCCCGGCTGCAGCAGATGGAAGAGCCCATGAAAGTCCGATCGCAGACGCGATCACAATCGCGGCAAAACCGCCTGCATACCATCGTCCACAGCGTGTTCGAACTCGCAGCGACCACCATGGTGCCAACAGTGCTGTCGGCAGGACGTGAACCAGAACAACGGGCCCCTTTGCGAGAATGCCAAGTCCCAGTCCTGCGGCGACCATCAGCCAGCCTGTTTTGACGTCTCCAGCTTCCGCCCGTACGACTCCGAGCAGCGCCAGCATGGTGCAACTGGTCAACAGAGTGTCAAACATCGTCAGCGGACAAAGGGCCATCCACAGAGTGATTGAAGCCAGCACCATGGGTGCGCAGCGGTGCAGGGTGGTTGAATCTGGCCATAAGCGCCGTGCCATCACGGCAGTCAGGAGCAAACAGACTATGCCAGCCAGTGGTGAAACAAGGCGAGCGGCATACTCGTTCAGGCCTGTTACGGACCAGACGGCATTGATCAGCCAAAATAGAAGTGGCGGCTTGTGAGCATACGTTTCCGTATTCAGATGCGAAACCAGATAATCCCCTGTGACATGAGCTTCCCACGCCACGGTCAGGTATCTGGTTTCATCAACTGGCAGCAATGGGCGACAGACAATCGCACAGGTGACCAGGAGTATTGCGAGGCAAATTGTCCAAAGCAAATATCGCATTGAATCAAGGCCGTCTAGGCTGCCTTATGCTGCTGACCAGTGGAAGCGACAGTGCGTTCCGCAGTCACCGGGATAGTCTCCGATTCCTGGTTAGCTGCGTTCTGACTGGCGAGGTGTTTGCGTTCGCTGCGAATCAACTGCAGGTTGCGCACGTAGATAAACATCCCGGACGATTGTCCAAAAATGAACACAATATCCTGCTTGTAGATCGCGTATGTCAGCAGCATCGAAGCACCGCCGATACTGAAGTACCAGAAAGACGGTGGGACAACACTGCGTTTTTCGCGTTCGCTGCTAAGCCACTGCACGACGAACCGGGCTGTGAACAGGAGCTGACCTGTCAAACCAAATGCTATCCAGATTTGTTTGCTCGTCATAAACCACATCCAGTCTTTCAACAACTGCAACTTTGCCACCGCCACTCACAACCAGAGACGGCATAAAGCGGTGCATGTGATTGAAGCGCGGCAAGATTTCAAATATCTGCCTCAAGAAGAGCTTTATTCTGCAGCCGCTGTCAGGTGTTCCGTCCTTCAGGATTCGACTGCGAACACCGTTGGCAATACGTGAACTGATGATTCGCCAGTGCGAGTCCAATCGCTTGGTACGCATGCCGGCGACCATTCGCACTTCTTCAGTCTGGCGCGACTGCACCAGCAGATCGACCATTCCGGGAATGTCGATCGGATCATTTTGTCCGTCACCATCGAGCGTCGCAAGGATCTCGCCCGTTGCCGCATCGACACCAGTCATCAACGCGGTGCTCTGACCGCAGCTGCAGGCATGTCGCACGATTCGAAGCTGAGGGAATTCCGACTGAATTTTGTCGAGCATCGTCGGTGTATTATCGGAGCTTCCATCGTCCACAACGCCGACTTCATAAGATTCCATGCACGCCAGTGAGGTGCGGATTTCGTTGAGTAGTTGAGGCAGATTGTCGGCTTCATAGTGTGCCGGGATCACAACTGAAAGAAACATCGCGCTCCTCCTGTGAGCTAGTCGCTGTTATCAACAGTCAGCGTTGCGGCAAATCCTTTGCTGTATACGAAATTCAGACGCCTGCCAGATTTTGATTGGGATTCCAAGTCTTGTCAATCTGTGTTTGACGGAATCAAGCCATGTCAACCTATCCAGGGTACGATTTCGATATTTCCAGCTTCGTTGGGAACCGGTATAACCTCGAACAGTCATATCCACATAAGGAATTATCGCGGAAAACGATCCTGTCTCGAGTCGGCTGAATCGAGCTCGCTGCACTGCCGGAACTGCGGTCGCGTTCTACTCACGTGGTGAATTATTTGATTCTCCAGGACGAATCATTCATTGAGCGATGATCCGGCAACGTGCGACCTTGGTCTGGCCAACAGATCTTATATTCGGGACTGTTCCTAAGATTCTCCTTGAGTCCTGACGTCAACGATTTTTGTTGTGGTTCGAGGTTATCACATTCTATTCCGGGCGGTTGATGCTACGGATGATTACACTTCTGGTTCTCCGCAAGCGTCTGCCGCTTGAGCCAGAATGAGGGACGGAACCCGATGAACGATGTCTCAGCTAAAGTCATGAAAATCCCCACCGGTCGTGATCTGTCGGCTGCCCACCCATACTGTCAGGGGTCGTTGGGTGTTTTGCCCGTTGACGGCACGATGTGGCCGACCTCCATTCGACCGATTCGAGTCCTCGGCCACGGACGCGCTGCCGAAGCCAGACTGGTGCAGGCGACTCATGAGACGGGCGAAAGCGTAATATGTGTGGAAAAAATCTTCCACCCGGGCCTTCTGACGCGGTCGATCTATCGGGCCGCTTATCAGACATCATTTGCATATCAACATAACTCGGATGCCATCCGCGCCTGCTTCTACCGTCGCCGAGTGGCCGCCGCCATCGTCGAAGCCATGATCCCTGAGGTCAAAGTGGCGCAGCCTCTCTATGTTCGCTGGGATGACACAACGCAGGCGCTGGTACTCGCGAGCGAATTCATCCAGGGCCGTGGCATCATTCCACAGGATGTTGATCCCACGATGATCCGACGCTGGCTCGCGAAAAACCTCGCGGGGAAGTCCCCGTCTGCACCGATTTCGACAGAACACGAGGAGATCGAGGAACTGCTGAATCTGATGACGCGACTGGAATCACTGCTCATCGAATGCGGATTGACTGGATCAGGCTGGCAGGTCTGCAAACGAGCCATGGTATCCACAGCAAATCTGTTGCGAACAGAATCCGGATACGTCGTGGTCGATTTGGAATCCGGAATTCCATCGGTGCTGGTTCCCATTTACGTCTTACAGGGCATTCGCCTTAAAAGCCTGCCACTTTTTGATGATCTCGACCCAATTCAGCTTCAAAGCTGGCTGCTGGATCATGACGACCATCTTGCTGCCACATTAGGCGACACTCGACTTCAACAGATCAAGGCAGATGTCTCGTCCCTGATTCTGCATAACAGGAACTGGAAACTCAGCGAACCGGCAATCGGCCGTCAACCATGGCGCCTTCTCACCTCAGACTTCCGCCATCGATTTCGTTCGCAGGTTCTGGCCAGGTGGCAGCGCTGCAGAATCATTGATGAAGTGTCTGCAGCAGAGCTTCAAGACAGCCGTCGATTTTTTACACGTTCGACGTTTCTGCTTGGATTAATACCGGGCAGGCCTGGCCGATTCTTTCAGCGCGTCCAGGCAAACACTGACTACCGAAACAAGGTTCGACGCTGGCTTCACGATTCGGAGTATCGCAGGAAAACTCTGTCCGAGTATGCCGAACGCAAGACAGCTGAATGGAAATCAAACGATCGCGTTGGGCAGGATTTTTCGCACGAAACTGTCAGCCTCAGATTTCTGGTGAATACCGTTCTGGCTCGCACAACACCCGCACCGCTGCACCGATGGATTGTTGATCGAGTCTATCGCAGGATGCAGTGGACCCGCATCTTTCTGTTCTGCGTAAGTGGCCGCTTTCAGAGTGAATATGGCCGTTTTATGATTCGTTCCAGGATCGAACACTGGCGAGATCAGTCCAGGCTATCTGATCAGGCTGCCGATTCTCTGACGCAACAGCTGGATTCGACGGCTGTCGATGAATATGTGCGAGGATTCGGGCTGCATGTGGGACTGAAACTACTTCTGCCTGTCGTCATGCCTCTGAAAGTCGGTGGTGCGGCCGCATCACTGGCATCCGGAAACGCGTTCTATTTTCTCTTCACGCTGATGCTCGTTCCGATGCTTCGCACTTGTGTCACAGTTTGGCGAATGATGGCTTCGCAGCGATCAGTCTCCGATTTTCATCAGGCGCTGTTGGTCGGCATCCTGCCGGTTGTGGGATCGTTGGCGTTCCCCGTGCAGATGTCGGCTCGATTCTCCGGACTATCGATGTTCCTGCTGCGAGACTTCGCGAGTCGACTGGGCTGCTGGTTGCCGATTTACGGCGGCAAAGATTCTCGTACAGAACTCATGGCGATCAAACTTGTGAACGTCATTGCTGAAGGTCTTGACCTGTGGCTTTCGTTAACAAATCTGAATGGATCAAAGGCTTCCAGCGAGGCTGAAATTTATCGCACTGCAGAGATGCCGCAGCCAGTGATCACTGTAGGACGCTGGGATCGCCTGGCAGCCGAACACATCCGGCTGATGCAGGAATCCACAACGACGTCACTGGTCCTGCCAACACAACTGCCCGTCCCTGAACGCCGAGTTGCTTAGTAGTTGTCCCTGAAAAAGTGATCAGATCCTGAACAAACGCAAACTCATGCGGCAGCACGGCGAGCAATCTGTTGCTCCGATAAAGCTTTAACAGCCTTAGGAGGTTTCCGAAACACCTGAATGTTCAATGGATTCAGCAACAACAGGAAGGCAAAAGAAGTCAATGCGAACTCGGTGATCTCACCTCGCTTCGCAGCACGGCTTGTTTCGACTAAAAGCACGACGGCCAGGATTGCCAGTGTGTGCTGCAGACGCGGAACGGGAATCGCGAGCCGATCACACAACTGGCGCATCTTAGGGGACTGGCGATAAGCAACAGGTACCAGAACAAGAAAACTGACCAATCCCACGGCGAGGATCTTGCCAAAAACCAGCTTGTTGATGCTCGTACCGCCAACTACAAGATTGTGAAGATTTGTTTCTTTCTGAGCGTTCGTCTCTGCAAGGAACTCGGGCGTTTCGATCCCAAAGATGCGCTGACCCCAGCTAATCTCTTCCCCCATGCCTAAAAACAGCACAACGCCATACATCGCTGTGCAGCAAAGAAACAGCCCCGAAGAGGCCTGCCTTAATGTCCATGACCGGAACCAACACACGATGGCGCTGGAAAACAAAGCACTGACCGTCAGCCATTCCAGGAAACCGTCTTCTCTAACCATCCAGTGAGACGAAAATACGTCGTTGCTCACCGTGCGTGACATGATGTAGGCGACAAATACGACAACAAAAATGATTGGGAAAGCAATCTTTTCCAGCTTTGTCATTCGACCGTCCTTGATTCATTATTCATTCTGAACACACGAACTCATCCCGAGTGTACGAGAAACGTAAAGAAATCAGCCACTTCAGTGCAAGGCAGCTTTCTCGCTGAGTCATAAACGGGTGATGGGCATAAATGAGGCGGCGATACTCCGCGCGGCCGAAAATGTCATTTGGTTAGCAGAGGTATCTCTCTCGAGCGGTCCTAATCCGGCGGATCGTCGAAACGCAGCACGGCAACCGGACCAACGGAGAGACCGCGGCGAATCCAGTGTAATTGCATAACAGTCGGTTGCCAGTCGCGGCCCG
>Ga0209181_10012439_pt1 | contig 10762 bp, 7 predicted proteins | sample MAT05_FD_187208 | JGI IMG/M metagenome (GOLD analysis project Ga0209181, IMG submission 187208) | Freshwater microbial communities from Lake Fryxell liftoff mats and glacier meltwater in Antarctica - MAT-05 (SPAdes) (version 2) | ecosystem: Environmental > Aquatic > Freshwater > Ice > Liftoff...
TATCAACTCACATTGTCCCCGCGCCGAATATCCGCCCATTTGCCGCCAACGGTCATTTCTCCCTTTATTACCGACCGTTTTTCAGCCTGAGCAGTTACGAATAAACCTTTAACTTGACGCCCAAGACCCATATGGACTCCCCGTTTCCTTATACTATCCCCCGCTTTCGGCTTAACCGCCGTCCGCAGCCGGATTCGGCACATTGGTCGGCACAATGACAGGTCCCGTGTTCTCGGTCAAATTCATGCCCGCAATCGGCAGCACATAGGTGGTCGTCGCTGTTGGGGGTGCGGCATTGGTGGGCACGACAATCGGGGCGGTATTCTCGCTCAAGTTCATGCCCGCAATGGGCAACACAAATTCGGATGAAGTCCCCGGCGCGACATTGGTCGGCACGGCAATCGGGGCGGTATTCTCGCTTAAGTTCATGCCCGCAATCGGCAGCACAAAATCGGATGAAGTTGCAGCTGTGGGGGCGGCGTTCACAACCGCTTCTTGGACGGGTGCCACCGCGCCGTCTGCCATTTCTTGGGCTTGAAGCGAGTGCAGATAGACGATGATGTGATCGATCTCGGCATCTGCCAGCATGGGATTACCACCGCGTGCGGGCATGGCGACGCCAGAGGTATTGACGGGGTCAAACGGCGTCCGTCCATTGATGATCACCGCCCGAATCTCCTCAGTGCTGGCGGTAAGCGCAAATTCGCCCATCACCAAATCCTTGCCCAAGCTCTGCACCCCGCGCGCATCAACGCCATGACAGGCGACACAAATCGATTGAAATGCCGACTGCCCCGCCTCGACCTGTACCGGATCAAAATTAGACACAGTTTGCGCAACAGGATCAGCGGCGACGGGCGGCACCTCCGTCGCGGTGGGGACGATTGCCACTTCGATGGGCACCGTTGTGAGATAAGCAGTTGGGGCAATGTTCGGGACGACTTGCCCATTCGCGATGGCGGGGATCAGGATCAGGAGTCCCAATGCGATCACGACCAAGAGTCCGGGCAAAATAAAATAATCAGTGCGATTGATGCGGTTCATAGATACGCCTCTACAGGGATAGTGGTCAATTTGGGTTTGGAATATACCTACATTATCGCTGTGGACGGGGCTGCTTCAAAGTGATTAACGTCACGGTTTATCCATGATGCGTATCTCTGTTACAGAAAGGGATATGCCGCTAGGATAGACATATCACTCCAAAAAAACATAAACATGTGCCAAAAAGGGACAGAAAAATAATGCAAAGACGTGAATTTCTTAAAGTTGTTGGTGCAGGTGCCGGCGTCGTTGGTTTAGGCGGTGTTGTGGCAAAAGCGCAAGAAGCGACGCCCGAACCCACCATGACGGACACGCACAACATGGACATGACGACCGTTGACATGGGGTCGGTCGATGCGATGGATGCCCATCATCAGGCGGGTATCGAAACCTATCTCGCCCAAATCGGTGGCGAGCCGAATTATTGGCGCGCGCCGCTAGAATACGAACTGGACGGCGATGTGAAGGTCTTCCATCTCACCTGCCAAGAAATTGATTGGGAACCTATCCCCGGCATGGTGGTACCGGCAATGGCGTATAATGGCATGGTGCCCGGTCCCGAAATTCGCGTTACCGAAGGGGATCGCATCCGCGTGTTGTGTACCAACGAAATGCCGAGCCAAAGCACTGCCATCCACTGGCACGGCGTGTTTGTGCCCAATGCCATGGACGGCGTACCCTTCATCACCCAACCGCTCATCAAGCCGGGCGAGACCTTCACCTACGAGTTCACCGTCCGCGTCGGCAATGCCGGGTCGCACATGTACCACTCGCATCACAACGCCGCCGAACAAGTCACGCGCGGCTTGATGGGGGCATTCGTCATCGAAGCTGCCGACAAGACCAACGAACCGGTCGTCACTGCCGACTACACCATGATTTTGAATGACTCGGCGATGGGCTACACCCTCAACGGACGTTCCTTCCCGCACACCCAACCAATCTCCGTCACACTGGGGGACAAGATTCGGGTGCGCTATATGAATGAAGGCTTGATGATCCACCCCATGCACTTACACGGAATGCCCCAACTGGTATACGCCAAAGATGGTTGGAAGTTGCCCGTGCCGTATCTGTGCGATACCGTCAACATCGCCCCCGGCGAACGCTATGATGTGATCATCGATTGTACCGAACCGGGCATTTGGGCATACCATTGCCACATCCTGACCCACGCCGAATCGCGCGATGGCATGTTGGGCATGGTCACGGTGTTGATCGTCAACCAAGCGTAAAGAAAAGGGGGGAAGCAGGGGTTAGGGAGTAAAAGCGGGCGGTAGGGGTTAGGAAACGATGCGCGTGCGTCTCATCCGCCCCTACGACCACACGCCGTTGCGGGACAATCTTTTTTTGCTAACCCCCAAATCCTAATCCCTGCCCTACCGCCTCTTCCCTTAAATTATGCAATGTTCACAATTTCAAGCATCTTCGCTCTATAATTTCCCCGCTAACCTAGGGGGTGCATTTGGGCATTACGCCTAAACGTGAAACTGGCATGTAATTTTCACGCCTTTTCAGTTGCGTCCTTCACAATTTGAGCTACACTTAGATTTCGTTACAGTCCCCCACTGTGACTATATATTTGTTTGTGACAAGAGGATTGAGTCCACATGCGTAAGTTTTTCCACCCATTGTTCCTATCTATTGTGTTGCTTCTTAGCCTTGCGTTTGGTCTTAGCACCAGCGCGCAAAGTGATGGCAGCATCGCCGTCTTGCTGCCGGACAGCGCCTCGTCTGCCCGTTGGGAAGCCGATGATCGCCGTTTCTTGTCCGCCGCGTTTGATGCCGCTGGCGTGGACTATTCCATCGTCAACGCCGAAGGCGACGCCCGTACTCAATTGACCCAAGCCGAACAAGCGATCACCAATGGTGCCCGCGTCCTGTTGATGGTCAACCTCGACAGCGCTTCCGGCGCTGCCATCATCGAACTCGCTCGTGCCAACGATGTCAAGGTCATTGATTATGACCGTTTGACCATCGAAGGTGCCGGCGCGGACTTCTATGTCTCGTTTGACAATGAATCGGTCGGTCGTTTGCAAGGTGAAGGCATTGTCGCGGCAGTCGCAGCGGCAGGCTTGGAAGCTCCGGTACAGGTCGCCGTCTTGAACGGTTCCCCCACCGACAACAACGCCACCCTCTTTAAGAATGGCTACGAAAGCGTCATCGCCCCGATCATCGACTCCGGTGACTGGGTGCGCGTCGCCGATCAAAGCGTGCCCGATTGGGACAATCAACAAGCGCTGGTCATCTTTGAACAAATGTTGACCGCCGCCAATGGCGAAATCGACGCCGCTGTTGCCGCCAATGACGGCTTGGCAGGTTCGGTCATCGCCGCCTTGCAAAATCAAGGGCTGCCCTTCATCCCTGTCACGGGTCAAGACGCCACCGTCGGCGGTATCCAAAACATCCTCGCGGGTCGTCAATCAATGACCGTCTACAAGGCGATCAAAGCCCAAGCCGAAGCCGCCGCCGCGTTGGCGATTGCTTTGCTCAATGGCGAAGACACCTCGGCGTGGGTCACTGGCACCGTCAACAACGGCACCAGCGATGTCCCCTCGATCTTGTTGGTGCCCGTGGCTGTCACCGCTGACAACATCGCCGAAACCGTGATTGCTGATGGCTTCCGCACTTGGGAAGAAATTTGCATCGGTGAATTTGCTGAATTCTGCCCCGCCGATGCCATGAGCATGGACATGATGGAAGGCGGCAGCATCGCCGTCTTGCTGCCGGACAGCGCCTCGTCTGCCCGTTGGGAAGCCGATGATCGCCGTTTCTTGTCCGCCGCGTTTGATGCCGCTGGCGTGGACTATTCCATCGTCAACGCCGAAGGCGACGCCCGTACTCAATTGACCCAAGCCGAACAAGCGATCACCAATGGTGCCCGCGTCCTGTTGATGGTCAACCTCGACAGCGCTTCCGGCGCTGCCATCATCGAACTCGCTCGTGCCAACGATGTCAAGGTCATTGATTATGACCGTTTGACCATCGAAGGTGCCGGCGCGGACTTCTATGTCTCGTTTGACAATGAATCGGTCGGTCGTTTGCAAGGTGAAGGCATTGTCGCGGCAGTCGCAGCGGCAGGCTTGGAAGCTCCGGTACAGGTCGCCGTCTTGAACGGTTCCCCCACCGACAACAACGCCACCCTCTTTAAGAATGGCTACGAAAGCGTCATCGCCCCGATCATCGACTCCGGTGACTGGGTGCGCGTCGCCGATCAAAGCGTGCCCGATTGGGACAATCAACAAGCGCTGGTCATCTTTGAACAAATGTTGACCGCCGCCAATGGCGAAATCGACGCCGCTGTTGCCGCCAATGACGGCTTGGCAGGTTCGGTCATCGCCGCCTTGCAAAATCAAGGGCTGCCCTTCATCCCTGTCACGGGTCAAGACGCCACCGTCGGCGGTATCCAAAACATCCTCGCGGGTCGTCAATCAATGACCGTCTACAAGGCGATCAAAGCCCAAGCCGAAGCCGCCGCCGAGTTGGCGATTGCTTTGCTCAATGGCGAAGACACCTCGGCGTGGGTCACTGGCACCGTCAACAACGGCACCAGCGATGTCCCCTCGATCTTGTTGGTGCCCGTGGCTGTCACCGCTGACAACATCGCTGACACCGTGATCGCTGATGGCTTCCGCACTTGGGAAGAAATTTGCATCGGTGAATTCGAAGCTTTCTGCCCAGCTGATCGCTAAATATTGACCTCACCTCCTGCCCCTTCCCTTGTGGAGAGGGGCTGGGGTGAGGTTGCACTACCAACAAAAACTTCTGTGGGGGATGCCGCCTAGCGCCATCTCCCACACTTCTAATTAAAGACGAGCAAGGAAGAGGATTTAGATTGTGGCTGGTCATCCATTACTCGAAACACGCGGTGTCACCAAACGTTTTGGCGCGGTTCAAGCGCTGACAAAAGTAGACTTTAATGTTCATGCGGGCGAAGTCGTGGCGTTGGTTGGCGACAACGGCGCGGGTAAATCCACCCTCATCAAAGGCATCGCTGGCATTTATGGTTTTGACGAAGGCGAGACCTATTTTGACGGGAAAAAGGTGACCATTCACAGTCCCCGCGAAGCCTCCAAATTGGGTATCGAAGTCGTATACCAAGATTTGGCGCTGGCGGATAACCTTGATGTCGTCGCCAATATGTTTTTGGGGCGCGAATGGAATCAGTATGTCGCCCGTACCGAACATGCCGAGGTGCCTATCGGCAACCCCGTGATCCGCTATTTGCGCAACCTGCTGCCCATGACCGAAGTCGAGATGGAAAAACGCGCCGTCAACACGCTCAACGAGTTGGCAGTGACCACGCTCCGCTCGGTACGCTTGCCGGTGGCGTCCTTGTCCGGCGGTCAGCGGCAGTCGGTGGCGATTGCCAAAGCCGTCTTGTGGAACAGCCGCGTTCTCATCTTGGATGAGCCGACGGCGGCGTTGGGCGTGGCACAAACGCGCCAAGTCCTCGACCTCGTGCGGCGCTTGGCGGACAAGCAGCTCGCGGTGGTGGTCATTTCGCATAATTTGCATGACATTTTTGAAGTGGCGGATCGCATTGCCGTGTTGCGTTTGGGGCACATGGTCAAAACCTTCGTCGCCAAAGAAACCGATCAAAAAGAAGTCGTTCATGCCATCACTGCTGGCAAACTAGAAGTTGTACCGGGCATGGCACCTGCACACGGCATGGCAGCGCCACTTCAGGGGTTGGCATAAACCATGACTGACATATCACAAAGCGCACTCCTCGCAAGCCAGCAAGCCCAGTCGCCGATTGAATATGTTCGGGCGGCGTTCTTACGCATCCGCGCGGGCGATATTGGCAATCTGCCCATCATTCTCGGCTTGGTCTTGATCGCGATCATTTTTCAATCACAAAATGCCAACTTTTTGACCCCCCGTAACATCGTCAATATCGTGGTGCAGATGGCGGGTATCGCCGTCATCGCTTACGGCATCGTGTTTGTGCTGCTGCTGGGCGAAATCGACCTCTCGGCGGGCTATGTGAGCGCGGTCGGCGGCGTGTTGACGGCGATCCTGCTGCGCGACTCGCTCACCAATCCGGCGCTCAGTTGGATGGATTGGTGGAACGTGATCCCGATTGCGTTGCTCGTCACCGCCGCCATTGGCGCGCTGCACGGCTTTTTGATCACCACCTTTCAACTGCCCTCGTTCATTGTGACGCTGGCGGGCTTGCTGGCATGGAACGGTGTGGTCTTGATCATCGTCGGCGACGGCGGCACGGTCAACATTCAGAACCCGGTGGTGCGCAACTTGGCGAGCGAGATTTTGCCGCCCGAAGCCACTTGGATCGTGATCATCGCCTTCATCTTGCTCTACGCGCTCTTTGAAGTTTCGACCATGAATACCCGTCTCAAGGCGGGCTTGCGTGCTAAACCGATTGCCATCATCGGCTTGCAATTGGGTGTGATGGTAGTGGCGGGCTTGGGCATTGGCGCGTTGTTCAACGTCAATCGCGCGCTCAACGCCAGCGCAATCCCCCAACAAGGGATGCCGGTGATCGCGGTGTTGCTCCTGATCTTCTTGGTGGTTTTGGGCTATGTCGCCGAGCGTACCCGCTTTGGGCGTTATGTCTATGCCGTCGGCGGCAACAAAGAAGCGGCGCGCCGTGCCGGTATCCGTGTCGAACGCATCCGCATTTTGGTGTTCATGATCTCCGGATTGATGGCGGGCATGGGCGGCATTGTGCTGGCGTCACGCTTAAAATCGGTGGCGACCGATGCGGGCGGCGGCAATTTGCTGTTGTACGTGATCGCGGCGGCGGTCATCGGCGGGACGAGCTTGTTCGGCGGGCGCGGCAAGGTGTCGAGCGCGCTGATCGGGGCACTCGTGGTCGCCAGTGTCGAGAACGGCATGGGTCTGCTCAATGTTAGTTCCGGCATCAAGTTCATCGTCACGGGCTTGGTGCTGTTGGCAGCCGTGATCATCGATGCGGTGTCACGTCGCAGCCAGCAACGGAGCGGTATCCGGTAAGCGCAGGGGTTAGGATTTAGGAATTAGACGGACGGTAACTGCTCTGGTATCCCTCATCCCCCGACCCCTTCTCCCACAAGAGGAGAAGGGGAGAAATAAGGTAGAAAGTCCCTCAGCCCCTTGTGGGGTGAGGGATTGCCGACCTAAGGTCAGGCGGGTGAAGGCTGTGTGATTACGACGGACACACCGATTCGCGTCCGCTGGGTTGTTATAGGCTACGCAAAACTGTCCACCAGCGAATATACCCGCAACTGCTGGCGCAACACATCAGCGGCGAGCGGCGCGATCCCGCTGACCTCGACCGCCACCGTTTGACCGGGCGCGAGGTGGAAGAAATTGTCGGAGAAGCGCGCCGTCACCCCGTCTTGATCCACGTCTGCGAGTTCCAGCCACACAAACAACGCCGGCGTGCCGGAAACCACCTCCAGCATATAGGTGCTGGCGGGACTCGGGTGATCCGCCACCGTCACCGTGATCTTGGGGGGTGCCAAATCGAGATGCTTGGGGCGCGCGAAAGTCACCAAATTATCCGACTCGACGCCCGCGCTCGTCACCCATTCCAGCCACACCAACAAGCTCCGCTCACCGTGCTGCGCGATCCACGCACTGCATTCCAACGTCAGGACGACGGCGCTGCTTTGGGGCGCTGCCGTCACCACTTGCTCGCCACTAGCGACGGTTTCGCCGCGCGTGGTGGTCACCTGCCAGCGGGCGATCCCTTCGATGGGCGTGGTCGCATCGCTGGTCACATGGACGGCAACCGTGCCCGTGCTGCTGTCTTCGACACCGCTGATCAAGACCGGGGCGAAAAAACGCGCCGCGAGATACTGAAGCGCTTTCCAATTGCCCAAATAATCCAAGCCCGACCAGGTGGGCGCTCCCCACAGATCGTTGAGCTGCCAATAAAGCGCGCCCATCGTGCGGGGCATGTTACGCCGCCAGCCTTCGACGGCATATTTCATCGCCATCGCTTGCAAAATCTGACTCATCCACAACATCATGTCAAAACTGGTGGGCAGTTGGAACCAGCTCAGTAGATATTCGATGATGGTGGCATTGCCGATGGCGCTGCGTTGATGGTGTTCCATCACATAACTGGTGATATTGCGGTCTTCGGGCACCGTGAAGCGCGCGACGGTCGTCGGTTGGGGGAAGGATTGAAAACCGAATTCGCTCACGAAGCGATCTAGGCGGGTGTGGTACCACTCAAACGGCTGCTTGCCGTGCCACACCGCCCACAGGTGGGTATCGCCCCACTTGGGATTCATGTGATCTTCGCGGTCGCCGTGCGGGCTATGCGGGCTGCCGGGCCAATACGCGGTTTCGGGATCAAGCGTGCTGACCACCGACGGCAACAGCTCATCGAACAGCAGGGCATAATCCGCCCACGTCATCGATAGTTTCCACGGCGCATCGATACCCGCCATGCCTTGCTCGATCTCGTTGTTGCCGCACCACAAGGCAAGGCTGGCATGATGGCGCAACCGCCGCACATTGTCCTCAGCTTCTGCCTTCACATTGGCGCGGAAATCGGCGTCAAAGCCCGGGTAGGTGCCACAGGCGAAGATGAAATCTTGCCAGACGGCGAGTCCGAGTTCGTCGCAAACATCGTAAAAATCATCCGACTCGTAAATGCCACCCCCCCACACGCGGATCATGTTCATGTGGACAGTGTGGGCGTCCCCCAACAAGCGGGCATAGTCGGCACGAGTGAGGCGCGACGGGAAGACATCCGCCGGAATCCAGTTGGCACCTTTGGCGAAGAACGGGACGCCATTGATCGAAAAGGCGAACGACTCGCCCCATGTGTCCTCGTGACGTTCCAGCTTAAAGACGCGCAAACCGATGCGTTTGGTCGTTTGATCGATCACGATATCCTCTTGCTGGAGCGCGACCGTGACGGTATAGAGCGGCTGCCCGCCCAATCCGTTGATCCACCACAACTGGGGAGTCGCGATTGTGATTTGTGCCGTAAAAGTATCTTCGTCGATGGTGATCTGTTGCGCAGGGGCGGCGTCTTGCCCATCCAGCGTGATTTGCACGGTGGCGCTTAGGGGGGCGTCGCCGCTGCGGTCAAGCCGTCCGCTGACGGTCAGGCTGACGGCACCCTCTTCGTGATGCGTCTGCGCGATGGCGACTTCCGACAGACGCGCGCTGTCAAAGGCGATCAGTTCAAGATCGCGCCAAATGCCGCTAGTGACCAAAACCGGACCCCAATCCCAACCGAAGTTCGACGGTTCCTTGCGCAACCAGCCCGCGCTATGGATGCGCATCGGGCGTACCCACCCCCGCATCTCGCCACGTTCGGCGTCCATGCGGTGCAAGAAGGGCACGGGGGCGGCGAAGGTGATGTCGAGCGTGTTGGTGCCGGGGCGCAGGTGCGGCTTCACATCCCAAACCCAGGTGCGAAACATGTTATCGGCAGTGGCGATCTCCACCCCGTTGATGCGAACCGTCGCCAGCGTATCCAGCCCGTGACAGCGCAGCAGCAGGTGATCGCGGGCGAGCGTAGCGGCGGACACGTCAAAGTCGCGCTGGTATGCCCAATCGGTCTCGCCGATCCACATCAGGCGGCTTTCGTTGTCGCGATAAAATGGATCCTCGATTTGCCCAGCGGCGATCAAATCCAAATGGACGCAACCGGGGACATGGGCTGGGGTTTCGACACCGGTATCCAACCGCCGTAGTGTCCAGCTATCTCCGGTCAAAGGCATGACCGTAAATCCTTGTGGGGCTGTCTGGTGGGTCATAGGCGGGTGAGTTCCCTTTGTGTGATAAGCATGGACATGCCTGTAATCATAGGCGTTTTTGCGTATGAATTCCAGATTTTGGCGGGGCGGCATTATGGTGCGGAATAAAAGCGCCCCAAATATACACGGCAGTGTCAGCGGTGCGCTCAAGGGATGGAAGCGCTGAAACATGAACCCAGCGTGCGCGTCACTTGCTGGTGAAGAAGGTTGCCAAAGACATCTCTTATTGTGTAGAATACGTGTGATTAATATTTCAATCTTAGGGCTAAATGATGAACCTTCCAGAGCATCTTGAACACTGGTTATCCCTTGAGGGGAATGAAGCAAAAGTAGACTACTTGGTGCAGAACGCCGACCCGCTGATGAGCGACGAAGCCGAAGCTGAACTCAAACAGCGCTTGAAAGCGGCAACCGACGCCAACAAGCAACGCCTGCTGCAAGAACATCTTCAGTTGCGTGAGGCAATAAAGGCATTTGCACAGCAGATGCAAAGTGATCCCCTGCTGCTCGTCATGGGTGCATTTGAGCAAGCAAAAGACGTTGCTGCTGTCGCGAGTCTCGTCTCCAAGACACCAGATAATCTTCTGGATCAAATAGAACAGCGTCTTGGGGAAAGCCTGACCACGCTCACAGGCAATGCCCGGTTAGCCATGCAAGCCCGCTTAAAAGGTTTACGTGCCGTGCGGGAGGCGGAAAAAGCCTTCAACGAAGCGAAGGACTTAAGCCGCAGCCCAGTAGAAAGGGCTGTATTGGAGTTTTTGCGTGCCGAAACAGAAGAAGAAGCCCGCGCCTATGCCCTTGCCAACAAAGGACTTTTGTTAACGGCGCAGGGGCAAGCCGAAATGGACACCTACCGTGAAAACGATCACGTAAGCGCACGCAAAGCCCTGTTACGTCAATTGCGACTTGAGTTGCAGAAACCGATTCGATCACAAACGCTGCCGCCCGGCAATGTTGACATGGAGACGAGCCGCTCGCCATCACGGGCA
>Ga0209181_10012440_pt1 | contig 10762 bp, 13 predicted proteins | sample MAT05_FD_187208 | JGI IMG/M metagenome (GOLD analysis project Ga0209181, IMG submission 187208) | Freshwater microbial communities from Lake Fryxell liftoff mats and glacier meltwater in Antarctica - MAT-05 (SPAdes) (version 2) | ecosystem: Environmental > Aquatic > Freshwater > Ice > Liftoff...
ACGACTTGCGTTTTCAAGGTGTGACGCTTTTTCTTGCCGCTGTAGTAACGACGCTGTTTTTTTTTTGGATGTTCAATCGGACTTTCGGTGACATCCACCACTAAAACGCTCCACAGGTTCGCATTCTGATAGAGCTGCTTTTTGCCGGGTAAGCGAAACTTGCCAGAGTTCATCAGTAGCGTTTCCACTTTCCGAATCAGTCGGCACACCGCAGACTCACTGAGTCCCCAAGTCGTGGCAATATGAAATTGAGTCCGGTATTCTCGCCAGTATTCGAGCACCACTAGCAGTTGGTCTTCCACACTTAGTTTGCATTGTCCGCCCCGTTTGCCGGTTCGATCTAGATGAGGACGTAGCACCTCCACTATCTGAGCAAAGGTTTCACGATGAATTCCACAGCGGCGTTTGAAGGCACTCGGTTTGAGATGGTTCAGTTGTTTATAGGTCATAAATTACTCCTCCTTAACCTATATCTACCCACTTTTCTCTATTCACGCAAGAGGTCTACTGGATGAACAGCACTCTCACCCAAGAAGTTTCCACGGTTCAAGCCTCTGACCTGGATCTAATCGCGGCAAATATTCTCGGACGTATCCACATCACCCTTGCCGCCGACTATCGCAATGCGCTGCGCCCAAATGGACTCCTGATTACTGCTGGCTTCACTACTGATCAAGAGCTTGAAGTTGTAGCTGCCCTGCAAACCGTGGGATTTGAAGCGCTGAAGTATAAGAGATCGGGCGATTGGATCGCGATCGCTCATCGACTTCGTGCGATTGACTGCTAAAACAATATGAATCAATTCTGCGATTAGTTCTAACATATTGCGCTGAGCCAAGGCATCAAAATTGACCTAGAGGAGCAGTCAACGATACGCTTCTCGACGGTGAGCAATCAGCAGGATAGTAATAATCAGCCCCTCGTCATCTTGATCGACGTTAATAGGTTCCATTTGACTTGTTAGATCAACTTTATAAATGACTCGCCAGTCGCCAACTCGATAACGGAAACAGCCAGCAAACTCTCCTTTAAGCAATTTGATGTTAGTTGAGTTGTAGGGATCTTGACAGAGTTGGTCAAAGCAGCGATTAAGTCGTTGAGCCAGATCAGGAGGTGCTTGCTGATAGAACTTCTGCGCTTTACGAGTTAGAACAAGCTCAACCATTCCGACGAATTTGACTGAAGGGAATGACTTCGCCTACTGCGGCTTCCTGCATAGCAGCGTGAAATTCTGTGGTCAACCCTGAAATATTCAACAACTCCTCAGTGGCTTCATCCTCTTCTTTTTGCTCCAAGTAGGTTAGGAAGTCGAGGGCAACACGCAGGCGATCGAGGGAAAGGTGCCGTAATCGCTGTTCGGCTGCTTGCAAAAGAGTATCTTGCTCTAGTTCCATGGGGTTTCTCTGGGCTAAGTTTCTTGCAAAACAGTGTGGATCAGTTCTGCGGCTAGTTCTAGTTTATCGCGCTGGGTCAGGGCATCGAAGTCTACGGTAATACTGGAGCGGAAGTTAGTGGCAGCGATAGGTGTGAGCGGCAGGTCAAAGCTTTCATAGAAATAGTCGATCGCCCTGCCATAAATCGCCGCAAATGCAGGTAGCTCCTTCTCCGCATCCACTCTGCGTCTTCCCATCTCAATAGTCGAGAGCGTCTGCTGACTTATTTCAACCTCAAATCGGTTTTCTAGCTGCTCAATCACCTGCTCTTGAGTCATACCTGACAGTTCACGCGCAGCGCGGAGACGCTGACCGAGGGAGAATGCCATACTTTTCTACCGAATAATCACGTATTTAACAATAAAATCTTATATTTCTTTCTCCATAGATTCCACAATGCCAGCAGGTGCTATACAACGCTAGATTGTGGACATCAGATTTTCTTGTAAATCGAGAATGTAGCAATGACAGACGAGCAAGAGCAACGTTTAAAAGCTGATCGCAGAGATGCCAAGCGATCATCTGGATCTCTACCGGATCAATATCCTCCTGAAAACAACCAATCGGCGAATAAAAGGGTAGGTGAGGTTGGTACAGATCTCAACCTGACCGAAGCACAGAGGAGCAAGTTACATCGTTCCATCACAGGCGACCAGAGATTGACTTACCACCAGATAAAAGCTGAAGCGGAAAGGATTCTAAAAGAGGAAGAGGAGGGATAAACGTAAGCTTGTGAGAATCCTTAGTTTTACATCACTAAGGTCAAAATCTCTGAAGTCTGAGACGGTAAGTTTTTGAAGATGCAGACAGTTTCAAAGTGGAAAAATCCTAGTTTTTAATAAGAGGTAAAGCGTGAAAACAAGAATTGATGAAGAAATGCTAAATAAGCTACCAAAAAGTCTCCAAGTTGCACAAAAAGCGATTGAAACTAAAGAAGTGCAAGAGATTATCAAGCAGCTTGCAAAGCACAATCTTGCAGTGTGTATGCCACATATGCACAACAGCGGGATCGTGGAACTACCAAAGGATATGATTCAAGTAGAGCGGCAATTAGTCACCTCTTTCGTTCATTCCTCGGAAGTAGATCATAAAACTATGATTCCAGTTGTTTGGCGCTACATTGATGGCGTAGTTGCAAGCGCGTCAAGCTGTCGTATGTGTGAGTAATTCTTAAGAGGCGATCGCCCTTTCATTTCACATGAGCGATCGCGCTTTTTAGTGAGGATTGGTAGCGCGATCGCCCTTCATTAGATGAGATCGCTCTTTTTTGGGTGAAAATTGGCAGCGCGATCGCTTTCAGGGTTAAGTTTCGACCTGCCATTAGCTGCCCTTGCAGATCCAGATGGGTTGCCTCTAGGATAAGGTCTTGACCAGCGGAGAGATTTGCCCGATTGGTAATGGTGCCAGATGCAATGCTGCCCGATTGCAGTCCAGGTGCTAAATTCACCGTGAGTAGGGGTGGCACTTGGGGATTGGTGGCGCTAAACTCGCTGCCATCGGGAAACTTGAAACTGCTGGCGGTGCTGGCAAAAAACGAGCCGCCAATTTGCAGCCGCGCATTCTGCCCAAATAGGATGCCGTTGGGATTGAGCAGAAATAGATTGGCAGTGCCGTTGGCTTTAATTAACCCATCAATGTTGGAGAGGTTATTGCCTATCACTCGCGTCAAAATATTTTGAATTTGCGCTGAGTTATTAAACCAGGCAGAGCCGCCTGTGGGAATCGAGAATTCGCGAAAGCTGTGGAATAGATTCACGCCGCGCATGGTGCCACCATCAATAGTACAGGTGGTGCAGCCGCTCGTAATGCTGGAGTTGACTGGCAGCGTAGTGTCGGGAATGATTTGTGCTTGAACGGGAGAAATCTGTGTGAAAGGAGCGATCGCACTTATTCCAATCCCAGTCAGCCAACAACAAGTAATAAAAGCCTTCATAGTGAATTTTTAAAGTCTCAGAGAAATTAACCGATACCTTAGCCGCATCGGATCAAGGAACGCCTCAGTACCACAAGCATATTTACAATCGATTAAAATTCGACGATGACCGGAGTGTGGTCGCTGGGTTGTTCTAGTTTGCGGGGTGCTTTGTCAATCGCGCAGGCGATCGCTTTCTCATACAGGCTCGGCGTAAGGTAAATGTGATCAATCCGCCAGCCCATGTCGCGCCGAAATGCCGCCGCTCGATAATCCCACCAGCTAAAGTGTCCGCCGTCTTTGATAAATTTGCGAAACACGTCTGCCAAGCCCAACCGCAAAATCACTTGCAGCGCTACCCGCTCTAAATCGGTTGCCATCACCTGATTCACCCGCCCTGTTGGATCATGAATGTCGATGTCTTCTAACGCAATATTGAAATCGCCGCACACCAGCAGGTGATTGGGTTCCAGCATCAGCGTTTTCAAATAGTCATGCAGCACTTCCAACCAGCGCAGCTTGTAAATATACTTTTCGCTGCCCACGGCTGACCCATTGGGCACGTATAAATTCACCACACGCAGATCGCCAATAATCCCGGTAATCACCCGTTTCTGCTGATCAAACTCAGCCACGCGATCGCCCAAGATTGGCGCAAAGCCTCGGCTCACATCACTCAGTGGCTCGCGGCTCAAAATCGCAACGCCGTTATAGCTGGGCTGCCCAAAAATTTCTGCATGATAGCCAATTTCAGTAAAAGCATCGCATGGAAATTTCTCATCCACCACCTTGGTTTCTTGTAAACACAGCACATCCACGGAGGTATTTTTCAGCCAGTCTGTGGTGTGGGGCAGACGGGTACGAATTGAGTTGACATTCCAGGTGGCAATTTTCATCAGCAGTTGAGGGGCGATTTGTGAAACGTTAGCAAAGCTTTCCACAGGAATTCCTACGGGAATCGCAGTCGGCTTTTTGAGAATAGCAGTTTTGCGTTTTGGGAATGTTCCGAGACAATACAAAGGAACTTAAAGCCAATTTTTACATGGATGGTTTCCTAAATCTAAATAAGCCTGTGGGTTTCACGTCGCATGACTGCGTGGCAAAACTGCGGCGATTGTTGAACACACGGCGAATCGGGCACGCTGGCACACTTGATCCTTTGGCAACGGGTGTTTTGCCGATCGCTGTCGGTCGGGCAACTCGGCTGCTTCAGTTTTTGCGATCGGATAAGGCATATCGAGCCGTGATTCGGTTTGGGGTCAGCACCACCACCGATGATCTGGAAGGCGAAATCCTCAATCAGCAGTCTGTACCCCATTTAGATTTAGCGACTGTGAAAATCGCGCTTCAGCAGTTTCAAGGCATCATTCAGCAAGTGCCGCCGATTTACAGCGCCATTCAAGTAGATGGAAAACGGCTTTATGATTTAGCGCGATCGGGAAAAAATGTGGAAGTGCCGACGCGCACTGTGGAAGTGTCGGAAATTAAAATAGTGGATTGGCACTCAGGAGAGTTTCCTGAGTTAGAGATTGATATTGCCTGTGGCGGTGGCACCTACATTCGGGCGATCGCTCGTGATCTGGGCACTGCGTTACAAACCTTCGGCACCCTGGTGAACCTGATTCGCACCCAAAGCAGCGGCTTTGACTTAGAAAATAGCCTCACTTTAGAACAACTGGAAGATCAACTTCAGCAAAATATCTTTCAACCCGTTTTGCCCGATGAAGTGTTGGCACATTTGGAGGCGATCGCCCTCTCTCCCACTCTTGCCAAACGCTGGGGCCAAGGACAGCGCATCGCCCCCTACGACCTGCCAGAAACTTTCACCACTAGCCGCGCCCCGCTTCGGATTCACACCGAAACCGGAACCTTTCTCGGCATCGGGCAACTCACCGATCCCCCAACTGGAACCATCCTCACCGCCCGCATTGTTTTTCTAGACAGCGCAGAGTTATAGACAAGCAAAGAGTTTGGAGTGCAGAGCAAACTATCTCAAAACCCCGAAACCCAAAACCTGAAACCCGAAGCCTTGCCCCTAATCTTCGTAGCGCATCAGCTTTTTGTAAAAACTTTGAGAAAAGTCTGCCAGCCGCATCCGCTTAAAGTTCAAAATAACCTCAATCAAAAAATCAATAAACTCAAAATTCGCCAGCATTAGCTCGTAGCTCAAATCAGCTTCACTATCAAACTGAATGCGGCAACGGGTTAAGTCAGCAGGCAATGCCGATATGTTCCATGTGGCAACAAAGGGAATGCTCTCCCCCCCCTCAATGCGGCGCTCTCCTTCTAGGTTGCCTTTTTGGTAAAGGCTAATTGCATAGGGCAAAATCGATCGCTTCCCTTGCTGAGGATAATAAGGCATGTAAACTCCCACTTGGGGTTGAGGTGCGGGCTGTAGCTTATCAATAGCCATACCGAATAGTCCTAAAGCTGTTTTGTTTGTGCACGTGTAATATTAAAGCCCATCTTTGGAAGTAAGCCATCACTAGAGTCGTGAATATCACTTCAAGCCCAAAAGCAATCCTAGATAGTTTTGTTTTAGTTAAGCCGATATCACAGACACTCAAGCAACTGACTCACTACTTTTCAAAAAGATAGCCTTTTTAAAGTAAAAATCTGCAAATAGACTCTTATTCTTGTTGAGAATGGGCAAAAAATCATCATAAACAACACTTTGCTCCAAAAAATTTCACACTCAGTAGGATTTTGGTTTAATTCGTCCGTCCAACAGCAAACAGTCTTGGTCTTAAACACAAAATCGACGGGTAATAATAATAGTAGAGGTACAAAATTAACTGCCATCGGGTTTCGGCTGCGCGTTCGGTTGAGCATTCGTCGAAGCCTCAACCCTCAGTAGCCTGATCGAGGTGGGTTGAGCGGAAGCGAAATCCACGTAGAATGGTAAATAGTTCAATCCATCTACTTACCAGCAATTTCACCTATCCCTAAAACTTCCGTCACTTTTCATTCAAAAACTGTCACCTACTTTATCGAATGCTTGTGTTGCATCTCTCTAAGGCTTATTGTGTAGTTCAATGAATCTTGACAATGTCTTAAAAAATCTCACAGATATAACTCTGGTACAACATTATGGCACCTCTGGTTGCAAATTATTATCTGACCTATCGCTGTAACGCGCGGTGTCATTTTTGCGATATTTGGGCATTAGATCCGAAAGAAGAAGCAGAATTTGACACTATCCGTACCAACCTGATGGATTTGCGGCGGCTGGGCGTAAGGTATGTTGACTTCACAGGCGGAGAGCCGCTGCTAAGATCTGATGTTCAGCAGATTTACGCTGAGGCAAAACGGCAGGGTTTCGTGACGAGCATGACTACGAACACCATCCTGTATCCCAAACGGGCGCATGAAATGCAGGGGTTGATCGATTTTCTCAACTTTTCCTTAGATGGACCTGACGCAGAATCTCATAATCAGTCGCGCGGGGTGCAAATTTTTGACACGCTCGTTGAATCGGTTGAACTTGCCCATTCATTAGGTGAGTATCCGGTTTTAAACCATACGGTAACGGCTCAAAACTTCGATCGCATCTCAGAAGTGGCAGAATTGGGCTTAAAGCTAGAGGCACGAGTCTGGCTAAATCCGGCTTTTACTGCCTATGGCAACTACAACTCGAAGAAAAACCCGACTCCCGATATGGTGCTGGCGATCGAGGCTGCCGCGAAACAATACCCCAACGTTGGCTACAATAAAGCTGCACTCGCTTTTATTGAAGCAGGTGGAAATGACACCCAAAATCCGCGCTGTAAGGCAGTGGATGCCGTAATTGCCATCTCACCTAACGACGAATTGCTTCTACCCTGCTACCACTTTGCTCAAACAGGTTTGCCGATTAACGGTCGCCTCTATGAGCTTTACAAACAGTCGGAAGAGGTGGAAAGCTACCGTCAGTTGCAGGGTAAGTTGTCGGTGTGTGAAGGTTGTACGGTTTGGTGCTATCTAATTCCTAGCTTCTTTAAAGGAATTGACAAGTATTGGTGGTTAAATCAGGTAACATATGCCGGAGAATTCCTGGCGCGAAAGCGATTCCTTCAACGACCTGCCCCCTATCAGCGCTCTGCTAGCTGATTTATCTGATCTAGTCGAATTGGATGAAGATCCAGACCCGCATATTTATAGAACTGGCAATCGGCGGCGTAGGGCGGCGATCGCTCTAACGATGATTTGGAGCGGCACGATTGCCCTTCACTTTGTGGCATGGAGCTATTGGTTTGTCGCGGGCTTGACGACATTAGTAGGCATTCACGCCGTGCGGATTTTGTTTGCGCGTCCTTTGCCTCCTGCCAAACCGTTAGACACTGTTGATCCTGCTTGCCTGCCCGTCGTATCGGTTCTTGTTGCTGCCAAAAATGAAGAAGCGGTCATCGAGCGACTGGTTAAAACCTTGTGCAATCTCGATTATCCAGCGACTCAGTATGAACTTTGGGTGATTGATGACAATAGCACTGATAGAACATCGGCTCTGCTGAAGGAATTGGCTCAACAGTATAAACAACTTCGGGTATTTGACCGTCCTGTAGGGTCGGCTGGGGGCAAGTCGGGAGCGCTTAATCAATTACTGCCGCTGACCAGAGGCGAAATTATTGCGGTTTTTGATGCCGATGCTCAAGTCACGCCTGACTTGTTTCAGCGCGTACTTCCCCTGTTCGACCGAGCAGAGTTGGGCGCAGTGCAGGTTCGCAAGCAAATCGCGAACGTGTCAAACAATTTGTGGGTTCAGGGGCAAATTGCCGAAATGGCGTTGGATTCGTTCTGGCAAGATCAGCGGATTGCGATCGGCGGCATTGGTGAGCTGCGGGGGAATGGTCAGTTTGTGCGGCGGACGGCGTTGGATCGCTGTGGCGGCTGGAATGAAGAGACGATTACTGATGATTTGGATCTGACCTTCCGCTTGCATTTAGACGATTGGGATATTGATTTCACCACCTATCCCGCTGTGCAGGAAGAAGGGGTGACGGACGCGATCGCCCTCTGGCATCAACGTAGCCGCTGGGCAGAAGGGGGCTACCAGCGCTATTTGGACTATTGGCAACCGCTACTTCGTACCCGCATGGGCATTCGCAAAACGGTCGATATGTCTGTCTTTTGGGTCTTGCAATATGCGTTGCCTAGCGCCACAGTGCCCGATATGCTGATGGCGATTTTGCGGCATCAACCCCTATTATTTGCGCCACTGGCTGGCTTGTCGGTCTTGATGTCGCTAGTGGGGATGACGTTTGGCTTGCGGCGGATTCGACGCTCAACGCGATCGCTGCCCACTCCGCCCCCAGAAACCAATGCGTCTACTCTGCCATCGTTGATTCTGCTCAGAGCGGTCTATGGCACTTTCTATATGCTGCACTGGCTGCCTGTAGTTGCCAGCACCACTGCTCGAATCTCTGTTCGCCCTAAACGACTCAAATGGATCAAAACAAGGCACTACGGTCAGGATGAGGCGGCATAGATAGTCTAGAAGGGAATATCGTCATCATCTTCTAAGTCTGTTTCTAAATCTGTATCTGAACTGGAATTAGTCCAAGGTTCTAGCGTTGGCTCCTCCGGCTCAATCTCAGGCTCAGACACCTCGATCGCTGGATCAGTGGGCAGATCTGTTCCATTGTCGTCATCTACCACCTTGCCTCCAAAAAAATTGGCGAGCAAATGGGCGGCATCGGTAGCTTCATGCTCCTTCCAAAGAGGGTTATCGGAGTCCAAATGAGAAGGGACAAGCTCATTTCCCAAAACTTCTTCAAGTGATTGATTCGGTGCCTCTACTTCAGGGATGTTTTGCGGGGGAGTTTGAGGCGGCGATTCCCGTAGGGATTCTCCTTCGGAGACGCTTCGCGAACGTTCCACGAATCGCGCTGGTTCTGACGGGTCAGTTCGCGGTTTGGGCTGGGGTGGATTGGGTTGAGCGGGAGGGGCAGGCGGTGGAGGCACCTGAGCTTGAGGCGTTATGTTCGTTCGTTGTCCTGGCGGTGCCACCTCCAAGCTAATCCGAATTTTTTGTCCAAATACCTCTTCAAACGCCACTTCAATATTGGATAATTTGCCCTGTGCCATTTTGAATAGCTGCTGAGTACTCACTGCTAGCCGCGCTTGCTCTCCATCAAACCCTACCAAATGGCACTGTTGGCGCACCATCACCTGGGTTGAGTAGGGTTGGATTTGGAGAATTACCTTTTGCCAGGTATTTTCTAAATTGCTGGGCAAAGGTGACGGTTGAGGAATTTGTTCAGGCTGAGATTTAGCGATCGCATCTGCTTCGTCTGCTGGTTTCTGTGGATCTTGATCTCTACTATTTTTTGGCTGATTTGAAACGGGTTGTGCATCCGAATGTGGGATGGTGGTCGGTGAGATGGTGGCTGGGGCTGGGGTGGAAGGATTTGATTGGAGCGGACTGACTGGCTTGTGGGATGGAGTAGGGCGAAGTTGAGCAGTGCTACTGGGCTGGGCGATCGCTGGAGCAGTAACGGCAGACGGCAATAACCCCATCAGCGTCACTTCTAACCAGAGACGGGGTTGAGTTGTGTTTTTAAGTTGACTTTCGCTGCTGCGGAGATGCTGCTGACTGGTCAGAATTAGCCCAATGTCAAACGTTTGCGTCAGGTCGCAAAGTTGCTGCCAAGTAGCCGGAGTCAGGGCAACCAGATCGCTTCGCTGAGGAGCCGTTTTAGCAATCAGCATATCTCGATAAAAGCTAGCAAGATTTTGTAGCACAATCAGCGGTTCCCGACCCCGATCCATTAGGCGGCGGGTGCTGTCGAGTAACGCTTCTGGGTCATCTTGGGCGATCGCGCCGACTAACTCCAACAAATCTCGCTCCGGCACCGACCCTACCAGATCCCACACCTGCTCCACGCTAATTTCAGTGGGCAATAGGCTTAGTTGGTCTAGCAAGCTTTCCGCATCGCGCAAGCCTCCTTGAGCAATTTGCGCCACCAACGTCACCGCTTCCGCTGTAATTAGAATGCTTTCCTTGTCGGCAATGTGCCGCAGATGATTTGCCATCGGTTCCAATGGAATCCGGCGATAGTCAAACCGTTGACAGCGCGAAATAATCGTGGGCAAAACCCGCTGAGGATCGGTCGTTGCCAGGACGAAGACCACGCGATTGGGAGGTTCTTCCAGTGTCTTCAGCAGCGCGTTAAATGCCGCCGTACTCAGCATATGAACTTCATCAATAATGTAAACCTTGTAGCGGCACTGCACCGGAGCAAACTGCGATCGCTCAATCAGTTCCCGAATGTTGTCTACCCCTGTGTTGCTGGCGGCATCAATTTCAATCACGTCCAGCGCATCTCCTTTGGCGATCGCTCGACACACCTCACAAACACCACAGGGCGTTTCAATCGGTTTTTTACTGCTGAGACAATTCAGCGATTTTGCCAAAATTCGAGCGCTCGAAGTTTTCCCA
>Ga0209181_10012441_pt1 | contig 10761 bp, 9 predicted proteins | sample MAT05_FD_187208 | JGI IMG/M metagenome (GOLD analysis project Ga0209181, IMG submission 187208) | Freshwater microbial communities from Lake Fryxell liftoff mats and glacier meltwater in Antarctica - MAT-05 (SPAdes) (version 2) | ecosystem: Environmental > Aquatic > Freshwater > Ice > Liftoff...
GACGACGAGTCCGCTGGCGACGAGGGAAGCGAGGGCGGCGAGCAGGGTTTCCACGACGAGGAATTTTGCGTGCGGGGCGGGCAAGGCAATCTCGCGGTGGCGGCAGAGCGTGAGATTTCAGGGCGCGTGCCTGAGCGGACGATGAGATGAGATTTTCTCTCGCTGATTTAAGTTTGAGTATGGTCCCTTTTGACAGTGAAAGTTTGCGGAAACAAATAGGGTTTTGCTACCGAAGGCCACTCCAGCGTCAAAAGTCAGGTCAGTTGTGCGCTCGCCTAAGTTGCTGCTATTCTGTGTTAAAGGAAGCTTCGCCGGCCCCGGCGGATGTCGCTGAAAACCCCTCGTGCTCATCGTCGATGACGCGTACGGCCTTCGTGAATCGATCGCCTACACGCTTTCGACCGAGTTTCAAGTCGTCACGGCCGACTGCTCTGAGGGCATCAAGCGCGTGCAGGAGCGGCACTTTTCAGTCGTGCTGCTCGACATCCGCATGCCGGAGATGGATGGCATCCGCGCACTCGAGGCGATCCGCAAAATCGAACGCGATGTGTCGACAGACGCGCCGCAAGACCGCTCAGATGACCGATGTCGATCTCGTGAAGCTAACCCAGCACGTGAAGGACGTGATCTTCTTCCGTAACGTGGCGATCGAGATCAGTGGCGTTACGCTGGCGGTGGTGCGTGGTTTTCAGTTTGAACTAACGCACGTTTTTCAGATTTTTTCAAAAACGGACTCGAAGCCGGCGCGACCCGTGTGGCCGTGGACTTCGCCCAGCAGGGCGAGCAGTGGGAACTGTCCCTTAGCGACAACGGCGTGGGCATGGATGCCGACACGGCGCGACCCGCGCTCAAGGGCGGATTCAGCACCAAGTCGCACGGCACCGGTCTCGGCCTCTGCCGCCACATCTTGGCGCTCATGGTGCGACGCTAAAGCAGGAAAGTGAACCGAGGCGCGGGACGACGCTGCGTATGCTTTTCCCGGCCCGTCATTGAGGCGAACGGTTGTTTCCCACGATTGACTAACCTTGCTACCGGATGAAACACCGCCGGGTAAAGATCACTGGAATCGGGCCCGTCACTCCAGCGGGTATCGGACGTGAGGCGTGTGTGCGCGGCATCTTGGAGCCGATCAGTCGGATATCGGCCATGCCGCCCGGCGACGATGCGAGGCGCGCTTGTCGCGTTCGCGGCACGTCCAGTTTGCGCTGGCGGCGACGATACTGCCGGGCTGCCGCCGATCGACGCGCGCAAGCGGAAGCCATGGGGGGCAATGGCTTGTTCGGTATTGGAGCATGAAAGCTTGTTGGCCGCGGTCAAGCGGCCGGGCTTTCCGCCGACAGCGCAGGCGGCGGTGATGCAACTGGTCGGTGCGTGCGAAGAGCCGGAGTGTGCGCCGTTGTTCTCCTCGCTGGAGGCGATTGGCCTGGCCGCGCTGCGTGTGGCGAGCGGCGAGGTCGAGATGGCTGTGTGTGGTGGGGCTGCCGCGCCGCTGACCGTGAAGATTTTGGAAGAGTTGAAAACGCTCGGGCTATCGCCGAGGCACGTCAAGGAAGCGGAGCGGCTCTGACGGCCGTTTGACCTGTGACGCACGACCGGCGTGGAGGGCGAGGGCGGCTGAGCGCAAAGACGCCCTTGGGAAACTGTCGGCGCGTAGTCAGTGGCGCTCAGTGTCGTTCCGGTGCTGGTCGAGTTCGGCTTGTAGGCCATTTTGGAGAGCGTGATTGAGAAGTACGGCAAGCGCGGCCTCTCGATCCAGCTGCGCGCCTCGGGTGAGGAACGCCCAGCTCATCGCGCTCATCGTCATCAAGGGAGAGAAGCTGGAACTTGAAAGGATTCTGCCATTACCAAAACCAAGTGACATTCCTAGTCAAGGCCGCATCGGAGTCTTTATCGCGAAGGAAATCGTGCGCCTGCATAGCGGCAAAATTCTCTCCGGGCCCGGAATGAAGACGCGGAAATCCTTATCTCGATCCGCAGTTGGTGAGGTCATGGGAAGGAGGAACGTTTCCTGCGGGCGGGCGTGTCTGAACTGGAGGGCGGGCCGCCGTGCCCGCCGGTTTTTCAAACGCTTTGGTAACCGAGGCCCAAACTTCCCAAAAACGGCGCGGACGGCGCCGCGCCCTCCATTATCGGGCGGAATCCCACGAGGATTCCTCACCCGGTTTGTAACGTAATACGTTACAAACCGCTTTCTCTTCCTAATCAGACGGCGACCGCTACCTTAAGCGGCGTTTGGTGTGACTCGAAGAGTTCGGCAATGATGTCTTCCAGCGGCACGTCTTCGATTGTGATGTCGGCGACCGGTCCGCTCGAAAGGATTTCCTGCGAGGCGGCGACGATGTTTTCGCTTTCGACGTTGAGCGTGTACTGGCCTTCGCTGTTGCGCGTGGCGGTGCCGTAGCGCGAGGTCCAGCTCTCGGGGAACGTGCCGTTTTGCGGGAGAAATTTGATGATCTTCTTGCGGCTCCCCGAACCCGATTCCAGGCGGTCGAGCGCGCCGTCATAGATTTTGAGCCCCTTATGGATCACGATCACACGTTCGCAGAGTTCCTTGATGTCGGCCATGTAGTGGCTCGTGAGCAGGATGGTGACGCGGTACTTGCGATTGTACTCGCGGAGAAACAAGCGCACGGCCTTCTGCGAGACGACGTCGAGGCCGATGGTGGGCTCGTCGAGAAACAGCACGCGCGGCCGGTGGAGCAACGCGGCGATGAGCTCCATTTTCATGCGTTCGCCGAGTGAGAGTTCACGAACCATCACGTTGAGCTTTTCTGAGACGCCGAGGAGCGTGACGAGTTCGTCGAGGGTTGCTTTGTATTGGGCCGGATCGAGGCCATAGATGTGTTTAAGCAGGAGGAACGATTCGATGGCGGGCAGATCCCACCAGAGCTGGTTTTTCTGGCCGAGCACGAGGGCGAAGAGTCGGCGGTAGGCGTTTTCGCGCTTGGTCGGATCGAAGCCAGCGACGCGCGCGGTGCCGGAGGTCGGGTAGATCAGCCCTGAAAGCATTTTCAGCGTGGTGGTTTTGCCCGCGCCGTTGGGGCCGAGGAAGCCCACGAATTCGCCCTCGGCGATGTCGAAGGAAATGTCCTTGGCGGCGGCAGTCTCCTCGAACTTGCGGTGAAACAAGCCGCGCACACCGCCCCAGAAACCGGGCTGTTTTTTATAGGTGCGGAAAACGCGGGTGAGATTACGGACTTCGATCATTGGAAGACGGAAGGAGACAAATATTGGTGTTTACGCAACGGCTGGCGTCAGGTGCCGAGCTTGGTGTAGTCGAGCACGGTGTGGCTGATCTGGCCGGCGGCGAGGGCGGCGCGGTCGGTCAGCGGTTGTGGGGGCGAGAGGTCGTCGCCGAGTTTGAAGACGAAGCGGTGCGTGCCGTCGTCGGCTTGCGGACTGAAGAGGCCGGGGATAACGACGCGTGCGGGCACGGTGCGGCGGACTTCGGTGTCGGGGCGGCACGGATACGGGAAATTAATGTTGTGCACGACGAAGCTGCGCGGGGTGGTCGCTTGCACGAGGTTCGGTACGAGGCGGGCGGCCTGCGCGGCGGAGTGGCGGAGGACGGCGTGGATCTCGGCGTCGGGTTTGTCGCCTTCGCGTTTCAATTTCTCGAAGAGTTCGAACGTGAGGTCTTGCGAGAGGGCGATGGCGGGCAGGCCGTGCACAGCGCCTTCCCAGGCACCGGCGATGGTGCCGCTGGCGAGGATAAAGCCGAGACTGGCGTTGAGGCCGATATTGATGCCGCTGACGACGGCGTCGGGGCGCTCGGGCAGGAGGTGGGCGAGGCCGATGTTGACGCAGTCGCTCGGGGTGCCGTCGACGATCCAAGTGGGGCAACCGAGGCCGCGGTCGGCGGCGGTGGAGTGGACGGCACGGTGGCGAGACTTGGCGCAGCCGATCCAGCTTTGCTCGGTCTTCGGTGCGACGACGTAGAGCGTGTGTCCGGCGTCGCGCAGGGCATGCACGAGTTCGTGTAGAAAAACGCTTTCGATGCTGTCGTCGTTGGTAAGGAGGAGCTTCATGTCGGTGAAAATCTAGATGGACGGAAAAGAGAAGAAGCTAATATGGAACGCTGGAAGGCTGGAATCAGAAAAGCAGGGGAAGGACTGTCGTCGGTGGTGAAACTTGGAAATATTTCGGCAGTTATTTAACCACTCATGAACGCTCAATAACGCTATTGGCGGAAAGAATTGTTTTCGGCCAAGCCATTTTGAACACCAAGGTGGCTAAGGAACGCAAAGAGGAGGGCCGCCCTTTGCGGTTCTTTGCGTTCAACTACCCCGCCTGACTTTCTGGTTCCTTAGTTCCGTATTTGATCTGGTTCGGGCACGAAAAAGCCGGGAACCGTGAGGCCACCAGCTGGGAGAGTTGAAATGTGGCATTGGGGATAATGGGTTATTCATCGGTGTTCAGGTATCGACATATATTAAAGCCCGTTGGTGATTTATGGAAGAGGTATGCGCGCCACCACAGAGCCTCGATTCATATCCCTGTATCCGGGATTGCACGACGCCCAGAAAGGCGCCTGTAGCTTGTTAATTAATGCGAAAAACGGCGATTTATAGCTTTACATGCTGTTTGTGATTTTTTTTGAGGCTTATGAGCCTCATTCCAATTAAGCCAATATTGACTATTTACGACACGCTATTTGCGCCGCTCGATCAGGTGGCTGCGGCCTGCTAAGATTATCGCAAGTGCAACGAACTCACCGACGAGGACTGGCTCGAGGTGGGCGTGACCCGAGTGCTTTCCGATCAAAAAACAGACCGAGGATTTCTCCAACAAGTGGGTCCGTAAATGCAATCTTGTCCCGCGCAAAGTAACTATTTTAAAACCCTGAAGAGCACACGCCGACTCAACGTTTGTCAGGCCGCCAATGAACACATCGCCAACATCCTCCAAGGCGATCCTTTCGCGCAACACCCCTCCTTGGCCGCGTTCGCACTCTATGCTGCTGATGGACATTGGCACGGCGCGGCTGTTCACGATGAAAGATCGATCAACGCCGCTGGGCGGTAGGCCACCTTTATGGGCAAAACCTGCGCACCCAGGCCCTCCATCACCTCACGCTCTGTGAAGGTAAAAATGAAAATGATATTCACACGATCAAACGGCTAGGGGCAGAACGCTAGCGGATGAAAACACCTAAAGGCTCAAAAGTCCTTTGGGTCTATGACCGCGCCTGCATTGATTTTACGCTCTGGTATTATTGGAAGCAGCAGCACGGCGTGTACTTCATCACCCGCACCAAGGAGGATATGCTGCGCGAAGTCATTGGCGAAAACCCTTTTGATAAACAAGACCTCCTCAACCAAGGCGTAGAGCACGACCAGCTTATCCAAACCAGTCAACATGTCATGGTGCGCATGATCACCCACGCCGACCCCATCAACGGGCAAACCTATGAATTTATCACCTCAGAAATGACCCTCGCTCCGGGACTGATCGCCTATCTCTATCTGCGCCGCTGGGACATCGAGAAAACCTACGACCAATTTAAAAACAAATACTACGAACAAAAAGCATGGGCCAGCAACGACACCGCCAAACAGATGCAGGCCCAGCTCATTTGCCTAGCCCACAACCTTCTTCAACTCTTCAATACCCACCTCGAAAATAATCACGGTGTCTACAACCACGCCGAGGAAGCACGCCGATCAAAACGCTTAGACCAAATGAAAATCCAAGCCAAGGCCCGCGGGCCCCGTCTTTCCATCTTGGTCGAGAAAGGCTCATACAGGCTCACTCAAATCAGTCTAAAAATCTTACGCTGGCTACGTGCTCATTGGTTCTCGCCGCTCCTCGCTGACCGCCTTAACGCCCCGCCTCGTCCTTCTCTACGCAACATTATGATCCCGTTTCTTGGACACCGATGTTAAAAGCCTTCAAAAAACTGGTCGATTATATATTTCGTTCGCAAGGGTTTGGATTCGTGCCGCAACAGCGTGCCCGACTCAAAACACCTCCAGTCAGCGCCTAAAAAGTACCCGACGGAATTCGCCGAACAGCGACTTCTAAAGCTTTTCTAAACGACCTGTCCCGTCGGAATAGCTCACCCCTTCGGCTCTATTCGCATAAAGCTCATCCGCCTTTATCCGAACCTTTAGCTGTTACCATATGTTTGTTACTGCCTTGTGGTTATTCAAGTGCGGCCGCGATTTTTTTCAAGACGGCGGCGAAGGGGATCTCGGCCGTCGATCCAAACAGGGGATGGCGCGTGAGCTTCGCTGCGGAGAGCGCGGGTGAGGCGATCCCACAGAGGAAACGGGTAATCTGCCGAACGCCGCCGAGGGCACGGGGATGTTCATCACGCAGGGCGCGGAGTTCTTTCTGCGAGAGCGAGACGTCGGATTGAAGGCGTTGCAATGTCGCCGGGAGATCGCCGGCACAGGGGCCGCAGTGTGTGCAGTCGCAACCGAGTTCTTCGCCAAAATAGCCGAGGAGTCGGCGCACGAGACAGCTTTCGTCGCTGATGAGTTTGGCGACGTTGGCGACCCGCGCGATGTCGCTGGCTTCACGGGCCGCGAAGCGCCGCCGCAGTTCGCTCCAGACTTCGGCTAAATCTTCGGTGACGCGTAGCACGCGGTAGCCCTGGCGCACGCCAGCGATTTTGAGCTCGAGATCGCTTTTCTCCTCCAGGTAGGTGAGCGCTTTGACGATACGCTCGCGTTCGCCACCCAGCGCCGCCACGGCATCGGCAAGTACGAGGGAATTCCAGATGCGACCCACCTTCGCCAGCGCGAAAAGCCGTTCAAGGAAGTCCCGTCGATCCGCGTCAAAACGAGCGAAGATCTCTTCGGGTGTGCGTTGAAACTTCCACTGATACGTCGTGTAAAACGGGGCGGTGGACTCGATCAGCCCATCGAGTTCGAGGTAGGTGAGCGCGGTCGATACGACCAGTTGGCGAATGTCGTGCCGTGCCGACAATTCATAGGTGGAGATATCAAAGGTTTCGCCGGTGGCGCGGTTCGCGAGGAGTTCCTTGAGTAGATCGCGTAACGCCTCCGGCGTGGGTGTGTCGCCGTAGGTGAAGTTTTCCAGAACCGTGATGTCCTGACCCGACGCGAGGATTTCGCAGTGCGATGGTGCGCCATCACGACCGGCGCGGCCGATTTCTTGCGCGTAGTTTTCCAGGCTTTTCGGCAGGTTGTAGTGATAGACGGCGCGGATGTTGGCTTTGTCGATGCCCATGCCGAAGGCGATCGTGGCGACGACAATCGTGTCGTTTGCCGCCATGAAATGGTTCTGGATGGTTTCCCGGGCTTCTGTTTCCAAGCCCGCGTGGTAGGCTTCGGCGGCGAAGCCAGCGGCCACGAGCGCCGCGGCAACGTGCTCGGCTGTTTTCTGCAATGTCACATAGACGATGGTTGGGCCAGGTGGACGTGCTTTCAGTTTTTCGATGAGAAGACCGAGCCGCGTTTCCGGAGTGCAGGTCGTGGCGCGAAGAAAAAGGTTGGGCCGGTGAAAGCCGGTGTTGACGTGCGCCTCGGGGGCGATGGCGAAAGCGCGGCAGATGTCTTGAGCCACGGCGGGAGTGGCGGTGGCAGTCAAGGTGAGTACGCGACCGGCTTTTAACTCGCGGGCATGGCGGGCGAGCTTGAGATAGTCGGGGCGAAAGTTGTGTCCCCATTCGGAGATGCAGTGAGCCTCGTCGATCACGAGCAGGTCGATCTGGAGCGACTTGAGCCGGGCGAGGAAACGTTCGTTGGAAAAGCGTTCGGGCGCGACGTACAACAGTTTCAACCGCCGTTCGCGGAGCGCGTTTTGGATCTCTTCGAAATCCTCGCGGCTGACGGAAGAATCCATTCGCGCGGCGGCGATTCCCCTCGAAACGAGGAAATCCACCTGGTCTTTCATCAAGGCGATCAACGGCGAAACGACGATGGTCAATCTCTCCAACATGAGCGCGGGCAGCTGGTAGCAGAGGCTCTTGCCGCTTCCGGTGGGGAAGACGGCGAGGGCGGAGTTTCCAGCGAGGAGTTGCGCGATCACGGCCTCCTGGCCGGCACGAAACGAGGCGAAACCGAAGCGCTCCTGCAAAATGGCACGGGCGGCGGCGAGCGGGTCGATTTCCGCTGGTTGGGTGTCGGCGTTCATCGTAACGAGGCTTTCGCTAATAACGCGTGGGGGCCAGCATAGAGCGCATGGATATTCGCTTTAGCGCTTCTCGAAACGACCTGTCCCGTCGGCATAGCCGTTGACTAAGAGCTTATCCGTAAATAGAGATTGATTGCCGCCAGCAGATAAGTGCAGAGGCCAAGGAAAGCAGCCCGAGGAAGCTGGCCTCTGTTTTTTAGAAACTAACCAATAGTTTGCGAAAACGGTTGAACCAGGAATGAGTGCGTTCGACGACCCAGCGGCGGGCTGGAAGGCGTTTGGCCGTCAGGTCCGCTGCTTCTTCGCGACGTTGTTTGAAGTGGGGCTGGTAACTGTCAACGCTCGTGAGGATTTGCCCCAGCTATGATCATTTAAAATTGACCCACCCGCGGACGGGCAAAAAAGGCGGGATTATTTAGTTTTGGCGCGGGCACCTCCTTTGGGTGAATCGGATAAGGCGACGGCGCCGGGGAACAGTCCGGTGAGGCGTTTTTCTTTCATGCGATACGACTCGCCTTTGATGTTGATGAGCGTCGCTCGATGCAGGAGCCGGTCGAGCGCGGCGCTGGCCATGACGGCGTCGCCGGCGAAGACGTGGCCCCAGTCGCTGAAGGCTTTGTTGGAGGTGATGATCGTGGCGGCTTGTTTTTCGTAGCGGCTGCAGATCCCCTGGAACAGCAGTGAGGCTTGTTCGTGGTCGAGCCCGAGGTAACCGACTTCATCGACGATGAACAGTTTGGGCGTGGTGAGCATCTTCAAATAATGCGGCATGCGGTTCTGGGCGAAGGCGGTCTTCATGCGCCGGGCCAATTCCATCGCGGTTAAAAACAGCAGGCGTTGACCGCGTTCGGCGAAACAAAATCCAAGTGCAATCGCCAAACAAGTTTTGCCGACACCAGGTGGTCCTTGGAAGATGACGTTGCGGCCTTCGTCGAGGAAACGCCCCGTGGCCGGTTCTTCGATCAGCGTGCGGTCGATCGAGGGTTGGAAGCTGAAGTCAAAATCGCTCAGGCGCTTGATCCAGGGAAGGCCCGAGAAGTGCAGACTAGTCTCGACGACGCGTTGGCGGCGGCTTGCTGGGCGATGCCGTCTAGTTGGGCGTGGGCAGTGGTTGCGTTAATTTGCAGCAGTGCGTCCTGGTCAAGTTGTTCGTGGTTGACGCTCATGAGGCCACCTCCGCGTAAGCGCTTAACGCTCGCACCTGCACGCTTTCGGTGAAGGTGATGTGGCAGCCTTTGGGCGGTAATGGCGCGACGGTGGGCACGCAACGTTCCCAGCGTTCCCGCACATGGGCGGGCGACTCGACGCGTTGACCGGGGCCGGTGGCCACGGGGTGCTCGGCGATGATCAGATCCTTGGCGCTGATCACGATTGTGTTGTCGCCGGCATCGATGCTGACCCGGGTGCCAACCCAGCGTGCAGGTACAGAGTAATCACTTTTATAAAAACGAACCAAGGCCTCCACGCCAACGTTGCGCGCGGTGCTGTAGGCCACTTGGTAGGCGTTGAGTGGAGGGTCTCCTCTATCAGTCGGTCGCAGGGACGGGCCTGGGGCGTGCCGTGTATCCGGATGTTGGCGACACTGCCCAGCCAGTGGCGGCACTGGGCGTTGAGATCGTCCAGACCGCTGAAGGTGCGGGCGTTTATAAAGCTGTCGCGCAAATAGGAAACACTGCTTTCCATCTTGCCTTTGGTTCGTGTCCGGTACGGACGGCAACGCTTGACCTCGAAGCCGTGGTGGCGGGTGAAGTCGAGGAACCGCTCGTTGATGCGTTCGGGTCCGACCACGACTTGGCGCATGTTGTCGTAGAGGATGCGCCGGGGCCAGCCGCCAAAAAAGGCGAAGGCATTTTGATGGCAACGAATCAACGTGGCCAGCGTCATGGAGCGGGTAAACTCCACGTAGAGATAACGCGCGTAACCCAAAACCATGACGAAGGCATAAACGCGCACGCTCGTGCCGTCGGGCTGCGGATAACGGCCGACCTCGGCCCATTCGCATTGGGCCTGTTCGCCCGGTGCAGTCTCGAAGCGCACCGTGAGAGTCTGGTCGGTGCGGCGATCGGCTTTTAAAGTTTGCAGGAAACGTCGTACGATCTGAGACGAACCAGTAAACCCCAGGACACGGAGCACCGGCACCAGGCGCACCGCGCAAAGTGGGTGCGCCTGCCAGCGTTCGGTGAGATACGCCTTGAAGGGGTCGAGTTTACTCGGTCGCACCCGCGACTTGGGAATCGGCGCACGAGTGGCGCGCAAAAGCTTGCGCACGGTATTGCGGGAATGACCGGTCAGCCGCGCGATCGCGCGTACCGAATGGCCCTGTTTTTGCAGAAAACGAATGTTCATAAACTGATCCAAGTTAAGCATGGGCACCTTCGGTTGAGTGAGGAACCGCCGGGTAACCCTGTCTGTGAAGTGTTACCAATCTGACGCAGGGCAGAGAGCTGTCTCACGCAGGAGGAACCCCGAGCCGGGCTGCGCTACGCTGCGCCCAGCTCGGGGTTCCTCCTGCGTCCCACCTCTGCACTTACTTTAACAGTGGGTGGGTCAGTTCTAAACGAGCGTTAGTGGATCAGTTTTACGCGAGCGTTGATACGGGCACGATCAGCCTGGAACTCAAACGCAACGGCGGACGGAGCGGCTACTGCGCGAACCGTG